>Ga0123342_1001308_pt1 | contig 41811 bp, 17 predicted proteins | sample Turbeawhitnodule_FD_89960 | JGI IMG/M metagenome (GOLD analysis project Ga0123342, IMG submission 89960) | Root nodule microbial communities of legume samples collected from Mexico - Turtle bean Mexico white nodule | ecosystem: Host-associated > Plants > Roots > Nodule | place: Mexico: Nepantla...
ACGCACTAGCGGGATTTTGTTGTTCATTCTTCGAAGGATTTTCCTGGGTTTCAGCCATGGAGACAAATGCGAGAAAAAGAAAACAAGAAAGAAAAGGATAAGCAGGGAAAGGAAAACAGAACCATTGGCAGCGGAGAGCAGAGCGGGTTACACCCGCTCTGATACCATCTTGGATTTTTGAAGGTTCTTCATGTGCTTCTTGTACATGGCAATTGGCGGTGCAGTGAAAAAAAGGATAGGAACAGGGAGCGGTGTGTGGTGGTAAAGGGGCAGAGAGAGAATAACCACAGTAATTAATCACAAAAGAAAAAAAACTTTTATTAAACTTCAATTGATTCATTACAAGAGAAATGTGTATATGCTAAATACACCCTGACGATGCAATCGGGACGCAATTGAGCTTGGCCCATACAAAACAGAAAAAATACCCAGAAAGATAAAAAGATGATCAATTTCAGCACTTTCTTCATTCCATTATGAATAAAATTTGAGAAAAAACAATTATATTAAGGGAAAAAAAAACTTATTTTATGTTAATGAATATAAATCTCTGAAACTATTATTCTTATCAAATAACATTTACCATAAGAAAAGACTACACTTTAACCTATTTACTATTTATTCCTTAATATTAATCAATTATTTGTTTATTTGTCTACACGTTCTTTAACAATTCATACTCCTCTCACATTAAGAGTTATTTTCTACATGTATCCCACAAATTATTTATTTTAAATATGATAAATAAACAAAATTACTAATAAAGTGTACTTTCACATCATTATAATGATTATAGAAATCTATCATCTACTTGTGTATATTTAGATATCAAATTTAAAATTATGATTATGTTCAAGTTAAAATTATTTAAAATTAATTTTCTTTTTTTAACACCAAATAAAACATGCTCTAAATTTTTAAAACAAAAATATTTTCTAGTATGCGTCATCAATAAAGCCTATATATTATTATGCTCCATATATATTGATGCCTGCATATACTGTATGATTGTCCAGGGCATGGGTAGGAGTGGACCTTTTCTAAACTTATTTACCCCACATAATGCATCAATTGAGTTGTCTCTATTCACTATTTTATGGATGATATCTCTTTCAAAAATCACCCTAACTTGTTGTATGGAATTAATGCTTATACAATAATGACTATCATATGAATACAAGGAAAACATGATGTTTCATCAGATAAAAACGAATGAAAATAAGTAAAAATTGACGCCTAAGTGTAGAATGTACGTGGACCAACAATTCGATAAAAAAAATTGTGGAAGCAAATGAATATTTTCATCAGCCAACGAATGTGGCGTATATTGCGTGGACCAAGTCGACGAAAAATGGACGAAACTAGCAGATGTAAAAGGGACGCAATAGCGTCGGCTTATGCGTGGGCCAAATCGATGCATATGTACAAAATCACCTATGCGTCTCGAACTGGAAAAAAAATTGGCATAAGATTTTGTGTCGGTCTGGCCCATGCAAAGGTCGCACATAAATTTATTAATATAAAAAAAATAAAAGCTTGTGTGGGCAACAAAACTTAAAGGGCAACAAAGCTTGTGACCGACGCATAAAGGGCAACAAAAAAAATCATTTATTTTTTGTTCTAGCCATTTTATCCTTTAAGACAACAAATACCAACCAAATCAAATTTCAGAATTCAACATAACAAATTGCTATCATTCACACCACATTCACAATACAAAAATCATTCAAATAGTTAAATAAAATCCTTCCGATAATTTCATCCATCCAAATACTTAAAGTGAATATGAATACTTAAAACAAAACTTAAAATTAAAATTGTACTTTAAAATTTAACTAAAAGCACTAAAACTTAAAATGTTGGATAATTCAATTACATAAAAAGAATGTAAATGAAAATATAAAATGGATCCCATAGTGATGTGATATGTGATAACCTGTAAAAAAAATACAAACAATGTGAATAAATAAATGTAAATAACTAAAATACTTAGTATATAATAAAAATGTGAAATAATTAAACTTACAGTCTAGGATGCACTTTAAGGGACAAGCTAGTCATCCTCCTCTGGATCATACTCGTGGTCGAATTGAGTTGTGCCAGTGGAAATATTTTTGTCACGTTCCATTGAGATAAGCTTTTCCTTTATAACCTTCATCTTGTCCTCTAAATGTGCATATTTTTGACCCCACATACTAAGTTCAACACAAAGTATTTGATTTTTAATCACATGATCAGATTGTGAAATTCCGGAAGCAAAGGGTTGAGTGAGGGAAGAGACTCCTTGGCGAAAGTTAGTAGTCAAGTCTGTCGTACCATACACTCGACCTTTAGTCTTTCTGCCGACAACTTCCTACCAAGTTTAAAGCTTTGTTGTAGGATCAAGTTGATGAACTACAGTGCTAAAGTCCTGAGAACTATTTACATGAAGGGTCTTCAAGCACTCATGATATTTTTCCTACATAGGTCATTATGAGATGAAAATCTTAGGAAATTAAAAAAAAATATATAAAAAGTTAAAAGAATAACTTACATAAGTTTCACGAGCACGAGTAACAACCCAATCACCCTTCTTGTTTATGTGGGTGGCCATATATAGTTCATCAAGTTCTGGGGGACGACCATATTGACGTTCCTAATAATGTTGTACAATTAGAAGCAATATAGGTTGCAAATGTGAAATGAATTTCATGTAAGACGGTGACGAGTACTTACCAAGGTCACTGCAATATCTGTATGTGATTTTCGACTTGTGCAGTGTAATGCTCCACCACGAGCTGAAACCCTATTCACTATATTCTGAGTTGATTTATCTTTGAACTTTTGTGAATCTCAATAGTTTAGAAGCTCAACCCATGCTTGCTCGCCTATCCAAGTAGGTCGAACACCCTTTGCCCTGACTTTGGTCAACATGTCACAAAGTCGTTTTCTGACTTTAGACTCATAGACCTTTTTAATCTGCTACTCATCCTGAGGTGCCCAAGTGACTCTACTATGTTAAAAACAAAAAAATATTTCGTTTTAGTTTTCCCATTTTGGTTTATCTATATGAATTTGTAATTAAAAATTAAAATTACCTGAAAGTCAACCCACCATTTCAGTTTGTCCTCCTCAGTCATGGCATCACAATGATGATATGGACCTCTAAATTGAGACTGAATGCAATGTCCAATGGCCTCACTAGCATAATGATTTAGAGTCCAACTACAATACAAACAAATCAAATTACAGACATTGTAATATGAAGATAAAAATAAATATAAATTTAGGATGACTTACCCTCTACCAAGAAGTCGGATGATGACCCTACCAGTAGGGTCACGCTGGACCTCCTCAGTGGGGAGGTCATCCTTTGAAATAGCAGCGACATCATGGTCAACATGGTCAGAGAGGCCTTGCACAGAGCCAACAATAGTCAGGACAGAGGGAGAAAATGTGGTGTGGACAATGGAATAAGGAGTGGACTGCATAAATGTACCAAGGGTGGGCTGCACAAATGTACCAAGGGTAGGCTGGAATGGAAAACTCAAAGTCTGGTGGAGTGGTGCAAGGACACTTTGATGGTAAGTCAGAACAAAGAATGATCGCCCTAGTGGTATTGGAATACTAGGAGGGTGTGAAGATGATGAAATATATGTGTGTGATGAGGTGATATAGTGCGGTCTGGATAAGCATACTGAAATTCTCCATGCCCAGAGGACGAGGGGGTGGAGGAAGATGGGCTAGAAGACGATGTCGAGGAATGAGATGAAATATATGGACTACCAGGATTAAACGGTGATAAAATACCAGAATAAGGGATGCTTCATAGGTTTATAGCTAGATGATCGTGCATCGATGTAGAAACTCCACGTCTCGGCTGCGCCTAACAATCTAACCATCCCTCCTCTAGTCCTAACAATTTTTCCAGAAAAATTATTCGTTCATAATATTAGTATAATTATGTAATGATGATATGTTTGTTTATAATTTATTAAAAGTAATATACGTTAATCATCATTGTTATCAAACTCTGAATCGTCATTATCAAATGCTGGATGTTGGAGAAGATGACGAGAGTGAAGAACTGAAGAAGAATTGAGAAAAACTCGACAAAAAATATGCAAGAGAACATATTAAACTCCAAAATCTTTTAATCTAAATTCACAATATATAATCTAAGCACCCAAATTTTAAATTTTTTCAGAATATTTTATAAACTCCACAACATAAATAAAATATTATTATTTTAGTCACTTTTAAGCGATTGTATGTGAAACAACTCATTTGCGCATTTTTCTCCATACATAGTGGAAGGTGGGTTGGTTTCCGAAAGAGATGAAAAAAAAGAAATGAAAGAAACATAAGTATGATCATTCATACACACACATTGATTATTAAAATAATATTAAACCACTGCTCACACTTGTGGACTATATGGGTGCCAGAATGTGACAGACACAGTTTTCGTTGTCCCAATGATATATGGTTTATTACGTTTTTATTGCTAACTACTGCACAATAATATAATAATGAATGATGTTCATCTATTTAGACAGACGAGAACACTCTTCATATTAAATTCAAATTATCTTTTTTTTTAAAGTTAATCTATAATAGTTCGAATGAATTAAGCCATTAATTGATTTTTAAATATTATTAAGATTTATTTTGTTGTTCTAAGTTTTCAACATTATCTTGGCCTCAATATAACCTCGATAGGTGAAGTCTACTATATCCCTAATATTGCCAATGTTTTCAGTCATCAACAGTACATTGAGTTTGAAGTATAAAATGTACACAAACGTATGATGATTTGTAGGACTATCATGATTATTATGATAGACATTCTTATTCAGTTGCACTTATTCATTTTGATTTTGAGAAAGAAACAAAATATATATGTGGCATATAAAGTGACAGCGATTTTTGTGTAGGTAGGAAGCAGTGCTGGGGATTTTACTCCCACCATGTGACACTCTTCTTTAGTTTATGGTGACAAAGGCTTATGCATGCCGATTTGGTCTATTTAATAAGGAAAATGATTTGAGAATATTTGGAGTTTTATACATAAGTTTAAAAATAAATATATATAATAAAAAAGTAAGTTTAAATGATATAAAAAAATATTAAAATAATAAAATTAAGAGTTATAACACTGTTATATAAAAAATTATAATTCTCAATGTATCATTATCTATTTAATATGGGGTTTTATATAATAACAATACACAGTACAATACTCCCACTTCACATACTAATAAATTAATATTTTAATTATTGTTTTCGAATGGATGTTGGGGTCTAGAGAACATTGCTCTTCCATTCTCTTCGGTCGGATATTGTCACTGCTAACTTCCTGCTTCACCTTCCTCCTCTCGGTTGTCTGGTCTCACACGCTGGGATGATACCTGCAGAAGGCACTTCAACACTCAAATCAGTTAGTGTGTCGGTACTCGGGTGTCAGAGTATTGTAGATAATGACGTACCTGGTTCTTGGAGTTTCTGTTATTTATATTACCTTAATGGGTCTTTGTTGGTGGATCGGATTAGTGAGTTGGTTTATGTTTAGGATTGTGTTAAACAGCCCTTAATCAAAGATTAACCCTGCTGACTTGGTCAATCCATGGCTCGTCGTCATGGGTCGATCACGTGTCGTCACATGACCTTTTCATTGTCGTTGATTGGTTGAATGATCGAGTTCCTGACCGACTCATTGTGGTTGATTCAGTCATCTCAGTACAATTATATTTTATTCATTTTTAATTTAAAATATTATTATATTATTATAATGATTTGTCAAAAAAATGTATGCATTTTACTTTTTGGTATTAAACAAATCTTTTCCTTTACTGCCCAATCTCTCTCTTCACATGTCCTCATACTACATATATATCACCCAAAAATTAGATGCATGTTACCAATTTAAGACGCTTTTCTCTCGTCTCCCTACTTTCCTCTCACATTTTCTCTTGTGCTGATATCACTTCAACTAAGTCAACAACATGACTGAGGATAAGGTAGTTGAAACAGATAAAACACTTGAAGATTTCGATCCTCCCAAGAAGCACAAAACCAACAAGTATGCTTTTGGTTGCGCTATATTGGCCTCCACTACATGCATTTTACTTGGTTATGGTGAGTCTTGTTAAGTTATTCATTCCATTTTACGGTTGTTCTTTCCAAAATGCGTTCAAATTTTTGTAAATGGTTTTAGGGTTGGTTTTTTTTTGCGGTTTTAGTTGTTGTTGATTATATAGACAGTTGGTGGATTCTCTCGATTTTGTTTAGTTTCGGAGAAAGATGAGTTTGCATGCTTGGATCTAAATTGAGTTATATTTACATATTTTTATTATTTATTTATTTTTATTGCTGATAAAAATATGTAAATACAATGAATTTGTTATTGTTGTAGATATTGGGGTGATGACCGGTGCAGCCATATACATAAAGAGAGACCTAAAGGTGTCGGACGTGCAAATAGAGATACTGTTGGGAATCATCAACCTCTACTCTCTCATAGGCTCATGCGTGGCCGGCAGAACCTCCGACTGGCTAGGGCGGCGATACACCATTGTCTTCGCCGGCACCATCTTCTTCGCCGGAGCACTTCTCATGGGCTTCTCCCCCAACTATTCCTTTCTCATGTTCGGGCGTTTCGTGGCGGGCATCGGCATCGGCTACGCCCTCATGATCGGCCCTGTGTACTCCGCCGAGGTCTCCCCAGCCTCCTATCGTGGCTTCCTCACTTCCTTCACCGAGGTCATCTTTTTCTGCTAAATATTGTTGAATTAAAATCTATGTAACACTCACTCACATAAATAATAATATGACACGGACACGGATACCAATCTCTCTAAAATTTAAGACACGTCAACATTCTTATAATCATAATAACAATTTATAAAATAAAATTTGAATTTTAAAAAATTCAATGTATTTTTTTTTAAATTGTGTTAAAACGTACAAAAATTGTCATAAATCTAATAAATACTTTTTGAATTGGACACGTATTTTATAGGTATCATGCGAGTGTCGGTGTTCGATATGAATCAGACACCGACAACACTATTTAAGAAGAGTGTCCGAGTTTCATAGAATAAAATTTGATTTCCTTATGTTTATTTTCGAAAATGTGATTAAGCAGGTTTTTATTAATGGAGGGATATTACTTGGATACATATCCAACTACGCATTTTCAAAGATGACATTAAAGTTGGGATGGCGAATGATGCTTGGAATCGGTGCAATTCCTTCGATACTCTTAACGGTGGGAGTGTTGGTGATGCCGGAATCTCCGCGGTGGCTGGTGATGAAGGGACGTTTGGGAGAGGCAAGGATAGTTCTCAACAAAACCTCTGACAGTAAGGAAGAAGCTCAACAGAGGCTAGCCGATATCAAACAAGCCGCAGGGATCCCAGAGAGTTGCAACGACGACGTCGTTCAGGTAACCAAACAAAGTTCCGGCAACAACGTATGGAAAGAGTTGTTCCTCTATCCAACGCCTGCGATTCGTCACATCCTAATCGCAGCCCTCGGGATTTACTGCTTCCAACAAGCGTCGGGCGTGGACGCCGTCGTTTTATACAGCCCGAGAATCTTCGAGAAGGCTGGGATGACCGATGACACGCATAAGCTTCTTGCAACTGTGGCCGTTGGATTCGTGAAGACCACGTTCATCTTGGTTGCTACTTTTATGATGGACCGCGTGGGTCGTCGTCCCATGTTATTGTCTAGTGTTGGAGGCATGGTGGTCTCGTTTCTCATACTCGGAATCGTCTTTACCATCATTGAACAGTCGGAGAGTAAACCGATGTGGGCCATTGGATTGAGCATAACGATGGTGTTGGTCTTCGTGGCGACGTTTTCCATCGGTGCGGGACCCATCACGTGGGTTTACAGCGCTGAGATCTTTCCACTGAGATTGCGAGCGCAGGGTGTGGCTGCGGGTGTTGTAGTGAATAGAATCACAAGTGGGGTTATTACAATGACTTTTTTGTCCCTTACTAAAGCCATCACTGTTGGTGGAACTTTCTTCCTCTACTGTGGTATTGCTGCAACTGGGGGTTTATTCTTCTACATTGCACTTCCTGAGACACGGGGTAAAACACTTGAAGACATGGAAGCCTCTTTCGGTAATTTCAAACTCAAATCCAACAAGGGAGTTCAAAATGGAAATGCCAAACTCACGCAACTCTAGATTGTGTTAGAGATCGATTAAAAATTAGAAAATTTTATATTATATAATGTTTTCTAAACCGATTTTACGAGTTTTTATTATATTTAAAATTTACTTCATATATTACAAAGAGTAATCTAGTAGTTTTTAAAATAAAAAATAGATTAAAAAGAGACTTGTGTATGAAAAATACAATAACTTTTCTCTTCATAAAAGTTAAAAAACAACTAATGTTTTCTCTCTATATATTATCTTGTTTGAGATATTAGTTTCAAATTATATATTTGCACCTCTTTTCATGAATTTATTTTTTTATATATTTTAAGATATTTATGACTAATAATATTTTTTTTCATAAATACTCGCCCATAAAGTGTCTGGAAAATATGATAATAAAACTTTGTAAGACAACTAACTGACACGTAAGTCTTAATGCTTTGTTTTTATATGAAGAAAAGGAAAAAAAAAAAAACAAAAAAAGTTATATGACACGAAAAGTGAGAAAAAAAGAGAAAAAATATTTTTTAAGTGATTCGATTTAAAAAACGAAGGGAAAACAAATAAAAAAAATGGCACTTAAATTTGATATAAAGATACTTTTGTCTTTAAACTAATATTTTGTCGTATTGTAAAAAAGACAGTGTATCATGTAAAATGACGTATTGGATATATTTTTTTTATTATATATTTTGATGAACTTTTATTCGAAATCTGTCCTCTAATAAAAAATAAACAATATATCTCAACTACTTTTAACACTTTTTTCCCTTTAAAATGATTAATGGAAAAGTCTATCAAGTCTAACCTTAACTTTTTTTCTACTTTAATGTATTCTTTTATGAGTGGGAAAGTCTCATCTCAATCATTTTGAATATTTTTCTGTGACGATGCTTAGTAAGTTTTGTTCTTTGACTTCAATAAGAAAATGAATGGTATTTATAAAAAAACTTTTTAATATCTAAGTCAGTGTTTGATAGTATGTGATTGAAAATAATAAAAATTATTAAATATATATTTTTATCCCAAAATGTATATAAATTATGTTAATATTAATATCGAATATTAATTTTAGTTTATCATAATTTATTGAGTTAATCTTAATATTAAAAAAAATCGTACAGTGATTATATTAATAATTATTTGAAAGAATAGCATGTGTTTGGTAATGGCACATGCATACTAAAAAGTAGATGATTCGATCTATCAACAATAGAATTAATTTTTTTTTTCATTTTCTTATTTTTTTATCTATCCTACCTTCTTACAACTTGTCATAAACAATAGGAGCAAAAATTTAGGCATGTGATATTGGTTTTAGACACGTTGACTCCATGAAAATGGATGTACACAAAGGAGCCTATTGAAAAGGAAACCGTAGTAGAGGGTCCACAATTGGATAGTGAAAGTGAGGTAACCTTCCTCCCCTCCAATAACTAATAATCTATGAAGCTCAGACACTCCTGTTAAATGGCGTGTTCATGTCGGATACACGTGTCGGACACGACACTTCTACAACACTCTTACGACACTCGTAGGACACTTATCGATTAAGTGTCTAATTCAAAACATATTTGTTAGATTTCTGACAATTATGACACAGGTCTAACACAATTTTAAAAAGAAAAAATACATTAATCTTTTAAAAACTCAAATTTATTGCATAAATTACTATTATGATTATATAAATAAGGAACAATTATTTTTAACCAATCATGAAAAATATCTTTTTGCTAAAAAAAAGATGAAACATATTTAGTGCATATAAATCTTTATTGTCAATTTATATAATTCATAATTATATAATATATAGATTCGTGTCCCCATATCCTACATTTTAGAAAATATACGTATTTCTGTGTCCGTATTCGTGTCGTATCAATGTCTGTGTCAGTGTCTATGCTACATAGCTAATAATACATTCAAAACTCCAATTTTTTATACAATCACATTACAACTTCTAATATTATTATTTTAATATCATTTAATTACAAAGTTATCTTTTATTATATATATATATATATATTTAAACTCATCAAATCAAAAATTATATATAACTTCAAGAGTTGTCAAATTATCATTTTATTCCTCCAATAGGATCCAAGACCTTAGTCTACTATTATATAACCATTTTTTATACAACCATGATACAATTTTCAATACTATTATTTTAATATTTTTATATCATTTAATTTTAAATTTATCTTTTATTATATATATATATATATATATTTAACCCTATCACATCAAAAATGTTATACGAACTCTTTCAAACTATCATATTCCATTATTCTATTATTTCGTTACATTACATTTTTCTTTTCTTTTCTATTTATTGTGTTTGAAAATCCTTGCCTTGAAAGAAATCGTGGTCGATATTTTTCCTATGCAAAGGTGGGTTAGAATGACCTCACATTTCCTTTTGTTTTATGTACCTTTTTCTTTGATTTTTAACCCAATAATTTATTGTTTCATAAAACCACTCATGTAGTCAGTGAGATACACCCGTGGCGTGTTCATTTTTCATTTGAAAACGTTTACTTTTATTATTTCTAATGAAATCTACTTTTTAATCACATCTTTTCTATTTAAAAGACTCAAATTTATACTCTTATATAAAAAATCAAATTATGTAACACTCTTTCATAAAATTTAAAATTTACAATAACTTATAAACTTTCTTTATGTTCTTGGTATTTAGAAAACAATGAAATTCACACTTTGAAAGGACAATTTGTTAAATGCAATGATAACCTTAAAACTAATAGCAAATCTACGGTGAAAGATTCCAATAGGATTAATAAATAGTATGTGGTGTCCCTATTTATAGTACCTCCAAAAATAAGTTTCTAGACACTTTCCAAAATTATTTCCATCACGAAAGAATTAGACACTTTTCCAATAAAAACACAAGTAGAAAACTAAACATTATTTGAAATGAGTGATTCTTATATATAATGATGAAAAGTACATATACCTCATCAATGAGAAAACCTATATATTATTATGCTCCATAAGATAGTGTATGATTGTCTAGGGCATGGGTAGGAGTGGACCACTTTTCTAAACTTATTTGTCCCACATAATGCATCAATTGGGTTATCTCTCTTCACTATTTTCTGGATGAGATTTCTTGCAAAAATCACCCTAACTTGTTGTCTGAAATTAATGCTTATACAATAATGACCCCATCATATATTTATTATATACATAGCACACAACTTTCATATTTTCATAATTTTCCATCAAGAAAAATACATTTTGATCTTAGATAAAGGTATGTTTGGTCCACGTTTTTTTTTTTAATTTTTAGAAACTTATAAATAGTTATATCTTTTTGTATAAATATTGATGTAACATTTTCCTTTCTGAAAGTTTCAAATCATGACTTAAAAGACAAATAATGGATCTATAATTGTTGAAACAATATATACTACACACCATAGGCATTACAAGATATAATTGCCCTCCACCACACTATCTCGTAAAAATAAGTTAGATGACATCATGTGAACCCACAAAAATATTATAGTAAAATTATTAAATAAAAATTAATTTTAAAAATTAAAATAATTAATTATTAATTAAATATTAATTTATAACAAAAATATTAATATAAAAGTAGTTTTTATTTTTATTATTAATAAAAACATATAAGTCAGTTTCTAAATATAATAAATAATTAATAATTAATATATATAAATTTTGCAATTAATATTGAATATCAATTTATAAACTAATTTATAAATTTTTATTCATAATAAAAACGACTTTAAATATTAGTTAATTTTTAGTTTATAAAATAATATAATTTAGTTATTATAACAATTAATTATTTTAATTATTTTTTATTTAATAATTTTCTTATATTAAAATGGATTTTTATAATTTTTTATAATTATTTTTACTTAATAATTTTGTCTATACGAATGGCAAAATCTGAGAGACACAAATAAATAGAGTTAGGTGCGAAATTATTTTAAATTTGAATGAATAAATAAAATGAGAGTTTAACTAAAATTATTAATATATAAATTATGTTTTACACCATATTTAAAAGAATTTCTAATTAATTTATACTATAATTTTCTTACACATATAAAATTAAACTCATAAAATAAATAATATTTTAATTTTGGTGACTTCTTGATTTAAGTTTGTCCCTATATATCATGTGATGTGAATAAAACTTTATTCATAATGATTTAAATTACAACTAATTAACCCACAAAATTTGATTTTATCATATAAATTACAATTAACTAATCCAATTTGTTTGAATGAACCAACTCAACCTTGTCTGACTTTGGTTAATTTTGTCTAAGTTTTAATTAACATGACATGATCTAAACTGGTTCAATATAGATCTAGAAAGAATTGATCCGAAATAGATCAAACTCAACTCAGTCTGACATTACCCGACTCAATTGAGTCCAATGTAGCATAACTCAACTTGGAGTAACATGTTACCTAACTCAACTTCGAGTAACATGTGACCAACTCTACTAGACTCAATATGGACTCAACATGACTTTCTCTGACATGGCCCAATACAACTTGCTCAATATGGAATAAAAAATTATTATTTTATTAAAAATGTTAAATAATAAATAACTTTCATCATCACTTTCATCAATAATATTTCGTCATCAATTTCTAGAAGTGAGAACACAAAAGTTGTTGAAGAACATGACAAGTCTAACTTATTTTCAATAAAAGTAATAAAAGTTTTATTTAAAATATTTAAATTTATAAAGTATATAAATCTTAATTAAGTATAAATTAAAATATGACGAGTGATTAGATAACACCACTCTTAAAAATTAGTTTTTGTTTTCGCCAAACGTGCTTTGCTCACAAATCCAAAGTAAATTTTCAAGTACCTATGACATACTTATTACATGTATAACCTCGAGAGAGCAAGGTAAAATAACAACAGTTATGATACCACTCATAAAACTTCCACAAATTCTAAATGCTTAACAATTTCGCTTTCAATGCGTCATCTCAAAGGAAACAAAAGGGCGTTTTCTTCCTGCTCTTCAATTCCATAATTACCATTCAACAAAATTGCGTATACCTTTCAAACTTAAACTCTATAGTTCAGACTATAATTCTATATTTCAAATTAAAGAGTTGAGACTATAATTCAGATAATAATTTACTATTTAAAATTGTAGAATTAAAAAAAAAATCAGATTTTCAAGTACTTTCTGAATTCTTCAATTTGAAATATAATTTTGTATTTCAAATCCACAAAATACCTTCCAAACACTAGTTAAGAATACAAAATTATATTTCAAATTGATATTTTCAAATCCAGAAAATATCTCTAATTGTAGGAATATTCACAATAGAAATAGAGCTTCTGAATCATCAAATGACTAGTGTATCTGTTTTAGTTTTGTCATAAATATAAATAAGTTTCTTCAGATTCTGATACCTTCCCATTTCTTCTCTACACGTGTTCACCTTTTTTCCTCAGGTGCTTGTGTAAGCACTTTTTTTCGATATTTTCTTCTTCCACCTCCATACCTTCTTCGTTCACCTCTATACATTTTATGAAAAATCTAATTTACCTTTCTCTGAAAATTAGAAATCATTCAAACTCAACAATTTGAAATACAAAATTATATTATAAATTGCAAAATTTGAAAGATATTTTCGAATTCAGAAAACACCATCTAAACTTTACAGAAATATAAAATTGTATTTTGAATTGAAGAGTTCGAAGATGTTTCTGAATTCTACAATTCAAAATATAATTTTGTATGTTTGAATCCAAAAGTACCCTTATAAATTATACAACTCATAATATTATAATATTGTATTCCAAATTGTAGAATTTAGGAAGATATTTTCTGTTTGAAAATACCTTTAATATAGAAACTTATTTATGTTTTATGACAAAACTAAAAAATACTCATTTGATGATTCCGAAGCTCTGTTTCTACTGTGAATACCACCCCCAAAATGGGTAATAAGAAACTTGAGATTAAGTAATGAAATAAAATGAACTACATAATTGTAAACAGTTAGATCAAACTATGAAAGTAATTTTAAATAATATCAACTACGGGGAACTAAAAAATAAATAAAATTCTCAAGCTCAACATTTGCGAATTATCATAAGTTAATGAAATTCTACAATATCAATTTGACAAGAATTAACATTTTCAACCTCTTTAAGATATATCCTGCAAATAATCTGTATTCAATACTCTGTTTCCAGGACACCATCAATCAGACCAAACTCCAAAGCCTGCACAAAGAAAAGGCAGTAACAAAAACTATCCAGTGAGATATAAAAATTAAAGAACTAAGATCGAAGCAATAATTGCTGCCTTAACTGAAACTAACCACCTTAATAATCTCCTCATAGAAAATAGACAAATAACTACTTAGATAACAAGAACCAAAGGTGTTTTGAGATGCATCAATTTTATAGATTAATTAAGTCAACCACATGGTATAAACTAAACAGATAATCCAAATTTAACTGAAACATTTACTTAATTTTCTTTTCCTCTAAGTTTCATTTACTATTGGAAATACAACAAATTTGGTTGTTTGAGAACTTGTACTCCATTCAATGAACTCATGTCATGTCACAGCTATAGATGGAAAAAGTTCACATTACCTCAGAAACAGACAGAAAACGGTCCCTCTCTGTGTACTGCTGCACCTTCTCTAGTGGCTGCCCCGTAAAAGCACTATACATCTTGTCAATTTTCTGAAATCCAAATAGAATGAGGGATTAAGCATGGCATTCCAAGAACTGTCAAATAAAACTATGACAAGTAAAAAGAAGCCACAGAAAATTGGGCACGTCACAAAGAAAATATGTTAATCGAAGTTTTTAGTTTCACAATAGAAAATTGGAATTCTAAGATCATAGGAGCATTAAAGTTGTCCACAAATTATTAGAATGGTGCAAATCAGAGGAAGAAAGACTAACATGGCGAGATTGAACAGCTTCATTCACTTGGCGTCTGACATCCTCAACATGACCCTGTAGAGAGATTAAGAACAATAAGAATGGCAATGTCTACTGTGTACTGACCAAAGAAGTTCACATAGTTCTCAAAAATAGATCCTCCCCACTATCAATAAAATTTCATTTGTAAATGCTTTGATACATCAAATTTCAAATTGCAGAATGGATTACAATTACCATGGAAGATGGCTTTAAAGTTCAAACATAACATTAACATTGGAAGATATCAGGCTTCCAATATGATTTTTTGATGATTCATTGCAACTTGTCAAATAAAATTAATGGTCTACTTAAGAGACATATTGGAACATCAGCTCCAATTTCAAGTCTGGAAACTCAGGTCTTCTAGTTTTATTAAAATTTGTAACTTGTAGGAAGGAAGGGGAACATGGCGTGGTTTTTTACCACTTTCCTCATAAACTAGACGGTGCAAAGATCAATTTTTGTCATATCTTAATATTATTATTATTATTATGAAGATATAACTAATCATTGTATTTTTATTACTTTGTTCAGTATGGTAGATTATTCTGTTTCACGACTGTATTAAAATTTCAGAAGTTTCATTCTTACCCCACATCCACTCTGTGGTTGATGTATCATAATGCGAGCATTTGGCATTGCATAGCGCATTCCCTTCTCTCCTCCAGCAAGGAGGAGTGCTCCTTGGCTTGCAGCTACTCCAAAACATACAGTACCAACCTTGGGCTTTATCTGAAAAATGGAATCACCAAATTCTTTCAGGTAAGAACATTGACAACTAAATAGGGATTTAAAGTAACTAAAATAGGAGGGAAAATGTAACTGGACTCAAAGCGAGTGTCTGTGTGTGTATTGGAAGGCATGACAGAACTTTGATCTTACCCAAGACATGCAATCATAAATTGCCAACACTGAATACGAGCTTCCACCAGGGCAATTTAGGTATACCTGCAAACACAAGAAGCTCGATATAAATCCCTTTTCATAACTAAATGAAGCAAAGTAACAACGTCAAGGCTTAACAAACCAGTATATCTGATTTTTCATCAATAGTAGCAAGAGTCACAAGCTGGGATATAACTCTCTGAGCCACTTGTGAATTGATTGGCTGCCCTATGAATATTATACGATTCCTGAACAAAACAGACGACAGATCAAGTGGTCCTTCGGGAGTTATCACTGCTGGTGAGATTGGTGGGTTCCCCTTCTTAGCTTCAATTGCACCATAACTACAAGTAAACTGGAACATCAATAAGTTCTTTATCCATTCACTACTAAATAAAAAATAAAAAAATGTAGGCAGGGGGCGCTATATGCATGTCTGTGAGAGAATAAAAAATGTTAATAAAAATAATCTGCAGTTTAGCTACTGTGATTCTGTGAAACTTGCAGACACTAACTGTATAGATAGGTCATGATGATTATAGCCATGCCACTGTTTATTAACAGAATGCATTACAGATTCAGTAATACTTCAAGATGCACTCCTTTATAACCTAATTCACCTCTACACAGATACAATTCTCTTTTCCAGTTAATAATCACAGACAAATCAGGTCTTGAACAACGAATGATGGTCCAAAATAGGTATTCACAGGCATCCTACCAAACAACCACATAATACACGAAGCACCTGAAAAAGGAAGTGAACAAAACTTTACCTTGTACTAGCACCATAGATATTTTTCTCATCAAGTTTTAAACGAAAGCCACGGCTTTTACTTGATAACCCTGCACAAAATAAAATATACATATGATACCATATTTTAGCGTAGCTATGTTCATAACTCGTAGGTAAATACGCAAACGAAAAAACTGCTTATTTGTTGAAAGGATTTAGTTCATTAAGAGCTTCAACTTATTAATGAACCATAAGGTAACAATTGTACAGAAGCCTGAGCAACAAGTGAAAATCTTAGCCAGTAGAACGAGGGGTGTAATGTAACTGATATGTGCTAATTTGTGGAATTGTGGTCAAATTGAACCCTTATTAAATATCTTAAATTACGCAAGACATTTCATTATCATAAAACTAGATAAAAAAAAAACCCCTATTCCTTCAAAAAAAATAGGGTTAACACACCCAAAGAAAAAGTAAAAACCCCAAAGCAAGGATAAACTATCACAGCCTAGAAAAGGCAACAATTTTCGAATTGCAGCCAAAAAACAAAAGTTGTCAAATTAGAAATTTACCATCTTCTGATGAATTGCCATATGGGCTAGGAAAAGAAGAAGCTATCGAACAGGGGTTTCTGGTGAAATTGGAGTTCAAATTTCAGGTTATGAAAAATAATTGGAAAAAAAAGTGAAAGCGGAATTGGGTAATAGGAATATGAACCTGTGAGAAAATACTAGGTGGGAGGGAGTTCTGGAGCAAGAAGCTATATTGAAGCTGGCACTCGCGGGCACTGACAAAGCTTGAAGCACCATTGCTGAAACTCCGAAACAAGATGAACCGAGATACCAGTATTCTATTGGATCCCACCCACTTTAATGGTTTTCTTCTGATAATATATTTCTGTTTTTATTTTTCTGTTGGGTCTGTTGAGTCCGTAATCAGTTTTTATTCATAGGTCCAATTAGCTTTTCTTTTCCCACCCCTGTATATAAGGCACAGCTACATTCTTTCTAATCACTCATTGAAGACTGTTTCTTCCTACACCTCCATATCTTCTTCTGCCACCTCCATACACAACGTGAAAATACATTTTTATCATTTTTATGTCACTCCCATATAGTAGTTTCTGGATTATGTAATCCGGAAATTAATCATGCATATGAAAAAAGACTTTCGGATTATGTAATCCGGAAGCTAATTACAAATTTAAAAAATGACTTCCAGATTACGTAATCCGAAATAGTATAGAGGGGCATTTTTGAAAATTTGAAAATATATGGAGGTGAGAGAAGAAGGTATAGAGGTGCAAGAAGAAATAGTCCTCATTGAATAACATTATGCTTGCCACTGATATTTTGTAATGGCAGGTTTCTTCCTGCACCCCTACACATTTTTCTTTCTGCACCCCATAAGGTTGCGCAAAGATAAAATTGTTCCTATATAAGTTGTACATATATTTTTTTATTTATTTCGGATTATGAAATTTGGTAAATTTTTGGATTGGCGCTTCTGGTAAAATTTTGGATTGACACGTCCAGTAATCTCTCAGATTGGTGCTTCCGGTAGTACATGAATGACTGTGTTAATTCAAAATAAAAAAATGCAAAACATCCATAATTGAAAAAACCATTCTGGATCCGCTAATGCATAATTCAAAATATACATTCCGGATTCAGAAATCCATAATTGAAAAAAATCATTCCAGATCCATCAATCCGTAATAGAAATTAGGTAGGGGTGGCAAAGTGGGGTGAGCCAGCCCGCGGCCCGCGCTAAAAAACGCGGGGCGGGTTGACATTTTCAACCCGCTGACCCGCATTAGCCCGCCCCGCATAACCTGTGGCCCGCGCAGGCCAACAGCGGGGCGGGCTGGCCCGCTAGCCCACCAAAAAAAATAAAAAAATAAAGTAAAATTAAAAATTAAAAATTAATTGACTTGACAGCAATGGTCCAATAGAGGAGTGACAACTTTGAGTGAAAGAAAATTAGGTTTTCACTCAAATCACAACGTAGTTACGTTGTTCCATAAAATGCACACAACACAACACACGATGCACTCTCCTTTGCAGTGTCGTCGCTCGCTTTACTTGCGACTTCGCGTGGCTTCACCTGCAATTGTTGCGCGCTACTACCGCTCCGCTGCTGCACACCGCTATTGCCTCCACTCCTCCTCTATGTTAAAAAAAAAAGAAAAAAAAGCGGGTCAGCCCGCATTTTGTATGCGGGGCGGGCTAGCCCGCTTTGCCACCCCTAAAATTAGGTTTCCAGATTCAACAATCCGAAAATCAACAATTTATGTAAATTTTGCTTCCAGAACACCCCTTCATCCGAAAAAAAACATGATTCACTTTTGGATTGTTGAATCCGTAGCACACTCCCAGATCCCGAATTCAAATAATAGGCGAAGGTCAGTTTTGGAATTTACAAAATTGTGGGTTTGCAGGAAGAAAAATGTAGAGGTACAGGAAGAAACTGCCTTTTGTAATATGTTCCTCCAAGCCCATTAGACCTCTGTTGTTTTTGGACCGTTTTGTTGCTAAACGTAATCGCAAAGAATTAAAAAATAATTGCTTTATTTTTTATTTTTAACAATTCTTTTAGAAAAATAATAATTGAGTTTATCATTTTTTTAATTTCCTTCACAATAAAATGCCTTTCGTATTTGAATTGCTCCTTTATGAATTTTTCAATAAATGACCTTTTTTTACACATTAATAATTCCTCTAAAGATCAAAAGTTTAAGAGATAATGAGAAGCTTGTGATGTTTTAAAATATCAAATAAATGAAAGAAAATCAGGATATCTAAAGGGATATATTTAGTAAGATAAAATAAAACTTAATGGAAAAATAAACGAAATTTTAACGAATAGACCATTTGATAAAAGAAAATGCTTTTTATGAAGGGATTATTTGAAAAGAAATAGGAACCAAACAAAAAATTACGAAATAATGAGCGATTGAAAACGTTTTAATTTCACTTTTCAGAAATGGAATTTGAATTTTATCGTAAGCCTTGAATACGATAATTCAAAAGTTTTTGTCGCTTTCCTCATTATCTTTACCATCATGCTATACGTCTCTGTTATGATATTTTAATTTTTTAATTTTTTTTCTTATATTTTGCTGTCATTGTTTTTCTATATGCTTTCTTTGTTCTTCATTTCATGTGGGTTATGGATATGTGTGATATTTATGACTAAATTGTAAATGTTGATACTTTTTTTATATTCTTTGTAGCTATCATCATACAGCAGCAGTGGCTTGTGAATTGTACTAATCCTCCAGAAAAAGGCAAAAGAAAAGAGTTGAAAAATGATCTTAGACAAATTTGGTTACAAAAGCATATGGTAGCTATCATTCTCAGATGAACAGGGTGATGAAAAAAGAAAGAGAAGAAGGAGAAAAAAGGAGGCACATTGTTTTGACCAGTGGAAAGTGGCAACAGATCATAATCACTTTTCTTGATTCATATACTTCCCTCAATGTTTGACTAATATCATGTATATGGTGTTTGTCGACCAGATCATTTGACTCTTTGTGAGTCCCATGTAGTGGCAAACTCAAATTGTTGCCGAAACTGTTGAATCTGCAGCAATTGTCATCATACTCAAGGCTTAAAATTTTAATATATAAATTATTGTTGTTTTTTTTATTAAATTAGAGTTTTTACTAGTATGGACCGAGCGGTCAATGCCGTAGCTCGGTCTCCTTGATCAAGCTGTCCGAGCCTAGCATGTCCGTGCACGCGGACCGACACACTCAACCCATTAACCTCAAATCAAGGTCAGTAAAGTCAAACCACCATTAAGAACTAGGTAATATGTCTTTAAGTGTGATTCACTCTACTAATTCACCCCAATAAGGTAAGCTCATTAAAATAATATAAATAATGCATATTCCAAGAACAAGGTACGTCATTAATCACGATACACTTTCGAGTGCCGAATACCCCTTTTGCTGACTTGAGTTTCGGAATGCCTTTTGCAGGTACCCCCATTCGGCATTTACCTGAGACAGAGCAACCGAGACCTGAAGGAGTAGCACTAAGACAAGGAACAAACTGAAATTCTCGTAGACTGCCCGATAGAAATAAAGAAGACGAAGTCAGTCAACAGTTTTTTAAATCTCATCAACCTAACCAGAACAAGAAACTGAGTTGAATTTATTCTCACTGATAAAATCTCACATTAACTTCTTATATAACTAAATAGTAATATACTTTAAATATAACTAAATAGTAATATATAAGAATAAATCTCACTCAAATAGTAATTAAACTGTTACAATATATATAGATGGTTTTAAACTCTAATTTTGTAAGACTAAGTTCCACTTAAAATCTATTTTTTAATATTTTCAAAATTTTTTAAGATTTCAATGACATGTGTTCCTCTATCCGTGACTTTAATCATTTTTATTTAACATGTAATTTAGTTTTTAACTTTATAAATTAGTTAATAAAATTCTGCTAAGTATTGAGTGAATATTACAGGTAATTTCAGATAAAAAATCATGAACGTACGAAATTTCTGACCATAAACCAATACACCAACTTCTTCGCACGTGCGTACTATGTCAATGAGAACTGAAAAAAAAAGGAACAAGTTTGAATAAAACACAAATGCTATAGACACAATATGACAAATATTCATATCTGGAAGAGATACCATGACTATAATATAACATAAAATTGAAAACCGTAAGAGAATTTCATATTTCAAAATTAAGTCTTTATAAAAATAATAACAATTGAAGTTTATCTAATTACAAAATTCCAAAAAATAAGTTATAAAATATCACAAAGCCTTTGAAGTGTTTCTACACTATTTGACATATATACTGGCACAAGTACAGCATGATATCACCATCTTTTTAAATAATGAATTGAGGAAATTAAATAAATAAATCAATGATGTAAAATATTCGTTTTTATGAATTTAAATAAATTTATGTACCCATTTAAAAAAAAATGTTTGACTTTTTTTTATAAGTTTAGTACTATTTCTCTGGAAGTTAAGTAACAAAAATATTAATCTCAACTGAAAATTTTAGCTTTATCCAAATTAATGAAGCGTAAGACAACATGATTATGCTTTTTATAAACTAATATGAACCAATGAGGACTCTAGTTTTCTTCTCCAACTCTCATTATTCTTATGTACCATATATATATATAGATACGCATCCGTGCATAGATATTCCTTTGCTCTCAAAATTTAACATTGTTATATCAAAATCACATGACATGGTCACAATTTAGGGTTTGCACCCTAACCAAATATTCTATAATCTACCCAAATAAGTCACTAATTTCCCAATATATTTGTGTGTTTGGGATGGGAGAATATATAGATATTTTTAAACCTTCTTTAACTAATAATAATATTAAAAAGTGAATTTTAAGTCGATGAGAGATTTATATTTATATATATGTCGATATGAGATTTTCAACCCGTTCCTTTTACGAGTGGTCCGATAAGGTCAACAAACTATTGTTATGATATTTAAAATAATGATGATATCATATTATAGAGTATACTTTAAACCTAACTCAATCTTATAAAAACGGTTTATAAGGTGAGGTTAGTTTGCACCTACTTACACTACAAGAAAATCATGAAATAGAAACCAAGTTTAGAGACAAAGAATAATTAGTTGTTATAGTGACTAAATTAGAAACTTTTTAAAGACTAAAAAAAATTTTGGTTTTTAAATTAATTTTTATTATTGTTAAATTGTTTCTAAATTAGTATCTAATTAACAACTAAAGTTTTTGCTACCAAAATTAGAATCTAAATAATTGGTAGTTAAAACATTGGTAGCTAATTAGATACCAATGTTGGAGATCCCACATCGACTAGAGATTAGAGTCTTTCATGGTATATAAGTGGGTGTAAACCTCAACCTCATGAGCCGGTTTTATGGGCTCTAATCTCTAGTCAATGTGGGATCTCCAACAACCAATTTAAAAACTAATTTAGAAAAAAAAAATAGTTTCTAAAATGAAATAAATAATCGCTTCTCCAATGTGTTGCTTCTAAAGTTAATTATCCCATTAAGTATATACTTTGTAATGAGTTGAAAAATGAACCTTGTTTAATTAGAGTGACGTACGCAACTTTTGGTGCCATACAAGATTTATTTCCAAATTAAACAGATAGTCAATGGCGATTTAATTTGTGGTGATGAAATAGCATCACATTTTTGAAAGCAAACACTATGAAAAGAGACAAATAAATAGAATGCAGTGTGTGTTGAAGCACATAATAGCAGATTAATGAATTAAGAATTTGAAGCAATTGAAAGTCCATAGGGAAAAGTATATGTTATAGAGACAAGTAGGCAATGTGATGCAGAAACTAAGTTGACTTTGGGATCCAGATAGATCACAACGCATCCATCACAGGACACAGAAAAACAGAAACTAATCTTCTAAAAAATAGTGCTTAATTACATGCCACGCATGAACCTATAGGAAACAAAATAAAGTGCAACTCAATTTTTATTCCATTTCTTTATAGGCATCATAATCATTTTTTTAAGTGATGCACATTCAAGTTGACTTTCAACAAAATGCCAAGGGAGCATTTTGGCGAACTCATAAACCATATCTTATCTGCCCTTTTGTCTTCTTCTCAACTTTATCTCATTACGGCTACTCTTAATCAATTTGATTGAAACCTTACTTCAAACACTGATATATACAACAAAAATATTGCATACAAGTGGTTTCATTTTATGAGATTGAATGATATTCAAACTTAAATTAATAGATATATTCTTAGAATATATTTATAGGTGGTTTGATAACGGCCTTTTACACATTGAGATCTGTCAATTCGTTGTGTGACTTGATCAGGTCAATAAATTCTTACTAAGATAAACTCTATCTGATACTATATTAAGAAGTGGACTTTAAGTTTAACTCAACCTTATGAAACCGACTTCTAAAATAATGTTTATGGTCACTTATATCCTATGAAATATTTTTATCTTATGTGAAAACTAAATACATATTTTATCACTCAAGATTAATCATTTTACAAATTTTACTAATCCATTCTTGCTTAACACATTTTACTATTATGTTCTCTTTATTCATTTTACCTATTTATTAAAAGAGTAATATTATCGATTATACTATTCACCAAGTTAAATAACACTAATTAAATATGAGAAAATTGTATAAAAAGATATAAAGTTTGTATATCAAAAAGTGAAATATAAAAAAGTTATATGATTAGAGAACAATTTTTATCTCATATAAGTTACTTTTTGTGAAATTAAATTAACTTAAACCCAAATATTTTAATTATTGTACTTGTGTAGACAAAATGGGTCTAGATAGTATCTGAGATTGGTTGTAACAATTGTTGAGATGTCGGTCGCTCCTTTGTTCCTCAGTACTCCACTCCTTCAAACTTCACGACTCCTTCTTCTTAATTCCTCAACACTCTCGGCCGATAGTTAACATGCAAAAGGTACTTTGACGATCAAGTAAGTACTTTGTGTTAAAAGTGTATATTGAAACTGGTAAAAAACGTACCTACTCCACTGAAAAGAGCGTATTTGTAACATTGAGTTATGGATCATATGTCTAATGGACCGAATCTAGCATACATGAGTATTAGTTGATTTCTAGGAATAGTACCCTAATTTCTCAAGACATTTCCCATATTTGATGATGTGACCCTAATTTGTAGGAAGTTTTCACGACTGTCTTAATTGTCATTTATTACAACTGTGTTTTAAATATACTTCTAACCGGTTAGTTGGTCACCAAAGTCACGTGGATCGTTATGTACCGACTGGGTAAAATGACGTTATTAGTTACAAACTTTACACTTGATATGTTGGAAATATGCATCGAAATTTTCGTATCATATGTCCGATATTATATAATTAAGTTAGAATAAAACCAAATTTCCAAATAGAGTTTTGTCATTCTTGAAATCATCATTTTACAAATCTTGGAGAGTCTTAAATATGACCATCTTTCGTGAGTAACATATACCCGCTTGGAATATAATAATTATAAGGCCGATTTTGAACTTTTGTGCGACAAGTTTCTTCTCAAATTTCCTATATACCCTTTTGTTGCCGTTGTCGCTGAATGTATATTTTTTTGTTATGCAGAAATCATATTTTTATGTAAGGGGTTGGAGCATTTTAAAATATTTCATATTTATTAATTTTTTTTATTGATAAAAAATATTTGTTGTAAAAAAAATAAGAATATATAAGCTATTTGTGACAACACTGTCGATTAATAACTATAAAGCAATATTCAGAGTTACGTTTTTGGTATGTCAGCATGACGAATAACCCGTTATGCCCCTTACTCCTCAAAATATGTAGCCAATTTTGATGTGAGGCTTGGTTCATCGATGTAAAAGGAATTGTTCTAATTTTATCTTTATAATTTATGTTAACTTAATGCAAACCCTTATTACTTGAATCATCAAAACGAAACTTCTGATTGGACCAATATACCAAAAACATAGGATGCATGAAAAAATAACCTTTTACTGTAAAATTGACTCATCAAATATCAACATCTGAATTACATAAACGTGTTAATTTTTCAAATGAATAATTTTATATTAGGTCATAGTCAATGACTATTCCAAAGTCAATCCAATATTTGGAACACAACATTAGCGTATGTAAGACAGAATTTTAGGTATAAATGGTTTTGAGGTTGCTGATTTTGCATGGCAGTAAAATGACTGTTTCTGTGTATTGTAATGATATCACAAAGCCTTTGCAATTATGCAGCTGAGAGAAAGAAGAGAATTGTTTCAGAAAAGGTTTTATTTGAAGTAATTATGGTATTGATATGAAATATTTCTCGTGTATAATCTACTGATTTTTTTTTTATCAGCATCTGAATGAAGGCAACATAGATCTCTCACACGTTTTACTTAAATGAAGTTGAAATGATTACTATAAATATAATATAGCAATAGCGAAGAAGTGCCGTGACTTCTGCAAATGTATGCTATATGGAGTAGAGATGCACTGCCACCGACCCTTTAAAGTTGGCTAATAATCACATCCACCTCCATTATCTCAACATAATGTGATACTCAATATAATTATCTTTATCTTTCACTTTTTTTTTTATTTTTTTAAAACACACATCTCAAAAACACACCAAATCAAATAAGTTTATTTTCTCATTCTGATGGGTGTTTTGTTTAAACTCTATCACATGCATCCAAATGATAAGTTAATCTTATTATGTCAACAAGCTTAGATTCAGAGTTTTTTTTTTCAGGTTATAGGGAGGTGACTTGAACCCTCATAATAAGAATATCATGTTGTAAAAGGTTCGTGAAAACCAAATAGTAACTGTAGTAGAAGTAGAAAGCTTCATTCTTATGATTTAGGGTTGTTGGAGGATTATGGGACTAAAATCCTTAAAAAAATTCAATAGATTAGAGTATCCTAATATTTTCATTTATTCTAATTTTTTTACTTAATTGCTGATAAAAAAAAACAATTTCTTGTTGTTAACATTTTTGTTTCCTGACCTAGCATTAGTTGATTACTTTGCAATAAGAAATAAATGTTCCTACAAGATTAGAATCTTCCAGAACACTTCTTCTTGTTGTAATCTTCTCGTCTTCCTGGTCTCATGGTTAGGCTTCTTTTGGCTGGATCTCTAATCTGGACACGATGGGGTACCTGCAAAGACTCTGACGATCAAGTCAGTCTGAGAGCTAAGTACCAAAAGAGTAGGGAGTGAATAGTTACCTTGGGTGTTGTGCCTCTTCTGCTATTTATACTGCTCTAGATGGGCTATGGTTGCTATGGGCCTGCTTTAGGGTCCAAACGAAGGTTCAATTGTGCCTTAACCGTGCTTATCACCTAAGTTGGCTTGTTTATACCTAATTACGTGTTTAGTTTTGCATCTTGTCGTCTAGTTGGCTTTGTCATCTGGTCGGCTTTTCGGCCATCCGGTAGTACAATAAGTAAAACTTAAATTTACTAAAGGTGAATCCACTTCTCTAGAACCAAAACTGAGCAGAAACTATTGGAACTCAAATGCATGCACCTAAAAGATGAATGTAGAAGTTCTAAAGGGTGATTCTGAACCACTCGTTTTTTCTTTTACTTTTCTTTTTCTTTTTGGGAAAGCTTAGCCTTCTATTTACTCATCCTGTTTTGAACTTTTTACATTTCGTGTGAGGGTCATTTTTGGCCTATAAAAAGGATGCTCAGAGCCTGAAGATAGCCTTCACAAACCTGATGAGAACTTCACATGTTAGCAAAAAAATGAAGTCCTACTTTGCTTTTTTCCTAATATTCTCTCTTCTGCTGGTAAGCTTGTATGAAAGTTTATTCGATCTTATGTAAAGCCTCTCTTATCATGTGTTGTTTAATGATGAGCTTTCTATTTTCTTTCAACTGATATAGGTTGTTAACCTCAGCTATGCAAGAAAAGACATGGGAGACTATTGGAAGAACATGATGAATGGACAACCTATGCCTGAAGCAATCAAAGACCTCCTTGTTCAAGATCCACAAGTATCAGACACAGTGAAGGATCATTTTATTCGGGACTTTGACATAAAGCCTAATGTCATATTATATCACACACATATTCCACCCAACAAGCGGAAGCAGCATGCCATGGCCAAGAAAATAGAAGAGTTTCATGGCTGAACAAACTAGCATAAAGGGTTGAAGCTCAAATCATTAGCTCATGGTTTAGAGAAGGAAGACACACATATTTCTACATAGTATATGATCCATAAACATCATGGTCTTTGGTCCCTTGCAGAGCTATTCATGTTTCTAAACCTCTCTTTCTGTTGAACCCTTTATTAATAGATTATCTTTATGGTTTTCCTTTTTTAGCTGCATGTATATCTTTGTGTCCTGCAGAATTTTTATAGTCAGTAGACATGAATCATGATGCTTCTTTTGGATTGTCATGATTACTCGTCAGAAATTTATAAAAAAAAATGTATTAATCCTCAGAAAGATATACTTGGTGATCCATGGAGGGTTTTTCTTTGATCATTAATCCATCTCAGAATTTCAAAGCAAAGAAAGCATATAATTTTAGATCAAGATTTTATGAGAGGATACAATTTAATCTTCCATGAAGATGAAGGCATATGATATGTGCTGTGCTGCTAATTTCCCTCTGATATGAATCCTCTCTCTTGGGTCCTTTCTCTCCTCAAACAAGTTAACTATTTAGCCAAAAAAATAAATAAAAAAATTAAGAGTCTAATTTATTTGCCATGACATTGACAACTTGTTGTACTTCTCAAGCTGGTTTAGAATATGATTGCACAGGCCTAAGAAAATGTTGATTTCTAAATACTATTTAACTGTTGATGGTATTCCAAAACAGAGAAATTTGTGTAATAATCTAAGCAAAACGTGTTCTTATTTTATCTTTTGGGGCCCATTTGAATCGGTACGGTTTGTGTACTTGCAGAAACATAAAGACACAAGATGCACAATTAGTTTCTTTCTGTATTTTAAGGTTTATTTTGTCAGAACCCAGGGGTTGAATCAGTTTTTTTCTTGGATTAAACAGTTAATTTTTTGGCAAAGTATTCCAATTTCAACAAGAATTTTTTAAATTATCAAATATAATTTGAAAGTCAAATTTCGTTTAAAAAAATATGAAATGCAAAAAATACATTTTTAAAAAAAAGTGAAACATAAAATATGAAAATTTTCTAAAATACAAAAATGTATTCCGAAAATCCAAATCCAAAAATATGGAAAAGAAAATTTAGAACACAAAATCTGAAAATGATTCTATAAAAGAATTTTTGGAATTTAAAAATGTGTTTTGAAAATCTAAATATGAAAAAGGGGTTTTCAGAAGATTTTTTATCCACATTCTCCTTTTATTTAATGTCATTTTTGTTATTTTGTAGGGACATTTTCATTATTTTATGGCAGATTGGGTGTAGGTTAAAATGGTACAGAAGAATTTGCCTAACTTTGTTTGGATCCGAGCCCGTTGGGCTTCAGTGTGGATGGCCCAGCAAACTCGAACCTTGGACTTTTACTACTGTTAGAAAAAAGGCTGCTTCTTCCTGCACCTCCATACCTTCTTGTGCCACCCCCATAAGTTTTTCATATACCAAAAATACCCTTCTCAATATTTCGGATTACATAATCCGAAAATCTCCAGAATTAGCTTCTGGATTATGTAATCCGGAAGTCTTTTTGTGATTAGCTTCCGGAAGTCTTTTCTAAATATGAAATTGACTTCCGGATTATGTAATCCAGAATATATACGGATTACATAATCCATGGGCTTATTATTTCAAATCCAAGGGGTGGAAAAAAGGATAGAATGATATTTTCACATTTAGTATGGGGTGGCACAAGAAGGTATGGAGGTGTAGGAAGAAAGAATCTAGAAAAAAACATCAACACGATTCCATTCAAGATGTGTCTCACTTTTGCCAACTCATCTTTGACTTTTTAAATTTTATAAAAGGGTGTTTAGACAAGCCCCTCCATAAACATTTCTAATAAAAATAATAATTTCTGGATTGGAAATACTTACGGATTACATTTTCAGAAGATTCGAGGATACCTTCTAAATTTTATAATCCATAATATATTTTTTTAAATTTTTTTTGAATTGTATAATTTATTTTTAAACCAAAAATACCCTACAGATTATATAATCCAGAAATTATAAATAGAAAAAAAAAACATTTATGAATTATAGTCAAAATGTATTTTTTAAGAATAAAATGATATTTTATCTAACTTATGGGGTTATGGAAAAAGTTATAGAAATGCGAGAAGAAACAATCTTCCCAAAATTATAGAAATGCAAAAGAAACCCTAAACCCTAATCTATTTAATAATTATGAAAAATGTTTTATTTTTGTGCTGTTTCCTTTTTTTTTAATTTTATACAATCTATATCATGTATCCCATTTGATATATTTTCTCTGACAACATTTTTTGTCTGTCTGATCCTACCATAATTATTGGAAATAGAAAGATGACATTAATATATGTAATTATTGAATATGTACTCTGTTGTAGCTGTAATGTTGTCTTTACTTGCTGGCTTTCACTGAATGGTTCCTTCTTGTTCTTTCACTTTCATCTCCATAATGCACCCTCTCACTCTCGTCTTCTTACCTGCAAAAGGGTCTTCTCTTTCCAAACAAAGTAACACCAAAAACTAATATTACAAATTAAAGTTTGAAAGAAGGCTTGTAAACCATCAATGAAGCTGAAATGAACACAGTGAAGATGGAAATGAACACAGTTGTGCTGATATGTTGATATTATCTTCCACTCTTTAACATTGCTCGCTCAAATGAGCGTCTCATCCACACAGATTTGAGTAATTTGTAAGTGTAGATGGAATACTCATTTGAGCAAGAAACATTAACTAAGGGGACTTGGCATATCTTGTTCTGTGTTTCTTAGTTATGGTGCAAGAAGGAAGAACATTGGCTTGGTATTTATTTGAAAATGAGAGGGTCTAATGAGAAAGATGCATGAGTTAAGTGGTTGAGTTTGGTTGAACATTGAAAGTCAGATAAAGATTTTGATGTATAGAGAAAGGACTTGTGGTTGTGGTTGTGGTGTGGATATTCATAGAATGGCAGCTGAAGACACATGTTCAAGCCAACAATCAAGGCCAATGCCACTAGATCTTCAACCTATGCTTAAACACAAAACCTTTAATCACCAAATTATTATTGGAAAAATCAAGTTGCTTTCAATTTGTTGTTTCTACCCAGTTTTTTAGATGTTTTTAACAAGTTGATTTTGAATGAAATTTTTCATAATTCAAGTTAATTTTAAAGTAATATGATTTATATTTAAAAATTTTATTTTAAAAGTAAGTTAATAGTAAACTTTGATGGAATTTTTTTTTATCCAATGCTTAAAGTTATTTAAATATACTTTAACCCAGAATACATTCTAAAGCTAAAATTAATGTCTCAACCCATGTTTAATTTTACTAAAACTCACATTCGGTGACATTTAGATATGATTTTAAAAATTTTAATTTGAAATCAATGTTAGTTTAAAAAAACACTTAGATGTTACCTTCTATATGAATTATTTTATTTTGTATTCTATAAGAAAATAGACACAAATTTATCGAATTATCTACCAATCAAAAGCACTAGACAATAACAAAGAAACGGTAGAGAAGGTCAATAGGAAGAATAAATGAAGAATCATGGAAAAGTGTACGTCGTTCAACTGAAACTCAATCTATACATTCTTTGAAAATCATTAAATATAAATAAAATCTAGTTTTAGAGAAAAAAAAATAATTAGTTGTTATATTGACTAAATTAGATACTATTTTAGATACTAAAAAATCTTTTATATCTAAAGTAGTTTATATTACTAATAAAATTTATAAACTAGTTTTTAAATTGATATCTAATTAACTATCAAGATTTTAACTATCAATTAATTTAGATTCTAAAGTTCGTAGCTAAAATTTTGATAGCTAATTAGTTACTAATTTAGAAACTAGTTTATAAATTTTATTAATAATATAAACTACTTTATATATCAATAATTTTTTTAGTCTCTAAAATAATATCTAATTTAGTTAATATAAATAAATTATTATTTTTGTCTTTAAGGTTTATATTTAATGAATTTCTTGTAGTGACATTCATCGTCATAAATTAATTAAGAAAGAGACTAAAACTACAACACATAATATTTCTCAGTAGTAAACCTTAAACTCTAAACTCTCAACTCTAAATTCATTATAAAGTCTTATTTATATAGATCGAGTAAAAAAGTTAATTAATTGAACATGTCAGAAGACTCTTATTTATAACTTGGAAGTCAAACTAATGTAAAAAAAAGTCTGAACATCGGTGATTTAGTTAGAGCTTCTCGCTAAACGGTTCATTATAAAATCTTATTTAGACACTTATGATTAGGCCGTTGGTAGTTAAAATTTTAATACTTAATTAGATATTAATTTAGAAATTAATTCATAAATTTGTATTAATAATATAAAGTACTTTATATATCAATAATGATTGTAATCTATAAAATAATATCTAATTTAGTTAATATAATGATTAATTATTTTTTTATCTCTCAAATTAATTTTTATTTTTTTTAGTTGAGATATCTTCTTGTTCATATACACTTAATGACTAATTCATGCTAACTTCTAATTTGGAAAATTAGATTATTAAATAAAACTACACTGTGAGGTACTTGTTCATATAAAAAATAAGAAACATACTGTACGTAGTTGTATCCATCAGATATATTTAAAATATAACTGTAATATAAATTCATTATGATTGATATATCAATTGGAAATACTTAAAAGTTTTAACTATATAATCTTTTGTTATATCTCTCCAATATAATATCAATCATAAATATATCATTAAAAGTAATTATTTTATAATTATTCATATTTTAATCGTAAAACTAAAGATTTCAGAATATAATTTAACTTCAACTTATACCTGTTCAATATTTTAGATTCACTTAATTATCTTCTGATACTTTTTTAGTGACTTGAGTAGTAGAATGTCCTTTAGGTCAACTTCCATTATTTGTACTTCTTTCGTGTAAAAACAATTCTAATTGTTATTATCCAAAACTCAATTCATAAATATCATAACTTAGATCTCATTAACTACTCGTTTTCAAAAGTTCAATTTTTTGTTAAAAATATTTGGCATCCACATCCACACAAATCAAGAGCATTGTGTTCTTGAAATTACCCACTCAATCATCTACAGTGTTAAGTTGTGAGAAATTACTGAAAAATTTGCATGGTTTCAAAGCCTACATATACATTAATCATCCACCAAGATTACATATTGAAGCAATAATTATCTTTTTTTTTAGTTATTTATTATTAACTCGTCAATAAGCTAAAAACAAATATTAACCGATATAATAAAAGTAGAAAGATAAAATTATTTTTCATAGATTAAAATAAACTTATAGATAAATTCCAAATAAAAAAGTTTAAGAATTATATAAAAGAATTATAACTCAGTAGATTATAAGTAGTAATAGGTTTTTTTCGTTATTCATGACCTTGTAGGTCTTTATAAGTTGTAATTATACAAGTCCCTGAAGCCTCTTGTTCACAAGAAGCAAGCAATTTACCCATACCCATAACCATAACAAACTTTGGCTCCAGACACAGTACTTATTGTAGCAATTAAACCATCACATCACATGGTTGCAAGACTGTGTTGTTGCAGCTTCTGAACCAAGATGAGATTATCTGCTGGAAAAAAGTGGCACACAGAAGTGGTTCCTGGTTCAACCTTCAGAACTTGAAATGAAACATGACTATGACCCCATTGGGAGGTATCCATGTGGCAAACAACCATGGCCTCCACCCTATCACCGTTTTCACCACCAAGTCCCACCCTATATATCTTGTTCTCACTTTCTTGGCTGTGGCAGTAAAAAACAGTGTAAGGGTAAGGCATGGTATGGCAAGCCACCATCTTGGAAGCTGGGATCTCTACTATGTTTTCCAAAGTGTAGTTTTGGAAAGTGACACTGGATTTGGTCAGGTGAGAGGTGGTGAGAACTTGGAGATCATGTGTGAAGCCAAGAATGGTTTGAGTGAAGTCAAGCATGGATTCTAAAGAGGTGGCACAGAACTTTTCCTCTCCTTTGATGGGTTTACTCTCGCATTCCCTGAGGGTGTCTTCCATGGCTTTGGCTTGGGGAGAGTTTGGAGAAAAAGAGAAGACTTTGAGGAGGTTTGGGAGTTGGTTCAAGGAGAAAGGGAGAGAGTCAGCTTCTTCTCTTGGCCACAACTTGGGAGAGGTTGCAGGGTCCCTCTTGGGAAAATAAACTTCCATTGTTTTCCCAACCTTCAAATCTTTGAAGGTGAAGAACACCATTACAGAAGGGTCCATGTGGGAATGAACGTGTTCATGCTCATGCTCTGTGTGCAGTGTTGGATGATTCTCATCAGAGATTGCTTCCAAGATTTTGTTTTCTGTTCCACTTCCAACCAATTCCCTGCCTCTGCTGCCACTGGAACACTACAAAAGTTCAACAGAGAATACTAGTTAGCTAAAGAATTTAGCAGTGAAAATTGAGATGAAAGAAAAGATTTGCATGGAATGTACCGTGATTATCAGTAGATGGAGAAAGATGATCCATAGCTTATACTTTTGGCCCATGTTTCTGCTTGCATGCATTGAACACTTCGTCACCTTTGCCTCTCAAAATAGATCCTGGTAAAGAATTGCTCACTCACTAATCATATCACATCAGACACATGCTTTGATTTACGTCATTTTCTCCATACCTTCCATAACATTAATAATAAATAATAAGTAATATATGTACATTTGATGTGTGTGTGCATATATATATTAAAATGAAATTGTTCATAAAAAAATTATTTCTTTTTATAAAATATAAGGGGATTTTTATTTTAAAAAATTACTCTTACAGAATTAATTATGTAATGTAAATTTTAGTACTTTTTATTTTATTTTGAAACCTTATAATGCAATGTTTAAGTACTATTTATTTCAATATTAATATGACTAATGTGAATACTTCACTTTTTGGTAGGTTTTGATTCATCGTACATTAACTAATATTCAATTAATTTGTTTAAACAAACAAAATAAGCAGTGTCACCAACCATATAAAAATTTGGTTAAATTTAACTTAAATAATCTAAGATGATCTTAACGAATAAATGATATTAAATTACAAAATCATATGATTTATACTCAATAAGTCACATCGTTATTAATTAATAATTTTTTTATGAGAAGTTGCACCTACTACCATTTCCTATAAAAAAAAAAAGGTAGATGCAATTATTGAGCAATAAATAATGTAATTAGTATTTATTGATTAAAAAATTATTTTTAAAATATGATTTTTGTCATTAGTAGAATATTTGAATAAAAGTGTATTATGGGCACGATAGTAAATGAGACCTGATAAGTCCAATAGATCTTGTGAATTTTAAATTTAATTCAACTTTACAAAGTGAATAAGTTTGTAGTTATTTATATACTACAAAATATTTTTATTTTTAATTAATGTTGGATCTTTAACATAATTCAAATTATTCAATAAAAAAAATATTTTATCTTGTTTTGAAACTATTTAGTTATATATATTTCAATTCGATTGAATTTAAACTTAATCTATGAGACACTTAAAATATGTAAGTTGTATATGTCAATTTTTCAAACATGATTTTTAGAAGTGAGTATTGATCTATATAATTAGTGAGTTTTACGGAATAGAGAGTTGGTACGGTTTGTAAAAATTAAGAGTTATTTAAGATACAAGCTGTACAAAATAATTTTTTTTATAATGATTTTATGTAGATTTTCAAGCCTAAAACATAAATATATATAAAAAAATCATAATTCACTTATAAGTTTTATAATAAATTAATAAATTTATCAAATTTTAAAATTTTAAGTAAAATTTCACAATAAAGTTTATTTATTCTATTTCTTTTATAATTAAGGGTTTTCACACAGTTTCTTAATTTAAAGAATCTTTCACACAATATTTACAAAATTTAAGTCATACATAACATATGCTATTTTTCAAAGAGAATTTATTTTTTAATAATAAAGTTTTCATACTTAAACTATTTTATTTCATAACAGTAATATTAACAATCATACTGATATATAATCATAATAACAATATATTAGCATCAATGAACAAAAACTAAACTAGCTAGTGCTATTATAACTCTTTTCAAATAAATTTTCTTAACTACTCAATGATGTTTTTTCCGGTTAGAGGAGAAAAGAAATTTTTTCATACTAGACAGAAGTCAATAATTTTTATTTATTGACATATTAGCTTTCCTTTAATTCTTAATGAGCTAATATAGACATTTGAACATTTACAAGTTCACTTAGTAAACTACGTAAAATTGATATATACTAAATATAAATATCTAATACAGTTATGTTAACTCTCTTTTTTTCTTAATTATGAAAAATCAGGTTTAGGGTTATTCATATTTTTCGTGAATGGGATGCGTGTGTTGATAAATTAGCTAATTTATGATTTATTCATAGATAATCTTTTCATTAGTATGATATGTTTTCATCTAGTCTGTTATTATAATTCTTTATTAATAGGTATAGTTTACCTATGTATCGTTTTTGTTAATATATGGGTTTTGGTCCAGTCTCCCCATATTTTTGTATTTTTTTTTTTTAATAATATTTTTTTTCATGTGATGGCAAATGATTGTTGTTACATGATTTTTTTTTCATGTGATGGCAAATGATTTTTTTAATGATGTTTGGATATAAGCATTATTAATTTAAATTAATAATTTAATTATTTCGTCTTTGTCAAAAATATATTAAACTATTGGGAAAAGAAATACATCATTGATCACATGAACCGATCCTGAATTGTTAAATGTATATGTTATTATTATTATTGTCGTGATGATCTTTTTTCTTTCCTTTTTGGATCTACTTTAATCCGACACGATCAAAGAATTCTTGTCTTATTATTTATACAAATATATTGATCTACTTTTTTGTCCCAAATATAATAATATTTAAATCGATTATTTGTTTTATATGTAAATCCTATTCATGCAACCTAGTATATAACTGTATAATTTTACGAGGTAATTATATAATATAGGATTTGCCTCGTTCAGCAGCATCAAAAGAAAATCCTAGGATATAATTAAAAATAAATAAATAAACATTTTGAAGCAACCTGGCAATTAATGAATTAATTTATATAATTTTGGATTTAACCCATTCACAAAAAGAAACCATCTTCAATTATATCAGGCTTTTATGAGTAAAAAACATTTATGGTGTGCTTAACAGTGAAGAACATTCATGGTACATGTCTATGATGTGACGCCTCTCTTTTTTCATTTTTTTTTTTTACTTAAAAAAATATTGAAGATCTCACAACTAAAAATAAAAATATTTCATGATATATAAGTGGGTACAAATCTCATCTTATAAGTCAATTTTATAAAATTGAGTTAGCTTATAAAGTCATTTATAATTTATCAAAACGGAAGTTTGTTGGGTTTATCATGTTACCCGTTATAGTATCATCCATAATACATAGTATCACGCACGAGTTGACAAGTCTCGACGTGGGAGTATATTGGAAATCACACATTAACTAGAGATAAAAACATTTAATAGTATACAAGTGAGTGCAAACTTCATCTTATAAGTTCTTATTTTATAAGGTTGAGTTATACCTTAAAATTCACGTAGGAAAAAAAAACAAAAGATAAATTTGAAAATATATTATTATTTCTTGTGTTTAAAAATAAATAGAATTGAAACTGTAATTTCATCATTTATTATTTATTATTATTACGAAATGATTAATTTTTAGCTTTTTAGGAATCTAAAGTTAGTTAAGTTTATTTTTCTTGTTTAGTTAATTTGTATTTATGAGTTTCTATTAAAACATTCACATTGAAAAATTTAACTTTCATGAGTTTATCGGGAATAAATTTACTCTAGAAAGTTGTAATCTCCTCAAATTATTTAATGTTCGTTTTTAAGGTTTATTTAAAAAATTATGAATTCAAATATTATCAAATTTTGAAACAATAAAATAAATTAGTACTGAATTGATTGATAATAATGCAATAAATTACTTTTAGAAAAAAAACAAAAGGTTTAATTTAAATTTAAAGATACTTCACTATATAAAGTATATGACAAGTATGATGTGTACTTTAAAAACTAAGAACTAAGAGAGAGAGAAACACATCAAGATTCCAATTGTCAATCACCATGATTAGACCAATTTACTATATTCTCATGTTTTCTAATAATTCTTCAATAAACAAAAAAGTACAATAGACACAATAAGATCTTAAACCTACAATATCTTTTATTATCATTTTTGTAAAACCCTAAAATTATAAACAATTTCTTGTGAGAATCGAACACACCATATATATTAAAAAAATACAACATCACCTAGAAAGTTTAAGCACAAATGAGAAGAAAAGATACAAAGGTAAGGTAATCACATATATGAACTTCTTAAAACCAAGGATTTGAACCAAAGATTAGAGAAATAAGTCTATCAAAATTGCTTTTATGTTAGGTAAGAGTCTCTCTTGTGAAACAAAGTGTTTTTAGACAAAATGATTTAGATTTTGTGTTATTTAGTTTTAAAATGAGATAAGGTACAGAATTTAGTGCCTAACAATTTTAATGGATTAAAAGAAAGCTTAGTAAGTTTTCAATATTTTAATATGTTAAAATAATATTTTTAATTTGTTAAAATCACTCCTGAGTCATTTTAATTGACTAAAAAGTCATTTTAATTAATTAAATCAAAACCAATAAAGATATGAATTTTAAGTAATTTTAATCGATTACAAACTCGTTTATCTATTAAAACAAAGTTAACTTAACAACTTTGGATTTTAGGTGATTTTAATCGATTTAATTTTATCATTTTAACCAATTAAACTAGTATTCTTTGTTTCGCCAACAAATCTGAATTTTAATTTATTAAAGTATAATTATAAAAACAAATCTGAATTTTAATTTATTAAAATATAATTATAAGCCACGAAATGTTCTATAATACTTTCAAAGGTCTTTCCAACTTAAGAAATTATGAAATCAAGGCTAAGAAAACAATTATAACAAGAATAAAACCACAAATTTTAAGAGAAATTCAAGATTAACATCTTTCCCATTTGCATCATCAATCATCACAAAATAGTTGGAAACCTCAAATCTAGGAAGTTTGTAACCATCAAATCTTTTATCTTCAAACTTTTATGTTAACATTTACTTAGTAAATATTTTTTTTATTAGAAACTTCTATCTTTTATTTCCAAGAAGCATACATAAAATTATTCTTAAGAATATATCAACTAAATTTGTTTAACTATTCCGGAATCATAATTATATAATATTAAAAAAAATCATGAACAATAGACACGAAAAAAAATTATATTTAATACACCCTTAAATTATGTGGAAAGGGTTAACAAGAGATAAAAGCAGTTTATGAAAATATTGTTGTTATTAACCTTAAAATTCAAGGTTGGGTTGAATGAACTTCTCGACAATACTTGTAAAGATAAGAAAAAATGAGATCAAATGAATCAAATTTCTTTCGAATATAAATTAATTTAATTATCAATAAATTAAATGAAAAAAAAAACTCAATGTGAAAATGCACAAGTTGGTTTTAAATTATAAAAAAATGCTTTATTTACCTATTTGTTTTTTCTCACACTTTATTGTATTAGAGTTAATTAAAAACAAGAAGTTTATAATTAGAGGCATTTCATTTGACACACTTTTTAATATGGCTAAACATTAATTAGGATCAATACCCAAATTCAACACACTGATTTGCATTTCAAGACAAAAAATCTTTGGAGAAAAGTTCTTCGTTTATTTATTATTATTATCCTGATTCATGTGGATCAATTATGTACCATGTGGATCAATTATGTACCAACTCTTTCAATAATTTTCTGCCATTTAGCATTAAATTAACATGTGAATATTCCATACATTGGCTATAAATAGGAAGTGCATATCTTCCTACAATCATAAAAAACAAACTAAGGTTTCTATATTATTACTTTGTTCACAATGAGGCCTTCTCTTGCTTTGCTTTCTCTTCTATTTGCTCTCTTGGTATGTTCATCTTTCATTCTTTTACACTTTTATATTTATTGTCTTAACAATATTTTATTATTTCCTATTGGGACTAAATGATTTAGTGTGTAATCAACAAGAAATCATTAGTTCGTCAATTTTTTTTGTATAATCTGACCATTTTTTTGCTTAATTAATATGATTAATTATTTTTTAAAATATATATTATTTAGAGATTTATCAGAATCATATAATAAATAATTATTCAAAACCATCTAGTAAAATTTTGTTAACTATAGTAAATATTCAAATAATTTGGAGTGAATGAATCAAAACTTGCGTGATAAAATATGAGGAAATATTATCATCACGACATGCCAAAATGATTTATTTACCATGTTAAACTATTCAACTTCACGTAGTCCAAGGTTCTTTTTAATATTTTCTTCCCTATCTTTAAATAATGAGTAAACTTAGATTTATACTGTATATTTGTAGAATAATAAATATCTATTACATTTTATTTTTGTTTATGTTCGAATGTTAACTGTCTATTATTTTTGCGTTGATGTTTTTAGAAGTCTTTTTCCCATGTTTATAAAGTAAGTATAGGTTTAATTGTGTTCTTATTTATAGAAATATAATTTCATACTTGCTAAAGTCATCAGTTAATTATATTAAAATTTATTACTCTCTTGATATTATTTGTAAAACGTTTTCTTACAAAAAAAAACTACAAAAGATAATAGTGTAATTATAAGTTAAACATCAATTAAAATTAAGTATTTCATGAAAAGTGTCATTAAGTAAAATGCATTTTAAAAGTTGTTTGCATTTGAGAGAAAAAAAAACGTGTATTTTTTATTGTTTATAAATGAGAAAAGAGAAAGTATAAGAAAAGTGTGTAAATCATGATTATTTGTAGAATGTGTTAAAAAATAATCTTGAGTTAGGGTTTTAGACAAACTTGACAGACTTTTATTTTATTTTTCTAATGGATTCTTTGTGTGGAGAAGTTAACTGCCATCACAGAAGCAAGGAAAGATCCTGGGGAGTACTGGAAAGAGATAATGAAAGACCAGAAAATGCCAGAAGGACTCCAAGGCCTTCTTCCATTTGAATCTGAAAATAATGCCAAGACTCAAGAGCATCTTGTTAAAGATTCCAAGCATGAATGTGAAGAGACTGAAGAGAAAAAAGTGTTCACTGAAGATTTGGATACTAAGATGGGTAAACCACATTTTAAAAGTGATTTCAAGAATGATAAGTTTGAACCTAGACCAAGTGCTACTAAATATGATGATTCTAAAGTTAGATTAAATGTTGATTTAGATCCAAGACCAAGTGTTACAAATTATGGTGACTCTAAATTCAGGTCAAATGCTATCAAGAATGAAGATTTTGAACCTAGACCGAGTGCTACTAAGTATGGTGATTTTGAACTCAAGTTAAGTATTAACAAGATGGATGATATTGAACCCAGACCAAGTGTTACGAAGTATGATGATTTTGAACCCAGGCCAAGTGCTACAAAGTATGGTGATTCTGAATTCGGGCTAAATGCTATCAAGAATGATGATTTTGAACCTAGACCGAGTGCAACTAAGTATGGTGATTTTGAACTCGGGTTAAGTGCAAACAAGAAAGGTGATTTTGAACCCAGGCCAAGTGCTACAAAGTATGGTGATTCTGAATTCAGGCTAAGTGCTATCAAGAATGATGATTTTGAACCTAGACCGAGTGCAACTAAGTATGGTGATTTTGAACTCAGGTTAAGTGCCAACAAGAACGGTGATTTTGAACCCAGGCCAAGTGCTACAAAGTATGGTGATTCTGGATTCAGGTTAAGTGCTATCAAGAATGATGATTTTGAACCTAGACCAAGTGCTACTAAGTATGGTGATTTTGAACTCAGGTTAAATGCTAACAAGAAGGATGATATTGAACCCAGACCAAGTATTACGAAGTATGATGATTTTGAACCCAGGCCAAGTGCTACAAAGTATGATAATTAGCTCCAAAAAGAACAAAGTGTCTGAAGAAAATCATGATCTTATCTTTGTATCAACTGAATAATTGTTGTGTAAGATATTATAATTTCTAAATAACTTCAGAACTTTATAACACAGACTTGTATGAATTTTAATGTATGTTTTACAAGTTTCCAAAGAATTTGTTGTCGTGAGAGTGAAAGAGTTTTTAAACTTCTTAATGATAATTCAAACACTTATAATAAATTAAGGTAAATTATATAAAGTGACTCACATGACTTAGAGTTTGGGCTTTGGGCCCAAATATGATTTAATAATAATTATAGAATTAAAGGCCCATTGGTTAATGTGAGAAATATATATCTGATGATATACCTAATGGAAAACCTACATCTGATGGAGATTGGGTACTAAAGGTTATAGGGTTCTGTCTCTGCAAATAATA
>Ga0123342_1001309_pt1 | contig 41799 bp, 27 predicted proteins | sample Turbeawhitnodule_FD_89960 | JGI IMG/M metagenome (GOLD analysis project Ga0123342, IMG submission 89960) | Root nodule microbial communities of legume samples collected from Mexico - Turtle bean Mexico white nodule | ecosystem: Host-associated > Plants > Roots > Nodule | place: Mexico: Nepantla...
ACTACTGAAGCAGAGTTCATTGCCATTACAGAAGCATGCAAGGAGTTGTTGTGGGTGAAGAAACTCCTACAAGAGCTTAGTTTTGTTCAAGACAAGTACTTGCTATTTTGTGATAGTCAGAGTGCAATTCATCTTGGTAAGAATTCAACTTTCCATTTTAGGTCCAAGCATATTGATGTGAGGTATCATTGGATACGCGATGCTTTGGAAGCTGGGTTACTGGAGTTGACAAAAGTTCATACAGATGATAATTGTGCTGATATGATGACAAAGTCACTACCGAGGAGCAAGTCTGAAACTTGTTGCGAGATTGCCGGTTTGGCAATCATCTCCACATAGTTGTGAGGGGGAGATTTGTTGGGTTCGGGCTCACTTCCTATGTGGAGGCCCAGCCCATTGTGAAATTAGGTTAGTTTCATTTGCTTCTCATTTTTTCATGGGGTGAGAGGGTGCAGTCAAGCAGGCATAGAGAGAGTAGAGAGAGCCATCTAGAGACACTCTTGGAGAGGGTCATCGGCAGGGCAGAGACAGCTTGAGGGTGTGTCAGTAGTGTGCCATCTATAGAGAGTGAAATAGAGAGTGAGAGTGAAACAGAGAAAAAGAGAAAGTTTCGTCAAAAACTTCCGACTGCCGCCTCCACTTTTTCACCGTTGGATCGGGCCGAAACTTTGACAGCGGGTTCACAACGTGAGTTAACACAATCTGACCGTTCGGATCTTTGAGAAGTTGTTTGAGAAGTGAGAAATCAGTCTCACACCGCAGCAGCGTTTTCTGCGTTTTTCGGATCGCCACTGCTGCTTCGTCCACCGTTAGATCGGGCTGAAATTTTGACAACAGGTTCACAACTCGTGGAGCTTCAATTGGACCGTTCAGATCGGTGAAACGTCACCGGAACAATGAGTTATAGGCTGCGTACGGTAACTGCTGTTTATGAACTTTCTGGATTCCTATTCGGTAATATTTAGCTGATTATTGAGCACGAGTTGTGCTGTAATTTGAGACTATCTGTGTAACCTAATTTGATCATAGTGAAATTTGACTGACTGGCTTGTACCCGTGGTTTTACTTCTCACATTGAGAAGATTTTCCACAAATTCCTATATCTTTTGTTATTACGATTATTTGTTATTGTTCCTCACAGATACTTAGACTTAGTAAAACTCTTGTTAAATTGAGTTTTATTGCGTTGAATTTCCCATCATACCTCACGTCCCACACGTGTCTCTTTCATCCACTCACATACAAACGGTTTCTCTCTCTTTTTTCTTTTTCCTTCCACAGTTTCACAAATCATCTCGTACGCTCAATCTTACCGTCTTCTGCCCTTCAAAAAGATGCACCGCACACATACGGGAAAAAAACTATACACCAACAGAGAAACCAAGCGACGCCCTCTACTCGGCTCATTGATTTCCTTGGCACCTCAAACCCTAATCTGAGCTTCCTCTCGAACTCTCTTCTCAGTATACCCTACTCTCATCCTCACTCACTCTCTGCAAATACACATATCCATCCACGCCACACTCCACTCACGGTCACTCACTCATTCCACTCTGCACTCTCAAACCACACACAACCGTAAAAGGGGGAGGAGAACACAACAAGAGGGGAGGAGATTTTGCTCACACCTGGAAACATTGAAAAGCTGAGAATTCACCTCACACACAAAAGAAACATTGCCTCTTACGCTGCCATCTCGCCTGCAACCGCCCCACCAGCTCTATCATCCAGCACCTGCTGCCTTCCCGTAAGTTCTGCCAGGACCGCCGCTGCCCTGCACCGCCACCGCGCCACTACGCCATCAGCCGCACATCCAGAGCGTTCAGACGGTGATCGTGCGTGAATGTTTGTTATTTTCGTTTACGTTTCTGTTTAATTTTTTTACTGCAGCCACTGTGTGAATGTTTAAGTTTTATAAAATTGTTCTGCTGCAATTTATGTATGGGTTCCACGGTTGTTTGTAATACAATCAACGGCGCAAGAAGAAGAACCCTAAAACGGCGTCTCCAGTGATGCGGAGATGGAAGCGGTGGAAGTGAGAATCAAGAAGCCAGAAGGCAAAGGAAACCTAATCGTAAGCAAGTGAGAGAACAGAGAAAAAGATAAAGAGAGAACGTAATCAGAGAAGACAAAAGGCACAAAAGGAGAGAATGTATTTGGTAAAATGATAGTGTCTTACATAAAGCAAAACCGGAGGTGTATATACAAAGCAATAAAGGGAAAAAGAAAAGCAACAAAACCCAATACAAAGCCCAATTAAAACTTAAATAAGTATTTTATCACCCCTCAACAATGTACATAGAGGAAGAGATGGGGAGTAACTTGAGAGAAGGCCAACAATAATATTTCTTTTGAATGAGGTAACAGTCAATCTCAATAAGCTTAGTGCGCTGATGAAAGACTTGATTAGAAGTAATTTGTATTGTGATTGGTTGTCACAATATAAGGTTGTTGGTTGAGTGTAAGGGATCTCAAGTTCTTGAAGGATGTAGGTTAACCATTGGATTTCACAAGTTGTTGTGGCTAAAGCTTTATATTCGGCTTTGGAGGAACTTTTAGAGATTGTCTGTTTTTTTTTTTTCAATTTCCATGAAATTAGAGATTCTCCCAAGAAGATAAAGTAATTAGATATAGATTTTCGGGTTTTAAGGACATGTGGACCAATAAGAATCATTGAAACCACGAAGTTGAGTAACATGGTTGTTGTGAAAGAAGATGCCAGTCCTGAAAGTGCCTTTTAAATAACGAAGAGGACGAAAGACAACTTTTTGATGGAGGGTTGTTGGAGAGGGGATGAATTGGCTTAAGTTGTTTACAACGAAGGCTATATCAAGTTGAGTGTTGGTGAGGTAGATGAGTCTGCCAATAAGTCTTCTATAGGTGGAAGTTTTTGTTTCGCTGAGCTTTGTACCCTCTGAGGAAGAAAGCCGAGACGAGTGAACAATGGGTGTGGGCATATGGTGTAGGTGCAAGGAGAGTTCATCATGTCCGTTTTGTGGAGAAGGTCCAAAACGTATTTGTGTTGACAAATATGTAGTCCTTGGCGGTTTTGGGCTACTTCCAGACCCAATAAATATGTAAGATCTCCTAGATTTAGTGTCCTGTAAGGATGTAATGTGATTGATCTTCTCATTATCATTTCCAGTGAGCATCAGATCATCAACATACACACGAATGATTGTTATGTTAGGTCCAATTTAAAAAAGAGTGATTTGCAGATGATAAAATGTATTTATTGGAAAGGAGAAAGTTAGATAGTTTAGCATACCATTGGCCACCAGCCTGACGGAGGCCATATAGTGACCTTTGTAATTTGCAAACATGTTGAGGAGAGGGAAGATTGAGGCCATGAGGGGGTTGCATGTAGACTTCCTCAAAGAGATCACCATGTAAGAAGACATTGTTGACGTCAAGTTGTTTGAGAATCCAATTTTGAGAAGTTGCAACCGCAAGTAAAAGTCTTAAGGTGGTTAATTTTGCTACAAGAGCAAAAGTGTCTAAGAAATCAACTCCTTCCAATTGAGTGTATCCTTTAGGTACCAAATGTGCTTTGTGGCGATCAATAGTGCCATCAAATTTGTTCGTTCGTCGCGATCTTGGTTGCGACACTTGTGAAATTGGTTTGAAGATGTAAATTAGGGTGGATATGGATTCTCTTTTTTCTTACCTTCCTCCATGGATTGATAGCAGATTCTATCATTCTGTGAGGTTTCCATTTCTTTTAATGCTTGTTTGTTTTAATCCATTTGTAGGCTTAATTTGGGTTATGTGTTATTTTTGTTCAAAGGTGTGGAGATATTGATACTTGGGGCATTTAGGATCTTTATCCTTTGTTCATCCTCAACATTGTTGTGTTCTCAAAGAAAATGGAAAGCTACTTTCCTAACTGGTGAGGATTTAGTTTTTGAAAAACACTAATTTGCTTTATTTGTTGTGCATTGTTAGAGTCATTGTTCTCTTCCTCTTATATGCATACTTTCTTTTTTGTCTCCTTATATATATTTCAAAAAGTTGTATTTTAATGTGGAACAATATTATTTTTCACATATAGTTTTATTATATAATTTTTATTATTTTGTTTACCTGTATGTCTATGCACTATTTTATCAAGAGCTCAATCTACTTAGGTACTTAAGTTGAAAAGCCGAAACATGATTGTTTAATAGTTGTATTGTATAATAATCTTTTTCAGCCTCATTATATGAAGATTTTTTTTTAAAAAAAGAGCAAAGAGTGGAAGTACCTATTAATGATGCCTGATCTTCCATTCCAAGTTGGGGATTTGGCTGAGTCAAAATCCTTTCAAAGTGGTTTTCGTGGTGCATGGTTTCGTTGCAAGGTACAAAATTCTCCCTTCTCTAATTTTGTGGTGTTAATCTCTAATTTTGTGGTGTTAATGTGTTAAGGAGAAGAACTAAAATAAGTAAGAGACTCTAAGATTGACATTGGCTTCTTATGAGACACTTTTATCAAAATGTGCATTTTAGTAAAAACCAACCAAGTTTCTGTGAAATTTGTGATTCTTTGTATCATTATTTTTAGAATTAAAGGAGTTTTTAGTATCTCCAAAATTGCCCATTTTGAAATTGGGATCTCAAAAATTTTCAATGTTTTTGGCATCCAACATTTAACCAATATGCCAATTTGGTCTTGACAGTCTGTTACTTTTGAATTAATGGTGTTAGCATGCTAATAGTTAATAAATGAGTTAATTTGGTCTTAACCGTAACCTTATTACTCTTAAATTAACTACGTTGACATGTAATCATTCTGGTCAGATATTTGCAGGTATGATAGTTTGTTACACTGTCTGCTGTAAACAATAGTTTTGATTTTCTATGGTAACCTGTCTGTTTTGTTTGCGATTCATTTGGAAAAAATTTAGCTGATGATATGAGTCAAGTAACTGAATAACAGAACTGTATATGAGTCCAGTAACTGAACTTTTAGTAGCTCTTGTGCTTAGTGTATTAATATTGCTCATTAAAGAAATTAAATTCTTTAATGTAAACTAATATAAATTATTAAAAAGCTTAGTTTCTGTAAGCATTAAAATACTTCTATATCATCTCTTTAATATATATATATATATATATATACATATATATATGTATATAGGTTTTGCCGTAGTTGAGTACTAATTAAAATAACTATTAAGGCAAGTCTGGAACTTTTTCAGCTGATTAATGCTGGATTATTTTAAGTGAAAGTCTGTTTTCAGGATTCATATTGAAACCCCTACTTGTTCCATTGTGTCCTTTTATTAAAAAAAACTTGTCTTTCTCAGAATAATTTCATGAGGCTTCTTTGCCAATCTGGTAATTGGCCTGCATGCATTGGTTGGTCACATATCTGTACTGTTGCTACTTTTTAGCAAAGGATTGGGATGCTCAACCAATATTTGTCATTTTATTGAGTACTAATTTTTTCTATTTGGTATTACTTTGGCCTAAAATTATTTATGATTCTTTCAGATTAGAGATATCCGCACGAAAAATGCTGTCATATCCCATCTATTGGAGTATTTTGACTACACTGACCAAAGTATGTTCTTGCTCTAATTTAAAATTTCAACTAGAATTCCATTATCTTTTTATTGAACGAAGTAGAATGAATGTTCTTATGCAATTTGGTTAGTATTAACATTTTATTTTCTTGATTAAGTGTAATATAGTTGGGTTAAATGCAATATTTTACATTCCTTCTTTGATGTGAAAGTGCCAAGTTGAGGTTTATATGAACTATCACAAGTTTGACAACTAGAGGGAAGGACTAGTGTTTTTTTTAGGCAAAGTTGTGCTCTGTTGGTGAAATCCCTTTACTACCAATCAAGCCTGGTATATGTCGATACTGCCATTTGGATTTTCTTTGATTGACTCAATGACTCATTTGCATCCTATTGTGTATAGGCTTGAAGAGGAACTAAGGAACTTGTATTGTAGCACTTAAATGTGATGAAAAATAGTGAGTTAATGCTCAACATTTGTATATGTATTAAAGGATGAGCACAAGTATGTTTGAAAGAGGAAGGTTACAACCTATGTTCCTTAACCTAAAGTTACATACACCCAAAAATAGCTTTGTGTAAGCATAAACTACTGTAACAAACATATTTTAGTACTCCCACTCAAGTTGGAACATATAAATTGTACGCACCAAGCTTGGAACATATAAACTAATGAGAATGTTTGCAAGTTGGTCGTTAGAGCTAATAAATCAGTACATAGTTCCTTTGATAACTGCGGAGATCTCACTTCAACTAGAGATAAGGTCATTTCATAATATATAAGTGAGTGTAAACCTCACCTTACAAGCCGATCTTGTAAGCCTAAGTTAGGCTTAAAGACCACTTCTTAAGATGGTATCAGAGCCATTTAGAGCATATCCTAGTGAGAGTTTTGGCCTATCGTGCCACCCACTATCAGACCACTGATAAATATTGAGTCTCACGCACGAGTTGACAGTCTCGGCTTGAGGGGTGAGAGGTGTGTGTTGGAGATCTCATATCGATTAGAGATAAGACAATTTCATAGTAAATAAGTGGGTGCAAATCTCACTTTACAAGTCGGTTGTGTAAGGTTGAGTTAGACTTAAAGTTAACTTTTTAAGAACAATAACTCTCCCTTATAAAATTACAATCGATCTCTCCATGTTTGGTTCTTTCACGAAACAAAAGATTGGATACAATATGAAGGATTGATTGATTATCATAATACAACTTCATTTCCTTAACTTCACATAATTTGAACTCTTGAAGGAGTTTTGTAATCCACTCAAGTTTGCAAGTGGCCAAAGCCATAGATCCATATTTAGCTTCCACATTGGATCCGGCTACAACATTTTGTTTCTTGCTCTTCCAGGAGGTAATATTTCCACCAGTGTATCTTGTGATGGATCTTCTGCTGCATATATAAACAAGTAAAATTGCACAAATATATGCAAGATATTTCCTTTCACATTCTCTTTTGTTTCCAAATGTGGATATTTTTAGAACGTTGTTGGAATTGTTAGTTTTCTTATGTAAAAAATAGTGCATTGGATATTGAGAACTTTGTTAGCATATGTAATTCAATATAAACCTAATTTTTTTCTTTACGTAAAAGAGTACATGATTGAACAAATGTTAGATCCTGCTTGAACATGATGACCTTTAGAGGGTTTGATGAATATAATAAGGTAGCATGTAATAACACTTAAAGATTCATATGCCTTTAGAAGGATTTCAGTATTTAGAATAAAATTCTAATGTTGGTGACTTCAAGTGGTTCAAATTGTTCTTCCTGTTGCAAGATTTTCTTATGCAAAAAGAAAATATTTGATACTAGAATGGATTTCTTTTAGAAGAAACTAATTAGAGTATGGTTAGAAAACAAAATCTCTATAATACCATGTCCACATTTGCGTGAATAAAAGTGAAAGGAAGTCAAACAAGAGAGAAAATTGAGTGATTTGAAGAAACCAATATAATAAATGCCTTCTATATTATTGTGTTTATAATACATAATAAATTTTGTATGATAAAAGGGAAAAACTATCAATTAGCAAAATTTTAACACAAGAATTATTTCACAAATTAACTATTAATTTTTTGTTTATTGTCTATTATTAATGGTATCCTGCTGGATTGTTTTAATTGTTAGCTGACATGTTTCTTTGTCCAAATTGATAAATATGTTAATTAGACAAATGTTTCTAACAAATTTGAGAGAGCTCTAATCCTTGGATTCTATAAGTAAACCCTTACAAACACTAATAATTACTATTAAAGTTGGAAGGGGTAACAATTCATTTGAAGTTATAATTATTGCATTACTTGTTTGCAGAGCCAAGTTGGATCAAGTTGTATCAAAAGCCTCTAGCTAATATTGGCAAGTCAAAGGGCTTTAACAAGGAATTGATGTTGCGACCTTCGTTTCCTACTTTCTCTCGTGAAAGTGAAAAGCTTGATTCGAATGCCATATTAGAAGTGATTGTTATTGTCAATAACAAATGGAAAGTTGGGGACTTGGTAGATTGGTATACAGATGGTTGCTATTGGTCTGGAATTCTAACTAAAATATTGGGCAATGATAAAGTTGAGGTAATACTTTTTGTCGTCTTATTCAATATCTTATTTGGATTTTTAATGAGCTATAGCTATAGCTGCAAGAGTAGAAATTATTTGGTACTATTTGTGAAGTTTTCCCTATTCATGCAATAGATTTTACACTTTTTTAGATTTTTTCCTTAATTATTTGTCTCCTTTTATTCTAGTTTAGGTCTAGGCCTAACTTAACTTCGAAAGATAACTCATAGAGAGAGGGTTGACCCCTGCTTATATACATTATTTTAGTCATATCGCTAGTTGATATTGAATCTCAACTTACTCTTTCATGCTAAGAAGTGGGCATCTCATGAAGTGGGCACCTCATGAAGTTGGCATGATTGAACACGTGGGGATTTATTAATGACCTAATAATAGGTGGTTTGATTGGTTCAACAATAATTGTTCTTCCATATTAGATTTATGGTTAGCCATTGCAAAAAAGGAAAATAAGGAATACATGGAAGAAATCTAAAAACATCCTTATTATAAGTTTCCCTATTTACAAATATCGAATAAGATCTTCTACAATTAACCTCTTTGGCATATATTAGCATGATCCAAGCTTGTTGTAAATGTAATCTACTCGAGAACTGTGAGATATTTTGTAAAATGTTTGCTAGTTGATTAGTGGAACTAACAAAGTCAGTATTCTTGAAAGCATATTCTCTCTAACAAAATAATAATCTATCTCTATTTGTTTGGAAGATTAGAGTAGATACAATATATAGAGGTGATCTGATTGTCACAAATCAATTTAGCCTCTTAAGTTTCTCTAAATTGTAATGTTGAAGTTGCCTATGCCATATCATCACGAATGCAACTACTACCATAAAATTGTATTTGACTTCAACACTAGATCTAGCAATTGTATTTTGTTTCTTCTCCATAAGATCAAATTTTCTTCAATGAGAACAAAATAACCATAAGTGGACCTCCTAGTGATCCTACACAATCAACATCTGAGTAACAAATAATCTTGGCATCACCTTTCTCTCCATATCTATAACTTGGTGCGTTCTTTATGTATCAGAGAATACGCATGACAACATCCCAACAACTATTACAAAGAGCATTTAGGAATTGATTTACCTTACTAACTGCAAATGTGATGACTAGTCAGGTGCTGGAGATAATTCAATCTTTCGACAAGTCTTTAATGCCTTCTTAGGTCTTCCAATGCCTCTTCTTGACCTGGAAGGTTTTGACATTGAAATTCGTATAAGTTCCATTGGGGCACCAACCTAGGTAGTAAATGGTTGTTGTAGCTATACTATAGTGCAATAGCGACCTCATTGTGTTGCGTTTTAAAGTCATGGTCGTTGCAACAAGTGTAGCGTTACAACAAAGCAACTCAATCTCACTCCTTGAAGTGATTTAGGGTTTGATATTTGGAAGTTAGAGGAAAACTAAAAATTCCCTCACTTTAATTATTAGTGTTGAAAATCCATTATTGAGTAGAGATATAGCCAAATTATAGTATATAAGTGAAGTTAGTTGGTTTTGTGAGGTTAAGTTAGGCAAAATTATCGTCCACCTTTCTAAGATGGTATTAGAGCCTATCATAGCAAGGATCGTCAGACTTGTGTCACTCATTATTAGATTTCTATAGGACCATCCACAAATATCTAATCCCATGCTTAAGTGTTCGGCTCTCAGCGTGAGGGAGTATGTTGGAGATTCCACATCGATGCGGGTAAGAAAATAGATTTTAAGTCTAACGCAACGCTACAAAATCGACTTGTATGGTGAGGTCTACATCCACTTACATTGTATAATATGGTTTTATCTCTAGTCGATGTGGGTTTTTGAACATACCGCCTCACACCAAGGACTAAACATCTTGAGTGTGAGACTAGAGGGGAACTCAATAGCGAGTGACACGAGGCCCAACACCTTATTAGGATAGGTTTTGAATGACTCTAATACCATCTTAAGAAAGCGGAATTTAAGACTAATTCAACCCTACAAAATCGACTTGTAAGATGAGGTTTGCATCCACTCATATACTGTAAAATTTGACCTTATCTTCCGTCGATGTGAGATTTTAACACACATCCCTCTGTCAAGGACTAGATATCTCAAGCATGAGACTAGATATTTGTGGGTGGACTGACAACAACCCGATAGCGGGTGGCACAATAGACCCAACTCACTAGAATATGTTCTAATAACATATTAAAATGTAGACTTTAAGCCCAATTCAACCTTATAAAACCGACTCATAAGGTGAGGTTTGCACTTTATATACTATAATTTGGCCTCATCTCCAGTGAATGAATTGGGGCTTTTATAGTTGGAACCATTAAAATTGATATAGAGATCAATAATTTATGTATACATACACCGAACATTGTGACATTGTTTGATCCATGTTGCCTGGTTTAAAATACTTTATTTAAGGTCATTCAATTCTATCCTATCAATTTTTCCGTCATCTATTTTGTCTCATTTAATAATTGCAGTAATCATTTCGCTGCCAATTTTATGAAGATATGGCAAATGGCATGGATATGGCCAACTAACTATAAGCTGTTTACTACTCATTTTTCTTTAATGAACTTTTCCTTTATGTCTTGTTTCTTGAACAATACTTGTCTGGATGTACTTTAGTATTCTGTGAGCATCTTAAATTCATACTTAGTATGTGTCTTTCTAGATTAATTTGCTACCTCCTCCACTGGGTGAAGGGTTATCTTATGAAGCATTAAGCAAGGATTTGCGCCCATCTTTGGACTGGTGTCCAGAAAAAGGTTGGACTGTGCCTATGCCTATGGTGTGTACTCTTAATCCTATAATTTGACTTATCTTTGTATTTATAAATTAATTTCTATAGATAATTTTCTGTGGTTAGATTTTGTTTATGCCTCTTCTACTTATAATCCCACAATTTGGTATGTCGTCCTTGTACATATTAAAGTTTTTGCAAAAACTGAATACATTCGTAAATTATGATATTTTTGGTTTATAGTGGAAAATGTCATTTTTTTTGTCTCCAAATTTTGTTTGAGTTTGTAGTTCTGTAAATCTGATTGTAAAATTCTTCTATTGCATAAAAAAATAAAATAAAAATGTCCCATTTGAAATATACTTTCTAATATATATATTGATGTAAATTCAATCCATTGTGATTGCTGATTGAATTTTTGTATTATAAATTCAACATATTGCAGAAATATGGATTATATTTTCCTGAATCATACTTGATACAATAAGAGGTATAAATAAGAAAAGGGAAATAAATCTGTAGACACTGGCACTGAAAATCAGGACAATATTTTCCCTATAAGTGCTGTAATTAAATAAGGAATAATACAGATTCTAATTACAAAAAAAATTGATATGATGTTTGCCAAGATTTTTGGTCTGAAAGTGTTGACAAAAGTATTGTTTTACTTATGAGATGTCATGACGATCAGTGTCTGTAAGAACAATGTCATCAACATATACTATAAATACATCCAACACTCGAATATGGTAAAAAATTGAATGATTTAAAAGAGTAATTAAAAGAGTTACTCTTCATTTTAACTTTTCATTTTCTTTTAATCTAGTCATTTAAGGCATGTTAGCAAAATTTAGATTAACGTTCATCTCAGTAGATGCTAGCTTTAGTGTTTTTGGGGTCAGCCACTACACTGTCGTCTTGGATTCAAAACATTGGTTGACTTCATACTGCATATCTTCTGCTCTGCAAAAAGTTTGTTTAGGTTTTGACTTCATACTGCATATCTCAGTTTGCATTATGAATACTTAACTTCCTTGCCAAAATTGCAGGGTGATGGATGCAGGCAGCCTTGTGCTCGTATAATCAATCCCGCAAATTCAGGTAAAACTATCCAAATACACTTTCTTGAAACCTTGCATTTGAATGAAAACTGAGCTTTCTGAGTTGAAGATTAATTTGGATAGTCTTTCCTCCCTTACTTCTCTGGCTGTTTGTTAAATGGTGTGGTGTCCTCATTTATATGTGCTTCTTAAGGTAATCATTATCAGTCTATTTTGTTTTGGATTCAGCAATTCAAGCTGTTTCTGAATGCTTGGGTTTGTTAAGGAGCTGTTTTATCTTCGGTTGTACCTTATAAAACTAGCAAATTAGGAAAGGAATACATGTATATCAAGCTCCTCAGTAGCAGACATACCCTTCTGTTAAAACAAAATGTGCAGAAAATACCAATGGAGATCAAGCACAAATCTGGATATACTTGCCCCAATCCCTTCTGTTCCTTGCCTTGCTCAATCTTTGCCTGCCTTTTCTTTCTTTCTTTCCCCAATTCTGATATCATTCCAGAATTCACTTCTCCGATAAGCATGTGACAGTTATCAGTGTTACAGACTCCATTGTCTCTTTGGCACGTTCTCTACAATTTTCATTTTCTCATTTACACCTTGCTCTTCTGGTTGCATTATTATTTTTGTCTATTTTAATTTGTTCTATAACTAACTTTGCTGTATAACCTTTTTATTATTTCCTGGGGTTTTGTGGGCATCCATGCTACAGATGGAACGGATGAGGTTGGTCGGCATATAGTAAGGACACCTTCTCCATCTTTAAATTTGAAAGACTATCCGGATAGACCCATAGCAAAGCAAAGCAACAGTGCTAGAAATGGTATGGAGATTGACGAGTCTGATAACTTTTCAAGTTTACACATCATGGATTCGTCAGTTGAGAACTTGGAAATAGCTACCATCAATGGTAGATATAATGAGTATCCCGCAAAGAAGAGAAGCGACAGAAGCCTCTGTCTTAATTCCAAGTCTTCCAATACTATAGAAGCTGCAATCGTGGACTTGGAGGAACTTGTGAATAGGATTAAATGGTTAAGGGGTGTGTTGAATTTGAGGGTGTCGCCTTTATCAGATACTAAACAGCCTTCTTGGGAGTTTTCCAAACATCATGCATCATGCAAATGATTGTTCTGTATTAAATGTTTGTACTCAGCATAAATTTAGTTTTTCTCAAATATAATTCCCGTGCTGTAGATAGTGCTTTTGAACAGCTTATTTTGGAAATATAGTTTGTTCTTATATTTTTTAAACTTAGCGCATTGTTCCGTAGGCCTTTCATGGGAGGCAATTGCGTCTCTATAATATCTTCTCTTACCTTCTGATATATCGGTATGATATTTTAAAATCTTTATATTTTCTAAACAATGCAATTCTAAAGGTATTTAAAAAATATATATTTTGGAATAATTTGGATTGTGTAATTTAAAATTGATTTTGAACTATTTTGATAGATAGATCGTTTGAGTATGTTATCATAAATTTATCACTTATGAACAATTTTAAATATAATAAGAATGATTCATCCAGGAATTTTAAAATTAAAGCTTTCTAGATGATACTAGAAGATAAGATATTGCTTAACGATAGTGATAGCGTTGAGAGGTTCCCAAATTTCCAGGTCTGAGAAACCGAACGAACCAGTAGAATTGATAACAAGAAGTGAAGGAAGTAAACTAGTGAGGAGAAAGAGGTCGAGAAAGAGGTCGGAGGGGCGTTTCCATGAAAATGAAAATGTGTTGAGAAACTTGTTTGGGACGTCGCATGATCAAACAACGACATTGTGGCTGCGAAAAGTGTCCAAGTGTTAGCCGTTGTCGACAACGGAAAGCATCACCGGAAAGTTTTAATTTTAAACTTTCGTTCCAAATATTTGGAGAAAATCATTTTAATTTCTGAAATACTTAAAAATCAATTATGGATTACACATTTAGAATTTTTATTTTGAAATATACTTTTTCAAAAATATTTTTGGAACCAAAGTTTAGTTGATCGTTTATACGAAAATTTGTTGAACCTTAACCTAACTTTAGAGATAACTTGTGAGTAGGGATGATAGAATTAGGACATATACAAGTGGTAATTATTTTTTGGCCTAAAAATATTAGCTTTCAGTTACCTACAAATTATTTTATATGCCCGAGTTTTTATAGACATCCATTGATCACTTTTTAAATTTTAAAAATTGTTTTTAAAAATGAACTTGAATAAAAATTTATCTTAAAGTGTAATTAAAATTAAATTGTTCCATAAAATATTAATACAAATATATTAATTTTTCTAAAAGATATAATAAATTGATTTCTTTAGAAATAAATTTAGTTTTATAACTATAAATAAAAAAAACACAAATTTATATTATCAAATCAAATTGTTGGGATAGCTAGTTCTAGAAGGGGAGTTGAATATAGTTTGTACTCTACTTGTACAAACAATACAAACAACTTCACAAAATTTATATTAGTTACTCAAACTACTGAGTTATTGTTATTAAAATGTTAGTAGTAATTGTATGACTACGAGAAAGATGTATACATATTGCAAAAGAGTGAGTGATACCCAAAAATATTGTTACTTCTTACATAACTTTCTAAGTCGTATGGTTAAAGTATCTAAATTAAAACTATTAGAATCTACATCAATATTGTATGTACCAATGTCAAAATGATAAAAATAACTAAAAATAAAATAAATCAGGCAAAACACAGAAAAAACATAATTTTAAAAAATAAAATCATGAAATCAAAACAACAAACTATAAGAGAAAAAAAACAACAAAATTGCAAATCCTAGTACCTAAATTCTAAAACCTAACTCGTAATATTTAAATTTTAAATCATAAACCTTAAGTAATTTTTTTTTAGCTTATTAAGTAATTTTGTCCAAATAGAAATCTTGTCCTTGGAGGGAATTGTAGGCTTCCAAAAAAATTTATTAAATGGGTCCTTATATTGTTTGTTTTCTTACTCCATCTAACAACTATAATTATAGATTTATTGTCATGCCATAATAATACTTCTTATAAATTTTAGTTCCAAATCTGTTGGAGGGTGTTGATTGTTATTTTTATTTGTTTCTTATTTGTTTATTACTAATGCGAATTATTATATATTAAATGATGAAAATCAACTTCTTAATGGTGCACGAAGGTTCTATAAAATCTACATCCTTAACCCCATGCACTAACTTAAAACATTACATTGATTATTTCTTCCTTCCTGCACTTCTAAATGTTCTCCTGTCATCCCATATAAAATATAAAAAGACATTTTTATCTTTTTGTGTCACTTCCATATTTTGAATTACATAATTCAAAAGTTAATCTCGAATTCGGAAACAACTTAAAGAGAGCTTACTTGAGTGTGCATACATAAGTATGTGGCCATGGGCTGATTGTCCTTTTTTTAATCCATAATATATTTTTAAAAAATGGTATTTCGGATTATATAATCCAGAAGTCTGGATTTGAGAATAGCTTTTGGATTATGTAATCCGGACACGCATTTGAAAAAAGACTTTCAGATTACATAATCGGAAAGTTAATTTAGACTTCTGAATTATGTAATCTAAAAACTAATCATATATCTAAAAAAATATTTTCAGATTACATAATCCAAAAGCTAATTAGGGATTTAGAAAAAGACTTTCGAATTACATAATCCAAAATATTACACAGGAACATTTTTGGAATATCAAAAAGTTTATGGAAGTGGGAAAAGAATATATGAAGGTGTAGGAAGAAACAGTCTCAAACATTAACCATCTCCCAAAAAAACCCTAAACACAAGACCGCATGCTTCAAAAATGTGTTCTAAAAATCAAAATCCAAAATATTTCTGAATAAAAGATTTTGGAAGTATTTTTATTTACACTCTTCTTTTGTGTAAGGTTATTTTTATCATTTTCAATAGGAGATTAGGTGCATGTTGAAATTGATATGGTGCAGGGAGAAATTGCCCTAAACCAGACCACCAACCTGAAACCTAAAACCTCAGATATTGGACCTTGAGCTGGAATCTTGAACTCAGACCCAAGATTCTCAACATTTAACCACATGCAAGTTCTTCTTCCACCCAATCATTTTTAACGGGCACCAACATAATTTTTTATTTTCAAAAATACCTTCATTCCAAAAATGAAAATCCAAAATTCAAAATAATACATTCGTATATCCAAAATTCAAAATCTCATTTCGAATAAAAAAAAATCCGTATTACATAAAATTCATTCCAAAAAAAAAATTCCAAAAACATTCCAATAAAGAAGATGCATAATATATAACCCTATTTATTTAAGGGTATTTTCGTCTTTTCATAGTGAAATTGGGTGTACGTGCAGGAACTAATTGCCTTAACCACAAACCACCGTAGATCCAAAATCCCGTGCCTTATCCGAAACCTCTAATTATAAACACTCAACCCATGAACTCTATCCATTTACACTAAACCCCAAACCTCTTATCTTAATTTTATAAATCTTAAATTATTAACTCTAAATCTCAATCTCTAAACCTTTGGTATTTTCAAAACTAGTTATGACAAAACTCTTAAATATTTAAGAAAATATATTTTTAAATTAAAAAATTAAAAGTAATAATTAAGATTAACTTCTCTAATAATTTTTAATTTTTTTTTAATTTTGAGAAATAGTTAAAATTAAATTTCTTTTTAAAGCGAACACATTGATTTGATTTAATTCAAATTTTATATTAAATTAAAACTATTATTTATTGGTTGTTATAATAAAATTAATTATTGTAAAATGGAAAATATTAGCCGTATAAAATTTGTGAATGTTGTAAGGTTAAAGAATCTTAATGACAATATTTAAATACAAAAGACCAGAAAAGAGTCTCCAAAAGCTGAAAGGACTAAGATAATATTTTAGAATGAGAAGATAAAAACATATTTTTTAAAAATTCTAAATTCATTTACCCATTATGCCCTCATATTTTGACCGAGCTTGTGTTTATCCACGAATCTGTTTTTTATTTTTTGTTTTTTAATAAATGGTTTATGTTATGTTATTTTATTTATCAGGACTTGCTACGCTATTTTGATTGGAAGGGTAAAAAGTCGGAACCACCGGGAGGCAGGGCTTCACACATAGAATTACGCGGTTGCCGCAGTCAACATCCCCGGGATTCCGAAGTCCAGAACAACCACAAGAGGCGGAGAGGGTTTTTCTCATTGGAAGATCAATCAACTGGGCTTTGAGATGGTGAAGGAGACCGAATACTATGACGTGCTGGGAGTCATCCCTACGGCATCCGAAGCAGAGATTAAGAAAGCCTATTACATGAAGGTAACACTCTAGCTTTTCGATCTTTATTCTTGTTCGCGTATTTGTTCTCTCTTCATATCCAATAATGCAACTCATAAATTGATTATTTGACCCGATTATACGGTATTACGCTGAGCTACGTAACTCTTTTACTTTGCAAGCTATGTTAAACCTCAATAGATCCGTCTGTTCCCACTTAGCAGTTTAAATAGACAGAAAATAGCAGATGCGTATGTCCTATGGCTGGATCTGTCCATTTTGTCGAATTCAAAATGAGTTGTTCACTCGTGATGTTTGCTTTCTCTATATATAATACCAACTAAGCTTATGTACAATGAAGTTGAAATGCTTGTACATCCAATGGCAGTCTGACTTTGGAAATCTGAATATAATTTCATACTGTTTTGATGGTTATTATCTATTACCTGAATTTAAAACAAAACCAAGTGGTTTGATTATGTTATTTATACCTTTTCTTCAATACCTTATGTGCAGGCAAGGCAGGTGCATCCAGATAAAAACCCAAATGACCCTCTTGCTGCACAAAATTTTCAGGCAAGAATATTGTATTTCAGTTTAGGACTATTTTAAATTTTAAGGGTACTGAATGCCATCCGACCCGGATTGCCTAGTTAATTGTGTGAAAATAATTTTCCTCTCTATAACTATTTAATGATCTAAATATACTACTAGCCTTGCACCCGGAGTAAGTGAATCCTCACCTAACTAAATTAACAACATTAACTTATTTTTCTTCACGATGTGATCATTAAATCAACAACCATATTTCTCAAGTTCATGTTATGTTAAAACATCACATAACTTGAATTCTCCATTCTAGTACCAGTCAGCATATTGGAATTTGCCTTGTTGAATATGAACATATACACCACCAAATGCTTATAATTTTTATGGAGTTTTATATTGTTCTGCTGTCTCTTATTGTCAATTTTCCCATTGCATGTGTCAAACATGTCTTCAACAAAATAGGTAATATCATGATGTGTTAATACCATTATTCTTAATTCAACTGTTTTTTTATTATATATTATGTAGAGCTAGAATTTTAATATTGTTAAATAGTTATTCCCTACATGTTTGATACTCTGGTTTTTTAGGTTTTAGGTGAGGCTTACCAAGTACTGAGTGACCCAGGTCAAAGGCAAGCTTATGATGCTCATGGAAAATCAGGAATTTCAACGTCAGTTTCCTTTTTTAAATTAAGATATTAATTAATAGTTGAATATCAAACATGATAGGAAGTGGAAATTTGTAATCTTATTAATGAATTTTACAGCATTTTTTTTATAAAATCATTTCTCTTGTGCTGATTTATGTCTTTTACTCATTCTTTTCAGAGAAGCAATTATTGATCCTGCAGCAATATTTGCAATGCTTTTCGGTAGTGAGCTTTTTGAGGAATATATAGGCCAGTTAGCCATGGCATCAATGGCTTCAATGGACATTTTTACTGAAGGAGAACAATTTGATACTAAAAAGTTGCAAGAGAAAATGAGGGTATAATGATATAGTCTTTCTTCTAACTGCATTCTTTTCTTTTCTGACTTCTTTTTCTATATATGCACGTGTCTTGTTAGAAATATAAGAAATATCTATATAAAAAACTGCATTCTTGAAATATCTAAAAATCTTGGAATATTTCTAACATAAATAAAAACTGCTTTGCTTTGTGACACTTATTTATTGTTGTGTATACACATCACCTCTCACTAGTTATCATAGGATTCTTAATGTGACCATGCATGTTTTAACTAGTTATAACACACACTAATAGTCTAGTCTTGCCTACTTGTTTTTTGTTTTAACTAATTATAACTTCAATAGTCTAGTCATGTTTTTTGCATATCAGTAGCAACTAGTTAGGATAATTACTAACTAGTTGCTACTGATATGCAAACTTCACAAAGCAATCTCTCCCAATTTCTATGTCTGAGTTTTTGTTTCAACAGTATTGCTGGGGGGATTCACACTACTATAAAAAAATAAGAATAGGAATTACTAACTCTATACTGTTAGTTTTCTTTCCTCTATAATTATAATGAGATATTAGGACTTGTATAAGAAAGAGGTGCTACCTAATAACACAATAATCTGGTAACTATTTTAACATTTAAAGCTAGGAGAGTAGATGTTAGCTAGTAACAATGTTCTATTTTTGTTTAGTATTTGGTGAAGATGGGCACAAGTTTTTCTCTGTTTTGCATATATCCAGTTACTAGAAGGCCCTGTTGAATTCTTGTTCCCAAAATGACAATCAGCGCTTGGTTATTGCCAGTGTTGTTAAATACCAGATGGCACAGCCATAACAGTGTGGCGTGTCGTATTGGCAACCGTTACCATCCACTATTTGTACATAAATATCTCTGACATTTCTGTCGTGGTGCTTGCCATGGACATGGCATCGCTGTGGTTCGTGGCACCCATGGTGAAAAAATGTTTTTTAAATGTTTTTGGGGTGTAGTTTGGCCAATTTTCAAACAACCCAAAAAGCCAAACACCCTCAACTGTTTGCTCTACCCTGAAACTGCCATCAATACTAAACTCAAGAGAACCATAGTGCAGTCTTCTCCTTCTCATAGTTATTTTGTTAACTGCGCTGGCAACCTGAAGCATACCAACAACTTGCCAGTGTCCAGAACAATGCAGGCTACGTGAGCTATGGTCACTTCTTCCTAAGACTCATTAATCCGTTTTTTTTTCTTCCTGTTTGTTTGTTTTTATTCTTGTTGAGTCTGTTTCTTTTTTCTTTTCCTCTTTTCTTCTTCTTTTCGTACATTCTTCATAGCGTGCTGTGTGTTATTTTTTTTCAGTTCTCCATTTCAGTTGTTTCTCTCCTTTTCTCTTTTTAGCCATGTTCTGTTTTCTATTTGGTTCTGTTTTTACATTCTCTAATTGTTTTTTTCTCTCGTTTCCTCTTTTGTTACAGATGTTCCTTCTCTATTTGGTGCTTTGTATTTTACTGTAATCTTTTTTTACTCTCTTTTTCTCTATTTTACAAAAGTTTTTTCATTTTGGTTATCTGCTTTTTTACAGTTCTCTGGGTTTTTTCATCCTTTTTACAAAACATCTATTTCTATTTAGTGCTATGTTTTTTCCTTTCTGTAATTTTTTTCTTTTAAATTTCAGAATTATTTTTTTGTTTTTAGAATTTCTTCAACTAGGAAGGAACAAATGGTTGTAGTTGAAGAATCTGTAGAAGATAGTTGTGAGAAAGAGGAACTAGAAGTAGGATTGCCAAATGATAATTTGGAAATATCAGAAGAGGAAGATGAAGGATATGTCTCTTTGGATAATGAGGAGAATGATTATATTGGGTTAGAAAAGGGGGATGAGGATGAAGATTAGTTTGTAATGAGTCATTTTGGTTTTTAGTATTGCCTTTTTGTTATGTGATGACAATCATGGGATTGAGACTTTGATGAATGCAATGAATTTTAGTTTTATATTGGTTTTAATATATTTCCAATTTCTGCTGTTTTTTTTTTTAGTTTATATACATGTGTGCAGTCCACCATGGCTTCTACCATATTTATAGGACAGATTTTGTGCTCACAGCTATTGGCCATTATCAGCTATTGATAACCTTGGTTGTTGCTTTGCACAACAATATTTGAATCCCAATTGTTACTTACAGAAATAATATTATGGTACTGTCATTCACATGCATCACTACAAAAATAGGGCCACCCTAACAAGGATGGAAGAAAACAAGGTTGTCAAAATTGCTTCTTTAAAAGTCCAAATTGTAGTATAGCTGGACAAAATAATCAAAACCATAGTCATCTGTCAATCCTCAAAATCTACCTATCAAAGAAGTGGCTCTAAACTTGTCCAAACTGCTTCATCGCATTAAATTTTTTACAAAAAGAAACCAATGACATGATTATTGATACAATTTTAACCCTATATTGTTGATAGATAGTTATATCCATCATAGTAGTCAATAGTGTACTGTGACAGATCGGTAGTGACAGATTCATTAGCATTAGCGGCCATTGCAGATGCAATAGTGGGCAAAACAACAGCTTTTTCGCAGTGCTACCACGATTTTAGCTACAAAATCCCATTTTTACCTCTGAAAAAATGTTGAGGGTTTTTTTGGCAAATTTTCTAATGCATTTTTTGCTTTAGAAACATAATAATAGGTTTCAATCCTTTATTCCTTGACTGTTACAAAAAAATTACACGTTTTGACCTCTATTTCTTTATGCTTTTTCACATGTTCTCAATTCACATTCTGCAATTTTTTTCCCGTAAGTTATGTTCTTTTTCTATTAATTTCGTCATCATCTTTCATTTTTTTCTTTATTATGTTGGTTTTTTGCTCCTAGATTGTTAGGGAATGTACACTTCTTAGTAAGAATTTACGTAATATAAAATAATTTAAATAAACTATAATAACATTCAAATAAAAGTTAAAAATCTTATCACAATCCATAACTGCACTCACATAGATTTGCATCCCTGTAAAAATGACAATTTGACATCTGATTCTGATTCCAAAACTAAGGTCTAGCCTTGGTGTAATTAAAATGTGGCAAATTATACTTACATTTGTGTTTCAACATGGTATCTTAGAAGGATATAATAGTCATTCTCTTGAAAGTATTCCATATTAAGACGTAATAGCTTATTTCTTACTGTTTGTCTGAAGCCCTTTATTTTGTGGGCATCCTTTCTCCTTCACAACAGTGGGTTCTTGTGATGTTGGGGTTAACAATTGATGTGGGGTTTGTAATCATTATAATGACAAAAGAAGGATGCCAAGTTATTGATGGTTTGATAGTAACAAAACTTCATGCTACAACTGAACTTCAACTCGTTTTGCAGAAAATATATTGGTGTGAATTTGATCAATTTGTGTAATTGATATAAGCTTTATTAGTTGACTTTAGAAAGGGTGTACCAACAGAATAAAACACTATTGCCGTGGTTAATTGAGGGGGCCTAGATTATATTTGATTTTAGACTGGTTGAATTGCTTCTTGATTCAAAAGTTTATACAAGTTGGCCAGAGCCCACAATAGAGTTTGACGAGTCAACTCAATTTTTCTACCTAAAAGCATAAACTCTTAGGAGTTGAATTGTGAGCTTGACAATAATGTTTTAATTTGTGCATTGAACAAGATAGATGTTTATTTTTCTATAATATTAAAGTTGTAATAAATCTTTTTTAATCTGCACATTATGTTATAATTAGATTTGATATAAGTAATTATATTTGAATATATATGTTGTTATAGATATGCAATGAACAATGTAAATTGTTATATGAGGTTATTTTTAAAAACTTGTCAAATTCTTTTAACAAATTATTGAAATTCAATTGACATAGAAATAGAAGATGGTAGATTGAAAATTATAGGTGAGTGGGTGAATTTATTTAGAAAACAATTTTTAAACCAAAAAGAGAGAAAGAAATCAAACAAGGCCTAAGAATTTCACTCTCCAATTTGTATATACTAATTTATAACACTGGATTTTTAGTTTGTATTTAATATTCGCAATAACAGTCTTCTCTATGTTACAATACTACTCTCCCTTTTAGCAACAAACTAATGTATGCACTCTATACACTTTTTTCATGTCACCATAAAGAAAGGCTAGTAATGCCATACTTAGCAGCCAAACAGGCCTGAGTGGACTGCTAAATTATCAAGGGTGACCTTCATAGTGTAAAACTATTTACTCTTTACCTTTAAGTAGAGAAATCAAATCGCAAGTCTAATTTTGTTCAAGGGCATGGACATTAGAGAGGGTCTCAAATACTATGGTAGGAACAATGAAAGAATCTAAGAAGCTGTAAAGCAACTAGTACAACTAGATCAGTCATCTTAAGAGACAACACAAAAATACCTTACTTATAAGTAGACTTAGTAATTGAAAAAATTAGGGAAGAAACCCTACTTGTGATTCTATTTTGCTATCTTTAGTCATGATTAAACAATGTCGTTGGTGTCATTTTGAATGATTTTTTTTGCTCACAATGACTCGCTAACTCAATAGTTAACTTGTGAATTTGCTCCAGTCTACTTCATAATCAAGTTTACATGGGAGTTTACACAGACTAAACTCAAGCTCGTCCAAGTTTTCGACTTAACCTACGAGTTTGAAAACCATGATATCATGTATATAAGAATACAATCTCGTTTATTTTTATATTGCAATCAACCTATATAAAACAAAGCTTGTTGTATAGTTTGTGTTATAGTTATATAAATAAGGAACTAATCCTATTAATCAAGAGTATCTAGATTATATATGTATTATTAGGAACACTTTTATTTATTCTCATATAATATCTTTGTTATTAGAGGATATCAAATTTCTATTTCTTATATTGTTTCCTTTTTTTCTCAATATAAAACACCATGTTGTTTCGGAAACACGATTTTTCACGAGATACCATTGGTCTCAGAACGAATATACACGTTTCTCTCTATCTTCATATGTATTTTGTCTTTGTTAATGCCCCTTTCTTTAAGTCTATTCCGTATTATACAGTTGTTCATTCCAGTGACGACATATGTAGTCACTTTCTTACCACCATCATGTTGGAACAATTGGCTCTATAGCGGGGGTTGAATAGAGCATGTAGACTCCTTCTCACAACAGACTAGACTATACCATCTAGTATCAAATTGAGCAAACAACACCACAACATGTTATGTCTAGTTCTCCTTAAGCAGACAACTTAAGAGGTTCCACTAAAGAAAAAAGGATTACACCCTCTCCAGCTTATCAGAAGTACACAAACCTCTCCATGTTACAGAGAGTACACCAACCACTCTTGGTTTAACCTGTCTTAATCTCCCTCTAAGATTAAGGCCTTTCAAGAAAATAAAAGAAGACAAACAGTACAATCAAAGCTGACAGGACAAAAATTCACTAAGTAAAGGATTACAAGTCTTTTGCACACGCCCACAAACGACACCTTAGAAAGTAAAGATAGATAGTCTTGTATTGCACTTGTGTTTTCTTCAATTTTATTGCTTTATATAGGCTTGATCAATTTGACTGTTGAGGCTTTTCTTGATATTTGCTTTATCTTCACAACATATCTTCATCTTGATTCTTTCGGACGGGCTTCTTCAAAACTGCTTAAGGAAACAATTCAAAGATGTTTGAATATATGGCAATTGAATGTAATCAAGACAAATATGTATAACTGCACTAGTTTCCTTATTAAGAAGTTGTTAGACTGTTGATCATAAACCATTTTTAATTATAGATTTCATAGTCATTTGGAAAACATTTTAAATGGTTAATGTTTATATCTATAAAAACTTGATCGTAAGGGCTTAGTTATCATTCTTAATTCATAATTTTCATTTTGTACGGTCTATTAGATCGTCTATTGTTGAGACTTTCTATAGATATTGAATGATCTATAAGATCCTCCTACTGAACAAAAACACATGTTAGTATATCCATATAAAATAATCATATTTAAATAAATAATACACACAGAATGTTTATTATCATCAAAACATATGGATGGTCTACTAGCATCAGACCGTCCAATGGGGTGTAGATCGTCTGGGGTCTTAACATGTCAATCTTTCTTCATCACCACCAAATGACTCTATCATAACTCGGGATTTTTCTCCAATACCTTTAGGTATATCAACACCCTTCACGACCTATTGAAGTTCTAGTATGGGATCCATCTTTGATGAATAATGATATAGAGGTTATGCTTAATCCTTCCCTGACACCATCTCCTGTATGGGGTTTGGTCTCCTTCAAAAATGATTGGCCTATTGCTATTTAAAAAGGTATACATTCTACCCATAACCCTCCTCCACACTATACAAACCTCAATTATCATCAGTTTTCTACCATACATTGTACTTGTTATCTTCTATTCCTATTCCTAAATCTTCAGATAAAGCTTTATCTCACTTAGAGCGGCAACAAGTGATCATCAATGAATGTGTGCCCTTCAAAGTAGTGGTACTTGGGAGTTGGTTCATCTTCCAGATGGCAAATCAATTGTTGGGTGTCACTAGTTGTTTACTCTTAAAACAAGACCTGATGGTAATATTGATCGCTATAAAGCTCAAGTCATTTTCAGAGGATACACAATACACAAAAATATGTTGCCAAGATTATACTAACACTTTCTCATCTATTACAAAAATGACATCTATTCGGCTTCTCTTTTCCATTGCAATTGTTCACTAGTGGACTATGTTTGAACTTGACATTAAAATTGCATTTCTACATTGTGATCTTAATGAAGAAATCTATACAGAGCAATCTTCTTGATTTGTTGCGCAATGGGAGTTGTCTAATATGGTATTATGTTGTCTGCATAGGTCCCTATATGACCTGAAGCAATCACCCCGTGCATGGTTACAACGTTTTGAGACTGTCATCTAGTAGTTTGGAATGATACAAATTGATGTCCATTCTTTGTTTTAGCGTCATTCTTCCCAAGGTTGTATCTATTTCATTGTAAATGTGGATGGCATTGTTATTATAGCTAGTAATAAGTAGGGTATTGTACAACTAAAATTATATCTTGCTCAAAAGTTCCAAATAAAAGTGACACAATCCAAGGATGGTTTGGTCATATATAAGAGAAAATATCCTCTCACTATTTTAGAAGAAACACAACATTTTAGAAGAAGCACGGATGATAAAAGTTAAGCTTGTGAACACGTTAATGGATTCGAGTGTCAAACTTGTACTTGACCAAGGAGAAGCACTTTTTGATCATGGGAGATACAAATGATTAGTTTGTAAATTAAATTACCTCACTATGACTTGTCTTGACATCACTTTTGTAGTGAATGTTGTAAGTTAATTTTCAAATTCTCGTGAAATCTTTGGGATGTAGTTGTCGGATCCTAAAGTATATTAAGAAGGCTCCTACGAAATACCTCATTTATGAGGATAATGACATACTCAAATTGTTGGGTATTATGACGCTGACTTGATAGGGTAACCAAGAGATAGACACTCCATTTAATGGTACCGTGTTCTTGTTATGGGTAATTTAATATCGTGGAAAAGTAGGAAACAAAATGTTGTTGAAAGAACAATTGCAGAAGCAAGATGCAAGGCAATGACACTAGTCACTTGTGGTGAGCTCATATGGCTAAACAACTTCTTGAAGAGCTAAATTTATAGAAAAATCCCAAATGCACCTTGAATGTGACAACCAAGTAGCATTACACATTTGTAATCCTAACTTTCATATCATTTCATATGAGAAAAACTGGAGTGTGGAGACATCACCACTAGATTTGTCAACTGTAGTGAGCAGATGGCTAACATATTCACCAATGTCTCTAAAAGGACCAAGGATCGATCATATTTGTAACTGGTTGGGTATATACGACTTTTGTGCTCCAACTTGAGAGGAGTGTTTCAGATACCCAATTTTAACATCTGTTGCACTTTATTTAATTTTCTCTTTCAACAACAAAAGTTTTATGTGAGCAATAGCTAGTTCATCTTTCTTTTATTTCCAAAAGTTTGACATGGCCATCTTGAAGAAATTAAATCTTTATCCTGTCTTAGGTGCAGTAGTTTTTTCATTGTTGTTTTGACAGATTTGTTCTTCCTACAGGTTGTTCAAAAGGAAAGAGAAGAAAAGCTCGCAGAGATATTGAAAAATAGACTCAACCAATATCTCCAAGGAAACAAAGAGGAGTTTTTAAATCATGCAGAAGCTGAAGTAGCCCGGCTATCCAATGCAGGTACTGTTCCCTAATAATAATTCCAGGCATGCAGACATGAGGATGAAAACATTATATAGCTGCAAAATTACATTATCAATTCATGGTTACATTACATCTCATTTTGATGCTTTTTAAGGTCACATGTCACTCTGTGGTTGTAGAAGTCATTGAAATTTATTGCTTTAATTGTATACAAATAATGATATGGTTAAAAGATTGACTTTACATCATTTGTCTAATCTTGAGTGTTTGAATATCAAAATAACATTACCAGGACTGTTGCTTTTTCTGAATTATTCAGTTGTTATTATACAGCTTATGGGATTGATATGTTGAATACCATTGGCTACATATACGCAAGGCAGGCAGCAAAAGAGCTAGGGAAGAAAGCAATTTATTTGGGTGTGCCTTTTATTGCTGAGTGGTTTAGAAACAAAGGGCATTCTATTAAATCTCAAGTTACAGCAGCAACAGGTGAGCAACTTTTACTTTAAAGCCTCTCTGAGCTGTGATACGTTCTTGGTGCTAATCATGTGATAACTTCATATAATATCTGTATTTCTCTCTCTTATTTTGGATGTTGGGTGTTTCTTTAGACTTGGTGGATTGAATTGACCACCCATAAAGGCTTTGGTAAAAAAGTGAACCTATGCTTTCATGTAAAAAAGGAAAAACAAAGTATTTTGGATCTGCTTGTGAGTTTTATCAATCAAATGGATGATCTATCTGTATTACATTTCACAATCAATATGGACAATTCTTCACGGTTTGTTGGACTTCCACCTGATCTTGCTTCAAATCAAAATCAGATTTATCGGGACCCACTGCTCCCACCAGTGACAGTCCAAAAGCAGTTGTTGCGTCTCTTAACTTTACATGCTTTTGGATCATCTTCCACTTCTAGTTGGGATTCTTGCCCTTGTCTCACACTTATCCTATTGTGGAGGATGTGGTGGTCGTGGACGTTTTCTGTTTGCAACTTCTCTAAGAATAGGGGACATGTTGAAGCAAAGTATCAAATCAAAGCTAGGGAGCAGTCAGGTTTAGTCAATGTAGCCTAAGTCACTGCTTAGTCTTAGATATTACTATCTCTACCACTAAATATCATGAGTTTCTCTAGCTTTGTGCAACCAATGAGGTTGCCTCATTTGTTATTGCTATGGCACAGTCCACTAACCCTTCATAATAATGTCCCACAACATTTTCAGGGGATATAATTCCTACTACCTGCCATTTGATTAACTTCATGCCCTACTCGTTTCTAAATAATCAGATTTCTATTGAATATTCATCCTATTCCCTTACAAGTCTTTAAGAATACATCTTTTTTTCATGATCTCACTCAAGGTAGAAATACATTATCTTCAAATTCCTTGAAATATATTTTTCTTGGTTAATTTGAGCTACGAATGTTTCTCTCTGTAACCTTAATAATGTCCGGTCTATGACTTTCTTTTGAAAAATACTTTTTTTCTTTTCTTCCAGCTTTGAAGATGTTCTAGAGGTTTGACCTAAACTTCCAGTTCGAGTTGTTACTCTTGTTCAAGCATCACTTTCTATTCCTTAACCTCCTACACTACTCGCATGAAAAACACATACTCAATTGACACCACCTCTAACAAATCCCCCAACATCATCAATTGCTTCCACCATTGTTGCTTGCACCTGAACTTCCTTTAGTACTTCACAAAGGTATTTGGTTCACTTGTGCTTTAATCCTAAATGTGCTTTAAAATTAGGTTAAAAGGGCAATTAGGGACAAGGAGAACATGCTTTAGGTTTAAGGAGAGATTTGACCAACATCCTGAGAAGTAATTTTTGATCCATTAGCTAAAGTAATAACATGAGAAATTTTAGGGTGAGAGATAGAAGAAAATAAGGAAGCATTACCAAAAATGTGATCAGAAGCACCTGAATCAATTATCCATGAACTTTGACACTCCAAGGCTTGATAAATGCAAACTTTTGACAAAAATAGAATGGGTGAAAGACTATGCTTGGGTATCGGACTTCAACCTCAGATATTTTTTATATTCTTCATTAAAGGACTTTGGCTTAGAATCTTTAGATTTTGAAATATTGGCTGCCTTGACAGAAAAGCCATGTAAGGAGTAATAATTCTCTTCGGTGTGACCCATTCTCTTACATTATGTCATGCTCCTCGAGGTGCATAAGACCCAAGTGTCGACAAACAGTGGCAGGTGGCGGATGACTACGAACAATAAATGAATAACTTGAGAAAAATACAAAAGATAGAGCATGAATATTAGAGAGTGTATTTCCCTTTCTTAGGATCTCATATTTCTAATAACTTTGGAGACATGACATCAACTACAGTGTATGAGAGAAAGAGAAGAGAATATGAAAAGATATATCTAGGAACTAGGTACAATAAGAAGCACACAACAACTTTACAATAAATTCTATTTAAGACAACTTAGAAGGCTTAATCACTTGAATATCATGAGGCCAAGTATCACATTTGCAGTTAGTGTGATTAGTCAATTCTTGAAGGGGTCCATGTGATAGTCATTGGAAAGTTTCTACTCCTTCGATACCACAAAAATGCACCAAGCCATGGATTAATATATGAGGACAAAGGCAATTGCATATTTGACACCGATTGGGTTGGATCACCATCAAACGTGAAGTCCATTTCTGGATATTATGTTCTAATCAGAGGAAACTTGATCCCCCTAAAGGAGCAAGAAGCAAAAAATGTTTCTAGTTCCAGTGCTAAAGTTGACTGCCATGCAATGCAATAGCTGCTTATGAGATTACCTTCTTAGGCAACTCCTCCAACAATGAAAATTTGCAGTCAAGAAACTCGTATGCAACAGTCAAGCTTCTATTCACATTGAGTAAGATCCAGTCTTTCTGTGAATGGACCTAACAGAGGTATCGTCTGTCATTTTTTGGGAGAAAGAATGTGCTTTCAAGAGAAATCATCACTATCTTTGTTAACTCTGGTGACCAACTTGCAGACATGTTCACTAAATCCCTCAAGGGCTACTGTGTTCATAACAAGTTTGACTTAAATGACATATATATGCTCCTCCTAATGGAGAGTGTTAGAGATGTAAGTTGGCTACATTAAATAGAGAGATATGGTATGATTTGATAAGGAAATATCTTACCAAATATTTCACTTTATTAGGTATTGATTTTGTTGGTTAGTATTGTATCTTCATTATAAATAAGAGTACTCGTGTGCAAGCCTCTCTGTAGTGTCTGTTAGAAATTATTAATCTCTTTCATAATTCTTCCTTCTGATCCTGGGAGCTGGACGTTATATTCTTCCACTTCTTTTAACTAGAGATTCTTTTTTCCTTTTTTTTTTCATTTGTACTGGTATATTTTTTTTCTCCCGAATAAGCCCCATATCAAGGCTTTTATTTGGTCTGTGATACTGAATGATTAGTATTTGTCTCTAACTACTTACCTGTTTTGTTTTGGCTCTCGGGACTTGCAAACGTGAATTGCTAATGTGAAAACATTGCGCAGGAGGTTGATAATGTTTTTTTTCTTTGCTGTGGTTGTAGGGGCAATTGCTTTAATCCAATTGCAGGAGGATATGAAAAAGCAACTCAGTTCAGAAGGGGACTATACTGAAGAGGAGCTTGAAGAATACATGCAATCTCACAAGAAATTAATGATTGACTCTTTGTGGAAGCTTAATGTGGCGGACATTGAAGCCACTCTTTCCCGTGTTTGTCAAATGGTTGTTTTTTCTAGGCCAATGTCACTTAGTTGCATAATGTAGATTTAGGGGCTGGCTATGTTTAATTTAGATCGTGTGTGATTCGCTTTAGGTTCTTCAAGACAACAGTGTCAAGAAAGAGGAACTACGTGCTCGAGCTAAAGGGTTGAAAACTCTTGGTAAAATCTTCCAGGTGGTTTTTCTTTCCCTACTCTTCATATAATTTTAGCAATATTGTATACTGATTATAAAATGATTCTGAATTCACGATTCCAATTTAGAGGGTTAAGTCAGCCAATGGAAACGACAATGAAAGTGTACCAAATAAGGCAGTGCACAAGTTGAATGGAAGTGAAACCAGCAATGATGCTTGTTCTCCCAGTACATCACCCAAATCTTCAAGTCCGGAATTTTCGAGTGATGCTTCATTTGCATCCCAGGTGCAACATTTCACGCTGATCCTTTAATTCTTTCTTTTCATTTGGCTAGAATACTGTCATATTTTTATACAATTTAGGCTAGGTTTTCTTTCTATTTGATTTATTTGAATGTAAATATTTAGAGTGACATGTTATACTTGTTTTGATACAAATGAATGTAGAGCCCCTACGTGGAGGCCCCGCACTTCGCTGGCATGCAATTTGATTATAACTTTCCTAGGCCAACCGCCCCACCGGGAGCCCAGAGACCTACAACAACCAGCAAGGATTGAATTTGATATCCCGTGTGCAGTTTTTTTTTGGGGGGAGAGGTATGTATCTCTCGTGTGGAATGTGCCTGTATCAGGGTGTGTTATTGTATGTATCACTCTTGTCGAATATGCCTCTATGTGCTGGAGATGGCATCTTTTCGGCGGGGACCGCATTGTGCAGTGTGGTTTTGCATGTTTAATAATTCTATACATAGATGAGGGGAGGATATTTTAAAGTAGTGTTCTCACTGCCAGCTGGCCGTGATTGGTTGCCATGTATTTTGAATAGTGTATTTTGTTGGGGTGCCTGCACTTAGGTTACATTAAGTTTCATAAGAGGTAGTGTGAGTCCATTTTAGAAGGGATTCCTGTGTAATAACTAAATTCAACACATGATATATATGTTTGGGTCTTAGTTTTATTCATGCTGGGTCACGTACCCCTCCAATGCTCGAGTGCCAAGTATGATCTTGGTTTTGATTAAATATTGTGTACGAGATCTTTAATAGTTAACTTGCTTAAAGTTTGTTTGCAAAACAAGTAGCCACTGAAACATTACTAAAACAAGTGCAAGCAGCGTATAATCTTTAAAATTTCAATACAACTCCTCTTTCATGTAGTAGACCGTGTAACACATTTGACGGTCTACCCTTTTGTTCTTTATTCTCTCTTCTTTTTTTTGTTTTATTCTTTAACTATGTAGAACTTATATTCAAAACAATTTCAAAGCTTCTTTATTTTTTGAGACATGGATAAACACAGTTTTTTCGATTTAGGCTTATAGGGAGGGTTAAAAACAAAAAAAAAAGAGTATAGAATTGAGAAGATAACAAGTGGATTATCATGAAGGTAGGATAATATGGCTAGTGGATTAAACAAAAATCAATCATATCAGTTTATGCATGAAAATTACATTTGTAAAATAAAGAATCAAACTTAATTTTAGAGTATAAACAAACATGAGTAAAAACATACTAAAAAGAACATTAGACACACCAAAAATGCGACTCTAGCATTTTTTTATAATCTTCTTTTCTTTGCACAAAATCAAAATATACTTCACAATTATCAAATCTTTCATTTCTCTATTTCAAATTACTACATTGATATTTTCTTTCATAATCAATCCTAGATCTTGTTCTCGTTTTTCTCTTTCAAATATTATGTTTCCAATCTCCGTTTAGATTTGTGTATTTATTATGACATAATGTTGTTGTAGAAGATTTTCTTAAATAATATCTTCGAAGATTTGTTTTGTTTTATAAGTGTTTAACAAGAGATTTTCAATTTCAAAAATTCGAGAGAATATCTTTGTAAAACATTTTCTTCCAATTATTTTTTTGACATATTTGCAGATTTTAATTCTCTAATTCTTTATCTTAGATCTCGTTTTCCGTTTTGGTCCAAAGAAACAATTTGCACTTTCACATGTTTCGGCTCACTCGCAGTTATATCATATCATATCATCTAATGAGACACTTAACCATCAAATCGTTTTGTACCAAAATAAATCCAATTAGATGAATCTCAATTAAAATAGTAAATTTATTCACGATTTCAGTCCAATAATCTATAAGTAAAACTTTGAAGTATGAACAAAATTATGCTCATTGGGGACTTATACTTTATTTGTTAAAATCCAAATATGTAGGTCTTTGATTTATCATTTAATCTAGGCGTGCGCACTTTCATAGCTTCTTCATGAACCTCCATACTTTCTATGAAAAATCTAATTTATCCTTAATAAATTTATATTTTAAATTTTACAATTTAGAATATAAATGAAAAGAACGCCGTTGCAATTTGAGGTCAACAACGCTTTCTTTTTGTAACCTTGAGTTTCCTCTTTCACCGCAATGTTAGAGTTTTTGAAGCCTTCATCCAGAAAGAGAGGGAAATGCCTCCCAAACCACCTAGTGGGGGTTTATTTGTTGGATTGAACAAAGGTCATATTATTACATGTAAAGAGTTGTTTCCACGGTTGCAAAGGAAAAACCAACAAAAGAGTACACTTTGTGAGGAACCTCATCACAAGGTTGTTGGTTTTTCACCTTACGAAAAAACATATAACTGAATCATTCAAGATTGAAAAAGATAAGATGGCACTTAAGATTTTGAACTGTAGAATTCAAAATATATTTTTGATTTGAAAATACCTTTCCAACTCTACAATTTCAAATATAAATAAAAATATCTTTCAAATTCTACTATTCAAAATATAATATTATGTTTTTCTATAATAGTTTGTAAAAATTTCTTTAATCTAACACTATTTATCACTATTATTATTATTTATTATAATTTTTCCATTATTACTTATCACTCTATAGTATCATATCTTTTTTTCTATAATTGAAATAAAGCATAAGTACCACCAATTCCTTATTAAATTATTTTCTATGAGTTGAATTTTAACTTTAAAATAAAAATTGAAAATTAAAAAAATCACAAAAACATATTAAAACTAAAACTAATTATTAATTTTTAAAATTTTCTGTAAAATGAATTATTTAATAATAGTAAAAACATATATATATTTTTTTTCAAAATATGCTCATTTTTTTAAAAATTACCTAAATAAAATCATCCCACTTTATTTCGCAAACTATATCCATTTATTGTTCATAAATTGAAAAAATTAATCGACACTGAAAAATTTAATCGAAATTCGGCTCCTGAAGAATCGAATTCAATCCAATCCGGGAGTGAATACATTGAGAATTAAAATGAAAAAGAGTTTATTGTAGTAAACCTTTTTCAAAATGAATTTATTTTGGGAAAAAATATAAAAGCATATCTACTTAGTCCGTTTTTGTGTTAGTACAAATATTTATAATTAAAAACATATTACTAAAATTTATAGTGAATTATAAAATAATGTATACTAAAAAATTATCATTATGACAATTATTTTTTATTAATTTTTGTAATATTATATTTACATAATAGAAGTACTTATAATTTTTTTATGTTGATCTTATTTATAAGAATAAAAAAAAAAAACAATTCACATTGTTAAACGATTGTTATAGATTAAAAATAAAATAAAAATGTGATATGATGATATTCCATGTATGTGCTAACATGTGTTAAAAAATGAAGAAAAAAAAAGAGCAAATTTTCAAATTTAGTTAGGACGTATTAGGAGACAATCATGTGAAGAAGGAGGCAGGAAGGGAGTGTTGTGGGAGGAAAGAGACATAGGCGCAGGCAGAGCTGCAATTAACAGAGTGGAAGCGCGAAACGGTCCTCCCCGGCTTTCCTTTTCTTTTTTTTTGTTCTGATATAATTTGAGTTCATCCCAGTCGCACACGATTAAAGCGAGGTTGAGATTGAATTTAAATTCGGAAAAGCGAACTTATGCCACTGTACATTTACAGATCTTGTCCTAGTGTATTTCCTCAGATCTAGTGTTCCTAAAGCAGTTACCATTTCACCACTCAATACTCTTCTCTTTCTCGTATATACATACAAATTATATTGATCGGAATTGCTTTTGGTGCCCTCTGAAATAGAAGATGGAAAGCGAAAAGAAAGCTTCATCGATATCTAATGTGGGAGCATGGGCCATGAACGTTGTCAGCTCCGTTGGGATTATTATGGCCAACAAACAGCTTATGTCCAACAATGGCTATGCTTTCACCTTTGGTCAGCCTCTCTCTTCTTAACTATTATTTCTCCATCTTTGGATCTGAGACTTAGACTCTTAGATCTCTAACTTCTTCCATCTTCTTTCTTATCTCTTCTATCTTCTGTTTCCGCTTACTTCGATGCGCCCATTTTTATGCTTCTGTATCTCCTCTGTCGGTCACGATCCAAATATCCATGCCATTTTCTTCTTTTTTTTTAAAATATTTCCCATTTTATTAAAACTAGTTTATACTTGATACTGACTGTTGTTTATTTTATTGGAGCTTCAAATTATTATTGTTAGTTTTATCTTTATGGGAGATTACTGTCATGATTATTATACTCTATAAGTATTATGTGCAAACTTTTAATATTATTAGTTTATGCTGGTGACTTGTTGAGATCCTGCCCTCTAATCTTCTCTTTTCTTACATTTTTTCAGCCAGTTCGTTGACTGGGTTCCACTTTGCCGTAACTGCTCTCGTCGGTCTGGTGTCAAATGCTACTGGTTACTCAGCGTCAAAGCATGTTCCTTTGTGGGAGCTCATTTGGTTCTCACTGGTTGCCAATATGTCTATCACCGGGATGAACTTTAGCCTCATGCTCAACTCCGTTGGATTCTACCAAGTATGGTTTTATGACGACCTTTTCTGCGAATAGGGATATCATATTTCTTGTTCATGGCTTGGACAGTACAACTTTAATTTTCTTTCTTGTTAACAATTTCATCCAATAGTCATTTTCGAATCCTCATCCTTCTTCCTTGCTTCCTTGTTAACATAAGCAATGCATGCATAAAACTCAGACCATTATCCATCACAGTCATACATTTTTTGCCAAGCATGCAGCAGGGCAATTATTTGACGCCTTTCATTCTAGAAGGTGTAATGCCTAATCTATGGTTCAGTCAGATGTTCGCAATGGTGAATTGAATATGTGTAATATATGTAAGTTGTTGTATTGTGAATTTAAGGAGCTTCTGATGAGTAAAATGGAAAACTAAATACAACTAGAAACTTTGTGTTAATGAATCCATTCTTATATTATAACCCGACCTAAAGAATCTGATGCTATGAATTGAAGCATATAATTGCTAGTAGAGTTGGTATGTTTTGAATTTTGATTGCCTGCATGGTCAATTGAAAAGTTATAATGAGGAATTTCACCTTTACCTGATAGTCGTTGGTTTTACATATTTATGATTTAACTAACTGCAGCTGTGAGTAGTAATGACAACCCTAGAAGTATTAGTATCTAAAGAGATACTTACTGCTACGTGTAGTAATGAAAGTTTTGCAAGACGAAAGTTATGATGGCCTGAACATAAAATTTTAGTCTTTAAGTGCTCTTTTAGATGTAGACCTGTTGTGTTTAGGTATTCCAGGGATCTGCAAAGAAGAGATGAAAAATCAACTACCAGGCTCTACTCCAATGTCTAAGTTAACATTGAGAATAATAAAGATAATGCTCGGAAGAGGAGGGAATAAATGAGGCTTTCACTGGAAGGACCTTCTTAGTGGGCTTCCTGCCTGTAGTACACAACTTATGATATAAAGCTGTTATCTACGGTATTTGTTACAGTATGGTGTCAGGATGATTATTTTAGTTATTTATTTATTTTAGGATGAGAGGGAAAGAGAGGCTAAGATATGCAAATTTTATAAGCTATTTATTTAGATTTTTATTTTAAAATTCTACTCTCCACCTTGTTTTTTATAAAAAAAAATAAACTTTTAAAATTTTCAGAGCTTTTCTCTGTATATTTGATCAAACTTCTCTTTTTAAGGGGAATAAAAAAGTAGAAAAAGTTTGGCCAGGCACCTTAGATTGTACTCAATTTTTCATTTTAGAGAAGCAAGTGAGTTACTATTATGACATCTCAATTATTGTGTACTAGGAGGTGCTGTGTCGCGTTGTTACAGACTCATTTACCCATATTCTCATGACTCACCTTTGATGTATTCTAAATCATAGCCACCTTGTCATTCTCATGTTTTCACTTCGAATTTTCACTACTGCTTTTTGGTTGTTAATTTTCTCATGTTACGTGTGGTCACAGATATCAAAACTGAGCATGATTCCTGTGGTTTGCGTGATGGAATGGATACTTCACAATAAGCACTACTCAAGGGAAGTGAAAATGGCAGTGGTGGTTGTGGTTATTGGTGTTGGTGTTTGTACTGTAACTGATGTAAAAGTTAATTTGAAAGGTTTCATGTGTGCCTGTTTAGCAGTTCTGTCAACATCTTTGCAGCAAATTGTAAGTATTATTCAATGTCTCTTCTCTAATATGCTGGCGATATAAAATTGAGTGCTATATCTGTTGTGATTTCCTTTTCACCCATCATTTTATTTATATGAACTGGTGCACTTTTAGGTGAGTTCTGGGCAGAACTTCATTAGATTTAAATGATAAGTTTCTTAATATGATTTAACTTGAAATGATAATAAAAAATTATTTGTGTTTACTTTCTTAGTAAGAACAAAACAATGACAAGATTCTCTAGGAAGCTTACTACTGAACATGAATTTAATCTTAATTGATCATATAAGTGTGAAGGTTTGTTTACAAGAGACAAAAGGAAAGAAACATAAGACATGAATGGACACCGTTAATGGTGGAATTAAACAATATAGAACACGAGAACAATAACAAGAGACAATTAAAAACAAGATATGAAAAGACAAAGGTGGAGGAGACTTAGGAAATGAAAAGAAGAGCACCACTTGATGGAGATGCCTTCATCTTCGTGATAAGCTCAAGGAAGAATCGTCACTTGCCACCTAGGAAGTCAAGATCCAAGTAGGTAATCACTCACACAAGAGTGTTCTCACTGTGCAGATTGGTTCAGTAAAACCTTGTTAAGGTTTCTAATTGTTTGATGGCACAAGATCACCAGACTGTTTGTCTACATCAGACCATTAACTTCTTCTAAGACTAGTATCGTTTAGATAGACTGCCTAAGTGACGATTCAAGCTCAATAATAGGAAGTATTGATCACGTGGCTTCTCCACTAGTTTAGGCATGTTTTACGGAAGTTAGTTACTACAATAGTTTTGTTGTATAAATAGGAACCTGTGTAGACAGATATCGTTAATTGAGAGTTATTCAACTGATAATTGCAAGTTGAGTGAGTTTACTGATAGATAAATTTAAGTTGTAATATCTGGTTATAGTGAATTTTGTGGTGGATGTAAGTTGAAATTCGTTAATACTTCAATTGAACCACGTTATTTCTGTGTGTGATTCTTTCTTGTTCTTCTCTTGTTTATCTTTTACATGTTTCATTTGCTGCAGATTCTTTGCTATCAGTTTTCTATTTGTGTGGTAGACGCTACTATAGTGAATTTGATTTGAGTTATTCCATAACACTCACACTATCATATATTCCAAAGTAATGTTACATATGTGAGTGATGGCTATTTATAGCTTGAGTTCCGAATTTGCTATGCCTAATGACACTCAAAGGTGTCTTTAGTTACATGTAAATGAGGGATCTAAAACCCACTAATGCCTAGCTGAAAATTTCAAAACAAAAGGAGGGAAAATTTGAAATTAAAAAAAATGAAACAAAGGAATTTTCGTATTGGCCAAATTAAGGAGTCACTTCTCTTACTTGCTCATGCTTCTCACGCTCCTTTGGTCATGTTTTCCTTACCCTTATGTTGATTATAGTTGGCCGAGATTCTCATCTTAGAATTGGGCTCCAATTTGAGCTTGATATTGATGCTTCCTTCTTGCACTTCTTATTTTAATCTTGGCCATCCTTCTTTTATTTTGCTGATAAAAAAAAAATCCTTCTTTTATTTTTTTGGACTTTGAGATGTTATTTTTACTATTTGTACCTCTACAATTAAGAAATAAAATCCTACATTTAACAAGTTCAAGAAATACATGAGAGAGAGGAAGAATATTTTTGTTAGCAAAAATAACTTGTCTAATCATGTTTCTTGTTATTCTTCTAGAGATAGTGTGTTCTTGCTCATTTTCTTCTTGTCCATTCATGAACTCATCATTAGGTGTCGTGACTAAGCACGGTTCTCCCCTTCTAATGGCCTGTCTCTCACCTGTAGTATCAGATCAGACTAGTTTTATAGTTAAATGATGAGTACAACAGAAGATAACGCAATTTGTGTTTTATGCGTGATGTTGGTGGGATTTATTCATTTTAATAACTGATTCTTTTTTTCACCTTTTCTGTGACAGTCAATAGGTTCTCTTCAAAAGAAATATTCAATTGGATCTTTTGAATTGCTAAGTAAAACTGCTCCCATTCAAGCGCTTTTTCTTCTTATTCTTGGTCCATTTGTTGATTACTACCTTAGTGGCAAATTGATAACCAACTATAAGATTTCTTCTGGAGCCCTTGTAAGTTCCTTTTCCCCTATTGACACCAATCTGTCATATTCTGTATGTATTTATCTTCAAATATACAAATATTGTTGGATTATTCTTTTAAATTGTTTCTTTAACTTCTGCAGTTATGTATTATTCTTTCATGCTCGCTAGCTGTATTTTGCAATGTGAGCCAATACCTTTGCATAGGACGCTTTTCAGCCGTTTCCTTCCAGGTTTTAGGCCACATGAAAACAGTATGTGTTCTGACATTGGGATGGCTGCTATTTGATTCGGAGCTAACTTTCAAGAATATCATGGGAATGATTATCGCAGTTCTTGGCATGGTAATTTATAGTTGGGCTGTTGAGGCTGAAAAGCAACCAACTTCGAAGGCATTACCTCACCACGCCAAAAACAGCATGACTGAAGAAGAAATTAGACTATTGAAGGATGGATTAGAAAAGATTCCTCTGAAAGATGTTGAACTTGGTGAGGCTGAAGGATAGATTGACTCAGATTTGGTGGTGAATTGATGATAAATGTTGGAGGCAATTATATCGTGTATTGCTTTAATCTGCTTTGTGCCTTTTGTCTAGTTCACATAGTAGTAAAACATCGTTTCTATTTGCTTACACTGGCACGGATCCAGTTTTAGAAGTTGTGTTCCGGTTCATCAGCAATGTTTCTTTATTAGTTTTATTTATTATTTTGTTATGTTGAGGTTATTTATTTGGTGTGCCAAGAAATTGCTAGATAAACAATATGATGGCACCATTAAGATTATAATGTGTACGCTAATGAAAAGCGATATCAATCCACTCTTGCACTCTTTTTTTTTCACTTTCTGACTTTTCATATTTTGAATACAAACAAAACATAATTGATTGCTCTTACTAAATGCATTTATCATCTCATTAATACTTGTTTATGTCATTTTTTTTAATTCTCAATTTTATTGTATTTTAAATTTAATTTCATTAAAAAAAATTCATAATTTATACTTAGAAAATAAATTAATATCTATGAATATAATTTCTTGATATTAATCAAACATAAATTTGTTTTCATACACATTTCTTTCTGAAAATCTAATCACCTAAACCAAAATCATATTTAGAAAGCATTTTTATTTTATTTTTTATTTTATATATATGTGTATGTAAATGTGTGCGTGTGTATATGTGAATTGAAGATAAAAATAAAATATAAAAAGTTTGTATCGATTAAAATAAAGAAGCAATTGAATTCGTGTAATAAAAACAGACAAAAATCAATTCAATAAAAAATATTAGGAATTTATGAAATGTGATTAGTATGGCACGGTTTTAGAGTATGAAATATAAAACCTAAAGAAAAACTCACGAACAACAAAATACAAAAAATGGAAGATAAAAGAAATGAAGAGTTCGATTAGTGCAAAGAAAAAACAGCACTTAAATTTTTAGAATTCAAGATAATATTGAAAAGATATGCATACCTATAGAGAATTCATGAAAATTGAAAGATTTTTTCTTCAATCTATCTTCAATTTCATTCTTGAGTTATTTTACAAAGGATACATGCTCATATAAATTACCTATGAAATATGAAGAGTTTAAGACTTGTTTGGTTGGTGCATACATCTTTCTAAATAATGTCATTACATGGAATATGAATAATCTAGAACTTGTTTGGTTGGTGCATATAGTTTGTCAACCAAGACTCTTGATTTTAAAACTAACCTTATGTTCAAACTACTTGTCTTAAATTTATATTTTAAAGAAAAAAAAAACATATTCTATATTTTTAAAGCTAGAGAAAGGGAGAGAAGAGTCCAAGCAATCTAAAAGACTTTTAAAGGGATTGTAACAAAAAAGCATGGTTAAGGATTTAGAGGGAGATTTCATTAAGCCAATAAGACTTTCTCTTGGAAAAGATAAAAATGTAAAAGAAATAAGTAATTCTCATTCGTACATAGATAGGAATATTCTCTTTAGGTTTCTTTTGTTTGGAATATGTTATCCTAAGTTACAATAGTTAACCCTAAGCCCCTATGTACTAGAAGGGGTTTTACACCTTCTTTTAAGGAAGACTTCTTTGTGTCTTACAACTCCATATAAAAAGTCTATCAAGTCATGTACAAATCACCTTTGAAGAAGAAATTAAATTGAGAGCCTGAAAGACATTTTTGTGAGTGTGATATGTTTAGTTGAGTTTACCTAAAACTAAAACCATGTGATACTTAATTCAACTTATAAATTCAAAAGCTTATAAATATACACCACTACTAAAGGGAGTATTATTGGATTGAACGTTCACTACTAAGCCAAAATTTATGTCCATCTGACCTACTTTATGGGACAATTGATGTTATCTGCAACATTTGTTGGAGATCCCACATCGACTAGAGATGAGAGCCTTTCATTGTATATAAGTGGGTGCAATCCTCATTCCTATGAGCCGGTTTTATGGGGTTGAGTTAGGCTTAAAGTCCACTTCCTAATATGGTATCAGAGCATGTTTTCGAGCCTATCCTAGCGCACGAGTTGGCAGTCTCGGCGTGAGGGGGGTGTGTTGGAGATCCCACATCG
>Ga0123342_1001310_pt1 | contig 41792 bp, 21 predicted proteins | sample Turbeawhitnodule_FD_89960 | JGI IMG/M metagenome (GOLD analysis project Ga0123342, IMG submission 89960) | Root nodule microbial communities of legume samples collected from Mexico - Turtle bean Mexico white nodule | ecosystem: Host-associated > Plants > Roots > Nodule | place: Mexico: Nepantla...
AAATTATAATATATATATATATATATATATATATATATATATATATATATATATATATATATATATATATATATTCAAAGCCAGCTATAGTATCTGCATATCACGTGCATACTCTGATAAATAAATGACACATGACAGGATCCTCGTACTATACAAATTAAGCCATTAAAAATATCATACCAGTTAATTAATTATCTAACCACCAACAACCCTATCTTTTAATTTTTTTATGGTATGTAATATATAATATAAAGTGTTGTATATATATTTGATACTTTCAAAGTGTAAGAAATATTAGGAGAGACTTATGAGCCAATTTTTCAACCTAAACACAATGTGTTTATTGGTCCTTCTCATTTTATACTATTTATTTATTCAGTTCTATTGAATTTTAATATTCTTCTTTTTTTCAAGTATAGTTTTTTTTACAGTACTTTTTGAGAAAAATAATTTTTTAACTATGAATTCTTTAATAGTGTTCTTTACTTGCATCATCATTCACCTTAACATGACATGTCACATGAACTTCTACCAAGAAAACTTTGGATACAAGGGTGATTCATTGATCAATCATAAATTTTATTGTAGTTGTCTTAACTGATTATTAATACTTGGTAGATTCAATGGAAGAAAAATCATAAATATATTTATTAATGATTATGAGCCAACATACAACATAATAACTCATCACCTTCAATTTCAAGTCTTTCTATTAATAAATTTATAGGTCTTTCTGTTATTGTGAAACTCCAACTCACATTTTAATGATATATGAGTTTTTCATAAAACTTTCTACATATATACTCCAAGTTGTTATAGCTTGTTTTTAAAGGATGGAGTACCTCTATACTCGCATTTAATATATATTTTTTTTAATAAAAAAAATACTTATAAGTTCAATAATTGTCTCTCCCAAAGTAGAACATAAGTATCCAGAATTCCAGAATATGTGTTGGATTTATAAAATCAAAGAAAAATTTGAGTAATGAAAGTTTCAATAATGGATTAAGAAGCTTTCAACCAAGTAAGAACAAATAAAACATTATAAAAAAATTATTAAATAAAAATTTATTTTAAAGATAAAAATAATTATATTAATTAAATTAGATATTATTTTACAAATTTTAAAAAATATGATAATTATATATCTAATACATAAAATTGAAAGAAAACAAAAGAAGAAAAAGGGAGAACAAACATATAATGAACTTCTCTCCTTCTCATTAGTATATACTATGGTTGTACATTTAACAGATAAAATTGTAAAATTATTTTCTCTTTCTAGTGTGTATACATAAAATAGTTATGATATTGAGAATGTTGTATTGTAATTTTTAAATATAATTAACGGTAAAATATGAGTATGAAAGATGTAAAAAATGAAGAAATTTTTGTTATATATTATTTATAAATAATTTATAATTTAATGTTATTTTTTATTTTAATAATTAATTATTTTTTGAAACATTTAACATCTATTGAGTGTTGGGACGACACATTATTTTTTTGTTTTAATTTTTGTTTACATGAAGATTCAAGATAGTAATTCCATGTCGTTATATAAGTAACAAATTGTTTATATATAAAAAAAAATCACTTGAGGATAATTTATAGATAATATATATAACAAATGGAGCGTTCATATTATTTTGATGCCAATTTCAATTCCAATGCGTAGAATGAAACATAGTGATATATTGGAGCATGGTCGTTGTAGTTAATAAAACCAAGCCTTTATTTGGTTGCATTCCTTAAGTACAGATATTCGTTGGTCGTTTAATTTAAGGAAACAAACCTATCATCCTTGGTATAAGCGTGCTTTAAAAATATTTACTTTATTTTTATCTATTTCTATTCATATTTTAATTTTATTCATCATATTTTTAATTTTTATTCATCATATTTTTAATATTTTTTTTTCTTTTTACCAACCACAGTACACCGGCTTTTAGCTAAAGATAGGAGCAGTTTTAAGGAATTACTTTTCAATCCTTTTTGTACGCGCGTCACTCTTTTTTTACAATAAATTTTATAAGACTTTCTTTGTCTTTAGTTTGCATTTTTTTTTGTGTTCTCTACTAACTAAAATAGAGACTAAGTTTTCTTGATTTGAGTAAAAAAAATACTAAATCTAATTAAACTCTATCTCTTAAGCTAACATTTCAACACGTAAATCCAATCAATAAAATATTTTTTATTTAATCGGGTCAAGTATACTTATTTATCATCTCAATATATGATAGAAGTAAAAAAATAAGAAACTATTATGTGAATAAAATTTACATATTGTAAACAGTTATTATGTGAAGATTTAACCTTATACCGTATCATTTATAGTGTTTAAAATGATAAAAAAATAAATAAAAATTATATAATAATATATTTCTTTATGTAACATTAAATATTACTTTATACAGTATCTATTTTGTTTTTCACCTGTGACTAGAGCACGTAATAGAAAAATGAGTTTATTCTTAAATGAGATGGTGGATCAATGAATTTGAAATGGTTGAGGTAGTATTTCAAGTTCCAATACTTAATTATGGGATTGAAAGGAGCCACATGAAATTGTCTTAATTAGTGTTATACTTTTATATAATAGCAGTCATTAACTATTTCCAATTTGGGAAACCTTATTGAATCCGAAACAAGTGATTCCTATTTTAGATACGACAAAGTGGTTTTTGTGGCAGTGAAACAAAAAGTTGCCCACTCCATCGCATGTGAGGTGTGTTGTGTTCTTTAACGTTATTGGCAGATTCTCAGAGTTGCAGCTGAATCTACCACAACCCACCTTGATTTGTGTTGCACCTCCAATTAGATCGATTGTTGAGCCAACTGATGAAGGAAATATAATTCTTTTTTGCATACTCTACCTGCAACTTTAAAAATTAAAAACAAACACTTTCTTTAATGATTTTTTTTTTTTATTTAGGTTAAGTTATGGATTCTTGAATTATTTGACATTTTTAATTAGATCTTTATAAATAATTTTTTCAATTGGGTTTCTGAACTTGTATTTATTTTCTTAATTAGGTTTTTGTCGTTAATTAATTGCAGGGACTTGACTAAAAATATAAGTTAAAAATGTAGTTTTAAAATATAATTAAAAATTATGCATGCATATTAATTTAAACTAAAAATATCATTATACAATGAAATATATAGCTGGGTGCACATGTGGCTAATTAATTATGAAGCTTTCTAAAGAACATCATTAGCTTATGCAACCAATAACTACACCTAATTAATATTGACTTACAATGTTGCACTCAGCTTTTTCACTCATGATCAATATAATAATATTATTAATTACCCTAAAACTGCACACAGACAGCTTGCAAATCATGTAAAAAATATTATAATAAGAAAATAACGCGATGATAAAATGGATCTAATGAACAATAGAAGAGACAAGAAAGCAGCATGTTTTATATGTAGTATTATACATACTTCTTTTTATTCACTAACATATTTAAAGTTTGCTTTATTTTTTTTTATTATTGTGAGGTTTAATTTTTTTGGAAAATAATATTTAAGTATTTTAAACTTAATTTATTTTGTAATTAGACACTTTGAATCTTTGTTGTTATGAGAAATACAGTTGAAGTTTGTAACTAATTAATTGAATAAAACGATGGAGGTGAAGAGTGAAAAAAAAGAAAACAATAATCGTTTTTCTAAAATACCAACCAAACTAAAAGTTTTTTTGAGCCCCTCTTAATGATTTATGATCATTTATAACTAAGTTCAGACTAATCTTGAAATCCTTATTATATGGATCGTTTCATTTATGAATGCAATATGTGTCTAATTATTATGTTAATCCATCAAATGAAAGAAAAATTCAAATAGAGACATTAAAATTCTATAAAAAGGCCTAATTTAAAAAAAAACTATTTATACGAGATAATTTATAAACACTTGTGAATGTGTCTAGTATATGTGCCTAAAATGGAGGTGAACGTGCAATCATAGTTTGTGTAAATATATATGTTAGCATTGGATGATAAGGTTTTAATAGTATGAAGTTGTTTCTTCACCCAGATGGAAGATCACATCCTAGATTCCTAGTCACTAATACTCTGTTTGCATCCGGATGAACACTGTTCACGCGGATGGATTATCAGGAAAATATATTGTTTGTATGAGCTGATTAGCACGAAAATGAGAGCATGGAAAGGCAATGAATAGGAAAAGAGATTCTTCTGTATTGTGCTCGGATTGCTGAAGAAACACACGTGTCCAGACTTATTACATTCTCACTCATCTCAATATTAATATTTTCTATTAACAGATACTCTCCAAGTAATTTATGTGAAGAATTTTAATTTTTTTTTTATTTTTAAACTAATCCAATCCAGTTTGATAAAATACCATTAATATTATTAATAAAAAAATATAGTCATTTATATAAAATAAAAATTTTATATAATAATAATATTAATGTTATTAATTATAAAAAATAAATATATAAATAAATTAATAAATTTTTAATTATAAAAGTAAATTTACTAAACTTATATTTTACACATTTTAAAAAAAAAATTCACAACCATCACATCATGCACAAACCTCAATAAACTTTCCACACAAATCCATTATAATATACCTTAATCCAAACAATCTCACTTTTTTTATACTTTCATCTCAAATCACTCCAAATCTCCTTCCTCAAATTCTCTCCCAAATCCAAACACACCCTAAGAAATCTTAATAAACTGTTCACCCAAAAATCAAGGGAAGAAGGAGTGAAGTAAGTGAGAAGATGTATGCACATCAACACAGAAGTTGTCTTATCCGAGGTGTAAATGATGTTTTTAATCCCAGTTTTTGTACGCCAGGGAAATCCACGAAAGCCATGACGACATCCATGTTCAATTAATGTTCATACGAGAATGACCTCATTATAATATTATATTCATTTAAAATCAAATTCCTTTAACATTTTAGTTAGCTGTGACCACCAAAACAGCTTAGCTGATCAAAGCTGAGATTGAAATGCTTCTATCACTTCTCCACCATTACACTCCATTAATTTACTTTTCAGTTTTAATTACTAGAAAAGCTTTATTATTAGTTAAAAATAAAATATTTATTCATCAAACAAGTACCTGCATATTATTAATACATAATTCTATAGTGGTATGAATTTTTAACATATATATATATAATCTATACAGATTTTTTTTAGGAAAATTAATATTTACAAACATCAAAAAAATTAATAAAAATAAAATATATAATTCATCTGCTCACTCAGGAACCTACCTTTTTATGTGTAGTCTCATCTGTTCCATATAAAATATATGATCATCACAAATAATGAAAATAAAACACAACAAATAATAGGATGAGCTAACGGTAAAAGAATTGTTATATAATTTCAATTTCAATTAACAAACATAAAGTCATCGACTCATACATTTTCTCAAAAATTATCAAGTATTTATCATAATTCATCATTCACATCACTTATATCAGACTTCTACTCATCAACATACTCAGACATTTGACTCTACTTCTGAAAGACATGTGCATTGATTTAGACTCAATAATTTGCATATGTGATACTCCCTCACTGTGAATCCACGCAACTATGTGAATAAATAATCTCAATATTATATCACCTAGTATGACATGGTTAATTCATATGACCCGAAATACCAGAATATATTTCAAACCGCAGACAAAACCATATGAATCTCCTTCAACTCTCAACACTCGATAATCTTCATATATGTGATTCCAATATATCAAGAGAATCAGGATACATCATTCTAGACGAATCCATAGTCAATGCACATCATAAATAATCTCAACACGGTATTTCCTTTCTTAAAAGTATTATGTCTGGATTAAGATTCATATTTCACATCTCAATTTTCACACCATTAAATCATATCAAAGATTAAAACTTCAAACAAACCAACAATTTATCCAAAATTTAAATAAACACATAAAACTAAAGAAATTTCAATCAAATATATAATTAAAATTTACATAAAAATAATTAAAAAAATAATAATAAAATGGAAACACAAAGGAAAATATTAAAATTTAAGTTTTTTTAAAACTTTTTTTTAACTTGAGCGAAAATAATCTCGCAATACAAAAAATTGTCAAAGTGGTATCTTTCAAGTTTCCTTCAAAATTTCAATATCAAATTTGTTTCTTTACAAAATATAATGAATCAAAATAGATACCACTTTACTCAGATTTATTCAAGTACTCTCATTGACCTATTACGTCAATCTATACATACATATACATATACAAACAATCATATACATATATATATATATACATTTAAATATACATACATATACTTATAGTTATACCATCTATCATATGGCTACACCGTTTTTAATCACTATGTATTATGTATTAGTGTAATATATCGAACAATTTTATTAATAGTTATTTTTTTTTTGAAAAATCGTGAACAATTACTTTAATAAAAAAAATAACTACATTTTTTCCACTCACCAAATTCAAAAAGAATTTCCCTTCTTAATATTTATTATCATTTCAAAACTAAAAACGGTTAAACTGGGATATAATTGGAGCTAAACCAGAATAAATAAAATTATTTTAATATATTAAAATATACAAAATAATATTAAAAATATAATATCATAGTTTCATAACACTAAAAACTAAAATAGAACATATATTTATGAGTTTAGAATCCATATAAAAGTTAAAACAAATTAGATGTATTAATTTCAATGATATACATCCATATCTATTACTATTAATAATAAGTTTATATGTAGAATAAAAAAATTAAAATTTTAAGTTGATTTCTATTTTCTATAAAACTAAAATTAAAAGTTATTAATTTTAACTAACCAAATTTTTATTAATTTGACCAGTTTTTGGATCAATTTTATCGATTTAAGTCCGATTTGAGTTGTTTGATATTAATTTTGCGTATCACCAAATGGAAGGACCAATTCCTAATCAAATGGGTTAAGGAAATGAAGTGGTAATATAAACAATGTTTAGAGATTAAGTGGATTCTAATTAATTTATAATATAGGTTAGGATTCCAATACGAAAATAATAAATAATATGCAAAGAATAAACAATTTCAGACACCACACACCCTCTGCCACGTCATTGATTGAAACGAGCAATCATTTTTCGAAACGTGTCTATCAGATCTGTATCACTCCACCTTATTCTTCATTCCCCATTTTCATTTGTTCAGGCTTTTCAACTTCATTTATAACAAGATTAATAGTAGAATACGCAATATAAAAGTATAATTAAAATGAAAATTAAATTCATAAATACTCTAAAATATAATTTATCAATAAAATTAAATAATGAAAAAACATATAAAAAATCTTATCAACATATCCATAATTATATTATTTTACTTTTATCAACTATTTCAACACATAATTCTGTAAATACTTACAATTTAATAACTCTCAATTATTGAATACCAACTTTTTTTTTGCAAGTCAAGTATATTATATTGAATAAAGTAAATTAATATTTTATTTATAAGTAAAATATTATTTCATTGGGATTATTTTACAAGGTCACATAACTAAAAATGACCCTAATTATGTTTTGTTCAGGTTCTTTTTTGTTGCGTTCACATGTTTAGTTTTGTGTCAAAATCCCAAGACTTGGGGTGAAACCTGAAAGTCAAAAGTTCTGTACATTAACAACAATTTTTTATTGGATGCAACATGAAAAATAGTTGGTTCTTTCTTTGTTTTTTTTTTTTTAGTTTTTGACTTCTTTTTTGTAAGAAAATGGTATAAATTCAAATTACAAAATTCTGAGCAAACTTAGATTAATATATTAATTTTCTTCTGTTAATTGCACTGGTTGAGTTGGCCCCACTCTCTGAAACCTCATCACACTGAAACCGTCTTGAGTCCTACAAAAACCACTTTTCACTTTCCCTATAAATCTCTGAAATTGCATCACTTTCTTCTTCTAGCTCCTCTTCCAGATTTCCTTTTCCATCCCATAACTTTCGAGTAAGTTACCTATTTGGTTATACATTCTTTCGTCTGAACTATTTATAACATATTTATTACTACTAATAATGTTTTCTCTTACCTCATTTATATCTCTTTTTTTTTTCATTTCTCACTTTCTTTAATCTTATTCAACATTTCTGATTTTTTTTCTTCCGTTTTTGAAGAACACTTTGAGGAAGAACCCTATGTTTTGACTTTGTTTGAAAAAGATGGGGAGAGGAAAGATCGTGATTCAAAGGATTGACAATTCGACTAGCCGGCAAGTGACGTTTTCCAAGAGAAGAAGTGGATTGGTGAAGAAAGCTAGAGAGCTATCTATTCTGTGTGATGCAGAAGTTGGATTAATTGTCTTCTCCAGCACTGACAAGCTTTATGACTATGCTAGCTCAAGGTGCCATTAATTTCTTCTCTCTTCTTTCCATTCTTTTTTACTTTACTCATTCATTTTGTGTTCTTTATAATTAGTTTTGGGGGAGTGAACTTTTTTTAGGTGATTAATCAATTAAATATACATTTATGCATATACTGTGAATCTAGGAAATTACTGTTCTTCTGCTTGCATTCTATTAATATAATAAAATACTCAAAAAAATTAATACGTCTAAAAGAGAAGAACCATTATCTGGGAAATTGCTAGAAAAACCTCATGGCATGGGGTTACATATACAGTATTTATCCGGGGATATAGTTTTATAAACACAGAAATGCTGAAACCTTTTCCTTTCATTTTCTTCAAGTGGCCACGATACATTTTATTATAAATTAACTTTTGAAATTCTAGAGGACAAGTTCTTTATATTGTATAAGTTAGTAAGCTGCATGGTATTGCAATCTCATCAATCTGTTTCTGAATCCAAGTAACAGTTTTGCTGTTTTTCTGACTTTCTCATCAATTTGTTGCTTTCTTTTCTATATTTCTTATATCCTTTTGTTGTACAATCTTAGGATTATAAATGTGTATAGTTTTTATATTTTGTACGCATTGCAAATAATATTTGTGTGTGCTTTTCCTGCATAAATCCATATATAATTTCAACATGATTATCATAGCAAAACTACTTAATGCCCTCTAAAGTTTCTATGGTGTTGAGTTCAAGGAACTTGATTATTACCCACACTCATGTTTTCGATTGTCCTAGTTATTGCTGACTTTCACTATATTAAATTTCAGTCTCAAGCTTTTGTTGCTTTGTCTCCATTTTGATCCATGTATATGCAGATTTCCCATGTCAACCCATCTTTTCATGGCTGGTTTCTGTTTCAAAACTTTTCCATATATTATATTAGAACTGTTTCAGCATAGATCAGCATCATCTTAAGTTATACTTCGATACATTAGCTCTATTTTTGCCCGTTTGTTCATGCGTTAGTACTGTTTTAGCTTATGTTTCTGCAACCTTAGGACTCCGTTTTATTTTATTTTATTTTCTTCTTTTCGCTGATAAAAGAAAAATTTCTTTTCTTCTGCATTATATTTTCAACAGCTTAATTTGACGCTGCTGAAATATGTCTAAGGCATATAATCTGTTAGGCCTTCGCACTTCCTTTTATGTTACAGATAGAAAAATGGTTTCACATCCATTGATTCAAATAGATTTAGTGAAGCCTGTCTTTGATACACACTCGTTTATATCCCATACTTGGTTTCATTACAAAACAAATGTTGTTTACTAACACACAAAGTAAATTGTTTGGGTTGCTTTCGTTAAAATAACTTCTAGCTGCTATAATTAATATAAATATTACCAAAAAATACTTACAATATACTGTATATATACTTTGAGGAACTAAAAGAATATATGAATATCATAACAACAAAATTATGTATTAAGTAATATAATTCCTTTCCAAGTAAATTGACGTAGAGCTTTATAATTCATGGAACATACAATATCAATTTTGTGTAATGCTAGTTAGAACGGTATTGATGGAAGTAGTGTTTTTAAGGATTTACAGATATAGATGAACAGGATCATGTTCCCATCTCATCAATATACTTTTCTGCAGCTTGAAATCTGTTATTGATCGCTATAACAAGGTCAAAGAGGACCCTCATCAGTTAATGAACCCTGCTTTAGAAATCAAGGTAAAAGCCATGCCTCATTACTCCTCCGTTTATGTTTACTCAATCGATTTCTTGAATTTAGTTATATATAGCAACTATGTATTAATTGGAAGATTTTCTGAAACTGTAATCAACTTGAACTTAGTCTAAATGTTGATTATATCAATAACCCGTGGTCCTTGTTGTTTCAATGATTTCACACTAGTAATTAATGTCAATTATGGGAAAGACTATACCGGTTAATGCAATAACTTGCAAGCCTCGAAACTATACGGTAGATTTCACCAGGTTCAAGAGACTTTTAATTTATAGCTTGCTTAAGTATCTCTCGTGTTTCTCAATCCATGATCCTTTTGTTATGTTTTTTTTCTCCTTGACAATAATAAAATATTATTATTATTTTATTTTCTTTTACCAAACAATCTCTCTCTCTCTCTCTCTCTCTCTCTCTCTCTCTCTCTCTCTCTCTCTCTCTTTCTCTCTCTCTCTCTCTATATATATATATATATATTTCTTTTCTATTACCTAAAAAATTATCTGGCAATAAAACTGTAATGATGAAGTGATGAAGAGAGAATTAAAAGATATATTGTAGGAAAGATATTTCAGATCGAAAATATGTTCCAAGAACCCATATCAGTTGATGGAAATTATATCATTTTTAATAATGACTTAAACCATCATTATTTCACATATGATCATAGTCCGGTTCTTAATTTTTTTTTATATTCTCATAATCTTTTATTGGTAAAACTTTAACAATTAGATAATAGTATAAGCTTAATGACTATGTATTAAAGTGATGTGTTACACAAATTAGGTACATATAAAGTTATAAATGTAGCTACAACTTACTATTTGATATAGTTTTTTAGCACTCAACAAGATGAGAAAAATAAATAAATGTGAATATAACTCAAGCTTTGACAGGTACAAATATTTTATAATCATTAACATATGTTTGATATCTATATTGCTATTGATTTGTTTTGGCAGGGAGAAGTAGCAAGTTTAAGGCAACAAGTGCAGTACATGCAAAAATGTAACAGGTAAAAAGTTAAACAGCTAGCAGTTATGTAATGTTTGTAGAAGTAAGTAAAAAATGATGGAAACTTGTGAGTTATATTCAGTAAATTCATTTGGGAAAATTAAAGCAAATAAGAGGGTTGAAATGTTGAACTCGACTATAAAAGAAAAATAGATAATTATAAGAATTTCTATAAAATTCATAACCTCATATCATATAACATTTAAGAATTTACCGAAAAAACCAACAACCTATACTGGACATCTATAATCTATCTGATGAAGAAAATAAACAAAATAAACAACAGTTTGTTTTGGCATATTAGCATGATTAACCCTTGCATGGAATTGAATAGTTACAATACAAACACATAAAAACAAAATAATAACAAGCTTAAAATGCACAAAGAAATAATTATAGCTTATCTATACATATTCAAAACAAGCAACCCCAAATCACCACCAAACATATTGACTATTATTACACAAAGATAAAATTATCACAATCTATCTTGGTTTTTTCTGATCAACCGTAAATAATATATGGATGTGAACCAGTTTAAGGGTGATCCAATCCATATACAAAGGAACAAAAACAACCTAACAACCTAACACCTACCAGACAACTATTAAAAAACGAATCCTGTCAAAAACAACTGCCGACAACAAACTAAAGCGGAGAAAGACAGATCAAAAGATCAAGACACTAATCAGAAAAAGAAAAACAAGTAGAGGAGAATTTAGAAGTGATCAAAGACCAAACATTCAATTGGGCTAAAACAAAGATCTCAGAATAATCCAAAACTTTACCTTTAAAAATAATCTTATTCCTAAGACTCCAAATCTCACTAACCACCGCAATTCAAATATTCTTCATCCCTAAGTTAACCGACTCAGGAGCATTACACAACCTGAACTGCAAAAAATGAGAGTAATCGTGAAGGGGGGCAACTGACAAGATCCCTAACCACATAAAACAAAGATTCCACACCAGCCAGGTTATTCTATAGTAAAAAAACAAATGATTTGACTCCTCCTCTTTTACCCCACAAAAGTAGCAAACGCTTTTGATCGCAATTCCATGTCTAAGTAAATTAGCCTTAGTAGCAAGCCTATTTTCCAGCACCCTCCAAACGGTAACCTGAGCTGATGAAAAAGCCTTAATCCTCCAAAATAATTTAAATATCCTCTACCAATCCCCTCATGAACACCTCTTAAAGTCCCGTAAGCTGCATTAAATGAGAACTCTTGCAACTTATCATCTTTCCAAACCCAACTATCAACTTTCTCAAAGACAAGGCACGAGTCATGCACTACCTCGAGAAGTTGTCTAACCTAGACCTTCTCTCGATCAAAAAGGCTCCTTCTCCACACCAAAGACCACTCCCAAACACTGTTTTCCCAAAACCCACACCAACTCAATGACACATCTTTCTCGACACAGAGAGAAAAAAAACTTGGAAACTTATTCTTCAAGGAATCATTACCTACCCACCGGTCCTCCCAAAACTTGATAGACTTCCCATTGCCAACTTCCCACTTTAAGCAGTCTCCGAAGTTACTACCCCATTTCTCCAGCTTCCAGATCAACATCAAATCTTTCCACCAAAGGGGTGCATTGTAGATACACCTGCCCTCCTTAAGATTTCTCCAACCTCCATATTTAGAGTCTAAAACCTCCTTCCTCAAACCTCCCTCATTAGACCCCAACCGCCAAATCCATTTACCCAGTAAAGCCACATTGAAATCCTTAATATTAACTACTCCAAGTTCGCCACCTTCCCGAGACTCACAAACCTTTTCCCATGAAACCCAAGTGATTCCTCCATTCAGAACCCCATCTCCATAGAAAGTTCCTTTGAATACACATCACAATAGTAGGCAACATAAACATTGACATGTAAACAACAAAATAGACGAAATAACTGACTTAATGAGACAAATCCTTCCAGCCATAGACAAATTTCTACCTTTCCATCTTCCCAATCTGGATTTGATTCTAGCCACCACTCCATCCCAAAACGCTTCCCTCTTGTGACACCCCCCAATAGGCAACCCCAGATATTTGAAAGGGACTTTCATTACCTTGTAGTTAAGAATAGTCGCAAAATTTTGGATAGAAAACGCATCAAACCCCACCCCACCAATACTGCTTTTCAAGAAATTGACCTTCAAACCCGAAGCCAACTCAAAACAATTTAGCATTGTCCTAATGTTGAACACACTTTTAGAATTCGCATGACAAAAAAACAAAATGTCATCTGCAAATTGAAGCATATTAACTCAAACCTTCTTATTCCCGATCTCCAGACTGTTTAGCCCTCCAAGCTCATCAACATTCCTAGAGACTCCTGCTAGACCTTCAACCACAATAAGAAACAAGAAAGGAATGAGAGGATCACATTGTTTCAAACCCTTCAACAGAGAAAATTCCTTGTTTGGGCTCCCATTAACAAGAACGGATAACGAAACAGATTCAATGCAAGCTTTAATCCAAAGGATCCACTTATCAAAAAAACCAAACCTTCCTAACATGTAATAGATAAAATCCCACTTAACAAATTCGTAGGCCTTCTCGTAATCAACCTTGAAGAAAACGCAGCTCTTCTTTGTCCTCTTAACCTCCTCAAACACCTCATTGGCGACGAGAACACTATCCATTAAATCCTTTCCTTCGAGAAAGGCTGATTGTCTAGAATCAATGACCTTACATAACACCTTTTTCAACCTAAGAGAAAGTAGTTTTGATATAATCTTGTACACACATCCGACTAGAGAAATGGGTTTGAAATCACCAAGGGACTGAGGGTTATCAGACTTGGGAACCAAACAAATAAAGGAAGCATTTGACACCCTAGGCCAAGAACCAGAGACAACAAAATCCTTTACAGCCAAACAAATGTCATTCTTAATCAAATCCCAACTATGTTTAATGAAACTAAAATTAAAACCATCCGGACTAGGGCTCTTCGAACTATCACAATTCCAAACCGCATTCTTAATTTCTTCTTTAGAAAATGAACCAACCAACATCTCATTATCTGAATCAGAGATAGAGTTAAAAAATACGTTGTCCAACCTAACCTGAGGCCCAATAACTCCTTCAAATCTATTCTTGAAAAAATCTCTGACTTTTTCCTTCACCACATCCTTGTCATCACACCAGTAGCCGTTAATGAACATGCCATTAAAGTTATTCCTTACCCTTCTCCTTGCAACAATCGAATGAAAGTATTTAGTATTTAGATCACCTTGTTGTAACCACTTGTGACGAGCTTTCTGAAAATATACAGCTTCTTGCTTGAATAAATTCTTGTTTTGTTCTGCCAACAAAAACCTCCTCTCCTCCCTACCTACCTCATCAAGAGCACCTTCATCATCCCGAGCATCCAAAATATGAATCTTCTTTTTTAAGTCCTCCCCAAGAGCATTGACATTCCCAAAGATGTCTCGATTCCAAGCTTTTAAATCCTACTTTAATATTTTCAATTTTTCCTTAAAATGAACAACCCTCTTCCAACCACATCATAATTAGTCCATTTGTCACGCACGATTTCGTTGAATCTATCGTCCTTCTGCCAAATGTCCAGGCTTCTAAATGGTTTTGGTCCTCAATCAAAGCACTCATCTTTAAAGACGAAGGTGCAATGCAATGACTTGACACCGATCTACTATAAACAAAATGTTTACTATTTGGCCAAATTTTCAACCAATCCTTGGAAATCATGACCCTATCAATTCTGCTTTTCACAGAACCATCTGATTTATACCAAGTAAATTTCCTGCCAATCATTGGGATATCCAACAACTCTGACCTTTCAATAAAATTATTAAACTCCCAATTTTCTTTGCTATAATCTGACACATAAACAAAACTTTTTCTATCTTGTTGTATTTCTACGTTTATGAAAGATTTGGTTTAATGCAACCTGGATTGTTGATTGGTTGTTACAAAAAGAGAAAAGCAAGTATAATATATACAAAACATGATAATATTAAAAAAAATAGGTCATTCACATGTTGTGATAGCTAAAACTTGACATTCTTTCGATGAGCTTTGTAGGTTGTTTCTTTTATTTTCATGAAACAAGTGAGTCTTCTATATATACACAATATACATATATGAGGCTTTTGAGTTTGTAGACAAGTTGCTCAATCTGAGTCACTCAAGGCTTTGAGTTGGATGATGTTGTTACTACCACTACTAGAAAATTGTTGAATAGTGACCGAAATCAGTGATTGAAAAATATGGTCACTATTAGTAACCAAATTAGTGACCGAAAAATGTGATTACTATCGGTGACAAGAAGTTATTTTTATGATTTAATGACCGAAATAGTGACTACATTTTTAGTCACAGAAAATCAACCACCAATTAAAACAACCACCAATTAAAACAGTGACCGAGTTATACTTGGAAGAATCATTATCATTGAGCTTAGTTGCTTAAGATTTCACTTATTGATAACAAAAAAGCAAGAAAAGACACAAGGTAGTAGTTTTTTCTACAAAAGAAAAAGTGGCAATGAAATCCAAGCCTTCAAGTTGAGTATATTCCTTGGCTACAAGGCGTACTTTATAGTTCTTTACGGTTCCATCTTACCTATGTTTCACCTTGCAGACCCACTGATAACCAATAATAGACTTATTAGGTGGGAGATCACTAGGGATCCAGGTTTGGTTTGCTTCAAAAGCAACAATCTCTCCATTCATAGATTTTATCTAGCAATCATCTTTAGAAGCATCTTCATGTTTTCTTGGCTCATGATTGAAGGATATATGTATTTCTAAAAGCAGTAGATAGGCAATTATATGAGACAAAAGATTATATAGGATATTGATTACCTGCAACAACTATGGAGGAAAAAAAGTTATTATTTATTTTGAAATATTCAAGAAACGTTCGAGGCCTGTGAGTGCGTGAATGTCCAAAATGCATCATGGACTCATTATTATCATAATTATCATCATGAAACTTATCTTGATTTTTTAAAACAACACTTTCATAACTTTGAGAGTAATTTTCTATTGTAGGTAAAGATATGATATTACAATGTGTTTGCATTATCATTTTGAAGATAATTAAGGGAAATAATTCTCATGAAAGATAACATGAAGATAAATTTCAATTTTATGATTCTTGAGATTAAGAAACATATATCCTTTTGCGTTAGGTTTAAAACCAAAGACTCCATGAGAAGCTCGACTATTTAACTTTTTCCATGAGTAGTGAGGGTATTGGCATAAAACAGACAACCAAAGATACGTAAAGTAGATATATTACAACTTTCCAAACTAAGCAAAGACGTGGGAATACAATTAATCAAATATATTACATGTAAATTGACAAAACACCAGAAACTCATAGGCAAGTTGGATTGAAATAACAACACAAGTTATATTCAAAATGTAATGATGCTTGAATTCAACGATGCCATTTTGTTTAGGTGGCTCGACTCATGTAATTTGGTGAATTATACCTTTAGAGGAAAACTATTGTTGCATAGAAAACTCTTTGCAATTACTAGTACGAATAGTTTGAATAATGCCATCAAATTAATTTTCAATTTGTGTGATGAAGCTTGTTATGTAATTATGAGTCACCTATCATAAGAAATATCCAAGTGTATCAAGTGCAACAATCTACTATAGTAAGAAAAAATTGTGTCCATGCATTGAAGCTGTAGAACATGACCCCATATATCTATATGAAGCAAAGCAAAAGGTCTCAAAGCATGTGAATCACTCAATGAGAAAGGGAGTTTTTTTTTTGTTCGGCTTGATGATAGGTATCACATATATAATCTTGATCAGAAGACATGTAAGGATAACACTTTTTATTTCATTTAGTTTTTCAATGGAGGGATGTCCTATTTGGTAATGCCAAAGGTCAATATTTCTAACAACACAATTAGGTTTAGCAGTTACATCGGAAAGAACAGTTTGTACAAAAGGATGTTGTATAACATGTTCACTGAGAATGTATAATACAATTATCATATCAACTATATCAATCTTCTTTTTTTGATTTTGCATCCTGTATAATTCAACATTTTGAAGAAAATATCAACTCATATTGGAGAGAAGAAATGAGTTTTGATATTGAGATTAGATTAAAACGTGCAAGAATATATAAGCCATCAGTGAGATGAAAATACTTATTGATTCTAACAGTCCCAAAGTGAGTGGTAGAAACTTGTTTTTGGGAAGATTGTCAATAATCACTTTAATAGAATAATAAGAGATAAGGAGGTATACACGTGATTAGTGGCTCCATAATCCATAATCCAAATAGTTTTAGTATTTTTACATTCGTTACCGATAGGAGAATCATGTTGAATGGACAATGTAGACATGAAACCAACTCGATTTAGCCGACCTTATACATATTTGTGGAGAGGGGGAGGAAATCACGTCCCATCTCTTTTGTACATGCAAAGTTGTGTGACGTGTCTGGTCTAAATGTCATGAGTGGGTGGGACAAACATAGTTAGTGCATTGGGAGCCAAAACTGTAGTTTTCACAGTTTAGATTGATTGAGGAGAGTGAAGTTGTAATCGAATCTGGTCGAGTGTGTGGATAGCAGTTATAGGAGGACTGTGGAAGCACAAAAATAGATAGATCTTCAGGAACGGGCACATAGATCTCTCGGAGATTTTTTCGATGGCGCAGTTGAAGGTCTGGTCTTGGGTGACATCGAAGGTACGCTCAACTTGTTTTTCTTATTCTGATTGGTGTCTCGAACCGTTGGTTTGTATGAGATCCATCAAGAAATATAAAGGATAGCGGTGAGAAGAGGAATACAAGTTTTATTTAAGGGTAAAGGATGTAACCTGTTCGTTCTGTTTTTGACCTTTTGTATAAGGATTGTGGTATTCTTAAAATACCTCCTATTATTTATTCTGTTTTTTCGATAAAAATAAATAAATTATCAACTCCACTTCAGTAAAAAAAAGACTTAGAAACCATAATATTATTTGTTAAAAGAACTTTGGTGTAATAGTTTGATTCTTATAAAATATCACATTTAATAGGAAGAACAAGGTTTTAAAAAATATAGGAAGAATGATATTCCATACTTTATTGTTGGAAAGTGCAGGCAAATGATGGGCGAAGAACTTTCTGGTTTGGGTATTAAGGAGTTGGGGAATCTGGAAAATCGACTGGAAAAGAGTTTGAAGGGTGTTCGCGTGAAAAAGGTATCATTGTTCAAAGTCAAAGCAAACCAAAGCTAGCTCCTCCCTTTCATGGTAAATGCGTGAGTCTTACATGATCACTTACTATTTTTGTTACCTGTGCAGGATCAAATCCTGATTGATGAGGTCAAAGAACTACACCAAAAGGTTTCATGAATCAGGTTTTGTTCCTTAAAATGATTCGTAGTATTCCAACAAATTTCTGACTGCTAATTTAATCGATGCTATTGTAGGGAACCCTAGCCTATCAAGAAAATGTAGAACTTCATAGAAAGATAAATCTCATACGCGAGGACAATGAAAAACTACAAAAGGTATACAAAAACTCATTCTCTATATTTACAAATCGTTCATAGTTTCATTTATATATGCCTATAAGATTGTATATGAAATATCCTTGACACGCACAACACAAAAAGCAGAGGGAGAGGACATCATGTTTATTGCACTGTTTATCTAGAACTTTCAAGTTTTATTTTAACCTTAACAAATAATTTGGATTTCAGATGATTGAAGCAAAAGGTAGAAAGGAAGGTGCTGCAACCTCCAATCCTCTTTCCACTATCACTTATGGTTATGACATATTTTCTCCTATAAGTCTCAAGCTAAGCCAGCCATAGCCTCAACACAGGGAATCACCAGCCAAAACAATGCAACTGGGGTAATCCTCAAACTATTTCCTCTTTGGTCTATAAACATGTTCATGGTTTCGAGTAATATAAACATACTAACTTTCGGTTTTAGATTTTCTAGCTTAGGTTTTATCTTGTGTTTTTTCTGAATTCTTAAAAGTGAACACCAAGGATTTAAAGTGTAGTTCCAGATTCATTGTAAGAAAAATATAACTTGTGCTGCCGCAGTTATTTCTGCATGTAGTCCTGGAGAGTCTAAAACTCTTGATGTCATTTTTTCAACACATAAATGTGTTGTGGGCCAAGTGCTAAGAAGATTTTGAACAAAAGCCACCTTAGTGTTTAACATGATAATACCAGAAATTTAAAGTAGTTGTAAAATATCAGTAAACACATTAAACAGAATCTTTTATTGGTATTAGCATCTTTTTAGAGATAAAAACATGTTTAATCTATTCGTAATTTCCTTTACTAATCATCTAAAGTGCACCAGATTGAGCTGCACATAGCAAGAAGTGTTCCAAAAGTTGTGATGGTGATGATTTCTGACAAGCTGCCAAGACTTGGGTCCCAATGGTTGTACAATGTATAGATGTACATCGCAATAGACTATCTATCCAGAAGCATGACACATATAATAGTTACTCTGTAACATCAATGCAATAAAGATCATGTTATCATTTGTGATCAGTGTTTTTGTATAATGTCTATGTATTTGTCATCAATTGAATGCAAATCTGAGCATAATCCCTGGGGCCTATCTATGTTAAAAACCTCAGAAAGAAAACCAAGCAAAATTAATTCTTGTGTTTCTGCTCTTTCATTAAAAGAGACTAAATTTCATTTTCTAATTTTCTAAAATAGACCATATAATATATCTGCATTTCAAAATTCTACTTAATTTAGATTGTCTTCATTCCAAAGGGAAAAACAAAAGAAAATGATGTCTTCTTGGGGGTGGCGAAAGATAAATCATATAAAGTATATTGAAAAAAAAAAATGGCCAAGGATTAGTTATATTAGAAAAATATTGAAAATGATTTTATTTAGAAAATTAAGTTGGTCAATATTTGGTTTAGGATTCTATGAAATATTAACATTGCAACATTTCTCTTAAGAAATATTACCTAATTGTGCAAATTAATAATACTTTTTAACAAATATGCATCCTCAATAAAAGAAATGAAAATCAAATACTTTTAAAATATATTTTAAAAATAATTGAAAAAAATAATAATATTGACTTAACAGCACAGCACCATGCCCCACTTTATTTCGATAAAAAATATTGAAAAGACACTTATTGAAACAAAATTTATTAGCGTGTTAGATTAAATTAGTACAAGACTCATGAACAAACTCTTGTGATCCAAATAATAATATAAACATAACTTTTTTATTATTTGATTCTCATGGTCTTTTATCATTTAGTTATTTCAAACTAAATTGTAGACAACTAAGAAAAGAAAAATTGTTTTGTTCATGAAGAGAGTTGCTTACATTTAGAAAAAAACAAGCAAATATTTTATTGCACAAAGTTCAATATGGTACTGCTTGATAAATATTTATTACTCAAATATTGAAGATAACATGCTTGTTCTTTTGATATGATATGAATTGGATAGAATAGTTGAATCTCACCCACTCCTTAATTATTTATGTTTTTATGTTTGAGGTTGGTGCATTTCGATCCTTGTGAACACAACCACGAGACTTATGATACATTTATTTTATAATACATTTAGTCTTATATTTTATTTTATTCTGAGTGTGTTAATCTTTTTCAACATATATATTATTTTAAAATTGAGAATAAATACTTTTAATGATACTTTTGTTGTTGGTATACATTACCTAAATGTTTAAATAAATTTATGATTTAATTCTTCTAATAGTAAACGTAAGAAAGATAACATGTAAAACAAGGTCAGTATATAATTTTAATTTTTTTAATATTTATATTTGTATTTCTAATAAATTACTAGAACACTATCCAACGTTTACTTATTAAATATTATTTAAATTAAATTAATAATTTTAAAATTTGAATAATAAATACAGAATAATATTCGTAGAGACTATTATTGTATAGTGGCATCTTGTCATTATAATGGCATAAAACAGAAGCTGCCAACATATTACAGTAGCTAACTGGTGAGGATGACAAACCCCTTCACCTATCCTCCAAAGAATTGATCTTAGTGTTTGTTCCTAGCTTTCATTTTACATTCTCATCAAACCAATTTCCTTCTACTCCTTTTCCAAACACTCCTTTCAAGTTTTTTTTTCAGCCAATAGCGATAAAATTAAATGGGTTCACTATAGGGTGATCTAACCCTTATACAGCATAATGATGTTTCATCTATTTTAAAGGTGATCCAATCCTTATACACTCATTTCAAGTATCTCTACCACCTTCATTCGATTACCAGATTAGCTCTCTCATTCAAATTTCTTCATATTCCGAATTTAGACTCCAAAATATCCTTTCACTATATTAATCTCCATTTTCACTTATTAATAAAATAATATTATTATATATTAATTTAAAAAGTATTTATTAATAATAGAAATTATTTAAATATTAATAATTTTTAATATATAAAATAATATTTAATTTAGTTAATATAATAATTAATTATTTTTTTATTTTTAAAATTAGTTTTTATTTAATAAATTTTGTAATAGTATATATTTAAATTATATATTTTTTTTTTATAAATTTTAATATAGTGAATAACTTTTGTTTGGATGTTAGAGTTTACGGTTAAATATAATCAATTATATATAAATTTTATCATATTTCTTTGTAGTTTTGAGTAGAAGTTTTTTATCGATTTTTTATTCCTAAATTTTGTATTTTACTTTTTTAATTTGGATGTTTTTCAATAATTCTTCTTACATGGTAAATAGACACTTTTTCTTCTTTTGAAGCAAACAAACGAGATTAGGAACACAGAATTATGAAAAACAATTGTAGCATTCTTTAGTACACCAAGAGTCATTTCCATTTCCCTCCCAACCCAAAACCAAAAACTGAAAACAGAAAACCAGACATAAGAAAAGTGACCGCCCACGGTTTGGAATATCCACCATCGTACATTCAAATATCATCCGTAGGCTTAGCATATTGATGACAAAAAATTATTGCAACATACATATATCTATTGCTCGTACAATTACTCTTACTTTTATTACTAATTATTAATTTTAGTTCTTATTTATTTCTTATTTCGTTTTGGAAATGAAAATATTTTTAATAGATAAAAACAAGTTTATATTTTTTTATTTAAGATACTTAGAGAAGAATTAATTTTGAGATTGCTTAAGTTTATTATATTATTTCTGTGCTATTGTATTCTTCTCTTTGTTTCTTTTAGTAAAATATTTTTATGATGTTTTGGTAGGTGAAATATATAGATAAAATGACGAATAAAAATAATTTAGACTGTTTAGAAAAAAATAATATGAAAATAGTTTTAAAAATGGTAAAATTTACTGTTTTATTATAATTTGTATTTCTTTTAAAACATACGTTTTAACTTTTTACTTTATTTTTCATTTGGTTCTGTCCATAATATTTTTTTATTCACCCTATCTCTTAAATAAAACGTTAGTTTTTATTTTATTTATCCTTACTTTTTATTTTTATTCACTCTATTTAGATCATCTTCAGACAAAAAAGATATTAATATTCCTAGTCCTAATATTTAATATATATATATATATATATATATAAAATAATCAAATTTAATATTTATTTAGAGTAATGTATTATGTTTATATTATAAATCAATCACAAATCATATCAAATAAAATTTTTAAAATAACTTTAAAAAAATAATATGTACGTTAATACGTAACTCAATATAAATAATCATTTTTTAGTTAATTTCATTGGTGCTATTATATAAAAAGGAAAGATCGTTTTGATAAATTTATTTGATTTTTTTAATTGAATAAATTTACTCTTTAATATATAAAAAATAATTTATTCATTTATTTAATATAATAAATAATTGAATAATTTTTTTATTTTAAAATAAAGAAATATCTTTTCCTTTTGAAAGTAACTACTATATAAATTTTTAATACTAATTTTTATAAAATTATATAGGTGTGTGTATTTTAAATTGAATTGTTTTTCTATATTTTAATTAATTATTCATAAAAATAATAAAATTATAAAAAAAACAAAATTATATATATATATATATATATATATATATTTTTTTTTTTAATGTAACAAAAATGTGAATACACATATTTTTTCTAGTTTATTTAATATGCTTCTATCAAAAAGAAACATTTATAACAAACATAATTTTCTACAATTTTACCAAGTAATTACTTTTTTAAATTATAATAATTACCTATAATAAAAAATCCCCAAAAATAAAATAAAATAAATATATTTATTTTTACAATTACTTTCAATTAAAATATTTTTATAATTTAATAATATATTTTTATTTCACCATTATATGTTGTTGATTTTATCGGCAAAAATGTATTATATGTTGTATTCAACTATTTTCTATTTTAATTAACTATTTTAATAAAATTATATTTTTTTAATGTAAGATGCGTTTTTACTAGTATTCATAATTTAGTTTATATAAGTTAAATAATATTTAAAAAAAAATTAATTTGATAAAAATTTTCCGAGTAATTTATTAAAATAAATTTGAAAAATTATGAAAAGGGATAAACTACTTCAATAAATTAAAATATTTTTAAGAATGTCTTTTATTTTGGATTTTTAATCAAAATTTTAAAAGGATACTTTTTTTTCTGTTTGACACTAGAAACATAAAACCTTTCTTTTTGTTAACAGAAACATAAATTTTTTATTTTATTTGTTTCTTCAGAATATAAAAAACGCTGTAAAAACACTTAATATATTTCAATAAATATTATTTGACGTAGCTTATAAAAGTAATGGTAAAAGTTTTACATTATTTTTTATAGTCTTAAATTTCTATTCACATAAATACAATATTTTTTCTACTTAACAAAGTTTAATATGGAGGCATCATAGTAATTTTTAATTATCTAACAGTGTAATAATCCTTTACCTTGCTATATAATATTTTGTTTTTTATATACACTTCACATGCAAAAATTCGAACACCTGATAGGTGAGTTTACTGGTACAAGGTGAATAAACTTTAATCAATGCACAGTCAGGACTGCTTGCAGTAAAACACTGTCTTTGCTTAAAAAAGAAAAAAATAAGAAAAAGAAAGAAACAGCTTTTAACTTCTTTTCTTCTTCTTCAATTCTTCCTTAACCGTTATTTTCAGAAGCATATTTTCTTAGTAAGTTTCTACTTTTGTTATTTTTCAGTCAGTTCTATTTATCATCCCTCATGTTTTTGTATTAATTTTATTCAAATTTGTTTCAGTGAAAGACGATTTTGGGCATTAGCGTGTTGAATATCTCAGATATTGTTAAATTGTTACGCCAAAAGAAAATAAGAAAACTCGGTGGAACTAAGAACCCTAGCAGATGGGGAGAGGAAAGATTGCCATTCAAAGAATCGAAAATCCGACGCACCGGCAAGTAACTTTCTGTAAGAGAAGAAATGGGTTAGTGAAGAAAACTAGAGAACTCTCTATTCTCTGTGATGCAGAAATTGGAGTGATTGTGTTTTCCTGCACGGGCAAGCTTTATGATTATTCAACCACCAGGTAATTAAACTCAATTTCTTTTCCCTTTCCCTTTCCCTTTGTTTAACATATATCTTTTTTTTACCATTTTTTCTTTTTCTTTGTGTGGGGGAAGAGAGGAATATAAGATACATGTTCATTTGAATTTGGTGGGTATGGTTTCAATTTCATTCTTATGATATTGAAGTAATAAGATATCTGGGAATCTGTTTGGTGTCAAAACTTGAACACGGGGTTTCAGAAAACTAAATCTTTTTTCTTTGATGATAGGACACTTGTAGCAGTGCTTATAATTTTATATATCAATATTAATGTATCAAACCTAGTACTCCACATATTTTTAACCGTGAAATCTTCAAGAGAAAAAAATGTTGTTCTAGATAAATGAGCTACTTTGTGCTGCAATTCATGCATCTATTTGCTTGCATCTGAAACCGGCAAGTTTCCTACGAGCTTCATTCTTCTATATATAAACTCTAGTGTAAAACCTAGTGTTCCCTCTTCATACTAAACCAAAATTATAATTCTCAGATAGAGATGGTTGTTTTCGTCCTTACACACCCCACTCAGACAAAAACCCAAAAAAAAAAAAAGTTTAGTTGAGAAGCTTATCGTTTTTTCTCTGCATCCTCCATATATCTCCTCTCTTCGACAAGATATGAATTCTTTGTATTTGTTTTGAAACATTTTCTCAGCATTCAACAAATTAGTGCAGAACTTATATATGCATTATAATTTTCATGGTGAAGAATGAGAAGTCTTAAAGTCAGGGAAAAACTGAAGAGACTTGGTTAGTTCTAATATAGAAGGTTCTAGAATCCTAATATTGGACTAGGGACTTCAAACCTGTACTTTTGTGAGGCCACTTAAACAGTGTCCATGGTGTTATGGTTGATTATCTCAATCATTACTTAACCTTCATTTTTTCTATCTGGGTCAACCCTATCCTCTTTGGTTCTCTTCAAGTTGATGTAGTAAAATACATATTTCCAGATTGATGTTTATATATCTTTTACAATGTACCAATTTTTTTATTAAAAACTTAAACTCCTTCCTTATTAAAAAAACAAATAAAGTGTAGTATTTGCACAAAGGTGTACATAGATCCTTAGAATGTTAATAGGTTCATGATTTTTTAGGAAGTCAATTCAAATGTGACTTGAAAAATTGTATGTTTTAATTGTGGGCAATTGTTAAGTCAGCCCCAAAATAAAATTTATAAAATAGCTAAATGGCATTAGCTTAATATAATTTCCTTTCACTATAGTTTTATAATAAAGTACATTATGAGTCCAACATATTTAATTGAATGTGAAGTTTAATATTGTGGTATTTAATGTAGGATGCTCTTTCCAACAACGTGTTAGTCTTTTTTTAAATCTTAAAAAATAGATAAATTCATGCTTAGTGGCATCCCATGTTAACTCGTTTTGAGCATAATATAGATTTGCTTTACTTTGGATACATAATAAAGTATATAATATAATAGTATTTAAAGCATGTAACTCTCTACCTTGCATAAACTCACAAGTCAATGTCATAAAATTGTTTTCATATGGTTAATTTGTTTTAATGATTTCATGTAGGTAGCTTATATCATCCACAATGAATTATCTTATTTTAATTATTTTAATTAATACGTTAATACTTTGAAATAAAAAAAAAGTTCATATATTTAATTAGGAAAGAAATAACTCCTCTCAACTCTCAACTTCTAATTTAAAAAATATGCCACATAAAATCATGTTATTTTAATTAGTTGACAAAATAATAGATTAAGGCAATACAAGAGATATTCTAAGTCCCTTATACACCATTCCTTACAAAAAAATATATACATATCTAAATGTTGAAACTCTAAACCATAGAACTGCATTTCTCTCAAGTATTTCCATTCTTTTTTAGCCTTTAGATGTGTGATGGGAAATTAATAGCTTAAAAACTTGATAAAAACAAGCTTCATCAGTAAAATTAGTAAAGTTCTTTGCTGATTAAAAAAATGGAGTAAAGTTTTCCACCAAAACAACCGTGCTTTTGACCTAGAGAATAATCTACATTTGACCTTATCAACAAGTATCCTTGCTTCAAATCTCATTGGATTGGCACAAATAAGAAGAATTGTTTGGAAGAACTTGTCTAATTCATTAAATAGTACTTATTAGATAGTTCATTAAAACACCTTGTTCATAAACTGTTTTTAACTTATTTAAATAGACTTTTCATGAAAACTTATTAAAATTAGTAATTTATTCATATATGTTTTCATCTGATAACTTATACATTAGTATTTATATGATAAGACATAAAACAAGGAACATGGAATCCATGTCTTCAACTGCTGGTTTGTTATTTGGTTCACTGGCTTAATCTTTTGTACAGCTCAGGCTGTTTTTTTGCTTGGTTTTTGTAAGGGTTTTAAGGAATGATTTAGGTTTTATTGGGTATCTTGTTCTTCTTTGGATCATGGGATTCATGAGACTGTGTAGGTTGTTGGATCAGGTTTGTGTATGATTATTATATATAGCTTTTTTTCATAAAAGTTGAAATATCGTTTGAATAATTTTATATAGTATATTTTATCATTAATAAAAAACATAAAACAAGATTATAGTACTCTTTAAAAGAATATTATTAAAATTAAAACGTTACTACAAGGGTGGACACCCTAAGTGTTCCATGTTAAGTAAAAAAAAAAGACTAAACTTAAAATTTTAGAAATATGCAACAGTTGTCATAAAACTCCTCTCAACATAATCCTTATTCAGCTACTTTTGCAAAAGTTTACTTTCAAACCTAAAATCAATCAAACCATTGTAAGATTTATTTTATAAACCATGATTTTTTAAACTTTAATCGACTTCCCAGTAAAAAAATATGTTATCTGTGAACTAGAGGCAGGAATTTTTACTAGTTTAACTTTGATGATAGATAGAACCCCTTCAAAATGGAACCTAGTTCAATTGAATCAATCACTTTATGTATTTTGTAAATGCATTATAGAATCAGAAAATTACTTGTTCTCCTGTAATGTTTCACATGCAATCTGATCACAGTTGGGTATATTCACTATCTGGTTATATTATTTAATGTTGATTTTTTGTTTTTTTTCTTCTTTAGTTGTTAGTTGTTAGTGTTGGGTAAGGTAGGAAATGGATGACAAGAAGCATTAAGCCTTATTTTGCTTTACATGAATGGTTGCGTATAAACCAAGTTTGCTTTAATTTTGTTGAATACATATGAAACAATGAAAATAATAAAAGTAAAAAATTTACTACGGATTAGACCTGAATTAGAACTTACACATATATGTTATTTTATGAATGGTGGTCAAATCCACTATTAAGTTTATCTTCCTATGTGATTTTCTTAACATGCAGTAATAGATAAGATACCTCATTACTCCACCATTGTCATTTAGCCAACAATTTCATTTAGGTATTTTCTTTTTAGTAGATATTTTGTTTGAATTTTTTAATTTTTTTAAGGAATGAATAAAAATGAAACATTTAAGATGTCTCAATCCTAAAAAATACGTGGTCTTACACACTACACCAAAAAGTCCAAATATTGGACCACAATCTACTATCTACCAGTGTCTTTCCATACACTCCCAACCAAAAAGATAACATCTACCATAACGTGTATATATGCTAATTAAAGTTAGGTTGTTAATAAAATTTATCTGACATTACTTGCACATCACAAATGAGTATAGGCTACCTAAGATCCAAAAATTGTTGTGATATTGTCTAATTTCTTCTCACAACTTTAGTTACTTCAGTTCAATTGAGGAGTTGACACCTATGTTTACATAATTTTGCTTTGAATTATTTTTTATCAGAAAAAAAAATTAATAAATAAAGAGTTATCGAGTATGTTTTAACTCTTGTAGAAAAATAAAAAAACAAAAAATAAAAGATAAATATAAAAAGACAACTGTGTAGAACATTCATTTCTTAACGTCTTAATCCCTCGAATCCAATCGAGTCTACAACAAAAAAATCTATGTAGTGTATAAGCCTACCCCTCTGAATCCAATCGAGTCTACAACAAAAAATTTATGTAGTGTATAAGCCTACAACTCTTTGTTAATATTGAAGCTCAAATGTATTGTAATTATAATAGAGTCTTGCATTTTTTTTTATAGTCGAGTAATATACTTTTTTTTATCAGCAAATAATTAATTAATTAAAAAAAATATTTGAGAAGTATTTCAACCCTTATACAAAATCTCAACCATCTTAATTACAAATGATTATCAACACCTACTAAAGACAACATTATATAACCTTGTTAAACTTAGAATGTGCTACCTCAGATTATGAGTGAGTGAAAATTCATTGAAAATTTTAGAAACTTGAAAGATTTTTGTAAGGTTTAAATTATACTATTTTTAGGGTTTAAACGTATAGTACTTTTACTGCCTATAAAAGTTTTGCTTACTTTTTGTCATTACATTAAAAAAATTAATGTGGTTTGATTAAAATCATATAAAAATTATGTACTTTTTATTTGATAAGAGAATGAAACAATATTTGTTTATTAAATATAAGAATTAAAAATAATAATTTGTAGTTAAGAATAAAAAAAACCAATTCTTTAACATTAAAAATATATTGAAGTCTTTCGAAAAATTCATTATTAGTTCTGATTCAATAAATTGCTTTAAATAACAAACTTACACATAAAAAAGGATTATTTCTTCAATGATAGTGACCATGGTAGATGAAGGTAGTGACATTTTAGTTATTCGGTAGGAAAAATTAGATTAGATTTGGGTATACATATATTACCTTTTCTTTTATCAGCAAAAAACGAATGAATAAATATGAGATATTTCAGGATATTTTAATTCGTATACATAAGACCTACCTTGCGCTTAAAGAACATACGTCTATTCTTAAGAAAAAGAGTCCCTAAGAAAAATAACAGTCCTCATACAAACCATTGGCTAAAGACACCAAACAGAGAAAGAAAAGCAAACGCCTCGCGCTTTGGACACTACCCATGACCAAGCCTTCAATTGTGACATAGCAAAAATTTTGATGGAGTCAATCCTGCCACTTCTGAAAACCTTCCTTTTTCTGTGCTTCCACAGTTCCCCTACCACTGCTATCCATACACCCCCAATACCTGATTTACACTTTTCATGACCCCGCTCATCCTAAAGCTTAAGAAATGATTTTTTGGCTCCCTATGACCCGTTGAAACCATCCCCACCCACTCGTAGCACTTAGCCCACACAAGCCAGACAACTCTACACGTGCAAAAGAGGTGAGACGTAGTTTCCTCCTCCTCCCCACACAAGCTGCAGATATTGGTGGTCAATCCTATCTCCCTCCTTACCAGGTTTGCTTTAGATGCAATTTTATCTTCCAGAACCCTCTAGGCTGTGAGATGAGTAGATGATTGCACCTTTAACCTCCAGAACCCCACATGCAGATCCCTTTCCGCACCCTGAGAGTCGTCCCTAAGGATTTTATATGCAGATTTAACTGTGAACACAATTGTCTCTCTGTCTTTCCACACCCAAGAGTCCTCCTTGTCCACCCTTACCCTCTGATCCCCTAGAATTTGCATTAGCTGATGTTCCTGACTCTGTTCTCATTCAAACAAGTTTCTTCTCCACTCGATCTTCCATGACAACCTTGAGTTTTCTGATCTCTCCCTAATCTGCCATACAAAAGAGTCCTTGCTCGAACAGGTGGAATGAAGTCTCAAAAACAACTCCTTTAAGGCTGTACAGCCCGCCCATCTATCTTCCCAAAACTTGATCTCCCTCCCATTCCCTACCTCCCAAGAGAAGTTAGCCTCGAACATGTCTTTCCATTCGTCAAGAGACCAAACCTCCTTCAGATCCCTCCACCAAAGAATCTGAACATCTATTTCTTTGACTCCGTAGATCCCTCCAACCTCCATATTTTGAATCCACCACCTTTTTCCACAAAACCTGTTTCTCATAACCTTAGCGCCATATCCATTTTCCTAACAAAGCAAGATTGAAACGCCTTATGTTGATCATTCCAAGCCCCCGCTCTTCTTTTGGCGCACACACCTTTGCCCATGATGCCCACGCTATTTTTCTACCGTTCGCGCCGCAACCCCACAAGAAGTTCCTCTGCAACGTAACAATTTCCTTCATACATTTTGCACAGAGACAAGTAGAATAAGGGAAGAGCAGATAACACCGACTTAATCAGACAAAGTCTCCCGACCATCGAAATAAACTTGTCTTTCCATCTGCTTAATCTATTATGCACTATTTCCACCACCTCTTCCCAAAACTTACTTCTTCTATGACATTCACCTACAAGCATGCCCAGATATTTAAACGGAGTCTTCATCGTAACGCAATTCAAAACAGCCGCAAAGCTTTGTAGCAAAAGGTTGTTGCATCCTATCCCTCCAACACTACTCTTTTGGAAGTTGACCTTTAAACCTGACGCTAATTCAAAGCAATTTAGAATGACCTTGATAACAAACACGCTTCGAGCACTTGCTTTACAAAAAAAACGTGTCATCCGCAAACTGAAGCATATTAACCTTGATAAGTCTACCTCCGATCTCCACACTTTCTAATAATTCCTTTTCGACCGCCTTCCTTACCACCCCAGCTAAACCTTCTGCCACTATGAAGAAAAGAAACAGTGTCAGAGGGTCTCCTTGTCTCAACCCCTTCCTAGGCTTGAACTCTTGGGTAGGGCTCCCATTCACTAGCGCAGACACTGATGAGGACTCAAGACACGCTCTAATCCAACCGATCCATCTCCCACAAAAGCCTAACCTCTCAAGCATATAGTACAGAAAACCCCGATCAACTGAGTCGTACGTCTTCTCATAGTCAACCTTGAAAAAAATATAATTGTTCTTTCTCTTCTTGATTTCTTCCATAACTTCATTTACTACTAAGACGCTATCCATAATCCCCTTGCCTCCCAAAAACGCCGACTGCCTAGCGTCTATGACCTTGTGTAACACTTTCTTCAACCGCAGAGACAAGATCTTTGCCACAATTTTGGACAAACACCCAACCAGATAAATAGGTCTAAATAAATAGGTCTGAATTCGTTCAAATCTATACTATTAAAAAACATTGAAAGGAAGAAAACTGATATTTTGACATTCAAATACTGCTAGCTAAAACTAGACATCATGAGTTATACCTACTGCTAGCTTCATTTTAGACATTAAATACTTTAATATGAAGTTAAAAAATTTCAATTGCCAACACTTTTGCTTTGAGACTTTTCTTCAATAATCAAAACTTCTATGTCATTCTTACTCCTTTGGCGGATCCCATTCAAGATTATCAACATTAACATCTTTTTCTTAACAAGATTTATATCACCTAAATTAAGAATCTATGTAATAATCTTGATCATTTTTGTTGTTTCATGAGCCATGACAGTTGTAGCAACATTAACAACATTGTATTCTACTATGATATTGTTTTTTATAAGAAAGAATATGATAGTTCCAAGGCTTAATCCAACTCATTTATTGATCAAACCTAAGAAACTAGTCGAATCCACTGCACCATGAGGAGATAGTTAAATAGCCTAACCTATCAATCTCACCAACTAATAAGATTAATAACTAAGTACAACAAATAATGATCATCCACAACTACATTATATACTTCAAGAGTGTCAATCCATCTTTCTAATTTTCAAATGATTTTTTTTTATAAACAAAGAATTAATTAATTTAAATGGGACACTTAAAAGAGATGTTTCGATCCTTATAAAAAAAAAACCTACAACCCAACCATCATGTTTACAAATCCATAAACATAGAAAAAAAACCTTCACCAACAAACGGATACCATAGCATTTGAAGTTTAAACTAGCTGCAGAATTATGCATAAAATTCTGCGTTGAATTTCTGCATAATAAAATAGAGGTTGGCCGTTCAATTTCTAATTTTCATGATGCATACGTTTTTTTGACATATCTATGCCAATATTTGAGTATATTTGTTTTTGGGAGGAGGTTCAGTTCTAAACTGTAGCTATGAGAGCAATGTCATAATCACCTTCCATCTAATTAATATTGGTTTGTAAATTTATGACAGCATGAAATCAATCATTGATCGCTTTAACAAGCACAACGAGGACCATCATTGTGTAATGGATGCTGCTTCATCTGTCAAGGTAACACATGCTGCATGCACCACTCCTCTTGTTATATATCTTCAAGCTCTCCAAGTATGTTAATTTTCTGCAAATGAACAGCTCCACCATTGTCTTACATGACAAACTGTTCAACATGTTATATAACACCAGTTCTCAATCTTAGTAAAACCATATTTTATTCCTATTCTTTAACATTATATTTAATCTACTTTATAAAACTTATACACTATTTGACACATTGAGGCGTATGAAAACTGGCTCAACAGGTGTATCAAACTACATTGTTGTAAGCCCTTGAGAGCCCTAGTTTGTGTGAAAATTGTTGTAAGCCCTTGAGAGCCCTAGTTTGTGTGAAAATTGTTGTAAGCCCTTGAGAGCCCTAGTTTGTGTGAAAATTGTTGTAAGCCCTTGAGAGAAGCTTCACGTTTTTAACCTATTAATGAGAGAAATTAGGAAAGAACTTTTGAAAATTGAATTTCTGATCCTAGAACTCATACATGTCCAATCTAAAGATTTATTTTGCTTCTGAAAACAATATATGTAAAATAAAACCAGATTACCAATTAAATCATGAAAGAACCAAACCAAAACATACCAGATTCAAACTGAAACCATACATAATTCCTGCTCCAAGAAAAAATATCACAGATGCAGTTAGAAAAAATTTCCATCCAGTAAAATGATTACCTATCAATGAAATCAGAATTTGTAAATCTATCAGCATAAATATTTCTTTCTCTAACAGAGGAGAGAAGCTCCTCGCACCTTACCCATATATTCTCTATTCTCCATGCAAGACTAAAATTTTTCATAACATCCAACACAAGAATCACATTCTAACCAGATGAAAGACCATCCTCTTAGAGCCAAGTTTTCAATGGCTAAAATAACACCTATAATTTCAGCATAGAGATTATCCAATGTATGTAAGAAATCTCTCTAAACAATTTCCACTGTGATCTCGAAAAATAGCAACACTAGTAGATGGGCCCGAATTTCCTTTTGCAACACTATCAGCATTGCATTTAATGATAGTAAAGCTGTGTTAGACCCTGCAAAACATTCGGAGTTTGATCATGATGCACAAAAGTTTTAGAAGTTTTTAAAATTTTAAATTCATTAATATAATTTTTAGAACTTCCCTTAAACATGTTTTGCAGTATAACCTTATACTCAAAATCTAAACTATCATTTTTCACAGAATCCGCAGAACACGAATAAAAGCGGAAACAAGATCTTCGATTTGACTACTTCTATGTTTTTGCAGAAAAATCAAAGATGAATAGAACAATAATTAAAAATTAATTGTAACCAGTGACCGAAGTATATAGCAGTAAGGCAGCAAAAAAAATGCTCAATGTTCCCACACATTTTGAACAGAAGGTGTGTATCGAAACACATAGAAGTTACATAGTCTAATCATCTCAATCACCAATTTTTTCCTAACAACACCAAGATTCTTCATATCAAATTCGATATTTAGTTCAGCTTTAACCTTCTCAATCCCAAACTTACCATTGCTAGCTATCAAAATGTCATTATACAACATAATACTGGAATACTATGAAGTGATCTTCTGCTAAACTTGAAGTAGATGCAAATATTATACTTGCTACTTTCAAAACCAACACTAAGAATGAACTCATCAAACCAGTTATTCCATTGCCTTGAGGATTTCTTTAGACCATACAAGAATTTGTTTAGTTTACTGTACAGGTCAGATCTCGGTCATCAGCCTGAGAGAAAGACATCGGACATCGGTGGTTTGATAGTAATGGTGGGCCACGTAAGCTGGGTCCCACAAACTATGAGTTAACATGAAGTTAACACCCAGATACAAGAAAAGACCCAAGTCACGAGAGGATCATGCATGGGTGTGTATTGTACATTCGAGTACGGCACAAGCAAGTGTTCCCTTGAGGCGCTAAGGCCCGTTAGGGTTAAGGTTTCCAGGGAAAGACTGCATGCATGACACGTGAATACTTAGGACACCCACATAACAGAGGACACCGCAGCGCTGGTACATGAGTAGGTACCTTGGCGGCTACGCTGCTAGGTCTATGCACTCCAGAAAGGGGAAGTCATATGCGTCAGATTACGCTAAGATTGTGTAATAGCAGCGCAGAGACATTTTCCCAGGAACCCTAAGCCCACTCAGAGACGTGGTAGCATCACAGAAGTAACCCTAGATACAACCTATAAATAGGGTGGTAAGAACCCTAGCAAGGGACACTGTTTCTAAGACTGAAACTGCTTTACACACATTACTGTTTCTTTAGCTCTTATTGACTTGAGCGTCGGAGTGCAAACGGCCGCAAAGGCGCTCTTTTGTCTTTACAGGTGAAGCGTTCTTCTACCTAAGGAAGTTCGACTTTAGGAGGAGACAGGTGGGTCTGAGGCTACCGTTTGAGTCAACCGACAACCGAGTCAACCTACGAGAACATTTACAGATATAATCCTTCGTTTTATATCTCAAATTCTTCTAGTTTTTCATGTAGTTCCTTTCATCTAAGTCCCCTTATAAAAATGTAATCTTTACGTCGAACTCCAACTTAAGGTTAAGTTCAACAACCATAGTTTACAATATTCATATAGATATATGTTTTACTATAGGAGAAAAAATATCACTATAATCAACTTCTTCTCTACGAGTAAAGCCTCTAGTTACTAATATCATCTTGAATTTTTGTTGATCAGTTTTTGGATTACCACTTTTATGATTGAAAAATCATTTATAACTTACCAATCTAAAACCCACAAGTTTATGAACAAAAGTCCATGTATTGTTCAGATGAACTCGTAGTTTTGATTAAGTATTTGTCACAAAAGAAACTTAAAGAAGTTTTGTTTGAAAGACATTGAATTATGAAAAAGAGTTAATAATGAAGGACACAAGTCCTTTATTTATCAAAAATGATACTTTGATAACTCTACTAGTTGCACTATAAGAAAATCATTAAATAAAAACTAATTTTAGATACCAAAATAATTAGTTGTTATTTGACTAAATTAAAGACCATTTTATAAAATAAAGAAATGATTGGTATCCAAAGTGGTTTCTATTATTAATAAAAATTTATAAAATAGATTCTAAAATTGGTATTTAATCATTAACTCTCAAGGTTATAGCTATTTACTACTTAATTTATCTATTAGTCTTCTATAGACTAATTTAGAATCTAAAATATTAGTGTAGCTAAAACTTCGATAGCTAATTTATATATCAATTTAGAAACTATTTTATAAATTTTTATTAATAGTAGAAACCACTTCAAATACGAATAATTTTTTAATCTCTGAAATTGTATCTAATCTAGTTAATACAGTGACATTAACTAATTATTTTTTGCCTCTAAATTTGGTTGTTATTTAATGATTTTTCTTGTAGTGTTGTATACAACTCCTGCTGAGACAGTATTAAAAAAATATATAAAAAATGATAAATTTATAATTAAATGATGTGAAAAATTATTAAAATAATAATATTGAGAGTTGTATGCTAGATAAGTGGGTTATCAATGTACAATGGTGCTTTATTTATCCATTGAGTGTAACTTTTAGGTACTTTCCTAAATGAAAAATGATAGTTTTACAATCCATAGAGTTATATATCCCTCTTGATTCTTGTTGTGATATGTTTAGAAATAAATATATATAATAAAAGGTAAGTTTGGAATTAAATAATATGAAAAAAAATATTAAAATAATAGTATTTTCCCTCATAAATGTGGTTATATAAAAACGTGAGTTGTCAATATATCATTTTCCCTTGTAAATGCCGGTCTCGTTGGTTCCTCAATGTATATTGTTATTGCCGATGATGTCTTCCAGTGACTCAACTGTTCATTGTTCCCTGTCCTCCTAGCTTTCTATTTGATAATCCTTCATTTCAGAGCATTTTGAATCTTATGACAACCTCTCCATATAATCCATTGATGATTCGCGGTCCACGATTTTACTCCTCTAAGCACCACATCTACATGTTGTAATTGTCATTATTATTTCTTACTCGTAATCTTGCACATTCCAACACCTCCCACGATTTTGTATCTTTGTCGATGTTCACTAGTATTCTAATGGTACCTACTACTATCTTGAAGCATTCTTGTTCCAAAGTGATATCAGTAGACCACTGCATCTCACCCAAACTATCTTGTTCCCGGAAAATGGGAAAAGAAGTATGATGTTCCATGTTTTTCCTATCCTCTTTCCATTGTTATCTACTCTTGCCAGCATCGTTCCAAATCGAAGCAACTTGCTTAGTCCTGAACGATGATGCAATTCAAATTGCAATATGTAAGGATGTTATAAACTATTGTCGCCTTTGTAATATGAATTCTAATTTATTTCCTTACAAAATGGTGTTATAAACGTCTAATATATATATGTATTACTACTTCCTAGCTTTGGCAGAGAGAAGCAGAAAGCTTAAGGCAACAACTAGGACATCTGCAAAAAAGTCACAGGTAAAATATTAAAACCCAATAGTTGAATATTCTCAATAATATGGAAACTAGAAAGTATTACTAATTCTTATTACTTTTTGGTGAGTAATTATAAGAATAAAAGGATAAGACGTTGAAGTACTAAATAATATAAAAATTAATTATAAACAATTCAGTCTTGAACTGTGGATCTCTTAATGTACTTGATCATCAACACAAAAACACGCAGACATAAAATCCCAAGCAAGGTTCCAACTTGTAACCTCGTGATGGATTAGGTTACCTTTGTGATCATCCTTTGTATATCACTCTATTTCAACATAATCAGATATTATTGAAAGTTCATATTTTAGTAAAACAAACTCCGTCTTATTATGTGAAATAGAATCCCTTTGATTATATAGCAGTGTGCATACTTGTGTTGCTACATTTGCTTTCATCAAGCAAAAGGATTGAAATCTATAAGTATATATATTATGAAAAACCTTCGAATGACTAACAATTAAACATGCTTAAGCTATACAGAAACTATCTTTGAATGACTGCAGCTGATTTCTCAGATAGGCAAGTTAAGTTCTCTAAGGAGTTTAGCAGGTACTTTGTTCACAAAGAAAGGTGGGTTTTTTTAATATAAAATCGAGACCATTGCAGATATATAATCATTCAAACGTGACAAGTATTTCATGCCCGTATATAGATAATAATCCTTTAATATTAAAAAAAGAATAATGATAAAAGATTAATTTGTTTGATGAAGAAAAAGACATGTGTAATGTTTAAATACAGTACCATCACAAACAAAGCTTTCCTTACAGAAAAAACACAGGAGAATTATAATGAGCTATTTCTCTTGAAGATTCCTTACGCTATGCTTAAAGAACTTTCAAATACTTAATCATTTTCTGAACCAGCAACACAAATCACCCTCAAAAATAACATTGAAGAATTGATAGACCTTGTTTATGGTTTCCAGATATGCATTTTTGTAATGAAAATTGGAAAGAGGGTTTCGAGTTCTAATGTTCCTAGTCTAAGCATAACTTTGGAGAATAGAAAGATATGGTTGTTGGAAATCACTCTCACTTCTCACTTTTCTGTAATCTAATAATAATGATATTGTGATAGCAAACTTACTGTATTTGTATTCTAATCACATATATTTTATTGTCTAAATGTGAGTTAAAGTTTCAGTATGTGTAGAAATGAACAAGTTAAATAACATAATTAAGAAAGATTTACATATGTTAATGTTAAAGTTTTAAGTTACAGATGATCTCAGATTCTCTTGTATTGCTGGCTGGTGATCCACCGGAAAAGGTTCATTTGAATGTTTTCTCTTTAGAATTGCCGAACAATTCATACTTCATTTTCGGTAAATGCAGGCAACTGATGGGTGAAGAACTTTCTGGTTTGGATATAAATCAGCTAAAGCATCTGGAAAATCATCTGCAAATTGGTTTGAATAACGTTCAAAGAAAAAAGGTATCATGGTTCAAAGCTCCAACTTAAAGTGTATATGTTTGGTTTTCATAAATTTATTTTTAGTAAAAGCAAACTATTTTTCTTTTTCCAAAGATATTTCAGTAAAAAAATTATCATCAAAGGAAAATCCAAAATACATAATACAATTGTCATACATGCATGACTCATACACGATCATTTATTTCACCTGCAGGATCAAATGTTTAAAGATGAGATCAACGAATTACAACAAAAGGTTCAATGCATCAGATTTTGTTCTTTTAATAGGTGTTTCCACAAATTTGAAATTTTCAGACCGATTCCATTGACGCCATTATGATTTGCAGGGAATCTTCATTCATCAACAAAATGAAGAACTTCATAAGAAGATAAACCTTATCCATGAAAAAAATGCAGAACCACAGAAGGTAAATCATCAAGAAAACATTTTTTATCTATGTATACTCTGAAGTGTCATATGATGCCATGGATTGGAGCTTGACAAAATTTTTAACTGTCATATACTCCATTAAAAGTAAGTTTTCATGGATATGTTGATTCTGAAAGATTTCCAACGCTCTAAATGCGTGGTAAATTTAGATGCTTTGGGATTCACATGTTCTTTTTTAACTAACCACTTGTTCATAATTTGTAATTTTTCCTACCAAATTTGAGTGATGGTTTTTTGTCGTTTTGGTTTCTTCTGTGTTTGTCTAGCTCTTTCCTACAAGGAACTTTTTGTTCAATCTGGCCAACTAAAAATTAGAAAAAAAGTGGAAATTTTCTTTCTTATTTGGCATGATGGATGTTTTTCTTCTTTCTCATTCTCCAAGTCATGTAGAGTTAGAATATGCCTCATAAATTCTTTTAATGTTATTTTCATATAAAAAAAAGTAACGAAATTAATGAAAATAGATACCTACACACAAGAGCTAAACCATTTACTCAGTAGGTTTAATTTTCTGAATTCAAGTTTATTATAGTGAAATTTAAGATGATGGTTTGGATCCTACCTAGGTTATTGAAGCAAGGGATACATGCTATTGGCAATGGATATGATAAACTTCACCCGATCAGTTAGCAACAAAGCCAGCATCACTCTCATCACAGTGAACTACTAGTGGAAGCAATGATTATGGGGTATTCCCTCAAGTTGATGATGTAAACATTTAACTCATGTAATTCATTTAGAGGGGAATAATTAATCGCTTTTTCTCAAAAAAAATTAACAAATCTTTTAAAAAATAAGCAATTATGCTCTAAATATAAACCCTACTAAACATGTTGTAAGTCTATAAGTTGTGTGCAGTGACTAGATCATATCTGCATTAGGTGAAAAACCGTATATTTTCGGTCCATTATTTCGAAGTTTGTACTACCATGAATCATGAAATTACGACAATAAAATATATTATATATACACATATATATGGGGAAAGTATTATGTCTGGTCGGCTATATTTGTATGGTTACTTAAATCTATACTTTATATTAGAGTAAACAAAATAACTAAATAGAGGACACATGAATATATTGATGTGTTTATAGATGATGTAATGGTCATTATATTAGTATTTAAATATTGTGCATTTGTGAAGCATATCAGTGGATGAAATGTAAAATTGTCATAAGTTTTTGTAGGTATTCACTATTTGGGATGATCTCCAGTCAAGCGCAAATCTGACAAATAACCCCAAGTATGAAACACTTTGAAGTCGCACTCTTATTTGTGAAAATCGTGTAATCAACTTGGTGCAACAAATAAGCTCGAGCAGCAACTATCCATTGTTTGTATTTGGATGCATCTTCCTATACCTCTCTCAACCAACTCGGAGACACATGATCACCCTTGCATTGCCTAGTTTCCAAAATTGTAGCAACACGGTCAACATGGAGCAAATGGAAGGCACAAACCAAACAAAAGAGGAAAACTAAAACACAAGTTTAGAAAAATGGCAAGCGCAACTACCACCAACACGAAATAGTACAAAAACACAAAGATAGGATATAAAGGAAGGAAAAAACCTAAGTTTTAATTATAAACCCTTGGGGGCATATATGCACGTTGAAAAAAGGGAGAAGCAAAAGTTAATTTTTTATGGATACAATAGTGTGTTTTCTTCCTATACTTTTATACTTTTTTGTGAAAAGTCTAATTTATTAGTCATCTATTTTTTGGGTGTAGAGTGACCTGCCTAATTTGGAATCTTTGTTACGAGTGGTTAGGAGTGAGTTCAGTAGACTTGATTATGTCTATCGCGCACTTTATGCAGTTTTCTTTACTCGACACGCCTATGTCTATTAATCTCATCATGGGAAATATCTGAATTGCATTGATAAGCGATATTTGGAGACATATGAATAATTATATTTTTAAAGGTGGAGTGATTGACCATTCTAAAATTTTCACAATTAAATGTTTGGTCTTGGATCACATCAAAGTTGTCTTTTGTGGCCTTCTCCTTCTCGGATTGGTGCTACAACCCCTGATTTGTATGCATTCGATTAAAAACTGTTGAAGGGTTTAGGTTGGTTGGATGTTTATAGGTGTTTTTGAAGGGAGCTAGCTGTTGTGGTAGCCTTTTTGTGTTAGGGGGTGTAAGGACCGAGAAAAATAGTCTGGTACAATTAAAATGACACCTGAATATTTTATTATTAAAGTGAAAAAGCTATATAAATAGAAAATTAGTTATTCAGGTTTCATTTTAAAAGAACCACCATCTCTCTGGAAGTTTCCTTTTCCTTTTCTCTCCCAAGATTCTGACCTCCTCGCTCATCTGTTTGACGATCGGAGTCCACCATTAGACTCCTGGCAGCGAGATCTACAAGACTGCCCGATCAAAATCTTTCATAGAGTAAGTTCATTTTTGTTCCCCTTTTTCTTTCCTCTCCCTTCTCTCTAAGATTCTAATCTCCTCGCTCATCAGTTTGACGATCAGAGTCTGCCATTGGACTCCTGGCAGTGAACTCTACGAGATTACCCGATCAGAATCTTAGATAGAGTAAGTTCATTTTTGGCTCATTTTCTAAGTTAGTTTTGATATGGTTAGGGTGCCTTTTAGTTTAAGTTTGCATGTGAGGTTTTTATCTTCAGAATTAGTCTATGTTAGATCAGGGTCATAGTGATATAGTTAGATTTGTGATCAGAACTT
>Ga0123342_1001311_pt1 | contig 41788 bp, 18 predicted proteins | sample Turbeawhitnodule_FD_89960 | JGI IMG/M metagenome (GOLD analysis project Ga0123342, IMG submission 89960) | Root nodule microbial communities of legume samples collected from Mexico - Turtle bean Mexico white nodule | ecosystem: Host-associated > Plants > Roots > Nodule | place: Mexico: Nepantla...
AAGAATTTAGTTCATCTGGCTGTGATTTCATAATTATTTTTTAGATGATCATATGATGTGTTAACTACTTTTATAATTATTTAGGTTCACACTAAGAAAAGAAATCGTTTACACCAAATGACTTTGAATGATGTGGTGTTTGTGATGACTAATTCAAGATTGACGAAGAAGAAAGATGTTAGAAAGACAAAAGAATATACGGTTGATGATCTTTCTTCTGATGATGAATGGACTGTGGATGAAAATGAAACATTACATGGTTTAGATGAAGACATATTACTTGAAGTTGGAGCTAGTAGAGAAGCAACAATTGAGGTTCCTCCAATTGATGATGATAATGATTTGGAAGTTCCTCCAATTGATGATAATGAAAATGAAGATTTTTTGGAGGATGAAGATGATTATCCTATGATTAATGCGAATGATTTTGTTGGATAGTTTATCTGTATTAAACATTATCTTGAATCTACTTTCTTTTAATTATGTTATGTATTTGAACCATTTTATGAATTATGAATCTATGTTAAATTATGTTATGTTTTGCAACCATTTCATGAATTATGAATGTATTTTTAATTATCTTATGTATAGTAACTCGAATAGTAACTCTTCTGAGTCGAGTTACGATCCCCGAGTTACGATTTTTTTTTCCCTCTCCGATCCACCTCCGAGTTACGAGTTTGACAACATTGCAATTAACATATCTCATAATCCAATATAACATGACAAAATCAAACATATCGAAGTGGACAAATATTTTACTAAAGAAAAGGTTGACAACGACATGATTTGCACATCATATAAGGACAACTTGCAACACTTATTCACCAACTTTTGAGGGGGAGATGAGTGTAGTTATTTTATGAAACTTTCCATGTTTATTTTACTGATTTTAATTGTCATATTATGTTTAATTTGATATTTATCAATACCTCATATCTATATATTTTGTCATTATTTCAAAGTGTAAATCATATGAATTTATTGAGATTAAGGACGACAAGATTCCAAAATTATCTTGTCCATATATGTATTTTTTTTTATTATCTTTTATTTTTGAGAGTTAGTTTGAGAGAGTAGCAAAATGTCAAAACACCACAGCTTCTATCAACTTTATGTTTTATTACTACAGGGCCAAATTTAAGGAATTCTGACCAACTGAGACATGTGTGCGTATAAAGTGTTTTGTAAGTGAGCTTCAAGTATAGATACATATTTTTGCACATGATCATAGTTCGAGAAGGTTTTTGTTCTTTCATATGAGTCTATAATTCTTGTGTCAATATTTTCACTATCTTCAGCATTTTACATCCGTGTTGTTTGTTATCTGCGTTACAACTGAGGCACTGGATTTTGAAATGAAAAAAAAAAGGTTGAACTCTGTTCCCACTAACTAGTCTTGTATCCTCTAATGTAATCCAGTGCAGAAAATTACTTGGCTGTCTGTTCCAGAATAGGGATTTTGTTCCATGTTTCTTCCAAACCACTCATCTGCAGCGGTGGCAATGAAAACATGCTTACTGTTGAGCTTCCCTTTCTAATTTCCTGCAAAACATGTAAAGCTGTAATGGTACTCTTCATATAGAGGCTCTCATCAATGTGCTGGTTGGCTGCTGCAAACTCCTTAGGCATCAGAAGATCATCATTCGTTTTGCTGGTTGAAGTTGAAGCATCACACCCCTCAGCTTGGGGAGTTGCCTCCCCGGAAATCGAGGGATCATTCACCGGAAAAAGGTGATCCAGCATTGTTTCACACTCCTTCACAAGTTTGTAGAGCAGGTCAGTGGTGAAGAAAGGCTGTTGCAAGACCTTCTGAATGAAAGGCAAGCGAATGAGGGCACCAGTTCTCTTGTCATACTTCTTTAGTATTTTCACTAGTCCTGTACACACAAAATTGAAGCGTTGGATGTGAATCTTAGGCAAATCAAGCTGGAATTTAGCAGAAAATAGTTTGGACTAAAAACAAGACATATCACTATAAAGCAACAGTTCTTATCCCCAACAAAACATCTGGGTTGTATATGTCTTTGGTTATAGGACCATGTCCGAACTTTAAAGGGCGAAATATCAATTTGGTATGTTCAATTGTTGTGCCCTTTTGCTTTTAGGTGATGTGAACTTTGTAAATTTTTATGCGGGAATAATTGTGGAATTCGTTATTGTAATTAATTAACTCCAGCATTGGGTTTACCAAAATGTTCAACTCAAAATCAGTCGAAAGATATAGTTTTAATCTCATTAATCCTCTATGAAAACTATGCTTGATATTTCGAAATGTGTTTCTTTTGGTTCAAAATATTCGCGCATCTGAAATGAAACCCTTCTTCTAATATACTACACTTTCTATTGCATTTAGTCACACCGTAAGTTACATAGCATGCTTCAGTTCAGATGTCAAAAAACAGTGCCTATTGTAGGCAATCTTATTTAAAAACACAACATTAATATGTCAAAAGTTGAAAGTACCTGTGTAGTTAAGAGCACTGTAGTTTTCGAGCAGGACCATCTCTCCATGGAAATCCACAATTTCCTTCCGAATTTCCATTAACTGCTCATTAGAATCTTTTACTTTGACCACCCTATCTTGTAGCTCCTGCACATTTCAACCACAACTGACTGTTAATTGCGCACCAAATTTAGGGGTTCTTTATTAAGCTAAAGGTTAAGCATAACTAGGAGCATAGGTGCTGCCAAATTTTCAATTCAACTCAATTAAATTTAACTGGACTACATTAGATCAGATTTATCTTCTTTTATTTGACAAATAATTTTTTTATTATATATGTAGATTGAGTTAAATTGGGTTTAAAATTGATGGATTTGTTATTCAATCCTATTCTAATTAAGTACCCTAAACAAATTCAACTCAAGTCACAAACTGAGTTGAATTGGATTGAGTGTTAATGGGGTTCAACCCACTAATACTCCAAGTAATAGTTCTGCCTTAATAAGGCATAAAAACTCATTTTTAAGGTATTTTTCTGTAAACTCCATAAACATTTTCATCTCTAGAAAACAAAAATAAAATACCTTTTAATAATTTAAAATTAGTTTATAAAAAATACATTAACTTATTTCGGAAATTATTTTTAGTTTAAATACAAATTATTTTTCACGTACAAATTTCATTTTTTTTAAAATATAAATATAATTTTTTTACCTAAATAGGTGTCCTTTACCTACTACAACTAAAAAACCATGTTATTATGAGGTAAAAAAAATTCTTATAACATGCAATTTATGTAGAATATCTGTAGGTTTCATTAATTTATAAAAAATACGATATAAAATATTCGTATGAATAAAACTAATCTTTATAAAAAAAATAATTTAAATAAGTTACATAAAGTTTAAATAAAATTCTTTAAAAAACACTTTAATTTTATAAGTCCAATAAATTTATAAATTTAAACTTCAAATATTTGTAATGATTACTATTATCTTCATCAAATACAAAAAAAAATCAATAACAATTAACAGACTTTTATTTATTAATAAAATAACGGTCTATGCTTGATATATTCGCATCAGATTCCAAAGCTTTTAGTAGAATTTACGCTAGAAGATCAACTTGTTCATAGTTTCTATTATACTATTTTACAATTGATATTAATGGAAGTATTTTACAGAAAATAAATGATATAATAGATAATTTGAGAAGAGTTCTTAGAAAATGAAAATACTAATGAGTGATGAATGAACGGTAGAAACCTTCAATTTGATGATGCACTCTTCCTCTTTCTCCTCGAAGAAGGTGTTGAATTTGTGGAGTTCTTGTTCGAGCGAGTTCCTGAAGTCGGTTTCCTCGATGGACATTTCCGCATGGAGCCTAGGGCGTTTGGCGAGGCGTTCCTCGGAGGATTTGGGGGCGGCTTCGACGAGTTTGAGCTTCTTCTTGAGTTCCTTGTAGGAGAGAAACTTGTCGCGCCATTGAGGCAGTGTTTTCTCGATCTGGTTGCTGAGACTCTTTCCGAATTTCATGATTCCGTTGAGAAATTGAAGAAAAAGTAAGGAAGGTGATAAAGCTAGGAGAATGGGAAGGGAAGAAAGTGAGTGTGGTGAAGAATGAAATTGTGGGGTTAAAAAGAGAGAAAGTGGGAAGAGGAATTGTGTGACTGGTATAAGGGTAGCGAGAAAGAGAATATTCCTCTCTGTTTTTGGATATCCAATAAGAATAAGTATATTTAGGGTTTTATTCCCTTCTTCTCCAACCTCCTTCTTCAATTATCTATATACAACTTATTCCTTCTTTATTTTAACTTTTAAATCAAATTAAAATTTATTTTATTTTAAACAATTCTCTTTTTCACTTCTTTACATTTATTTATATTTTTCAAAATACACTTTTAAAACTATAAACAATCTATTTAAATATCATAACTTTATCTGGTCTTACAAAATACCTGATGATCTCATCTTAAACATTCAACCTTAAATCCTAAACTCTTAATCTCGATCATTAAATAATAAATTAAGTAATAATATGAAATTATTATAGATACATTAAAAAAATTAATTAAAGTAAAAATATTTTATATACTAATAATATTCTGTCATAAATTTATATTGACTAAAATTCATTAAAAACAAAAACCTGTTACTTTTAGAATACGTTGAGTCCGTTCTAATTTTAAAAATAGAGAAAGTTTACCAACTTGTTGTTAATAATCTACTCTGCTGGAAGAATATTTCCCCACAGTATACCATATTCTTTGTACAACAATTATCCAACCCCACCTTTTGCCAGAATAATTAAACTGAACAAGAATTTAAAATTATAAAATAATAAACAGAGAAAATATATTTCTAAAAATAAGAAATTTTAAACGAGAAATGTTTTTAATACACCGAATTAGTTTTAGAATTTCGTTAGTTATTTCTAAAATGAAAAACAATTTAACTTCTAACTAAAATGTCAATGGATTTAATTTATTAGTAGCACTATATTAAGTAGTATATTATTAATACTCTAATAGAGTAATTATTTTTAATTTAATTAATACTAAAAAGTTATTAGTATATTCTTTAAATTTATGTTTTCTATATAAAGTTGTTGCTGTCTCATATTCGTCCAAACTCTATCAATGTATGAAGAAGATTTTTTAGCACACATCTCATCTGCTTAGTAAATTGCCAAATGCTTTTCTTCTTTACTTCGCGGATTGATGGTGGTAATGAAATTCTTCTTCTATTCATTAACGGCCTCTCCTATTCACTTAGTGAGTCTGCATTGTCTTGGACTCCTCCTTTTTATATAGACATAAGGAAAATCTTATAAAAGCAAAATAATGGTGCCAATTGTTTTTGAATGGGGTTGGGGTCCAGAGAACTATTGAGAGGATTCCTCTTCTACCTTCAATCGGTCGGATTGTACTTTAGCTTTCTTTCTTGCAAGCTCCTGACTCTTCCTCACTCGTCTCACTTCTCGGTCTTCTCGTAGTCTAGACTTTGAGGGTACCTGCAAAATGCACTCCGACGCTCAAGTCAATAAAGGTGTTCGACGCTCGGTTGTCAGGGCAATCTAGATGATGACGTACCTGGACCTTGGAATGTGTGCTATTTATATTACCTTTGGTGGGTTTTCCTTATTGGGTCAGGTTAGGGAGTTGGACCATGTTTAGGGATGCATTACCTAGTTCTTAATCGCGGATTAGCTTGATTAATCCTGCTTGAGCGTAACTAGATTTGTTCTGTCAATTGGCCCATTGATGTGGGCCACGATCTCAGTCGGCCCAGTGATGAGGACCGAGACATGACATCAGTCGTACGACTCTTACCGGTACATATATATTTCCACCAAAAAAATTGGAGTGCTTACAAGCATGTAACCAAATGAACAAGAAATAAGAACCTTAAACAAGGTTATAAACATGTAATTTTCACTAGCCCACCTCCTTATTTCTTTTCTACTCTAGAATAAGTTATTCTAGAAATCATCGTATGTATCTTTTTAAACTATTATTTTTATGAGGGAGGTTTTTCTCTAATATTTTTCACATATTTATATTCTTTGACTTGTTTACTAGATAATTTTCATTAACTTCTTTTTTAATTGAACGCTTGTTTGATGTGGACATTGTGTATGAGAAAAAGCTTGCAGAGTCTAATTCAACATAGGACAACAAAAGAACAAAGGCTACTCATGAACATATTCATGTTTATTTGTGGAGAACATATATAACTTCATCATACTCTAAAGTCATATGCTTTTTATCGATAGAAAATGATTACTCAATTTATAAGTTTATCCTTAAAAGACCAAAGATAAAACCTTCAAGAATTTGAAAAGCTGGAAACATATGATAAAGAATCAAATTAGTAAGTTGGTGAAGAGGTTCATAACTTATAATAATCTTGAATTTTGTTTAGAAATGTTGACTAACTTTCGTAAGAAAAATGACATAGTGGGACGTCAAACGGTAGCTAGGACTCCTAACAATAATTGTCTAGATGAGAGATCCAATAAAACCATTATAGAATATTTGATATATATGTTGCTAAGTACTAAAGTCTCAAAGGTTTTTTGGATTGAAGATAATACTTTTATTCCATGTTTGATAAACAAATGTCCTTCAACTCTTAATACGTAAACTCCTGAGGAAATCTAATCAAGGCATTCTCAAAAAGATAATTTATATGAAACAACGAGAAAGATTTGAGGCACGAGACAAAAAGAATTATATTCGTAAATCAACTAGATTTTTATATATTCTAAAACAATTCCCAAGGAAATGGAACAAAGAGGTTTGGCGAGTTCATTATAAACATTGATTTTGATATAAGCAAGTACCATACTTGCATCTACTTCAAGTTTATAGCAGAAAATTACTCCACAATATTGTTGTTATATGTTGATCACATTATGATAATCATCAATAGTAAGCTTGAGGTTAAGGAGGTTAATGTTGAATTAAACAAATAGTTAGCAGAAGATCGCTTCATAGTACTATTGTTGTATGTAGATAACATTTTGGTAGTTAGCAATGATAAACCTAAGGCTAAGAAGGTTAAAGCTAAATTAAACAAAGTTTGATATCAAGGATCTTGGAGCTACTAAAAAGATTTTGGGGATTGAGATTATTAAAAGACATGATCTAAAACGTTCATATATCTTAGGATACTTACCTTAGAAAAATTATTGACTAGTTTGGTATGTCAAACTTGAACCACGTATATATACCTTTTCTTCGTATTTCAACTTGAGTGTTGAATAGTCTCTTAAGACACTGGAGGAACAAGATTATATGGATGGTATTCCATATGCAAATAATGTTCATTCTATAATGTATGAAATGGTTTTGCACTCGCCTCGACATAACTTATATTGTGGGTGTTATAACCATGTTCATGTCAAACTTGGTTGAGCTCACTAGCAAGATCTTAAATGGATACTTGGATTCTTTAAAGGGTCCCTTGGAAGTGTTTTACTCTATGGTGGTGCTAGAAGTAATGTCAGAGACACTTCGATAGAAGGATTTGTAGAAAATCTCTCACGGATTGTGTTTACTACATATGACACTCCTATTTGTTGGAAAAATGGTCTATAGAAAGTAATAAGTCGACCAACATTAGACCAAAGTTATTTTTCAACCAACTAGTTAAGACTTTCTTGATCAACATTTATGATATTTTTAGATTGACGTCTAAGGTTATTTTCAATTGTACGTAAAAATTATTTCTTGATTAACATTAGTTAGGATTTTTTTCTAACATTGTGATGACTACTTTTTTTAGTTGATGTGAATTAAGATTTTTTTATTAATTATTACGAAGTGGACTTTAAGCCTAACTCAACCCCATAAAACCGGCTCATACGGTTGAGATGTGGGATCTCCAACACACCCCCCTCACGCCGAGACTGCCAACTCGTGCGTGAGACTATATATTATAGGTGGTCCGATAGCGGCCCGATAGCGGGTGGCACGATAGGCCCAACAAATACTCGCTAGGATAGGCTCAAAATGGTTCTGATACCATATTACGAAGTGGACTTTAAGCCTAACTCAACCTCATAAAACCGGCTCATAGGGTTGAGGTGTGCACCCACTTATATACAGGGAAAGGCTCTAATCTCTAGTCGATGTGGGATCTCCAACATTAATATTAATATGTTTTTATTTATATTATTAAGATTTTTTCAGAGAGGTTATTTTTTTTTATGTAAACTATATTTTTTCAATTGATATTTTTGTCATAATTATTTTTTTAAATGATACTAATGTTATTGTTTTTGTTAATAGTTCGTTAAGAATTTTTTTTAGTGGTGTTAAATGAGAAAATTTTCTACCAACATTAACTAAAATTATTTTACCCAAAATGTCATTAGTTGAACTTTTCAATTTGTATAAGTAAGTTATTTTAGTCAGTGTCATTTATTTATATGTCGATGTAGGAATTTTAGTCTATCAACCATTTGTTTAGGACCCGTTTGTGTGTAGGCGAAGAAAAACAAAGAAATGTGTCAATGAAAGGAATGAAAGTAAAGTTGGAAAAACATGACAAAAATGAAATGAAATCACGAAAAACAATGCTTTTCATACTTCAAATTTTCTTTGGTGATTTGAGGAGATTTGTAAAGAAAGTGGGTTTTTTTATTTAAATTAATTATATATAAATTGATTATATATAACAATTATATTTTAATATAAATATAAGTATAATGTTTAATATATATTTTTATATTATAATAAAATGAATAATTAAAATAATAAATAAAAAGTAATTTAAAAATTAATTATCAATATGTATTTTTATTATTATTTATTAATTTAAAATTTATTTTAATTTTAATTTTTAATATTTTATATTAAATTATTTATAATTATTTTAAATTTATTATATCTATCAAATCACTACAAACTTTAATACAACTATCACATTACTCAAGAACTTTAATAAACTTTTTTCACAAACCTACTTTAACATACCTTAATCCAAACAAGTCATTCCAAATTCACTCCTTCAATTCTCCTCCCCAATGCAAACAAATCCTTATAAATTTCTGTGCTATGAATCCTACAATCTCTCTAATCTTATAAATAAAAGATTTTTTTTTTAACCTATTCAGATTCAAGTAAAGATGACTTGAAAACTCAGCCAACAACTCATACTACTACTAATAATACCAAAAAAAATTAATTAATTCGGATCTATTTTTCAAGAGAAAAAAACCTACATTAATACATTAAAAACACTATAAAACAATTTATAACGTTATTCACAAATAATATAACAAATAAAAACCATATATTGGTCCCTTTTTTCAATTCGCCCTGCTTCCTTTTTATGAGCATTCCACCTGCGTTTGTTATGAATTCTTGGTCAATCTCTAATTAATGTCAGTTTTACACTACACACTCATGTCAAAATTTGAACCACGTGATAATATTAAATCCCCTCTAAGACTTCACTACCAACCACTCTTTAACAACCTCAACCATCTGATTGGGATAGCCTACCCTTTTTTATATTTTCAAAAAACAATTATCAAAACAAAGTAATTCCATAAATTAATTACAAAAATAAATAAAAATTAGTAAATTGAATAATTTATGTTTAGAATAACATGAATATTCAATCTTTATTATATTTGAACGAAAAGTTATGAACATAGTTTTAGTACAATTGAATTTTGACGGTCACTTTTATACGATTTTAATATTAATTAAAATTTAATAATTAGTCTATAAAATTAGTTAATTAAATAAAAAAAACTCACCATTAATGTTTAAATACAATGTAGGGCAACACAAATGGTATCATATTTATATATCATAAAACTTATACTAATAGTTTTTGCATGAAATGTTGATAATAAAGTTCTTCTTACACACACACCTTGATTTTTCTTTACACATCTGAACGAAAAGGTGAAGAAAGACAGAAAGAAAATTCACACCCTTTTTATCCCACATAAAGTGTAAAAAGAAAGTTCCAAAAACAAAGTAGAAACAGAAGAAGGCTAAAACCAGAAGCAAGAAGAAGAAGAAAAGAAAACAATGATCAGTGTTATGCAGAAGCTTGAAATTCTTTGTCCTTAATCAGAACATGTTATTACATGAAGGGGTAGTGGGCCAGTTTCTGCTGAGGAGTTCTTCGATCATTTGCATAGCGATTCGCTCTTCCTCCTCCATCTCAGATCGCACATGCTCTTGCCTTCTACCCTGTTGGCTCTCACCACACTCAGAAAACGACGAAGCAGATGAAGTATTAGCGGTGGAGTGATTTGCACCTTCATCGGCCTTGTTTCCGAAGGGCACCATCATCACCCAGTTGGAGTCGGAATGCTGGCCGGCGCGCTTCTGCCAGACGCCAATGTGGGCGTTCTCGGGGTCCAGCCTCAAGCAAGTCATGGAAGGAGAGGGAAGCTTCCCACACTTTCGGAGCTTTGCATGGAGAATCTCTTCCAGTTCCTTTGAGGTTGTCGGAATATTGTTCTGCTGCGTTGGTGTTAGCGTCTTTGGATCGCCCTCCGGAGTTTGTGCTATTGGGAAGTTGGTTTTGGCGTTTCGGCCACTCATGAGTATCGCAGCTTGATCGTATGCTCGTGCCGCTTCTTCTGCTGTTTCGAACGTCCCTAGCCACACCCTCCTTTTGCTGTTTCATGAACACCCTCTCAAATGTTGTTAGAGTCATGATAAGTTCAGAATTATCCACCATATTACAACTAAAAGTTATTTTTCTACACAAAAACGTACTTCATTGTGAAGGGTGGTGACAATAATGTATAGAAATGAAATAATGTGTGGAATAGGAGAAGAGAAAGAGCTTACAGAAGTGGGTGGCGAATTTCAGAGACCCAAGAACCCCAATGGCGCTGCCTAACACCTCTGAACTTCCTTGTTTGCACCATGGTGTGGTTTGTTATGTATGATGGGTGAAGAGAGAGAAGAGAGAGAAGAGAATGCAATGTTTGAATTGACAGTGATGATGAGAAGGAATAAGATGGGAAGTTATAAAGGGGGAGAAAAGTAAGAGGAGGCAGGTGAGTTCATATCATCACCTCAAAAAACTAACTAACCCTTCAATAAATGCTGCTATTTCACTTCCTTCCCTTACTACAATGTCATATTATCATCTTCTAATTCAAAAAATTTAACAAAGGGAGATCATTTTTGCTATTTTTTACTTAAATGGTTTTGAAAAAATTACAAATATAAAAAGATTGTGACAATATTGATTTTATGGTAAAAAAAGTTAACACTTTCATATGAAGTCGTGTGATTTTAACATATTCCATCTTAACACAATTTCACATGTTAGAAATCGTTAATATTATTTTTTCACAATAAAATTTTATTATTATTTACATTTCTAAAAAAATAATAAAATCATTATATAACATATTTCAACTTCTACATATTTACAACATTATACTTACTTTTCTATTTAATTTAAAAGACTCTAAATATATATATTCTGAATTTGGATGAGTAACTTTAGTTTATCTATGACATTGAATGATTGACGATAATATAATATCAAATTTTACTCTGTAACAAACTTTATTAAACATTACCACATTAATAATTTTATATGAGTTTCAAATTTTATTAAATGATATTTTTATTTTAGTTTATTTTAAAAATATACATTACATTAATTTAAATTTATATAAATAATATATCAAATTATTTTGTATTAACATAAAATTTTGTATATATAATTTATTTAAAAGAGACTTTGAATATAATAATCAACTTTAAATGAATAAATTATCTAATCGAAAATATTAAATTATGTAAGATGCAATAAAAGTTATAGCTGAATAATTTAATTCATCCTTATATATATATATATATATATATATATATTGTATAGTCTGTTTTATTGTTTTTCTGTATATTTAAAAAATTTATTTTCTGTTTTATTATTCTCATTTTTTACATATTTAAAGTTGTTGTTTTCTGCTTTCCCGACAAAATAAAAAAAGTTATTTGAATTTGTAAATGTATGAATAGTGAAAGTTGCACAATGTTTTAGTTAAAACGTTCACAACTTGAGTAATTTTTGTTGCATTTTAGTATAGTGGGTTTATTTGAAATATATTATATGTTAGATCAACAGATTGTTAGATTTTGAGTCTATTTTGTTGGATGAAATATATTCTCTTAGTTTTTTTTTAACTTTTTTTCTTCTTCTTGTTTTACATGCATTATTAATATGATTCAGACATTTTTTTTCTTTACAAGTTGCAAGTAAAATGAATTACTTTATATTTTTCCCTTATTATCTCTTTGAGGTTATAATCTCTTCTTTGATTTTGAAGTTTATTACTTACACGCATATGAACTAATTGTTTTATATGATAAGTAGTTACGTCCTACTACTAATATAGTTCACTTATTTTGTTATATGTTTGACCACTTATAGTCAAAAGAGGTCGTTGATCAAATTATAATTACAATATTTTTCAAACACATATTTTGTATTACTTATTATAACTACAATCTCTATTTCAATTTTAGAGATAATAGAAATTATATAAGATGCTTGATCTATATTGTCATTTCTCTCATAATTAGGATGGTTGCTCCTCTTATATGTTTCACAAATTAGATATTCATTAGCTAATAGGCTTATACAACAATTTAGCCTTCAACAATATATTTCTACTAACCCATTAAGCTTAGATCAATTTCACAAGGAGGACATGAGAGGAATGATAAATAGATATTAACCTCAATTTTATGAAAAGTGGATAGTAATGTAGAATAATCAACATAATCTTCAAATTCAAGGAAATGAGTTCCAAGAAAATGGTCATTTGTGTGACATTATTGTTAAGAATATAATTTACTCATGGTTAGAAGTAAGTCTATTATAGTAGTCATTTTGCAGTTAAATTAAAAAAAATTCAGTTCCAATACAGATATCGTCTAACAATAGTGTTAGACCATTTAACACAAAAAAAAAAAGATGATAGTATAGATGTGATCAGATGATCCAAAGTCGTCTCCCAACAAATCTAGTAGTAAATTCAACCAAAGAATGTTCAAAACCTATATGTAAGATAGTAAGATTAGTAATAATAATAAAGTATAATGAGGGCTTTAATTTGTTGTGTATGTGAAACAGACAATTAAGAAATAGTAAACAAAGCAAGTTAACTCTCAAGTTCATTCAGTAGTAAATTCTTCATTAATTATCTTAAGATTTTCACTCTTTCAATTCTCCCACAGATACCAAACATAATCAAATAAGTGTTAATCAAATTCAATAGAATCTTATCAGCAAAACACGACTGATGTATTCAATATCTCATTCGTCTCTAAGTGTTTATTCGTTAGATGTTTATCTTTTATCCCTTGAACTAAGCAAAGAAGATATTGATTATAACTAAGAGAACTAGCCAAGAACTCTAAATAACGAAAAGAACTGAATTTTTAACAAGTGTTCAAAAATAATTCCTTAACAAAAATCAAAATTCAAAAAGATCATATCTTCAAACATAAACTGCTACAAAAAAATTTAAGAATAAAACTTTATTAAACAAAAACCTCATAATTCATTGCTAAATTACAAGAGAACCAACCCAAATGAGTATAGAATTCCATGTGGAGGCAAAATAAAAGATTTACATAGAAGAAAATAAGAAAACTATGATGCTCTATTTTTCAAACGTGTTCCGCTGTGTAGGGGGTGAATTTTCCTTGAAACTTGTATCTTTTTGCAGGTTTTTATGCTCCAAGGATCTCATAAATATATTCTATCTCAAATATTGTTCACAATTTCTTAGTTTCCAACTTTCCAGAATTCTCAAATTTTATTTCCATTTTAATAGTGATTATGTTTCTTTTTATCTTTGCAAATGATCTACTTCCAAATTTATTTATGAGATATTGCAAATTTTATTCTCTAATTCTTTAACTTATTTTGTTTTCCATTTCGATTCAGAGAATAAACTTGGACGCTTCTATTAGACGGTCTTGTCAGATCGTCTGCTCTATGAAATATTATATCATCTACTACAACTAAAAACACATTAGCAGAAATAATAGTAAAGGCCAAAATAAACTCAATTAGATTAATCTTACTTAAAACGATGAATTTATACATTATCAGTATAAGAATCTATGATAAAAGTTTTAAAGTGTGAGTAATACTATGTGCATTAGTCTACATCTAAATATTTTTTTCATAAAACTCATCCATAAATTTTTATGATAATAAATAATACCAAGTTTTGGATATCTAATTTTTTTTTCTAGAGAGATAATATAATATTTACTCTCAAGCTTGTACGATCATATGTAAGCCACAAACAATAGCTCCAAATGTAGTTTGATATATCGCTTGATGCAAGCTCTTGAAAATAGACACAAAGGTCAAACGATTCTCAAGAAGCATTAGGACAAGCTCTCAAGACCAGAAAAAGATCAAGATGTTCTAGACACTAGTGTCAAGACTAAGACGGTCATGCAACTAGTGGACCTATTCAAATGTTATATCTTTAAACACATGGTCGTACAAGGCTAGAAGACTCATTCAAACGCAAGTCTGAAGATCCTACCTAATAAGTTACCCATTATCTTGATAATAATAAGTAATACCAAGTTTGGTTATCTAATATGTTTGCTAGTGTATTTCATAATGACCATCCTCAAAATTGTATGTTCAAATGTGTATAATACATGATTGTAATAGACATCATCAGATACGTCTAGACAAACAAGGAGCTCAAGCAAGAATAGATGCATACACGTAAATCATTAGGCAATAGATTATGAATATTGGATGAGTCTCAAAGAAATGCTAAACACAAGATTATGAAGATTAAGCGAGTTTAGAAATCCAAGTCAAGACATGAGAACCATGTACTCAACAGACTCATGGAAGATTATCAATCCTAAAACGTATAGTTTCATAGTTCTCAATGAAGATCCTGACATTTGCTTGCTCATTTCAATGCATTCATTACAATAGATATAGTAGCTCCCACACAAAAGGGTTCCAAATAGTGAAAGTGTCATCTTAAATTTAAACATCTCTGATAAAACATTGATGTAAAGTATAAGCACTAGGTCACACTAATTTTTTCTTTTTTTTGTGACTCTTATAAATAGAAATTATATTATACATATGAAGCTTGTTGAAAACTAAACAAATAAACATGCATACTCTCATACACGCTTACATCCTTTGATTAATTAGTTTATAAAGTGCTTAAGTATCATATGTTAGACGATATAAAAGAGAATGTTTTATTTGTAGCTCATTAATTGTTATGAAGTTAATTTTTATTGTAAGGATTGTTCAAATTTCACATCCATTCATTTAAGTATAACCTTGTGTACTCGTACTTAATCTCAAGGGGAGATTAAGAAATGACAATAAGTGATTTTGTGTAATAATTGTAAACATAGTAAGAATACCTATAATTATTTCATTGATTACTAGTGGAACAATTTATCATTTGCATTAGAGAACTGGATGTAGCCTAGGTTAAGGATGGACCAACATAAAAACAAAGTGTTTGCTATTTCTTTTTATGACACATGTTATTATACTCTTGAACATCATAAAACATTTTTTAAAGTGTTAATGAATATCATTATAAAACCATTATACAATACCCTATCAATGTTTAATAGACATAATTGCGTAAAGTTTTTTTAAGTTAGATTTAAGCTTTATTCAAATCTCCCTTTCCAAAACTAACCGTTAATATCAAAACATTGTACACTCATTTCAGTTTTATTAGTACAACAATGATATTTTTTCAGATAAAGTTTGTCCTTCACCAAAACAAAAAGGTTTTTTACAACTCTAGTGTCAACATAAAAGTCTAACAAACTCTTAAAAGGATTTGACACAAAGGAAAAAACAGAAATGCTAGGTTATAATGAATTTTTTGTTGGATTGAGTGTCTATCATTAGGCCAAAAGTTATAGCTAATAGTCAAGGCGCAACTCTTCCTACTTAAGAGTGTAACAGCCTAAGTCCCAAGATTCGATTATGACCTAGTCCACGTGGCATCCACCACGAGGTAATTGATGTCACATGTAATGTTGTTTTGTGACTCATTTAATCAAAGCAATGTCAAACATACAAGCATACATGATTTGTTCATTCTTTAGCTTTTAAGTTCCTAGGAAAAAAAAGTACTAGATGATATAGAAAATTAGAGTTATATTTGTAAACTTTTCATTATTGTGAAGTTTAGTCTTTTAGTGCAAGAAATGTTCATTATGTTCATTTTATATCTTCTCTTTTGACAGTGAATCTTATATAAACAACTATATTGTTGCATAGCTTGGCGAAACTATGTGTATATAGGTTGGAGAGATATAATTTACTTTATACTTAATCTTAGGGCAAGATTAACAAATAGTTGGGAGTGACTTTGCATACTCATTGTAAGTCAAAAGTGATAGTTATAATACTTGTAATAATGTATTGATTAGTGAAAGCCTTTGCAGTTGGCAAAGAAGAACTAGATGTAACTCAAGTTAAAGGTAAACTAATATAAAACAACATGTTCATTGCATATTTTTATTACTCGATTTTTAACTACTCTTAGACATCTTCAAAATTTTATTAAATTTTTTTTTAACTTTGTTATGAAACCATTAGAAGACCCCTTACATCGTTCAATAGTCCTTTTGTGAAAAGTTTTTCAAAATAGTTTTAAGTTCTTTTCAAACCTCTATTTCTAGATCTAACCATTTACTTCAAGTACACAATACATGCAATAATATATTCAACACATTATCCATTACATATTACCTCAACAACCACCACTATAAGATGATAATGACATAATGGATCTTCTCCAATATTCACCAACATCAAAATAATATGTTGGTCAGTGTAATACTCAATCATCTCTAATGTTCGAATATATGGATCATCATCATAATATGTCAACCCAATCTTCATTCCAACAAATTCTTTACATCTATAATATTTTCTCATTCCATTTATATTTTTTCAGCACATCTACTATATTTTTCATTTCTATAATGATACCACATTCAACATATACAATCTAATACCATCAACGAATAATTACAAGTACACATTACTTTCACGAAAGTCTAATGATACAATGAGAAGAATGAAGACGGAGATAAGGATAATGAAGATGATGTTAATGTACATACACAACTTTATACAAGTGTTGCACGAACATGTTAGAGACTTACTAAACAAGAACTAAAGACCTAGACCACAAACAAAAAGATCAACCTATTGTACAAACTTACACAATTTTCTCTAGTTTCATTTAACATAAGTATTATAATTATTATCTATATTGAATAATATTATGTATTTGTTTTACTTGAACAACCAGCTTCTTCTTTACTTGCTTTTTTAATTTTCTCAAATTCTATTCAATTAGTATATGGACTCTAAATAAACACTCTCGTTACATTAAAAATAAAATAAAAATTTGTCAACAACCTATTCACTCTCGTTACATTATCAATTAAAAATTTCTGCAAAACATAACAAATGGAAAAACAACTATACATGCAAATACAACTGCTAAATAAACTAAAATTGTACAAGTAATAATCTGAGGAAAAAAATAAAGATGAGAAAAGAAACATATGTTAAAACATGACCTCTTCGTTATTGTGAAGTTATACTCTATCTAGCATAAATACTGACACGGACATTGATACAATACGGATACGGACACATAGATACATATAATCTTTAAAATGTAGAACACGGGGACAAGATCTATATATTATATAATTATGAATTATATAAATTGACAATAAAGATTTATGTACATCAAGTATATTTCAGTTTTTGTTTGGAGCAGAAAAATATTTCTCATGGTTGGTTCAAAAGGATTTGTTCCTTATTTTTATAATCATAATAATATTTTATACAACAAATTTGAGTTTTTATAAAATTAATGCATTTCTCCTTTTTAAAATTGTGTTAGACCCGTGCTAGAATTGTTAGAAATTTAACAAATTTTTTTGAATTGCACATCACCGATACGTATCCTACGAGTGTCATACAAGTATCAGTGTCTGATACGTGTGTCCGACACAAACACGCAATTTAAGAGGAGTGTCTGAACTTCATAGGTTATACTTGATGGTATCACTTTTAATTTTTTTTAAAATCTATCTATTTTAATAACTTAAATAAGTATCACACCCGTCAAAAAATTTCAGCAAAAGTTACCACATCCAATCTGACGGATACAATCTGTTTTTTTATTAAGATTTATGAGTGTAATATGTTTAAGATGATAGTATATATGTATATAGGTTGTTGCGTTGTGTGAAGATATTGAGATTCTATAATGGGAAATGAACATGTAATTGATCTGAGGCACAATAAATTGGTGATTCTTGTACCTAAAGTTTTCAAACTAGACGGCTAATTTAGTAGCCAAAAACTAGGGTTAAAGCGTTGCTATCCAAATTAATTATTGCATAATGTTAGGGACCAGTTTGCACATGTAATACATGAAAGAGAAGGATTGATGAAGAAGTTGACACTCAGTCAGATTCTATTATTTCCCATTATTATCTACTCACTTCCAATAATTACACCATGCTTAACTTGTTGCAAGGGCTAAATTCAAAGTGGTTGGTGCATTATTAAATCAACTATGCTACTTCATAAAATCACTGTTTAATAAGATCCACATCTATATATGCATGCTCCCACTTCACAATTATTTAACTACAAAATCTCATCAAACTTTTATCTCTTCAATTAAGTTATTTCTATGCTCTCAATATTTGGAGTTTTGAGTTTAAAACCACTTTATATAGCCATTCCTTAAATATATAGGCAAAAGGATAAATGAATTATGCATATAACATAATATATACATCACTTGGACAAGAAAGCTATAATTAATACCTATGAATATTGGTACAAAATCCTAAAAATATATACTCATTTACTTCTATAAAATCATTAAATAAAAATCAATTTTAAAAATCAAAATTAATTAATTATTATATTAATTAAATTAAATATTATTTTATAAACTAAAAGATTATTAATATTTAAATTAATTTTTATTTATTATTATTAATAAATAGTTGGTAGATAATTAGATATGAATTTAAAAACTATTTATCAATAATAAAAATTAATTTAGATACTAATAATTTTTTTAGTCTGTAAAATAATAATTAATTTTTTTTATCTAAAATTAATTTTTATTTAAATGATAGATTAAAAACAAAACATAAGTAAAAATGGTGAGGTGCTAGAAATATGTGAAACTGGATCAAATTTCTAACGCACGAAAATTATATATAATCTTTGTATCACTAGAAGTCGTCACAGTTATATTCTTTGTTTCAATAAAACATCACGAAAATTATTAAATTAATATATTGGAAATTTTTGATGACTTTTATAAAACTAAACTGTACTATCTAAGATTAATGTCATACTCGTAATCAAAGTTTAGAAGGTTTAACAAATTTTTCAAAATCATGCTTGCAGTATGAAATTTGTTCTTCCAATTTTTTATTTATTTTAGTAGCATCAAATTCATGTGTCTGCCCTAAGCTTGACATCTTTTCATTGATTAGTATCTGACCTTTCTTGAACTTCATTTTCTAAAATTAAAACTTTCAAAAAAAATAATTACAAATATTGTCCAAGGATCTAAGATCAAAGCTTTCAAATTTTGTTTTAATTACAAATATTGGTTAGAGATCTTGTTGTAACTAGATGATCCTCAAAAAAAATCATTCTCATCATCTTTATTAGATGATGATTTGTGATGAGTTTTCTATTGTTATCATGTTCTTCCAAGAAAATAATGAAATAAAAAAAAAATTTAAAAACAAAAAATAATTAGTTGTTATAGTGATTAGATTATAAACAATTTTAGAGACTAAAAAAAATTGATTTTTATATTAGTTTCTATTATTGTTAAATAGTTTCTAAATTGGTATCTAATTAGTTATCAAGGTTTTAACTACCAAATATTTAGATTCTAAATTTGGTAGCAAAAATTTGGGTTACTACATAACATGACTTATCCGACCTAAGATAAATAATTTTTTTCCAAAAAAAAAGAATCATACATTGCTTATAGTCTTTTTTAGAGTTGACAAAAGTCAAATCATAAGAATTGTTAGCGTGGAACATCTTAAATATGTTTTGAGATATTTTTTTAGGTTGACACATCCTAAGAATATCATCTTGAAAAAAAAGAGTTGAAAGAAACAAACATAATTTATATACATAAAATAAGTATAACAAAATTTAACACTTAACATGCTTTAAGACTACTTATATTTTTCGCAAGTCAAAGATTTAGCTTATGAAACAAAACAACACTTACACAATGTGTTTTGCGTGTGTTGCACAGGCAAATTGTGTTTGTCATTATATGATGATTTTGAAAACATGTTTCATACTTTATTATAAGCACATAGTCAAAAATAGTTTTTTTGAGATTTGTTTAACTTTACTCTAAGAATACCTCTACATGAATGTAATAATAGCTACCAATCTTAGTCTATGAATAATAGTTAAATGTAATATTTTTTAATAAAAAGTTAAACACAAAACTGATAATTCTGTAATGCCAAAAATAAAAAGACTAATAAAAGGTCAATGTTTATCTCCATGTTCATCAATTTGTATAGAATATTCTAGTTTTTGACTTCTCTCTTCAACATTTTTTTTAGTTAATCAAAGCTCTTAATCTTTCATTTCTTGCCTTAATTGTCGTGCTTTCACTTCACATCTCACGTTTACATTTTTTATTTTTGGTCACTTTCGTTACTTGAAATTTTAAGATTAAGAAAATGAGTTTCCATCATTGCACTTAATTTATTTTTTCCGTTCAAGTTTAAAAAATGGCATTTTCAAATAATTAAAGCATTTGCATTTAAAACTTTGTTTCTGAAGTACTCTTTTAATTTGTAGAATTTATTAGTTTAATCAAGGTTCTAAATTTAATAAAAACTTTTTAAAGTGTGCAAGTTTGTTTTATGTATTCACTTATTAAAGTCAGATTCTTGTTAAAATAAACATTAAAAAACTGTTTCGGAATTGATAATAGGATTAAATTGTACTTTTTTTTCTTAAGATTATTTAACTGTTGATTGTACTTTCTTTGATTATATAGAAATTGCTAATTTAAACAAAAAGGAATCCAGTATTATCAATTTGATTAAATTATAACATTTGTAAGTAAATTATTTTATTGAACTGACGAATCTCAATAGCCTTGATTGGCGAATTTGTTTGATCGTCACTTTTGTATGTCATGGAATATTTAAATATTTGAGATAGATAAATATAATAAAGAGTTAGAAGTTCTTTTTCAAAATACATCTCTTTAAATACATTTCGCATTCAAGTTAATTTCTATTATAAAGAGACTTAGGAACATATATTGTTTTAAATATTTAAAGAACAAAAAATAAATGTAAATATTTTCGGAAGCTGATGGTACAATTATAATTTTGCAAGGTTTTGACTAAATACATGTTATGAAACCAACTATCGAGTTAGGAATATTATAATCATATATTACATGAAGTCCTTTTCTCGAAGAGGAAAGGTTCATTGGAATCATGATTCACTTACAAATTATAGCAACTCACAACAGACAAATAGTAGGTCGAAGAATTCGAATGAACTTGAGTCTGCAATCTCTGCATTACAATCTTCGAAGAGTGCCCAGTGTTGACATTTATTCCATAACGTGTGAGTGATAAGCACCTAACAGCACATAAATACCACTTCAAAACATAAAAAAGTCACACGCTTAAAACAGTTGCCCAAACAGGTTAGACATTTATGATGTTGAGAGAAAAAGCCTTGTAATTTATCAATGAAAAGCATGCAACAAATGGTAATTAAAATACAATTGATTTTTAATTACAGAGTCGCAAAAATTTCGCACTTGCAATGATGATACAAGTTACCTAATCAGGGAAGGAATAACTCCAAATAGAAGTGGGGATCATAAAGAAAAATTGTGGAAAAGCTATAAGGCTTACCTTATTCAGCATTCTGCATCTGGTCATGCTCAATAAAGTCCAATGCGTCTTCTTTGGATACAACATCAACACGACTGACCCTGTTTTTATGTGTTACTCCGTATATCTTGTCAGCAACTTTCACTAGCTCTGGGCGAAATGTTGTTGTGATAAATTGAGTGTTTGCAATGTCCGCCAAGCGACGAATCATATCTACAGATAGTTAAGAATCCCAAAAGCGACACGATATAACCAGAAATCTATATGCCATTCAAAAGGAATATCACAAGCATGAATTAAATTTTTAATTTCAATAGTTAAGAATCCCAGACATGATATGACCGGGAATCTATGTGCCATTCAGAAAGAATATCACAAGCAGAAATTAATTTTTTATATTTCAATAGCTCCATAAACACATACAACCACGACCACAGCAAAAGCCTTGTCTCCCAGAACCACCAAAACGGAGAGAATAGATACTATATATCATTATATGGCTTACATATACTCACTCTGTGGTATATAACAATGTGATTATCATACTAATTAAATTAACAACTCTAACTAAATATGGAAAAAATCATGAGATAAGAAAATAGGGTAATCAATCTTTACAGAGAGAATCAGAAAATTGGGAAATTAACTCTAAAGGATATCATAACAACAGATTTTCAAAATAATCTAGGAGAAGAATCACGCCTACCAGATAGTTAAGAATAATTAGTAAAATAGGATAGACTGAAACGGAATCTAATGTTAATGCATTCCATTCAGTCCCATTAACCTGTTATTTTCCCTCCTCTCCAATTTAAGGGGACAAATATAAAACCACCTTATTTCCTGTTTCATCAGAAAAATGTCCAAATAATTAAATCACAACTTTAGTCCACTCTATTTCATTGCATCCAATCCCATCCCATCCCATTTCACACAGTTAAGTATCAACAGAGTTGAGTTGAGCCATTTTTCAATTGAAGATGAGGTATGCAGTCAATAGAGATGGATGAATTGCACAGGACCAATCAATTGACACAATATGGTAGCAAACACAAAAATGGATACTTCCAACAGAAGTTCTGTACTGTGGATCCAGAGCTGCATCAATCTCATCAAATAGATAAAAGGGAGCAGGATCACATCGCTGTATGGCAAAGATAAGTGTAAGGGCAACAACAGTTTTTTGACCCCCAGACAACTGTTTCATGGACTGTGTTTCCCCTTGCCCGGTAAAAGAGACCTGCAAACAATAAAGGAGACCAGAAATGTCATAACTTAGATGTTATGTATGTATTTGTAATAGCAGCGAATAGAGCATGGCTATTTTAATGCAGTATGCTTCGTTAGATGATATAAATTTCTGCTGTTGATGGATTACAATAGTTAATGAATGTAACTTCAGTCTAAATACCAGAAATGATAATTATATTTCCTACCCCAGACCAGCATCTTTCTTTCTCTCTTTCAATGTACAAAACAAACCCTAGTCCATTCCCATACAAACATCAATAGCCTTGTCCCAGAGGGTGCGGTTTAAAAACCCACAGGTCTTCTGGCAGAAACTTTACATCAATTTTTCTTTTTTAAAATGGCACAAAAAGAATACACTTGCCTTCACTTTCACTCCAATGTATTTTTCTACTCTCCCCTCCGGATTTGCTTCCCGAGGACCATCCTCATCATCGTCATCATCATGATCACCATCCTGAGGGAAAGGAAATTTAATATAGAAATACCACTGCTATATCAATTACAATAACTAAATAACCTTTCTAGAGAATCCTCACTATTTTGCAAAGCATAAGAAATAAAAGCAATAATCAAGCACCACACTGAAACAAGACAATGAAAATAGGACATGAAAACATTAAAAGAATGATGGCGTTAACTTTTAAAACATGAACCAAGACAACAAGCTACAAAGCACTATTTTTTCGCATTCAAAAAAGGACTGAATGTGTAATTCAAGAACCATCACAAACCTTCTTTTTCATCATAACCAAATGACCATGGCCACCCTGCACAAGTTCAGAAAATACTTCCCGAAAATGCCTTGCAACACCTTTGAAAGTGCGTTCTATTGATTCGTCCTTCCTCTGATCTAGCACTGATATCAGCTCCCTGATTTTCTGTAATTATTCAGTACGTCAATGAAGTTAGCAATGCAGGATACAATATAGCCAAAAATGAAAAAGTTGGCACTGAAATCAGTCGGATCTGCAAAATCAAACTTGAAACCAAATAATACAAACAATCCTAGTGCATAGTGGTAGATAAGACTTACTAAAGAGGCACACAAAGAAACAACAATGATCTGAGTCATTAAAGATCAGTGGCACCCAAATCATTTAGGCAAAGTGCAGAACTAAAAATATATGCTAGGAAGTGTAGCCATCAAAGATTTTTGTTTCTCTGGAAACAATTATAAAGGGCATTCATAATTGAAATCCCTGTAAAGTACCTCATCCCCTGCATCAAGTTCGGCCTGTCTTTTCTGAAGTTCTTCTCGTTGTTCTGTAAAATTTATATACTGGTCAAGTGCTTTCTTGTTTACATGACTGAACTGCTGCAATTGCTCGTTGCACCTGTGCAGCATTTTGTGCAAATCTTTTACATTCCTCCGTCTATACCTGTCATTTGCAATGAGGAAAGAAAAAAAATTAAATAAAGATAGCTAAAATAAAAGCACAGAGAAAATGATATATACCAATGCAACAAGCAATAAACTGTAATAGCATAGGTATCTGCCAGACCCTCAAAATTATCATGGTGTAGTAATTATAATTACCCTAAGGAATGACCGAATGCCTGATATTAAGTATAAAAAAACGAAGTAACAAACAATCGAGATAAAGATTTTTAGAAATATGCTATGAACTTACTCGAGGGTGAAAATATAGGAAAGAATTATAAAGAGATTAATTTATCTCTTATAGCTAATTCTTGCATTTAGAACAATCCTTACATCAGACAGACAAAGAAGATTCAAAAAGACTGAAAAGATTACACCTAGGTAACAGATGGGTACTGAAGAAATAAGTTAAACTATTCTAACAAATTAACCTATTCAAACAAGTTAAACAATTTAAACAGACTTTATGCTGTTGTTTGTTCATAAGCTCTATCTCCATTCGGCAGGAGTTAGTCATGCCATATTTAATGACAATGGAGTAAAAACAAAAAATGAGTAAATGCAGAAGTTTGAATAGCACAAGGCTTACTTAAGAATGTGATAACATCAAATTCATTGTGGATGAAAATTGTCACTTTTCGTTACGTGATGAGATATTGCTAATATTGAGAATGGAGAGTTTTAATACTTTCCATATAACTGAACCATCATTTTCTTGATCTTTTCATATCCCTCTAAAATAACTCATCTTATGCACACATAACAGAAAAATATGTTAAAAGAAAATACTTACGCCTCAAAAGCATCTGATGTCAATGGTCCCAGTTCCCTTATTTTCTTGGCATATTCTTCTTCTTTAGCCGCATATGTATTTTTTTTACTCAGCAATTGCTCTAGTTCTTTTGCTTCATCCTGAAGTTTCCTTTCATACTCGTCCTCCAAAGACTGCAGCCAAAAGATTTCATCATTGTCAGCAAAACTACATACAATCATCATGAAACTAAAAGATCATTTACCTTCAATTTATTCAATTCATCTTTGATCTTTTTAATTTGCCTTGTTCGATCATTTATACTTTCAGCAACTCCTGAAGATGAATATTTGATCACAAAAGGAAACATAATAAAGATATAGATAAAAGACTATATTGACTTAAAACTTTAAGGGCTTACTTCCAAGCTGCTCTGTTAAGTCATCAACCAACATTTTAGCATCACTAAGTTCCTGCCCCTTGGATTCAGCCTCACCAACCAGAGAGTCAGAATCCACAGATGATATTACAGCCTCCAGCTCTTGTTTCCTTCTCCTAAGGTTAGTAGTTAGATTGGTATCCAGTTCTGCTTTCCTTGCTTCAGTCTGTTAAAATTGAAGTCAAAATAAGAACACTAACTTCAAAAGATTGTGAGCACCAATACAAATGATTGAATAACCTCAATACGATCAGTCTTGCAAGCAACAAGCTTCTCTTTAAGGTCTTTGATTTCAGGGTTCAAATCTGACAGAAGTTTCTTTTCCTCTGGTGTTAAATGATCAATTAGCTCAGTGCCCATCTCAGCATTTTTCATTGCGATACTAGCCTTAAGCTGTTCAATCTGATTCTGGACATCCCCAACAGACTTCTCCTACAATCAATAAAGGAAAAAGGTAAAACAAATAGTGAAAAATTCCACAAGCCAACAAACAACAGAAATAGAGCTCCCTAAAAATATTTAGGTATAACTGAGAAATTCCATCACACCTTTTTTGTAAGTGCTTTAGAAATCAACTGTTTCTGCTTATTAGCATTAGCAATATCTTGCTTGTGCTGTTCTATCTCAGATTTGTCATGAGCACGCTTAGCATCAATCTTCTGCTGCTCAGCAACAAGTTCATTAATCTTTTGGTCTATCTGTAAGACTAATTCAGCGAAAACAATGGGAAGAAATTGTTTCATGTCAGGAAAAAACCAAATTGAGGTAAAGTAGAGAATATAATTGTTCGTTAACTTAAGCTTGACAAAATTCAAATAAAACAATTTTATGAAGCAATCACCCTTACCAACTAAAACATCTTCTAAGGCATCAACATGAATATGATATGCCCCAATAAACAAGAACAAATAACCAGAAAATTGTAATAAAATTAAAGTGGTGAATTTGCAGTTAATCAGAAAAATAGACGCCATAACATAAAGTGAACAAATGCAACTAGAGTTTATGCTCACTCTTGGAGCTATTTTTTCCAACCAAAATTTGATCAGGTAAACCAGATCATTTGGATTTTCTTTCCTTCGTTTCATCATTCATTTAATTTGCATTATATAAAGAATGAGTTCTCACCTAAGAGAAACAAAAATTACAAAAACAAAATATCAATTTATTAAAACAAAGGATATCCTGTAGATTAAATCTAACTTTCTCCAATTCCTCCTCTCTAATATGAATAGTGTCTGCATTCTGCTTAATGATATTCATAAACCTTAATCTCGATCGTCGGTGATCATAAAATCCTCCAGTCATACTACCTTTCTTGCTTACCTGATCACCTGTAATAAGTCAGAGCTAGTCAGGGAAAATGCAAGACCAGCCAAAATAAAAGAAGACAGACAATGAAAAGAAGTAGGCCAACCATCCAGTGTTATGCAGTCCAGACCATCAGTACGAGCAACCCTTGAAGCCACATCCAAATTCTTGCAGATAACTGTTCTAGCAAATACCTAAAAGATATATCACAAGTGATGTTAAGGGACATGAAAAAAAACTAAATAATTATGTATCACAACTTTTATAATTATATTTCTCCATTATGCATCAAATTTTTCATGTTAAGTTTACATTTGATTAGCCAAAACATCAGAATTATTTTATCACCAAACAGCACCTAAAGAAGTTGTACCTGAGTGAAATAAAAGATAATAATTTTCAGAAGCTAACCTGACTGAAAGCAGGAGTATATTCATGTTTAAAATTCAATTTCTTCAAAAGAGGTATGACATCTGAACTCTGTGGATAAGTGATGCGTGGAGCCTTTACTCTGTTAAGCGGAATAAATGTAACTCGACCACCTTTCTGTGAATTAAGATGTCTAATTATCTGGGTTGACTTGTCATCATTTTCAACAACAACATGAAATAAGCTGTTCAAACAAAGTTGTTAAATAAAAACATTAAGCCAAATGTGCAAAAATATAAAACCAGTTAAAAAATTAGCCCAAGAACAAAGGACTAAAAATAAAAAGATTGAACAACTACATGCTAAAGGTGAGCCAATGTCTCCTTTCTTTCCCCCCCACAACCAAAAGATTATAGGAAAATATGCTCAATGCAACAAGGGGCATTAAAATAAATATCAGTGAGAAATTACCTGTTTCCTGCTGTAACTTCAACAGCAGTGAAAAACTTCTCATCACAATTCAGCAACTCAATAATTGGACCATGAACTCCAGAAATATTATACTCCTTGCAAATCTTCCTGACTGAATTCATCCCTCTTCTCACATCCTGAACATCATAATAAAGTCAAACACCATGACAGTTAACCGTCAAACTCAACAGATAAACAACGGAATAAGATCCAAGTACCCATACACATTTAAAAAAAAAATATACCCGGACTTGGACTCATACTGGTGTGGATAATAATTTTAATCATCTTACCCCTTACCAGTTGAATATCTATTTACCCATCTCTGTATATGCTACCCACATTTTAATTAACTGCAACAGAATAGTCAAACAAATATTCAAGTATTCTTTCTATAAAAGATTACAAACATGATTAGTGTTATAATACACTTCCACAACAGCAAATTTATAAACATTCAAGTCCGATGCAGAAATTGTGTACCTCTTATACAACAACCCAGAACCTTGTTGTGTAGATTCAGTTAAAACAGTGTTAGAATGTTGTAAATAAATATAGTAACGGTGGGTATTAGCATTAATTAGATAGATTATATATTAATGTGAATAGCCTAAAATAAGGTAACGGTGGATATTAGCATTAATTAGAATGTCCTCAATATTTTGTATTATGTTTTCTCCCTTAAAAATTTAATAACTTCATCTACACACACAAAATTCACCTTATTCTCTCTTGTTTCTATCTCTCAACATGTTATCAGAGTTTTAACAAAAGGCTAATCTTAGGATATCCCAAAGAACCCATTGTTCATTGCTATCTATCAGGTTTGTGAAGATCTCATGAGCATCTTTAGTGCTCGTCAAATTAACGATTCAATATCAACTTACTTGGGCCAGGTCTCTTGCCTTCTCTGTGACTTCAATGAATTCTTTCATCCCACACTGCAAAGCTTCCAAATCGCCACATGTTTTTCATGCCCTTGGCCTTAAATTATCTACTCATAGTGTACTATTCTGTTTGTGATCAGATCCTAGATTGCCCCACAAGAGCTACCGTGGACAATAATTGGGTAACTATCATTTGAGTTCATGCCAAAAGCCTATTGTGAGAATTTGTGCCATGTTGTTTCTGATGACTTTTATGCTTTGATTTCCCAACAACAACAGACACCACGAAGGGCGACGAAGGATGTCCCTGATTCAAATATTTGGCTAGGTTAAGACACAATTGATAAGTGTTGGACTCCGAATGGTTGACCTCCTCTCACTACCCAGGTCATCCTCTCCTTTTTTTAGCTTCCACTTCTTTGTTGCCTTTGGATCTAGTCACATCACCTTCCTATGACAGCTTGCGAAAATGATATGAAGATCGTTGAACCTCAAGCTCCAATACTATTGTTGCACCCATTGGTAATTCCTTTATCGACATCTCTCACTCTTTGGGTCCTTGAATTAGGGACATCGATCATAGCATTGTTAATAAATCAACTTTTTCTTCTCTTTGCATTCATAATGTCCTTTGTGTCTCTAGGCTCTCTTTATTTCTTGTTCATCAGTCAAGTTACACATGGTCTCATGATTGTGTCATTTCTCTTACTAAAGATTTTGTTTCCTTGCAAGATGATAATATAGGGCAGATCATTGGTCTACATGAAACAACCACTTTTCTTTGTTGCTAGAGGAGTCTTCTAGTCTTGTATAATGGTTACAAAAATCTTTAAATGGCCTTAAGCAGTCACCCAGAGCATGGTTCAATAGAGTCAATATTGTGATTCAATAGTTTGGCTAACCATTTTGTCTTTTATCACCATTCACCTACTTGCATATATCTGATTGTTTATGTTGATCACATTGTAATTATCAGTAGTGACCATGTCAGCATTACAAATGTGAACAAACATCTCTTCAAGCATCTTCAAACAAAAGATTTTGGAAACCTATAATATTTCTAGGGGATAAAGGTAGCAAAGTCCAAAAATGTGATCAACAATCATATCAGAAAAGAAGTATGTAATGGATATTCTGAAAGAAACAAGAATAATAAGTTCCAAGTCCCTTGATGGATCCTAAAGTCAAACTCCTTCCAAATCAAGAGGAGCCTTTTCCAGATCCCAAAAGGTGAAGATAGTTGGTAGGGGAGTTAAGCTATCTTATTGTTACCCGTTCGAAATAAGTGTAGCATTTAGTTCCTCAACTCTAACATTGGGACACAATGACTCGCATTGGTCGATAATCCAAGGAGCTCTAACAAAAGGGTCTTTTGCAAGAAGTCCAACTCCTACCACATCAAGAGAAGCCTCTACCGTATTTTGAAAAGTACAAAAGATTGGTAGGGTATATCCTTAATATTACTCATCCAGATATCTTGTTCGTAACAAGTTAAATAAGTCAATTTCTCAATTCTCCATGTAAGGAACACTAGGATGCAATGACTCCCTTTGCTTGATAATCCAAGGAGCTCCAAGAAAGGGACTTTTGTATGAAGACAAACGATACACTTGAGTTGTGGGATAATCTAATGCAGACTGGGCAAGAAAATCCACTCAAAGCTTTTGTATATTTTTCGAAGATAACCTTGTCTCTTGGAAAAGCTATAGCCAATCAAAAAGCATATATTATGGCAAATTTAATGTCATCTTCAACTAGGTCTTCCAGTCAGCCAACAACGAGATATCCATTAAGCAAGTTACCCATGCCAATGCCCACAAAGGGGGTTACCCTATCGATCATGAGTAATTTTAGCAAATATCCATAAGGTCATTGTCATTCCTAAACATTACAAACTTTATTCACATATTCATTGTGAAAAACAGATTTACCAATTAAAAGTTATTATAACTATTGCAGAGGAGTTGTTCTTTTATTTAAAGAACACCAAAAATCCTTGCTGGGAATCAGAATAAATTACATCCTTAACTAACATTAATGTCAAACTTTTGACTTTTCCCTTTTCACTTTTACAAAGCTTAATTAGACCGGTGGCTAGTACTATACACATCCAAACTGTGTTCTCATATTCTGTTTCCTAGCCCTGGTTAGGTAGTTGGCCTCTAACAGAATAACAAAGTCAGATTATGTTCTTTTATAGTCTCTCTTAAAGAGACTCGGTCTTAATTTTCTCTGAAACTCCTTAATTGATGTTGACTTACACAAATTGCAACCTTGTCACATTTTAGTGCTGTACTAAGTGGTAGCAAACCAGCAATTATTAAACTCGGTTACCAAATCAAAAAATTAAAAGTACTTCCCAGCAGAACAGAATCATTTTATATCTTCTATAATTTTAAGTGTAATATAATATCTGCAAGTAAAGTGTTTCTGCAATTCCCTTCATCTATATGCTGCATAAAAAATGTGAAACCCCACAAAAGCCAAACTCAAAATCATTCATATACTTTTAGAGTGACGTCGATTTACAAATATCATAACACTGTTAATTCATATCAAGACGTTATAAGTTAAAATAAAATTCTACACTGAACAAGCCCAGATTAGGCCGTACATATGAAAGATGTCATGCCTAGAAACACCATTTTGAGAATTCTGATAATTTAATGGCATTTATAAAAGAGATGTTAAAGAGCTATAAAAGAGGGATTACTCACACCAGGAATTGCATGATCGAGATTCTTCTCAGCCTTCTCAACTTCTGCTCTCAGCTTATCAATTTCAGAAATAATTTCATTCTCTTTTGTCCATAGGGACCTATAATGTAACAATATATACTCATAAGTTAACTATTAATTCTTCTTTCCTCTAGGAAAAAGTATACCTAGAAATTAAAAAAAAAAAAGGTGACAAAAGGAGGAGTTTTACATACTTTCTCTCGAGATTTAACTTGTCTCTCTCCAATTTGAAATTATTAAGCCCTTTAAATGACTCAGCAATGAGAGATTCCAAAGTAGTAATATCTGATTTCCGTCTATTTATGATCTCGTCACAATCATGCAGTTCTTCTTTAAGCCGATCAATTTCATCCAAAAGCTTTTGCTCCTGCGAACCAAAACAACAATGAAAAACAAAGGAGCATGGTTCAAAAGATCAGTGTTCACACAACAGAAGATAAAAATATGACTAAATTTTGAAAATACAAAAATAAATAATGGAAATCATTGCAATGGTCACTGATCACGTCAAAGTTCTATAATCAAAGAATATTCATATACCAGCATTAACAAGTTGAGCACCATATATGGCTTGAGAACAAAACATATTAAGGTGGATTGTCATTTCATACGAGAAGAATTGGAGTATCGAGACATCCCCACTATATTTGTCAGCTCTAGTTAACAGAGATATCCCTAAAGTCTCTAAGAGGATCTAGATTATATATGTATTATTATTTCAATATAAATAAAGCCTTTGTGTTGTCTCAAAAACACAATTTCAACTGAATGCCAATAATCTCTTCCCTATAATTTCAAATATATTATAATTTTACAATATCTTTAGTCAAAATAGGATCTTCAACCTCTCATGCTAAGAATTGTCTATCTTAAAGGGAAATGATACAATAGGCCTAACCAACCTTGATAGAATAAATTTTGACACCATATTACTAAATGAATTTAGGTTTAACACAACCCTACAAAAACAGCTTACAAAATGTGATTTGCACTTACATATTATAATTTGGTCATATGTGTGCCCTCCAACAATGTACTTAATTCATTAATATTCTAACAATCATAACAAATATCTCCTTGCCCTTGTATCCTAAATGATTATTTTGTACTTGATATAATCAAATCATAGTTTTAACACTACCCCCTCAAGTTGGAGCATATATGTCATGGCATTCATTCCTTAGTAGACTAGTCAATTTGGCTAAAACCGATATACCTTGGCCAAAAAAGTCCACAAGGCCAAAAAGCACACACAAGAAAGAATCCTTAGAGCCAAAATGCCCACAAAAGCCCCATGGGGCAATACCGACTGATAGACAATTTTTAAAGTAAAATATCTTTTTAAAAATGAAAATAAAAAATTTACTTAAAAATATTTATAAACATGAAAAACATCACTCAATCAAAACCCAAGTCAATATGGGTAGATTCAAGTCGAGCTTAAGTCAAGTTAGGCTTGGCCCAAACCATGTTGAGTTGAGTCCAAGTAAGGCCAACTCGAGCATGCCCAGGTAAGGCCAAGACAGGTGAGGTCCAAGTCATGTTAAGTAATGATGAGCCCTTTCTGGTCAAGTTATGTCGAGCCCTTTTGGGTCAAGTTATGTTGAGCCTAAGTTGGGCAAAGTTCAGTTTGGGTAAGTTGGGTTGAATCCCCACATCGAGCCAAGTTATGTTAGGTTGGGACCATGTAAAATTGGTCGAGTTGGGCCTAGATGAAGCCGAGTCAGGTTGGGTATAGGTTAGACCGAGTCGGATCAGGTCCAAGTTAGGTTGGGTCCAAGTCAAGCCAAGTTCAGATTGGTTGAGTTTGACAAGTTGGGCCCTAGTCAAGAAATATCAAGTCAGGTTGAGCCCAAATCAAGCTCACTTGAGCTAGGCCCAAGCAAGTTGTGTTAGGCTTGGCCCATATCAGGTTGAGTTGGGTTGGGCTTGGCCCAAATCAAGCTAAGTTGGGTTGGGTGGGGCCTAAGTCAGATAGAACTACGCTAGGTCTGGCCCAGGTCAAAATGGGACTAAGTCAGATCAAGCCCCAATCATTCTAGATAGTGCCAAGACGATCCTATGTTAGGTTGGATCGATATTGGGGCAAGTCAATATGTCGGACCTGGTCGAGCTCAAGCAAAGTTTGGCCAGGTTGGACTAAGGACAAGTCAAGTCGACCTGGGTTGAGTCGTGTTGGGCCCAAGTTAGGTCCAACTTAGGAAAGTTCAACTTGAGTTGGGCCCAAATCATAAAAGATTAGTTCGAACCGAGTTGTGCCCTAGCAGGTTGGGTTGTGCCTGAGCAGGTTGGGTTGTGCCCATGTAGATTGGGTTATGGCCATGTAGATTGGGTTATGCCCCAATCATACAATTAAGTTGCAAATAGAAAAAAATTATTAAGCATCAATTTATCATTAATGTAAAATATTTAGGGATCTATTTGCAATTTAAATATTTTAAAGACTAATACAATTTTGAAAAGTACTTGAAGTTAACTGAAGTCTTATTTTAATATTGTAGTTCATCAAACCCAATTTGCCCTTGACCCAATCCACTTTTGCAACCCACTCATTTGATGGGTCAATAAAAGGAGACTTATTTTAGGAGTGGGTTGGAGTTGATAAGTGAACCCTGGGACAAATTGACAACATTAGAGCATAAACTTTAGCTTCTACAAGCAGCAAGCAGCTTTCAAAAGCAACAGCAAGACTAAATTCAGTTGGAATTATTGGAAAGAAGCCAATTGTGTAATTAAGCATAGTTAATGCAGAATTGTATAAAAAGTAATACAACTTGAAAAAGTAGATTATTGGCCAAATCTGCAGATAAAAAAATCCTTTTGTGTCATGATGATTGGCACTTCAGAAGACAATATTGATTTTTGTGGTGGCAATCATAGTTTTATCAAAATGGGGAGCAAACTTGTGTTCCATAGATGTTGAAAGCGTTGTGATTACAAAGGTGAGGAGCAAAATAGCACCTTTCTGCTATTAACAAACCCATCTCACTTTGGAGTACTGGTCATCATGCCACAAAAAGAGATCAAGCAAAATCACGCTCAGACAGCATATTTCATGACCATAAACCTTTTTCACATTGAGCCTAAACCAAACACTTAGAGCATCCTTGTTCTCTTAGGGAAAGTTTCTGCTGGGGCACTAACTAACAAAGAGCTGGTGGAAAACTACTGTGTCAGGTCCTAGTTAGAGTTTAGGGTGTATTTTCCTTTTCATTTGTTCAGCGTCAACTTGTATCCTATTTGAGTCCAACATTTATTGGTGGGTTTGTTGAACCAAAAAATAAGCATGGATGAATTTTTCACTTGTTAACCAACAACTGTTATTTATTATAGAATATAATAAATTAAAAAAAATGACAGTATTAAAATATTTACAACAAAATATAATATAGTAACAAACTAATAAAAACGTAATATATTATATACAAATTTAACATAAATAATAAACTAAATAGATTTTGTTCTCTCAATTTCTGAGTATATATTGGACATTATAGTTTTCTATTTTGCGATATTATGGAATTTTATGTTATTTATTGGTATTTTAATATTTTTAAGTTGTGTTTATGAAACCTCCATGAGTCAATTTTAAAAACCTTGGTAGCCAAGCAATGTTTCTTGGATGGGGAGTCTCTCGTTTTTTAATTTATTCTCTAATAACACACTACATCATAGAAATGATTATTCCCTAGAAACAATCATCTTGTTATCAAAAGCTATCTAAGGAAGTAGGCAAAAGTAGGTAATTATTCTCCCAAATAGACATATGCACTCAATATGTTAAGCAGAAAAAAATTAAAATAGGCATATACAAACAAATGAGAAGGAAAGAGATTTTGTTATCAAACTTAAAATTAACAGAAATCAAGATTAAAAGTGTATTTAGGACAAAATTCATTATAGCTCACATAGATAAATAAATACTTGCCTGGCCCTTATTTGAAGAATGCACCCGTTCAAGATCATCGATCTCCTTTTGAAGCCACTTATCACGAGCAGCTTTACTTGAAAACTGAGTTGCTCGTCCTTGCTTTTGATAAAGTATACTGAGTTTCTTTTCACGCTCCATTATTCTAACAATTCATTTATTTGAGAGAAATATTAATTAGATCTGTTGAATATCCTCAACAAATGATAGAAATATGTTTCGGTAGATGTACTAGCCACAAAAATGTAACAATATTTAAGAATTGTAGAATGGAATATTATACCGGGTTAAATCAAGTTAGTTAAGCCTAGCTGGCTGGCCAGTGACATCTAATTATATAATCTCTGTTGTAACTTGTAACAAAATGCTAAGAGGATGAAATACAATTCTCCTACTTTCAAAATACTCTCTCTAAAACTCTTTGTAAACTCTGACACGGTTGAAAGTCAGTATCCTGATGGCAGAATACTCTACTCCATCTTCTTCCTCTAATAATGTTTCTTGCACTCAATCTCAAAGAACAATTTTCTCCTGTTGCAACAAGTGCAACATACAATCAAGGCTCATTGTCTTCAACAATGTTGAATCAACATTTCTAAATGACCAAAGATTCCTTTGTGATTTCTTAGTGAAGCCAACTCCAAAGCTGCAAAAGTTTGACCAGAGTATGAAGCCTAACAACAAGATACAATGCTCTTATTAAGGCTTCAATCTTCACTTTACAGTTGATTTTTTCTAAGCATTCATTCATATCGAGTTAAGGAGAAAATTCACTATTTTTTCAAAAGCAAACCTGCACCAAAGTACACATAGTTGCATACAGAACTGCAATCTACAACTATCTCCTTCACATCAAAATGCTTCCTAATACACTTGCTTCAATTGGCAATCCATTTTCAATTCAAGAACCTATATCTAGTCTTGAAGGGTTGAAGATCTCACATTGACAAGAGATAAGGCCAATTTACAGTATATAAATGGGGCAATGCTCACCTTACAAGTTGGTTTTGTGAGGATGAGTTAAGCTTAAACTCACTTCCTAATATGGTATCAAAGTTTATCCTAACAAGGTTTGTTCGGCCTGTCGTGCCACTAGCTATCAAGCCAATATCGGAACACCCAAATATCTAGTCCCACGCATGAGATGTTCATGCCTCAACGTGATGGGGGTATGTTGGAGATCCCATATTGACTAGAGATAAGACCAATTTACATTATATAAATAGGGCAATCCTCACTTTACAAGCTGGTTATGTGAGGATGAGTTAGACTTAAACTCATTTCCTAACATGAAGGATAGCTACAAGACTACAGCTAAGTAATTTCATTTATCAGAAGCAAGTTTGAACCCCCTTCCTACTTTAAAAGTTGAGATGCTTATTCTGGCAATAACAATGATAATTTTAACACTTCCCCTGAAGTTGGAGCACATAAATTACAAACTTCGAATATATAAACTAATCATCAGAGCTGAAAAATGCAGTGCAAAGATCTTTGGATAGCATCTTCTCCCTCAAAGAATGAGGATTGATCTCTCTCTGTTTGGTCCATTCATGAAACATAGGATTAAAAGCAATATGAAAGGTTTCATGATTATCACAATACAACATTGTTTGCTCAACTTCACAAAATTCAACTCTTAACGGAGGTGTTTAATCTACAGATGTTCATAAGTGGCCAAAGCCATAGATCTATATTTAGCTTTTACACTGGATCGAACATCAACATTTTGTTTCTTGAAACCAGCTTGAATTTGGATCTAATAACTGTTAGACTTTTCCTTCTGTTTCATGCTAGGCGTCCAGACCGCATCCCCGGCACACTTGCTAATAATAGGGTGATCAGATAAGATGGGATTATTTCAATAATTATAATACCCACAACAAAGAAAGATATTAATTACTTTTGTTCTGCTTCCTGTATTGGCAAATCTCACAGGTTAGACTCTCCTCTATCTACAACTCATTAGAACTTGGGTACAGTTATGGGGGCCTTCCCCCATCCCATCTTCAAATGGCTTTCACTATTATATTTCATTTGTTGAAAGCCGTATAATATAAGCATGTTAAAGATTAAAAAATATATTTCACTATCCTATAACATATCTAATCCAAGATTATAGCTCAATGAGACACTAAAAAAGTAAGATTAATCCAGTATAATAGAGTGCACTAAAATACCCAACCACCATGCCAAAAATGTCAGAGAACATAAACTACGAGAGTTAGATTAGATAAAGTACATTCAAGCATATAAAGGACAAATATAACTATAAACATACCGCATGGCAATGTCTTTTTCTTTCAGAACTTGATTCTCGTGTAAGGGAACGATTTTGCCCAGTTCAACGGTTGAATCTTGAATTTCTTTCTCAAGTATCTCCAATTGTCTTGCAGCATCTTCCTGAAAGCATGTAGGTAAAACATGAGCAATGTACAAAACAATCCCATCAAAACAACTCACAAAAGGTCTTCTTCAAATTAGTACCTTGGCTCGGATGTTTCCAGAGGTCTTCTCTTGCAAGTCTTTGGCATCAAGCTCAAGTTCTGTGTGCTTCTTTAATGCAATTGTTCGTCGCTTTTCAATAGACTCTTTTTCTTTGTTAAAGTTTTGAAGTTCTTTTGATACATCTTTTAATGTATTCTCTAAATCTTTGGATTTCTCATGTGCATCAAGAACATCATTATACTTCTTTGCTGATGTTTCAGAAACCTTGGCCCGAACATCTTCTATCTAAAACCAATGGACAAGCATTCAATCATAGAAATCGGAATAAGAAAAAAGGGATTAAAAATGTCTGAACAATAAATATTTGACAGCCAATAATATGATTGGTGTATAAGAATCGACAGAGATATTAGAAGTGTCCAATTATAAACTCCAACTAATTGTATCAAGTATATACAAGACCTTTTACTTGTATTTTTATAGCAAGAAAAGAGGAGCTAAGGGTATCAAGGCAATTATGAATGGACCCCAGGATAGAAAGTGGACAACTGGCACAACACTGATAGGGAGGAAGTTTGGTTTTCAGTGACGTGAATGACTTGGGGATAAAGGATCCGAGCAAAATGAAGAGAAGGAAATTTTTAATCACTTAAAAAATCGAGTCGGACAAGAGTTTTGCATGTCACAACCCTCTCTAGACCATTGTCAATATCTTAAGCAAACTTTTAAAATTTATCTTTCAGGTTACACTTCTATGTTCACCATTTAGAAGATTTCCTCTATTGTTCATTCTCATTTCTAAAAACTCAAAAGTGCTATCATTAGAAAACTTCTTTCAAGTGAAAATAAGCAAGTTCTCATTACAAAAACTAACTTAAGATGACTCCAACAATATTATATTAAGTATTAATAATACACATTTGAAATATTAATATCTGGCACACAAATTAACAGACACTTGTGTTTATAATTGAACCGATACACATATTCCGGTCTAACATGTCATTTTGATACCCAACACAGGTCTGTAGTCAAAGTAGCTAAGCCCACGAACTAAAATATACTATGGGGACATTTGCTTGAGTTTAGATTTACAATCTGAGGAATGTTGAGATAGATTTCCCATATTTATATCATTCTTTGTAAAAATATTTTCATCTAAAAAATATTCTGACATTTTTTTGAATGAGAAATATTCACATCGTTTAGATATAGTTATAATTTATTTAAGGGTAATAACTGAAGTCTTGTAGGAATGGGTAATGGGTGATAATGGGAGAAAAAATTAACTTTGTTAAGGATATTTGTCATATATTTAAATATTCCATGCTACCTTATTCACACGAATGAAACATCAACTAGAAATAAACGACAAATTATAATATATAAGGTGCAATCCTCACCTTACAAGCCGATTTTGTGAGGATGAGTTACACATAAACACACTTACTAAGAGGTATTAGAGTCATTTAAAGTTTATCCTAATAAAGTTCAATAGGGTTGTTGTACCACCGTTATTGGGCTCCTCTTACCCACAAATATCTAATCTCATGCTTGAGATGTTCATTCCTCAATATGAGGGGGTTTGTTGAAGATTACACATCAACTAGGAATAAGGCCGAATTATGATATATAAATAAGGTTTTCTCACCTTACAAGCATATCTTGTGAAGTTGAGTTAGACATAAGCCCACTTACTAAGAGATCATTATTGAAATAAACAACCTAATTTGGTATCACAGATGGTGATGCAGTATGTCTCAATGAGAAGCTGCACATAACAAGAAAGTGTTGGCACTTACAAAAAATCAATTGTTAGAGCTGTGTGCAAGAAGATGAGTATGTAATGAATGAAAGATTAGGCCTAAAATAAGTGTAAAACTGCATTGTTTTTCCTTATTTAGTGTGGGCAGGGATTTCAACCATGAGAACGTTCATGACAACACAACCAGCAAAAAATTATCACATATAGATGTTAACAAGGAAGCACCAGCTATTATGCCAAAACAACACAACAAGCTTTCAGGAAGCAAGGCAATCAGTGTTATTTATGCTATTGACTACCCTGTGAATTGCAAGACCCAAAAACACTACAGCTGGATGGTCGCTATTCTAATTTCTTTAACCCTGCAATGCAACAATTGCAACGCTCTGTCATCCCCGACCAACCAACCACCCTGATGATAGCACACTGTGGCACAACCCAACAACACTATAGCTGATGGCCACTACTCTAATTTTTTATATTTGTATTATGTGTTATAATATTATAGTATAATATATGTATTTATTAAATACTGCTTTATATTCTTTCTACTTATTATTAGTAATACATTCTATTTTATTATTATGCTTATGTGTTTATATATGCTATAAATACTATCTCTATACCCAAATATATAATTCTGTACTATTATTTTTCTATATCTTTAAATAGAATATAATGCCGTATAGTATTTTAATAATAGTACAATATATGATTGACAAAAAGTCCCCATATAACACTGCTCGGGGTGAAGAGTGGACAAATTTGGGTGCAGGCCCAACACCCTTCTCATCCAAAAATATATAGCTCTTTCTAGTTTCAACAGTGTTCACACATTACCATAGTGCCGCTATTGCATGCAATTTACTAGTTCTGGCACATGAGGAATTTCCATTTCTAAACAAAAACAGTTTAAAACTTCTAGTAATAATTTATAGTATTATAAATAAACTAAAATGGAAGGAAAATAATAAGAAAGAAATGCTTCACCTAACATCTAAAAAATAATTACATATAAAACCGTAAAGTGGTGCACATCTTGTTTCATAAATCAACTAAAAATATTATATATCTTTAGAATTTTTTACAAAGACTGAAGACACTCATAACTAACAGTTTTGTCAGGAATAAGTGTTCAATATTAATACGTGTATTTTGCATGCTTTTTGTAAAATTATAGTGTCTTAAATTGGAGCAGAATGTGACTCATCATACCATAACTTGCTTTGAACACAAATATTTTCAGTAGTTTCCTATAACCTGGCATATTTAGAGTTACAATATCTTCATGAATGTGTTACTTTATTGTGTCAAATACATTTTAAACTCTACAGCCTCTAGCTTTTAGTTCAGCAATGTCATCATTTCAATCCAGCATTCAAGCAACCTATTCACAACTGTCTCTGGTTGTGACCTCTCTCATTTCAGATACTTAATATTTTCCTTCCCCGATCTATACTGAATCAAACCAAACCAAAATATTATTTGAAAATATAAAATGAGATATTCATAAGAATCTATTTAAATTTTCATTGTCTTATCTTTAGTTATATACATGTGATTTTGAAGAACCAAACAAAAAAAAATAATCACCAAAACTACATACCCAATAAGTCCAACAGTTAGAAATTGTGCAAATAATTATATGAGAAATAACATTTAACACAACCTCTGTAAGTTTCTGCTGAGCATCTTGAACTTCTTTGCTAAAAATAGCATATTCTAACGATTTTCTTTGTTTGTCAAGCTGTTGATATTTTCTAAGTTCCTCCTTTTCCTCATCTAGTTCCTTCAACCTTTCATCTAAATACTGTACAACTTGGATTATTTGCTTTCTTTTATTACCTGTATAACAGAAAAATGCATGAGAATAACAGCATCAATAACAAGAATAATAACGCTCTAATGTAATACTTTATTTGCATATTATTCATCATTTACTAATAATGAAAATATTAACTCAATTTTTTTACTTTTAATATGAATATATTTCAATAGATTATTAGAAAATACTAAACTATTTGTTTAGTATCTTAAAAACTTGATATTAAGTTATTTAGTTAAAAATTTACAATATCAAATATGTCTCTCAAAACAATAAAAATAGTTCT
>Ga0123342_1001312_pt1 | contig 41784 bp, 19 predicted proteins | sample Turbeawhitnodule_FD_89960 | JGI IMG/M metagenome (GOLD analysis project Ga0123342, IMG submission 89960) | Root nodule microbial communities of legume samples collected from Mexico - Turtle bean Mexico white nodule | ecosystem: Host-associated > Plants > Roots > Nodule | place: Mexico: Nepantla...
ATTATATAAATATATATATATATATATATATATATATATATATATATATATATATATATATATATATATATATATATATATATATATATATATTCTTAAAGTGTACTAGAAGAATTTTGATAGAGAAGAATTCAATATCAAGATTTTGCAAAGTTTAAGTAGATCATGACAATTAATGATGTTTTCACCTCTTGTTAATAATTTCTCTCAATTACTCATTATCTTAGTATGATTAAAATATAAATCATGAATTAATCTCTAAAATAATCTTAAGAAAATTTGAATTGAAAAACAATTTTTTAATCTTTATGAACATATATCTAAAATAATAATTGATTATTCAGGTAAAAAACGATTTTCACAAGTTCAAAAAATAACTAATTATTATAAGCAATAATTCAATTATGTATAATTTCACAAATAAACAGTTGTTATTATTAATATTATATTTATTTAAAATAGTTTTTGGGTTACATAAATGATATAATAATCAATTATATTAAGAAATAATAGATTATAACAGTTAGTAACAATAGAACTCTTTTAAACTACTTTAAAAAGAAAAATTTCCAAAATTTTCTTAAAAGAACACCTTTCAATATTTTTTGAAAGGAACTTGGTGATTTTTTAAAGAAATTTTTTCTCTGAATATTAAATATTACATTTTGATTAAAAAAAAGTTGTCAAGATTCATCTAATAAAGGGATGATCTTTAGATGATTATGCTATACATTTTCATATTAAGTAAACTTCTCACATTTCAGGTGATAATTTTTTTTTCTTTTTTAATTTGCATTGATAACTTTGCACTATACATTTTTCATAGTAATTAAATTTGTCACATTTCAGTGATTTTTTTTTAATTTGTATTGATAACTTTGCAGTGGTATTTAGTGTGTTTTTATTTCTGGTATATTATCTTGAATTCTTTTATTTCTTGGTATATTAATTGTTGTATTGAGTTACTCTCTTTATCAACAACAATTTTAAAAAATAATTTTTCTAAAGGTTAATTTTTGAACAAGTTACCCCTCTTGATTGCGTTTGTAATTATTTATTGTTCACTGGACAAAAGGCTCATCACTAGATTAACTTTTTTTTTACTTAAAAATATAGTAATCTAAACATTACAATTCAATTGTAATTTAAAACTTAATTAATTTATCTTTATTATAGAAAAATTGATATCCAACTTATTATCACCTACTCACTATCCCATTTATAACAAAATGATTTATTTGAATGGAAAAGAAGAGAGAAATATAAAATACAATGAAGTAGAAAGAAGATAAGAAAGAAAAAAACAAAATGATTTATTTGAACGGAAAAGAAGAAAGAAATAAAAAATACAATGAAGTTGAGTAAGAAGGCTGGTAGAAAAATTAAAATTATTTTCATTATTTTTTCTATTTTTATTTTTCTTTAGGTATAGGTTAATTTTAACTTGTATATAAATAAATAAATTTTAATTTATAACATTTTTTTTCTAAAAAAAATGTTTATGGAAAAACTTGTCTAAAAATATATGTAGAATTCAACATCTCAACATCTATAAAGAAACTATGTGGAAAATTGAATAGTAGTGTAAGAAAAGGTGTTATTAGTAATATTAGTATAGATTTGTAAGATTTATGAACGAAAGAAGCCGAAAGCAGTTAAGCGGTGTTTTTCGGTCTGATTGTTCCCGTTTCGTCTTGGTGTGAAATTACGTGGCTTTCTTTTGTGGAGCGGTGCTGTTCCGTGCTGTCATTGTGAGTGTATTGCGTGGCTCTCTTTTGTGAACCGGTGCTGTTCGGTGCAGTCCTTGTGCGTGTAGGGCATTTTATGGAAAATTTATGCGCAATTAACTTTGAATATTATATAAATGAATAAATGCAAAATATACCAAAATAGATATTTTTTTCAGTTAAAATTGTTAATATTAGTTTGTATTTTTTTAATTAAATTTGTTAATTGAATTGAGAATTTTAGTTTAAATTAATTCTAAAAAAATTGGATATTACATTGACAATATATTTTATGTAAATTAAAGTTATTAAGTTCAGTTGAAAATTTTCTTTTAAAATAAATAATAATTAATATTTTCCAAAATAAAATATATAGTTAAAAAAGTTATTTTATAAATAATACCAAAATTTAATTTTTTTTATTTAAGAAAATGATATATGAAGTTGAAAAATTAAAATAAATTTTTTTACAATAATTTTGAATAATTTGGATTAAAAATTATTTGGGTTGATAAATTAAAATATTGATTATTTTTTAAATATTGTTAAAGTTAAAAATTCAGGTATAAATTTTTAGATTATATAATATATGAAAATATACATTATAAAATATGTAAAAGAATAATATATATATATATATATATTTATGCTAAAATAAATGTATTAAAAAATAAATTAAATTATTGAATATAAGTCATTAAAAGTAGAGTAGATGATGTTAAATAATTGATGAAAACAACATTATAATTCTACTTTAAATTGACAATTTCCTTTGTTGCGACCTTCATTGTGACAATAAGAACTTTTGTTGGCTTGTTCTGAATTGGTTGGTCCATTTCATTATGTATACGAGTTGTAATTAGTTGTCTCGAATTTTTACTTCGCATGTGGGGGTCAGGTATGAAATTTGGCTTGGTATAAGTAGACCAATAATTTTCGTTTCGAACGGGATGAAATTCAACTTGATATGTTTTTCTAATCGAGTGTACTGAATCAATGAATGTCGTCATTTGCAAATGATAAGAGTAACAAACGACAATAACGTGACGATAGAGAAGTCGAAGAGTTTGGAAGTGGCCACAATCACACCACCAATCATTTAATCTAACTGTATATGACTGAGGTCGTCGACCATATTAGGGGTGGCTAATTCTTGGACATCAAATTCATAATTTTCTGCATTAAACCTTTCCACAAAACACATAGCCACAAATCTTGTTGATTTTTTCTAAATAAGGTTGTGATATTTTCTAGATAATAATGACTTGCGCGTAACATGATGTCTATTTTGAAGGCTTGCTCAACAAACCATGTTTTTGTTTTTTCGAAAGTTGCCTTTTGCAAAGCGAAAATCGACAAGAAACGAGCTCCATTAAGCACGGAGTTACTGCATTCGCTAGATTTGTGGTCACATAACTAGAGTTACAATTGGGTCTCCTTGAACCCTAAACTTTAGACCCAAAATTCTAGACCATCTGGAGAGTTTTTAGGGTTAAAGTTTGCACCTTGGTTGCTCATAGCATTATAAATACAAGTGTTAACCCTCTTGTAAATCAGATTTGAATTGATAATGAAATGCTACCCAAGTTGTTAGCTCATTTGTCTTCAAATTCCCACTCTCAAGTTTGCACTTCTATTAGTGTTTTGCTTGAATCTTCTTAGAAGTTGGCCACACATCTTCTAAGCCTCTACCTTTCCTCTTCATTTCATCTTCTCCACACTTCAATTCAGTCATTGACGTCACTTTCAAGTCCATTCTTCCGCAACATACAAAACTACAACAAAGAAGAAACCAAAACAAGTTAGGATTGCATCACATATACTTTTAATTAGATGGAAACATGGAATCCTAGGGGTGATATGGAAACCTCCATCGAGCGGCCAGTCTCGGGAGGGGCGACCACCTTCTCAGCTTCGCTTGGCAGTGAAGAGTTGACGTCAATCGGCTCTCGACGAGGTGGCGGTGTCGGTAGAGACCCAGGGGACCAGGTAGTGGTGGCAATTTTGCTCCCATCCCTTGGCATTTCTTAGACTTGTTGGAAGGGTCGATCGACCCTTTGCCCGTTCGGGCCCCTGAGCCCTTGGAAGCACCCAGTGCTTCAATGCTTGGCCGACCCTTCCTCTAGGCGGCCCTCTCCCTGAAGGCGTCTAGTACACCGCCAGCCAGGAGGCACTCTTGATCCATGATTTCTGCAAAAAAGAACCAAGTGTTAATCAACGGTTAATAAACCGACCGAAAGCAAAATAAATAATTGTACCCTCAACGGCCGCCCAACGCGAAGAATCTGTATACGTGCCGATCAACTTCCTCGCAGGAAGCTTCCTCGGGAGTGCATCGAAGGGCGTGAAAACCTCTAACTCCTCGTCACCTCTGGCCGGCCGAGGCCATTCCTTAAAGTTGCGGGGTTTGTTGGTCCAGTAGTGGGGGAACCTCGACTGATCGCTCTCATAAAAAAAATAGGTCATCCTCCGGCCGAGTATAGACCTTGAGAAACCTCTCTTTAAACTTTTTATAAGAGGTGGCAAAGGAGTTGAAGATTACACAACTCGACCAACCGATTAGTGAATGCCACAGAATGATACTGGCCGGGTGAGACGTATAATAACTTAGAAAAGAAGAAGGAGAAGGGTGAAGACGCAAGGTGTCACATAACAGGCGAAAGGCCTGAATGGACTTCTAGGTGTTTGGGTGAAGCTGTGTAGGCGCCACATTGAGCGTCTAAAGGACGTCCATTGTGAAATTGTCAAAAGGGAGAGAAACATGTAAGTTCGAAAAGAAACAGGAGTACATGTAGAAGAAGGGAGGACCGGTACCTGGTCGACCCATACAGACGCTCTTGGTCGACAGGCAAGGCTCAACGCTAAAGAAACTGGAATGCAGGCTTGCCTTCAAAACCGGGAATCTGTCCAAAAATTTGGAAACAAAAGCCTTAGTTGAGAAGACGGAAGAGATCCCAACTACCTTAGGATCAACCCAACCATACTCGCTCGAGAGGTGACTTGCTGGGGGGAGTTCAACTGATCAACAACTTTAGTCGGGTCATCCCCCCTAACAACCTCTACCTGATGCGGCACGTCAGCCACACCGACCGATAGAGAGTCGGTTGTAGAAGACCCAGAGGACGAAGACGAAGAAGACGAGGACGAAGAAGAAGGACGCACGGGAAGGGGAGAAGGGGAGTAAAAGTCGAAGAAGTTGGCCGAGACAGGGAAGACATCACTAACCTTAAAGAAAAGCTGAAACCGAGATACACCAGGAGGATGAGAGAATACTTGGATCTGAGAGCAAACAACACAGAAGTAGCATAGTGTCTCGACACTGTTGGGACCACTATTTATAAGCTCAAAGGACCTCGGAAGACGAAATGTCGCAACGATTTCAACCGTTAGGTCTCCCAAATTCAATGGCTCACAACGCTTTGCATCCAAAAAACCCCTCATCAATGCGGGTCACATCGCGTCGCCTAAGGTCATGTCATACCTTGGAAAGTTCAACAATCACTAAACCTAGAAGATCGATCGATGGTCAACATTTAAAAGACTATTAAGATACATTCATCCTCAAGCCTGGGGCAAGTGTACTGATATGGACCGAACGATTAATACCATAACTCGGCTCCCATGACCGAGCTGACCGGCTCCCACACGTCTGTGCGGGTCGACCGACACATCTAACCCATTAACGCTCAAATCAAGGTCAGCAAAGCTAAACCACCATTAAGGACTAGGTAATACGCCCCTAAGTACAATCCAATTCAGTAATCCGGCCTAATAAGATAAGCTCATTAAAATAATATAAATAGCGCATATTCCAAGAACAAGGTACGTCATTACTAAATATACTCTGACAAATCAGTGTCGAGTACTCTTTACTGACTTGGACGTCAGAGTGCCTTCTACAAGTACTCCCATTCGGCATTCCTCAGGAGATCGAGTGATCACGCAACCGACATCCAGGAAGGTAACACAAAGGCTGAAGGAATAAATTGAAGTGTAAGTTAACTGCCCGACAAGAAAGAGGAAGACGAAGCCAGTCAATAGTTCTCTAGGTCTCATCTTCCTATTAGGAACACATTCTATGAATATCTGTAACTACTCTACCTTCTACAGTCCGATGTTAACCAATACCGTAGATATGAAGTGATGGGCTCGACTTGTGGCAAATTGCATGTCGAACTTCGGAACAACGTATTGAAATAATCAATGGAATATGCAAGGAGTCGCATAAACCAACTCAAGCGTCACCTTTGAGTGAAGTTTGAAAGAGTCGACATAATATGACATTATTTGTCGTGTAAAAGCCGATTTGTGTGACATAAATGTCAATGTGCTCATTTTGGACTCGTCATACCAGTTAATTGTGATCGATACTTTTCCAGCTTGGTGGAACGGGATTTCCCTGATCCCGTCGTGAAAAAGGGTGTCATCAAGATCCTCCTATTGTTAATTAATGAATATGAGCAGAGATGTGGTAGATGGATCCATTACATGTGTTGATTGTTTGTTGTGAGCTTTCATTCTTTGTGTATATTGAGGGGAGGATTGTACCACTCGTGAGCATCTAGGTCTTTCTGGTTTATGCTTAGTGTCTAAAGGATGAGAAATGTTTTACTCCTCAACACATTGCGCTTGTCTTCCTCAATTTTGCTAGTTCTTTCCTAAGCTCATTCAACATCATTACCTTGTCCACATGATTTTCTTGTGCTTCGGTAGTAATTATCATTCTTCTTTTGTTATATTTTTCAATAGTAACATGTGGTTTAGAAAGATCACAATAAACTCAGAAGACGAGCTCTTCAAATTTTCTTCCATGATAGACCTTTTCTTTACTTGTATGATATGTTATCTTTGTCACGTAATGGTAATCGGCCGAGATATTAATCCTTGTCAGAACCAGAATCTATATCAGTACACCAACGAAATTAAATTGGTGTTAGGTCCATGATCAACATGTATCAAATTTGAAATGCTCAATTAACAAGCTAATTAACATCCATGGGCAGAAAAGTAAAAATAGATGACGGCAAATATTCTGCAATTTCAATCTCTAATTATCACATTTTCAACAACAATTTCCTAATAGAAGGGCGGATTCACAAGTTCTTCTTGTGGAGAAGAGAATGAATAAGAAGAACGTTACCCCTTTGGATTCCATTTTCCCATATTTTCCTTTACCCCCAGAAGAGTGATATACATATATATAGCACAATGAATCTAGCAAAGTGAAAAAGTGAACAACACGTAAACATGGGTTCTATAAGCTAAAAACTAATTAGATCAGGAAGAGGTTGATTGTGAGCAGGAACATAAGGCACCATGATATATGATTCTTCAAAAGGGTTGGTTGTGTTGAGAATATTCTTTTCACCAGAGACAGTATGCATTCCTTTAGCGCCAACCATTAGATCATCATCAAAAACCTCCCATTGGTCAGTGATGACGGTCATCAAACCTTTCTCCGACTCCTTCTGGTGTGAAACAGGCGCAATGGCAGAAGGGGGTCTTACCACAATGGCCCTGTCCTCATCATTTGCCACAACACCACCCTTCTTGGAAGAGGCACCATTGATTATCCTCTTAAGATCTTGAATATCTTCCCGAGAAATTCTATCAATTTTGGGGCACTGAGAGGCATTGAGGACACCAATTTCCTTGCAAAACTCAAAGAACAAAGACAACTCCTCCCTTTGAATCGATGCTTTCTGAAGAACCTTGAGGCCAATGCTCGCTTCCATCCTCCCACCCATTTCATATATCCTCAACAAAACCTTGGCAATCTTGTTGCAAAATAAACTATACACACCGAAAACCTCAACTATAACACAATCCATGGCTTCAAGAACCAAACCAACATTCATGTGCTCATTCCGAGGCCTGATCTGAAGAAGCATATCAATCAACCCTTGCAACTTTTGCAAACACTCAAGCTCTTCCATCAACGTGTCCTCCACCTCCATCTCCTTGTTATTGTTATTCTTCTTTAGCCTTTTAACCTCGGAGGATACAAACGACGATCTGTGATCTAAATAAGCAAAATAAGAACGAACGAAATCGTTGTAGCTCCAAGCCTTTGCACTGCTCATATGACCATCAGAAAAGTTTGAGAGGTCAAAGGGTAACCTCCCTATGCGTTGCACCACAGGGATGTCACAGCAGAAAACGCCGTGGATGAGCATCAAGCCTTTCAGCGCGACAACCCAACTTCGAGTCTTTTGCATGCGCATGGAGAGAGACCACACAAGAGGTTTCAGGTACAAGGGCGAGGTTCGTAACCATTGGAACACTCTCTGCACGTTCTTAGAATCAATGCATTGATCATCATGGCTTGTGGCCTTGATCACCACAGTTTCTAACTTAGGATTGTGGAACGCACTCTTTCGCGCGAACTTTGCAAACCATATGCTGTTCTTGTCTTTTATGGCTCCAGCGGCTCTCTTCCACGCCCTCATTTTCCTTTCTTGATGATTATTTCGATATGGTTAAGGTTAGGGAGATGGTGGTGATCTGTTCACCACCTTCAACCTTCCCTTCTTTCTCAAGTGAAAACTTCTATTATTTTTTTTTCTTCCTTTACAGATTTTGTATGTTCATATTCTGTGTGGTTTGAACGTTCGCGTGGATGATGGAGGCAACAACGCAAACACAGAAGGTTTCATGTGTTTCGGTTTTGTACAACGCATCCACCTGGCATCATGGCGTATTTTTGGTCTTCATGTGTTGGAATCCGTCAAAGTTGTTACCTTAATCAGGTGTTGTCCCAAAACAACATTTGTCATGGGATGACTTGCATTGTTTGCTGACCTGGCTAAATCAAACGGATCAAGAGTTTTTTTGTGGCCCCACGATACAGCTTCTACTTAATTCTGGAACGTGAACTGGGCCAGAAGGAATTTTTGTCACTCTTCTGCATGTCCCTCACCATGCACAGAGTCTACGTGCATGTCTTCATTAGCTTGCTTTTGTGAATGTGTATGATGTTGCCGGCTTCTCTCTAACAACAACGGCGCAGTTAACTACTCTTTCTAATGGCCCTGCTAGTGAGGGGAATTCTCAACCTAACATACAATTCACTGGATTTATTCAAATAGTATAATATTATTCTTTGTTTATGATGAGAAATCGTTTTCCTATCATCACCCAAAAACAGATATGAAAAATATAGATGGATAACTTTTTGAAGTTCTATACTGTCTTTGATTTGTAATTAAATGATATGACAAAATATTAAAATAATAATATTGAGAGTTGTAGTGTGGTTGTATAAAAAACTGAGGTTGTCAATGTATCATTATCCAAAACATATCTGAATTTGGTTCTACATAAACTTAATTTTGACCTGATTTTTTAATTGATTTTAAATTAGAATTGAGAAAAAATTAAAATACTCAACATATTACAATATTGGTGTTGCAATCTCAAGTCGAAAAATAGCATCGCTAGGATCATCACCGCATTCGAGGTATTGTCCGCTTTGAAGTTCGAAACTCCATTACAGTTTTGTCCTTAAAAGACATCTCGTTGGGGTTTAAAGGAGAAAAATGTATTTAAACTATCATTGACCTTGACTCCAAAGTGATGTAAAACTATATTGAGCATACGGAAATAATTGGTGATAATTAAAATTTATATTTGAAAAATTAAAATAAATTACTGAATATTAATATTGAGATTTTGTAAAAGAATACCAAGTTATCTGATAATAAAAATTAAAATTTTAAGTATTGGTTTAAAATAATGAGTTGAGTGCATTTATAATTAAATGTATTTATTAATTTAATTATATAAAATGGAATGATATTTTACATATTTAAGAAATTAAACTTATTTATTGTGTTGATAATTAACTTATGCATGATATATATATATATATATATATATATATAAAAGTTTTAAGATATGTTTTGGTAATAATTAATTATAATTATTTAAGTAAATATTGAGAGTAATATTAAGAAATTTATTCTTTACAACATTGTTGAAAAATTTCACTAGTGAAAAGCTTTATATGAGACATATGCATGATAAGGTAACCAAATTAAATAAATTTTTGTGAATTTAATATAAATATCAATAGGAAATAAAAATGCGATAGAAGATAAATATTTTATGTTTAAATCAAGTAGAGATATATGATATTTGATAGAAAGTATGAAGCATTCAATATTCCTCCTCGATTTGATAGAAAAAATCATACTTTAAATATAACATTTACGCTTCTAAATGGCCAATCCATTAATACTATCAATTACAATCAAAATTGACCACTAAAAACATTTTAAATTCTATTTAAACAAAAGAGTCAATTTTGTTGGGCTAAATAAAGACATAAGCATATGTTGTTGATAACAAACACAAAAATAGATAAAGTATTACTGGTAATTAGAGCACTTCATTCTATCTATTGATTTTTTTTTCAATCTTATGTTAAATTTGGTCATAATAGGTTGTGAGAATATAAAATTGCATTCAATAACAACTAAAAACTTGAACATGGATAACATATGTAAAATAAAAATGGCTAGATTTTCTTATGCTAAATGATGCATTGACCAAGTAACTTGTTAAAAATACATGATATACATGACACAGTGTTCAATTTGTAAGAGCTTTTAATCTATATACATGATATCTTCACTTGATCTTAGTGTATTTGCTAAGCAGAGTGTTGTTTGTTTGCAGGAGAGATATGCATAGTGGAACAATAAATAGTGAATGAAGCTAGGATGAGAACAACACATTAATGTGACACTTGTGATGGAGTTAAAGTCAAGTAGCGAATAACAAGTCTAAAGTATTTACTGGGTGGAGTTGTAAACAAGAAAGCTAAAACAACCATTTTACGAGGAATCCATATATAAGTATCACTTTTTGTTTATGTTCTGCATATAGAATGTGGTCTTTAGCATGTATTACAAAATATTTTGGTGATTAAGATGTTAACTCTACTAATTGGTCTGAGTTTTTTTGTGAGGGTTTCTGTTGTAATGATGCATTTTGTTTGATTTTGTTTGATGATAATGTTTAGGTTCTCAAGTTTAATATGTGGAAGAGGTCCAACATTTTAACTTTTTGGTAGAAATTTGTTAATTTTTTTTAAAAGAGTTAGAATACCCTTGTACTCCCATTTATTGATTTGATAAAAAAAACCTTAAATATCAACAAAGAAGTTATTTATCAAATGAATAAAAGAAAAAGGAAGTTACTAGTTTAATTTTTTATTTACTTTTTTAATTACTCATTTACAATTCACAAAGAATTTTGATTTCTTTCATTTAGTTCCAAATGTTATCTTTTTCTAAAGCTTTATAATACTTCAATAATTCTAAATTTTTGTTTTGTTTTGTTTTTCAATTTTCTTTTCTTTCAAAACTTTTACTAGAAAGTCTTCAAAAGTGATTTCATGTTATGCATCATGTTACCATCACGGCCAGATTTTTATTCTCTCAATATCACCAGTGAACTTTATGTTATGTACTTAAAGGATTAAATATGATCTTTAAAATAATCATAATTTTATAGTAAATTTAATTTTTTATGGATTTAATATTGTGATATTTGAAAATACTTAATGCATTTAAATTGAAAATATTTGTAAATTGGTAGTTAAAAAAAGAAAAACTTGTATTTGTTGTTAATTGACTTTTTAAATCTCTAAAGATTAAATATTATCTAGAAGTGTTTTGATTTTTTGAATAGAAATGAAAAATGCAGGATGAAAAAAGTTTTGTCATTCTCCCCCCAATTGATATATAATGTGAGATAATTTGAATTTGGAGTAGAAAAATGTGAAGGGTAGTGTGGTCCTAGGACTAGCCTCATATCCCAAAATAGCCTTTTTATTTGTTGGGTGAGTCCTTTGGAGCAGAACCCAAATAATTGATGTTTTGAGAAGAGAAAGCAGGTTTTGGGGTTATGAAGGGTTATTTTTCATAGAAGATGGGCTTAGGGCATGAATTGGGGTTTGGAAGAGTCGTTGTACAATCTCATCATTTCGTATTGGTCCCTCCTTCTGCACTAACAACTCTCCATCTTTTCACTCACATTTTCTTTTCTAACTCTTTTCTTCATTTTCCCATCTTTCATAAATAAGAACAAGAATAAAAAAATAACACCAATCAGAACTTATTTGGTAACAAGAGAATAAATAAATAATATTTCTTTATTTACTATTAATAAATTTATTTTTTATTATTATAATAAAATATATATATGCTCAAATAAGTTTAACATTTTTAATATATATTTATTTTTTATTTTAATAATATAATAAAAGAATATAACTTAAAATATTTCAGCTTAACTTCTTTTGTTACCTACTGCCTTCTATTAGCCACTTATTCAACCTTGAAGCTACAGTCCAGAAAAGAGCTTGTTATGTTAATGTTCTAAATTTTTGTTTTCTTCTTTTTGTTTAAATTGCACATATTTCCTATACAAGATAATATTGCTTTAATAGGAAACATTTGTGATGAAATTGATTCTTATCACAAAAATACAAAAATAAAATAGACCAACTTAAGATAATATTTAGGGTTATTTTCAATATAGAAAATATGAATTCACAAAAACAATGGCAAGTTATTTTCCTTTCAATTTATGATTTTCTACCTAACTTTTATTTAAATAACAATTTTTGAAATGGTTTAGATCTCTTAACTCAAACATACTATTATTACACATATGTTTATACAAACCACTTGATCACCAATTAATAATATAAACAATAAACACATTTTGCCACATTAACCATTAGACAAACAAACAATTTAATTATATTTTCGTTTTTAGAATAAAATTACGAAAAATATGAGAAAATATATGAAAAAGAATAAAAAAAATTAAAGAAAATGTGAAAACCTCGAACAAAATAAAAATATGGAAAAAATTATTTTCATTGTCATCGTGTTGTGGTATTTTATATATAGAAGTGATTTTACAAATGTATTGTTGACATAGAAATAGATATTCCTACCATATATATAGTGTTGTCATATTAATTTAAAATTTAAAATTTAAAATTAGTAAATCTCTATAAAGTACTTTTCACACCTAAGAAGTTGGATAATTGCTCTGGACGTGTGACACAATTTCTTAGAAAAAATAGTTAAATTTATATTCGTCTCATGGCTCATTTTTTAGTAACCACATTATTAAATTTTTGACTTAATTTTGTTTGAGCTGAATTATTTTTAAGTAGAGCTTCATCAAGCATTGCTCGAACTAAATTTCCCTTTAAGTTTAAATATCACATTCTCCCTAATAGATATGTATGTCATATCTTATAATATCTCGATCTTCATTTCTTTATATATCATTTTTCTTGAAATATATAATGCTGTTTAAGTATTTTTTTTTCTTTTATCTTACTAACTATGTATTAAATATAGTTTATATCATTTGATTTTTTTTTTCATTTTATGATATCTTTGTATTTTGCAAAGCTAATAAAAGAAGCTTGTCTAAATTGATGATTTTTTTACAATCTTATGGGGCTATAGTGGATGAATGTGTCCAAAAGTCAATCTTTTAGTGTTGATAACCCCTCTAGTTTTAATGTTAGGATTAAAAAGGTTATTGGATGCAATCAGAGACATTGTTATTCATATTGTTAAGTGTTAAGGAATGTGTTTGTATGTGAAGTAATGCTTCAAATAAACATATGCATATTTTTTATTTTTTTTGTGTTAAAATGTTTGGTATTAACATGAGACCTTCCAAGATTTTTGTCCTGGTTCAAGTGATCTAATACGAATGATGCTACTAAAAGGTCTTTTGGTTTATCTGCTTGTGTTGGCATATTCGGAGGTAGTAGAAATGAGTATATTAGGAGTTTTTCCACTTTCTTGTTAGAATTCATTATATTTTGAGATCACCAGAGTCATTCTTGTCATTGAGTATGCTCACTCTGATGATTTTAGAAGATTTTGGCTTGAAAATGATTATTTTTTGCTTTGTCAAACTTTTTCTGATCTAAGTATGGTCTATTAGGATAGATGACACAAATATTTGATGATTTATGGGGACATAGAATTTAAAAATTTTCACATCTCCAATAAAAAAAATCATTGTGTTGATAAGTTAGTTACCATAAAAATTGATAATAAAATGATTTTTTTATGATATTTCATTTTACGATATTGTATTAGTTTATATTTTTTTCATAATAAATAACAACTCTCTATCTTTAGGATTTAATAGAGAATGTTCTCTCTTGTTTCATGGTTTTGATTTAGTCTCCATGTTTTACTTCTCTTTTCTTTTTTTTCTAATATGATGTGTTAGGATATCATCCTATTTGATATGCTAATATTCATAGAGATACTAAATATGAATTTCAAAAAAATCTTAATATTATTAATTATTTTAATTTAATTAATTATTATATATTTTCATGTTGATACTTTGTTTATTTATTATTGTCAGCTACCTGAGTGCATGTATTATACACATATTTGCTCATGTAAAAAAAAAAACATTTGTGGTAAAAGATTTATGGTAATATTGATCCAAGGAGTTACATATGATTTGGTTAGATGTTAAAAAAAATGGACATGATTTTTGCTTGGTAAGATGATGTTATCATCTTACTTTTGAGCAAAAGCCCCAACCTGCGGCGTAACAAAGCTACGACAGACAACTTTTCTCGGGTTTGATGTATGTTTCTCATTCCTATTTCTTTTTTTTAACGTCAATCCAAAATTACACATAATCTTCTTTTAAAAAAAGTCACTAACAAGAATCTAAATCAAGAACACTCCCCTTAATCATTCAAATATTTATAAGAGATGAGAAATATGTGACGGGATCTCACAAGAATGTTTGCTAAACAGGGTGAACAGTATTTTAGCAATATAATCAATATTTTATTAAACAATATTTTAAAAAATGGCCAAACTTGTATTGGATCGTAGTAAGATTAAAGGAAAATATGATGTAATCGAATTTTAAATATTATGTGAAAGAAAAATTTATGTCCTAAACTACATGCATCAAAGATAAATTGAAAAACAAAATTTGCTATATTAATTAAAATTTATTAAAAATACAAAAGATCATGAGATTTGTCTTCTTTGTATAAATGAGATTTGTCTTCTTTGTATAAATGATATTAAAATTAGTTGAGAACTACACACAGGGCGGAGCCAAAAATTTGAAGGGACCAATTTAAATATTTATGGTTATGAAAAAAAAAAAATCAAATGGATCACATTTGTAAGAATTTTAATATTTTTCTTATGGACAGAAAAATATAATTATATTAATTATTATAAAAGAAAAGATAAAATATTATCTTTAAAATAAAATATTATAATTAAATATATTAAATATATATTTTTGAAATATCAATGCAGTCATATTATATTTTATACATAATACAATAAAAATTTGTAAAATATAAGAATAGCTACAGTCTGTCTCGTTATATTACTACTAGAATGAAAATATATTTATTGTTATAATAAAAAGAATTCATTAATTTATAATAAGAGAAATTTAAAATTATTTAAAATATTACTTCAATATTAATATAAAAATAAGATTAAAAGTTAATATAATAATAAGAGAAAAATATAAATAAATATATATTTTTTTTTTAAAAATTAATACAAAATTTGTAAATACGTCAAGAATTAAAAATTTAGAAAAAAAATATAGAACTAAATGCAAAATTGGTATACTTTTCAGTTTTCTAGAAAGAAAGATAAAGATTGTAAGAAATGATGTAATTGAAAAGAAAAGGAAAAATATATAGAACTAAATGCAAAATTGGTATAATTTTCAGTTTTCTAGAAAGAAAGAAAATGATTGTAAGAAATTATCTAATTAAAAAGAAAAGGAAAAATATATGGAGACTAAGGTGGAAGAAATTTATAAAGAAAATGACATGTATGGATATAATCATTAATCATATATTGTGCATTGAATATTAAATCGAGTGTAAAAGTAAATAGTTTAATACTCATGGTGAATCACAATTAAAAGAGACAAACAAAAGTTAACGGAAAGATAAGTTAAATTATTAGAAGATATAAGTCTTTCTCATATACTTGTTATTGACATTGAAGTTTATTATACAAGTAAGATAATTTTACTTTATTTAATATAAACTACCCAATGGAAAACATGTATAAGATGAAAGTAAATTATATCAAATCATAAATAAAATACAACTTGTTAACAAGATACAGGTCAATCATCAAGCAGGAAATTCAAGATCTTGCAATAGACACATGTTATAGAAGAATAAACAAATCATGAAAAAGTGACAAATACAAAAATCACTAGATAATAGATGACCAATCAATCAATGAACATATTGCTTTGATAAAAGATCTTACCAACAAATGAAAATCTTACAAGACATAGGTATAAAAGACATTAAGTGTTTTGTTAGAACAATTTTCTCTAAAGAAGCTTTAGAAGAATGGAAGTGTTAGATGTTGTTGAAGAATAGACATATGCATGCTAGGCTAGACACTAAAATAAATAGTAGACGAGTTTGTGATGCAAATATGATTGGGGAAGAATCTAAGTAAGGAAAAACATATCTGCAGATCCAACTAACTCCTTAAATTTAGGAACAAACCATGTGTCTTTTTCTTAATTCAAGGAGTCACTCATGTATATTGTTTAATTAAGAGTTAACTAAATATTAATTATAAGATTAATTATTCTTAATTAGTCTTAATGTACTTAGGATTTTAAACTTTCAAGACACATGAAAATGTCTCTTCCACATTATAGGTTGTGACACCAATCTATAAATAAGATCACTCTCTCTTGTAAAATCACTTTAGAAGATTGAATGAAAATTCTCTTTTGTAAGTGATCATCTTTGAGAGTCTTGAAAGTTCTATAGTTGGCTTTAGTTCTTATCTAGATAAGCCTTTTCAAGTAGCAAATCTTCTTACACTTATCATTTGGGATTCTTCACAAAAGTGACACGTTCTAACCATTTTTTAGTCTTTAATCCATTTTCCATTTCATTTGGTTACAAGTTCTTGTTTCCTAAATCTTCTCTTCAATTGCCACAAACTTCACCATATTATCCTTATGCTTTCGCCATTTTTATATCTACTACCATGGGTTTTTTAGTTCTCCACATTTTCTTTAGTTGATCAAGAACATTCCAACCTAATGCGACATACAATCTCTCACAAGTAAATAAGAATAGACATAGATCACAAGACACACCTTTATGACATTACATTGTCTAACCTCTACGAGTTGACTAAGAATGCCTTCTAAGGAAGATTCTGACACAAAGTATGATTCATCAATGTGTGCATGATTAATTTAATTGTTAGTGATTCAAACATCTAAAAGGTAAAAAGTATGAAAGTTACGACCCTCTAGAAAATTTTTAACACATAATGCTTTGAAGCACGTAACCTATAACAAATCTTGAGGTTATCTATTTAAGAAAGCACTTTCAATAGAAAAAAAAACTAAGGTTCCAAGATACAACTAACTAGGTTTCATGTGCATGAGAATAATGTTAAAAAGTCTTCAAGTTCTTAAGTTAAAGTTCATCTTTTAAACGACTTGTAAATCCTTCATTGTTGTGTAGTTATCTTTAGAATCAAGAAGTATATAGTTTCACATCCACTTGTTTGAGTGTGAACTTTGTAATCAAACATATTTTATTGTTGTATGGTTTGGAGAGACTACGTACTTTTCCTTAAGAAGCCTTGTGTACTCATACTTAAACTAAAGAGGAGTTTTAACGAATATCCCGAAGGCTTCATGTATTTTAAACTAGAGAGACATTGTGTACTCAAATAACGAAAAATGACTTTATGTACTTGTTGTAAGCTAGAAGTGGTAATGATAATACTTATCTTACTCCATGGTTTATACACATATTTTCTAATTCCTAGCATTCTTTGAAAAAATATTTCAATGAATTTTGGACTTGGATTACCAAAATCAAGGAATGGACATGACTCCATCCTTGTGGTAATGGACACATTTTCAAAATTGGCTAATTTTGTTCCATGCGACAAATTTTATTACGAATGTCTTATTGCTAACTTATTTTTCAAAGAAATGGTTAGACTACTGGTTTTCCTAGAAGCATTGTATCTAACCAAGACTTTAAGTTCCTTACTCATTATTGGAGAATTTTATGGAACAAGATAGGCATTATCCTCCATCTCTTAAATACTTGTTACCCCTAAATTGATGGTCAAATAAAAATGGTTAATAAAACTCTGGGTCAACTTCTTATATGCATAATTTCTAAAAATCTCAAAGAGTGACAAACACATATACCTCACACCGAGTTTGCATAAAATAGAGTAGTTCATTCTACTACTTCCCAGTCACCTATTGAGTTTGTTTATGGGCTTAATGTTTTAATCGCTCTTAATTTGTTTCCCCTTCCTACTCCAAAAGACATGATGCTTACTAATTCAAATGCAAGAGCAAGTTTTATAAAATAATTACATGTCAAGGTAAAAAATAGTAGAAAAAAAGGTTAAAAAATATTTAAACAACGCTAATAAAGGAAGAAAAGAGATTTTCTTCCAACCAGAAGATTGGATTTGGGTTCATCTAAAAAAAGAGAGATTTCCAAATCAAAGAAAATCCAAGCTCCAAATAGAGGAGATGATCCTTTTCAAGTCCTAAAAAAAATAAAGAATAATGCAGTCCATTTCCTTGAGGAGTACGGTGTGAGTCATAACTTCAATGTTTCTATAACTTCTTTATGTGATTTAGGGCTTTTGAGTTCATGGATGAATTTCCTCCCAGAAAGGAATGATGATATAAATAAGGATAAGGAAAGAGCTTGTTGAAAATAAAAAAGAGTAGACAAAAGAAATAAATACAAAAAGCAAGACAAGAGGAAACAAATATATAGAAGATTCCAATGAAGAGTTACAAGAGGAAGACTCTAAGCTATAAAAAAGGACATAAGAAGACATGTGAATGATAGATTCCTTAGATTTAGTATATTTTGGAAGGCAGCGAAAGTCTTAAAGAAAATGGATTGCACCTTAGAGTATGGAAGTTGTGTTGATCACACGTAGAAACAAGAAGAGGTTGAGTCAACTTCATTGGTTCACTAGGAAAGCTAGCAAGAAGAAGATTGAGACACAAGAGCATGTAAAATATGAGTTTAGCAGTTTCATTATTCTCAATCAAGTATGAAATTACAAAGGAAAAAGGTCCTATTTATAGGCATGAAAGGTCAAGATAGTGTTCCATGCAAGCTACTCAAACCCTAAATTGCGTGACAAGTTAGGATTAGGTTAGCAAATCCACCCAAGGCTTCTAGAAAATCCTAACTTGCATCCCAAGTTAAGTTTTTCTAGAAGCTAGTCACGTCTTCTTTCTTCTAGGATTAGGATTTTTATTTTATACTATGAATGGCTTAGAATACAAGACTTTGAAAATGAAACTATATTCTATTTTATACAATTGTTACAAGACTAGAGATTTAATATATTATCCTGCATGAAAGAAGAGTCTTCAAAAAAATTTCTTCTTTGTCTATTCTTCTAACCATTGTTCTTCTAAGGAGTCCTACATGTATCTTCTGAGATGGTCCTCCATCAGGAGGTCTTAAAGGGAAAAACATCATATATGATTTTAGTGATATCCTTGTCAGTATGCAAGTTGTAACGAAGGAGGTGGAGTCATCAAAACCATCAATATTTCGTGAGGAAGTTGCTTATGACGAAGCAACATTTGAGAATATGGTCTTGCATAAAGAAATGAATGAGACTTGGAAGCTGGTAAGACCAACTAAAGGTAAGAGCATTGTAATTTAAAAGTGGATCTTCAAGAAAAATATCATTTGAACGTCCAATGATAATGCCTTTATTGAAACACTTATGTTTGTGGTTGTATAGTGTGTCTGGTGAAACACCTAGGTTAGTCCAAAAAGTTGAGTTCGTAGTAATTAATGCATCTACCTTAATAAAAAGTTTGATAATAGAGCGGTTGTTGAAACATCTACATTAAAAAATATTTATAATGGTAGAGATATATGGTGAATCCTACATTTATCATAGAGTTAGTTAATGTGACCTATGTTCTTTCTCATTACTTCCTTAATTCGATTTTGCTTTTCAACTTTACCTTATTATATATTCTTTTATGTTTGATGAAAGCTTCTCTTTCATGGTTGAAGCTTTCAAAATGTTCTTGACTTAATAGATATTTTAGACATGTTCAAAGGAATATTAGATCATTATATAAGTAAATTGTAGTTTGATATTGAAACTGTTCCATGATACGTACTGCTACTTTACGAATGTTACATGCATCGAAACAAACGAACGGCTACTTCAAAAGTGTGAAGACTAAAGTCATGGCAATGACGCGATATTTTTGCTTTCGGCTCTCGCTTTCTCTTTCTCCACATCTCATTTGCTAAGCTTTGATTTTGGTATTTACGATGGGTGTAATGTAACTTAGCAGCAAGCACAAAATGTGTAGCTTATTTCCTTCTTGCAATATCCAAGTAAAGCAGAAAGTGTGTGTGGGATAGAGAGAGAAACAGAGAGAGAGAGAGACCAACATTTTCAACCCAACTACGCTGCTACCCTTCTTAAAAAGCAGCAAAGCAGAAAAGAAAAGGCATGCCTCTGATTCGCCAAGAGACAAGGACCCATATGAAAATTAAAAATAAAAGAAAGCAAAAGGTTAAAATTTTAAAAGCAGTACAAAATCCCAATGGGAATCTTTCTTCCTCTTCAACTGTTCAAGGTGATCCCACATTGCCACCTCTCTCTCTCTCTCTCACACACACACACACTCTCTTTCATCCTGCTCTATTACTCCTTTTTATGCTGTCTTTCTCTTTTGCAATCTTTTCCTCTTTCTCTCGCTCTCACAGACACAAACACACAACAGACAGACAAACCAACATTTTCTCAGCTTCTGGCATGAGCTCATATATTGATGGGATTTTCATTCGGGGATCATTTTGTAAGTTCTCTCAAACCTTCATTCTCTCTCAACCTATTCACTCATAAAATGGGTAATTGGAGGGTGTGTTAATGGTGAAGAATCTTTGCTGTTTTTTTCCTTTCTTCTTCCATATTCTTGTGACACTCAGCATGTGGTGCTTGTGAAAAACAATTTTGTAAATATTAGGACCAAAAGGAGAGCGATTTTTGCTTGATAGATGAAACTAGTGCAACACAACAACAAAACTGTATCATCATGGAAGTGCATCATCTTCAAGGGGTTGATAAAAGCACTGATTTCTTCCCAGTTGAACACCCTATGGAGCCACCGGATGAAGATCGTCCCGTGAAATGCCCAATGCCCGAGTCTTCCGTTATTAATGTAAGCATACACACCTACACATGTATATATGTTCATTGTTCTTTAGTTATCTACTTATCTTATCATATGATAGTATGACAATTAGGGATTTTGCATGGTAAGGAAAAACAATGCAGCTTCGTTTTTATGTTTGTTTAGTGCCCATGTTGATTCCTTATTTCTGCATTTGTCTTATAATTTTGTTCTCGTAATAGTCTCTTGCTCGCAAAGGGACCGACATGTAAAGTTTCTGGAGACGTACTTTATCACAAGAATTTGATATACTAAACAAAAAAAAAAAAATTGGCTTGCAATATTTGAAAGGTACACCCTTCTGAGCTTCTCTTTCTAGCTCTGAATTACAGCATACAGATGTGGAGAATGTCTTTTTAGGGTTTAGTACGGCATAGACAATAGCTACAAGCTTTGAAAGAAAAGCATTATATATCTTAATTGAACCTCAGTACTGTGCAGATATTTCTCATAATGTATCTCTCATATCTAGTCAGGTCTTTGCTTTGAAACAAAAAATAAAAAATAAAGGAAGAAGGAGAAAAATCTTTTATACAGTCAATGTATTTCTCATCTAGCTAGACGTTCGTCAAAGGTATTTGTCATTTGATCTTTATTAAATAAATTTCTATTGTCCAAAAACATTTTTTATATTAATTCTCCAAGATTAATAGTATATTTGGGGAATGTAAAAAGTCAAAAGATATTATATACCATCACTCGATTTTATTTTCTAGATATCCATGTCAATTATAAAAGATTGTTGATTCTAGTTGGGAAGGGCTGTATATTTTCGTTTAATATCCTCTCTTGTAATATCATATAAGCCAGTATTAAATAAAAAAAATACATTCAGTAGTTACTTTAAGTATAAAAGAACATTCAATGTGTTCTTAATTTGGTAAAATTTCACAGGAAGATAATACACAAATATTCAGAGTTATTCTTCAAACAATAAATGATTGAAGTTGATGAAAACTAAATATAGTGAGATGAATCTAATTACTGGTTTCTCTAGAAGAGGTTAAAAAAGGAAGAAAAGAACCAGAATATTTTATTTTTAATGTTTGGTTTCACTGATTGTTACAAAGGCCCTCAGGAAACGCAGTGTAAAAGGAGTATTTCCATATTTGAAGTTCAGTCTGAAGTTGAGGGAAGAAACTGACATAAACGTGACCTTTGTAGGATGAAAGGATGCATGAAAAGAGGTTTGCAGAAAGCTTAAAGAAGAGAGCAGAAACAACGGGAAATGGGGAAAGAACAACATCCCTGGTCGCAGAACCTCCTGCTCGAGGAGTACGAAAGCGGCATCACACCCTCACAAACGGAGGCGGAGATCTTGTGATGACTCCATTAATGAGAATGCCACCTCTCCCTCCCCTACCATCCCAGAATATCACCATCTTTCAGGTGCTGCAACAGTTGGACAAGTTTGAGTCTTAACAAAGAAATAAATTCCATCACAACAATCCATGGAACTAAGGATGCATTTTGGTTATAAGCTGAGTCAGATTCAATAGAGCAAAACGAAAAGCATTGGAGAAGGAAGATCCTAAGTATTCATCTTATGTGGATCGTCAAAAAAATGTACCTCGTGTTTTCTACTAAATCCAGATATTTTTATACTTCAGCGTTTGCAAATGTGCAAATCATACAATTCCTCGTCCAGTCTCCTAATCCTCTAATTAAAATTTATTAAAGACTATGAAATCGCAAATGAAATTCATTAAATCATGAATGAAAAATACACAATTTTATGATTTGTAACAGGATTATATTGCTGATATTTCTAAAGAATAATTGCAAATAAAGTGTTCTGCTTAAAATTTCACAATACCTTCTGCCCATCATAACATATGCTGTGAGTTTTATATAAGATCAACCGTCCTTGTCCAAATATAGGCGTGCAGGCGCAGGCACTATTTCCATTGAAAGAGAATAAAATAAAAAGGCAACATAAACCAAAAATATAAAGACAAGGATAGAAAATGATAAATATCAATCAGACACAATTAGTGTCTTCGTCTTATGTGCATCGGAAAGAGGAAAGCATTTTGACTGCTATACAGCTCAAAAGAGAGAAAAATGTCACAAAATACAGTTTGACAAAGACAAACGGGTTGTGATAAGTTAGAATTAGTGACGGTAAAGAAATGCATTTACTGTACAAAGTTTGCACTCTGTTAGGGAGTAAGGAATCATTCGGTGTTAAAGCCTGACCTTCTGATTGATGCATCATTTTCTCGCAGTTCGCCTTCCTTACAAGCCTTTTTCTGGCTTCACCGTTTAGCATAAAGCAAAATATAAAGAAAACATTTGTAGACTGGTTGCATATTTTTTGTGAAATAATTGGCACGTAAGGAATCAAGAGGAGCAAGTCCTGAAGTGACAACATTTCGTTCATTCTACAAGGGAAATACCAAGGGCCACAGCCATGCCCATTGTCAGCGAGATTATTTGGACAACTGTACTTCTTAATTTTGTATTCCCATCGCTATTCATTTCTGCAAGTACTCCCGCAATTGAGATGTATATAAATCCACCTGCTGTAAACCCCTGTCAAAAGAGAGACAAGTTATTGCTTAAATCAATGAAATTTGAAATCAACCTACAAATACGTTACGATACATTCCTTACCTCAATTAACGATGACTGTCCAGGATCTTTCCCCCACAGCAGAGCCTGCACCAAGAACAATGAGTTATTCTATTTCATTCTATGTTCATTGTGCATAATAAACAATGAAGAGAACCTAGGATATTGAAATGTACGTACATATGATACTAACAATTATCCAAGACCAATCAGCAAATTCCTCAACAATACGATTTCAGAAGAATTATAGTACATAAAAGTTGGACAATTCTCATGTTCTTACTGTATAGAAATCTAAGGCATAATGAATTTCTCTTTTCATGTTTCGGACATTTTAATTTATTAAGAAAATTAAAAAAAATTAATTTCAGAAATATGTAAGTTGACTGCCCTTTTGTTTCTCATGTGCTTATTTACTTAACTATGCTGTTCCAATCACCAATTCAGTACACAATATATGATCTGAAGTGTCTTAATTAGAAAAAACTTTACAATGTTAATTGTGCGAAAAGCTGTTTGAGGATCCGCTAAACAATGCACTCATGTGAAATATTGAATGAAGACAACACTCACCAATGCAGTCCCTGCAAGTGCTACCAGTGCTGACAGAAAGTTGAAGAACAAAGCTTTTGGTACACTGAAACCAGATCTAATCAGAATGCCAAAATCACCAATCTGTACATGAAAGAAACAAAAAGCATAAAACGTTTTGGGGGATAAAAGTAAGATCTAAAACCAATAATACCAATTAAATGTAGATATGAAGAATTATTAAGAAGCGGACTTTAACCTAACTCAACCTTATAAAACTAACTTATAAAGTGAGGTTTGCACCCACTTATATACTATAAAATATCTTAATCTCTAGTCGATGTGAGATCCCCAACACCTGCCTCAAGCCGAAGTTGTCAACTCGTGCGTGAGACTATATATTTCTGGGTAGTCCAATAGCGGCCCGATAATGGGTGACGTGATAAACCCAACAAACTCTCACTTGGATAGGCTCTAAATTGGCTCTGGTATCATATTAAGAAACAAACTTTAAGTCAAACTCAACCTTATAAAGGTGAGGTTTGCACTTATTTATATATTATGAAATGTCTTAATTTCTAGTCGATGTGAGATTTCCAACAATAATAAATAAAACCAAAATAGAAAGAGAAATACTAAACTGAAAGCATTCTAAAAAGACAATAAGAAAAGCATGAAACTCGAAATTGCAGAAATATGATCATTTGAGGCAGTTTTGTTTCCCCAATTAGGAAATGTTAACACTGTATGCTCAACTTATATTTCCTAAATGTGTCACTAATGGAGGACACTTAAGATCTGGCAGCTCTCATGCCAGATTGATCCGACTTGCAATAGCAAGCATTAGGCCTGATGATCCATGTAAAAAATTATCCTTCATAGAGGAGGAAGTTAACTGGCAAAGCAAGAAAATATTTACCCATTCACAGTATAAAAAGCAACTATTTTTTATCTACTTAAATAAAACTCAGAAATTCAGCGGAAATATATTTTATAAAATACCCCTATTTTTAGTTTTTAATTTCTGAAGAGAACCCTAGAAGCTTTTAAAAAAGGATGTCATCCGAATTATGCATGCATTGAGTGGCACAAACAAGAGAAATAAAATTGCTATAGTTCGAAGTTCACAGGACAAATAATGCATCACAAATGCTGTTTTCTCAGTAACCAAAAGTTAAGCTGTACACATATAGAGCACCATTAAAATATCCCTTTGATGTGCCCAGCAAGGGTGTGCAATATTTAGTGCACCTCCTTGACATGAAGAAGCCATCTTATAATTTTCTTTAAAGCTGACAGCATCAGCAAGTGTTCAATGCTCTAGTAAACACATTAAATTGAAATCATACAAAGAATCTTCTTCTTTAGCCCTCTACAAAATGGATCGTAGGGGATACAATAAGTAGAGAAAACAAGAAGCTGATTTTAACAGAGTGAATAAAATTGAGTCAACATAAGATCACGAATGAAGAGCTAATAAAGATTTTGGAGTCATTTCAAGACTTGTAACTGCTTTAAAGGGATAAAATAGAAAAGGTAGAGAATCATAATTATTTGACAACAATGTGGAACTCACTCTTAAAAGAGAATTGCAAAACAACTATGATTAATGCACCAGGTGTCGCCAATTTTTTTTCCAATTAGTATGAAAATTCCTCACACTTTATACATGCACCAAGTTAACTCTTGGACTTGTTCATAGGCTCAAAGACTGTCAAGACTCCCGAGAAACTAGAATGTCAACATTGCTTAAAAATGTACAAGATTCAAGTAAACACCAGTTTAAAAGAATCATATAAGAAACAGAATCATAACATGGACTCAAATTAATAGGATTGAATGTGCATGATAATACACATCTGGTCAAATGACATAGACATGTATTTCATAAAAGTAACTAGATGAGTAGTGATAAGGATTATAGGTAAGAAAATAGAACAGCTATTTGAATATAAATCAGCCATGTATATTATGCACACATATATGTGCATGTATATCCCCAGATGAAATCTGTATAACATTTTTCATGCCTTGTAAGAAATAAACAACAGTAAAAGATTATAAAGAAAATTTAATTTAATTCAGTGTAATCATATGAATCATGTGTTTTGGCTATTCTGACACCATAATCTTGCATGTTTTAGCATATCTGTGCTAATTTTTTCTTATTAAAATCAAGTAATAAAAGAATTAATCACTTTATGAACTTTAGAAAAAATTAGTCAATAAGAAAAATAAACTCCATTAACAAAGACATAGAATTGCTGCACTTTGTGGAATTAAACAAACAAACTTTTCAAGCCTTCAGGAAACTGCATGTTACAATTTTAAGTTATGCCTAAAATGAGATGAAAATGTTCTGTAGATAGCATAATACTGAACATGCGACAGAGCAAAGATGATTTGAACCTCTTGAGGAAGCTCATGTGCCAGCAAAAACAGAGTTCTAGACCAGCCACCAACAGATCCATAAAGCAAGAATGCACTTCCTAAAGCCATTCCATCTGTAAAATTATGCTGCAATATTAACATATTCTGCATAAATACACTTGAAAGCTTTTCTTCATTTTACAGCCAATAAAAGGCCAAAATATAGCTTACCACTCCATCTGAGAAAAGATTGAGATAACCAAACACAAGGCTTGTTGGTAATCTAACTGGTTCCTTAACATTTGAAGATTTTATATTATCTGAGGAGCTATCAACAGTACTTTTGGTCACATTGCTTCCGATTCTCTGTGATACAAGTATATCAAATGTCAGATAAATTTCCCCTTTCCCTCCAATATTCCATTTAAACTAAATGTGTAATACAGCATTATACAAGTGTAAACAAACTATTACAGCTCTTCAGGTTTTGCATATTTATTATCATATTCTTTCTACTGATCAAATTTGCCAGCACAACTGGTCAAACATCTGAAGGGTAAAACAACAATGCATGCAAATAAAAGTAATAGCATGTGTGACATCAAAATGGTTCAAACCAAACCAATGGTGCATCTCAACTTCAGTCAGCTGAAGTGACATTTCATTGCCGGTCTTACCTTTCTGAGTACGGTTTCAGATTTAGAAGGATTATCTTCCTTCGAAGAGTCACATGACACTTCATCATCTTCTTTTCTCTCATCTAGCAATCTGTCTTCCTTTGCATTATTAGAAATGTCATCGTCTTTCAATTTTTTCTTGCTACTGTGGTTATGGTGATGATGTCCATGTGTCCATGAATTAGCTTCTCCCGAGTTTTCTTCGACATACCTCACTACCTTCTCCACAAGAAGAAAGAGTACAATTCCAGCTGAAAGAATCATAAAACACTGTAAGAAACAGTGGTTCTTAAAGAATCCATCTGCATAAGCCTAATTTTTTAACACTAAAAATGACTTGAGAGAAATATATGGATGAAAGAAAAATATGAAGTCATGTAAAGAAAGTGATCCATCACAGCTACACGCATGGCTTTAACAGAAAATAAATTCAACCTTGAATTCCCCATCACCCTTTTTCCTCACGGCTATAAAAGTTGTTTGTTTTGATGGTTTCTGTTAGCAACAGACCCCCCGTTAGTAGATTTATGTAAGAAGAGATACGAAGGGAAGGGATTCAGGCCCAAAAAGCCTAAAGTCCAGTAATTAGTAATGTCAGTTATATATAATAATAGGGAGGAGGAGAAATGAAAGTTTGGAGAGGGAGGTATTCTTTGGTTGTAAGGGAGACATTAGGCTCCCAAATTAAACATTCTTGAATCTTTTACTGCAGTAGGTATATTTTGTTCCCAACTTTCATTATATACTTTCCTTTATATTCAACTCATTTCTTACATTGGCATCAAAGCCCTCGAATCTGGGCAGCCATTCATGGTGAACATAAGAATGGAAAGTTCAGATAGGGATTTCAAGAATCCAATGAAGAAACTTCAGTTGAGGATGATAAATAAGATGCTATGAGAAGGCTTGATGAACTACTAGAGAACCTCAATTGTAGTACAACCAAGATGAGAATTCTAGCAGTTCTCAATGAAGCAACTTCTACATAGTAGAAGGGAAGGACGAAACAAGAACAAAATTGATGTATGGGTTGAATAAAGATCGATGGAGGAAATTATAAATTTTGTTGTTTCAGGAGATGACATGTATGGTTGGATTAACCTAGTGGAGAGGTATTTCAAATTAAAGGATATGTTTTAGAAAAGTTACAAGCGGCAATAGTAGCAATGGAAGGTAGAGCATTATTAGCTCTTTGTGAAAAGAGATATCCTTTGTAATGGGAAAACCCTTACAAGAGAGAGAGTTCTACTATTTATTGTTCTTTTCATCCTATTCAATGAAAATCCTTATTTCCTCTCTATTCACCTTTTGGTTCGTAACATTTAGTCCGACATGCTGGATCCCCAATCATGATGGAGAATCCGTTGGAAGTATTTGATGAGAAAATAGAAGGAAACCCATTCCGATATTTAGTTTGGAGAAGGATATTGATACCACACTTAAGAAATATGAGAAGGTGAGTGATAAGTCATGGAGTTGATCACCATAGGTTATCGTGATAAGATCAAGATTTGGGTTCCTATAACTCGGAACTCCATAATGTTCTCCGAATGAGAAAACTTAATTTTCTTTCAAAATTCATGTATATATCCCATTGCATTACAAGTACATCTTTTTATAGGCTAAATTATGTGGCAATAAAGCCCACTAAAAATCAATTAATTTCCACTAAATAGCTTTTTAATGTCCACTAACAATTAACTCCAGCCAATGATGCTTTTAATTCCTATTATATGCATCATTATTTCCCACCATGAGATTATGAATGGTTTACCTTCTTGTGGTTTTCAATCTTCTCATGTGAAAATTCAGCCGCTTAATCAAAAAACATAATAAGAATTCAGTGCTATTGCTAGGTTTTTCAATGTTATACCTTTCAATGGAGCTATTGGTTTTCCTTTTGTAACTAGGAAGGAGTTACTTTTACGTAACTAGGGTGGGGCATTTACACCTATTGACAAATTGTTTATAAGTTTATTATATAGTTTTTTGTTTGTCATATTGAATTGAAGTTCAATTATGAGTTTCAAGTGAGATATAATTAGTGAGTGCATATATGAATTTCATAAATTTTGTAGGATCTTACGGTAAATGTTACAATCACCTAATTTACAATCCATACTTCCCTTTCCGATCTTAAGATCTCAATTTTGACTACATTGCTTGGTTCAACTAATTTGTCAAAAATAGGACACCAATAATTTAAAGTGAATAATAATCAACATGATCAGTAAGAACATCAAGCATATCACTACTAACCAAGGATGGATATCCCTATAGAGAGATCGGCCAAAGAATGTGAATGACCATGTCCAGAACTAGCATGATGGTCATGATCTTCATGGCTATCATGAGAATGGGAGTGTTCTCCACCTACAATAAAAGAGAATCATATCATGTCAAAGAATAATAATTTTTGCCCAGAAAAAATTAGAAAGAGAAAAGAGACAGGAGAATTAGGTAAAGGATAGATATCCTTAATAAAATAGGAAGAAAAAACAAGATAATTGAAAGGAATCAACTCAACCCACAACACTGCAAGCCTAGACATCTTTATGCAAAGCATAACATAGAAACTTGCTTCTAAAGTAAAGTGCAGAATAAATAATGGACTAAAGTAAACAACATCCAGTACCTTATCCTTAATCCCTTTTCTTCCAAAACATTTAAAATGGAGAATTATCTTACTTGAAACAAACACAGCTAATATTTATCAATTAATTTTCACCCATTAAATAAATGATGTTACATTCGCAAACACACCAAATAATGCAATGTGCAAAAAGTTGTCTCGTAACTTAGGTATTTGTTCTGTGTTATTCTCCTTGTATTGTACCTTAATGAGTATCAAACACATCCACAAGTACAAAGAGTGGTACAAAACTTATGAATTTGAATGCCATCACATCCTACAAGGTATAGCTAGTTAACACCCCAAGCTAGCCCACTTCACTTAGGGTTTTGGTCATTCAACCCAAACCCAAACAAAACTTAAAAAAAAACTATTGTGTCTCTCCTCACTTCTTATTCGACTTCTCCTCTCTATGTCACTATTGCCATCCAGTTGTGCCACCATAACCAATTACTTTTTTGCAGCAACGCACTGCCATCTTCAAGTTATTATCATCCATTGGAAAAGAGTTAGCTATATGAGAGGAAAAAAGATCTTGATGGAATTGATTCATGTAAATCAATACAAGAGGATATATATATATATATATATATATATATATATATATATATATATATATATATATATATATATATATATATATATATATATATATATATTATATATAGAAAACTTTATCACCTACAATAATGATTACAATGACTTTAATTTCATTAGTTTTGTTTGAACTTAATTAATGGTGGAGGGAATTGAGTATGTGTTTGGTCTTTAGTAATTGTCACTTATGTTTATTAAGAAAAAATTAAGATTAATATGAAATTAACCTTGAAGGGAACCACTAAGGGTTTTAAATTTACAAAAACAAAGTAAAGGGTAAAAAGCTCCATTCAAGGTTAATTGCATATTAGTGTTGATTTTCCATGTGACAATTAATAAAGGTCAAGCACATGCTCAATTACCTCAACCATTAACGAAGTTCAAACATAGATAACGGAATTAATTTTATTGTACTAAGATTTATTTTTCATTTTGTACTAAAAGAAAAATATGTCAATACTTGTTGTATTGAATCGACTATTTACCCATCTTTTTAAAAATAACTTCAATTTAATAGGTCAGAATAAAAAAATATAAATATATAAAATCAAATTCTAAAAAAATCTTCAATGATTAATATTTCTCTCACTAATATACTTTGATCACTCGATCTTTTATTAAAAATGCTAAAATAAATTCACTAATAATAATTAATGGGTAGCGGGTATTTGCGAGCTAGATACCACAATACCCATACTCGCCCCATCAACAAGCGGGAAATTAAAATACCCATACTCATTACTTGTAGGTATCCAATTAGTATCCTTTATAGATTTTACCCACAGCTATTCGCAAGTATGGATTTTTTTTTTTCATCCATATAAAGTATCAAAAAGTATGAACACTTACCATTGGCTCAAACGATTGAAGTCATTCTTGGATCAATTTAGGTTGCTTCTATCTCCTGTGATCTTGTACACATAAGAATCTCTTTGGACAACAAATTTCTAAGGTTGATTCGCACATAGGAACAAACTTACCTTTGATAAGAGCAACTTTAGAAGCATCCATGTGAGATGCGTCACGAGTTGTACCATGAGACTAATATCAATATGAGACATCAAGGTCAAGTTCACAATTATTATTCAAGGAATTATTCAAAGGTTCAAAGGTGTTATAAGAAAAAACACTTACTCCTAGCTCAGACAATTGGAGTTGTTCTTGGATTGGGTTAGGTTTCTTTTGTCTCCCCTAGTATTGTATAGGAATCTAGATGACTAATTTCTAGACCCTTACTAAGGAATAGAGTTGCCATTGTTAGGAGCAACTTCAGAGACATCCACACGAGATGTATCTGGAAAAGTATAGGAGTACCAATAGTAGTATCACTATGAGATGATACCTATATGAAATGGATAAAAGATGACTCAAGAGATTTAGAAGACCCAGCTTTAAAAGAACTTTCCCCCTAAAGTTGATGACGCATGTAAAGGATTTAGTTTCATCAAAAGTGACATTCATAGAGGTAAACACTTTCGACTCAGAGGATGGTAACAACAATATCCCTTTTTATTTTAAGTATAATCAATGAATATGCATTTAACGTCTTTAGGATCTAACTTCCTACAAAATTGACTATGAATATGAAAAAACACAACACATCCAAACACCTTACTATAAAGACTAGAGAGATAAGGAACAGACATGGACTCAATGGGACTCAAGCCATCAAGAACTCGGGAGGGTAATCAGTTGATAAGAAAGGAAGCAACAAGGACAGCCTCGCTCCAATAAGATCTAAGGACATACATTTGGAAAAGAAGTGTTTGTGTACCTCACAAAGATGCCTATTTGTTTTCAGCAATGTCATTTTGTTGTGATATATCCACTCATGTTAAATTCATGAATAATACCATTTTCGGAAAAATTCATGATTTGCATATTCCTTCCCATTATTAGAATGTAAGCGTTCCATTAACTTTCCAAATTGTGTTTTTATCGTACAAAAGAATTTGACAAATAAGTTAAAAACTTCATATTTTTCTTCTGAAGAAAATCCATATGACACTTCATATTTTTCTTCTGGATACAATCATCAGTAAAAGTGACAAACCATTTAGCACCAATATACTAGAGTTTGATGCAAGACCCAAACGTCAAAATAACCAAATCAAAAGGATGAACACTTTGCATTACTAGGAGGATAAGAGGCATGATGGTGCTTTGCAAGTTGATATACATCATATTTAAATGACTCAATGGATTGTTTTAGAAAATAAGGAAGAGAAAATAGACTTTAGAAGAAAAAAATATTGATGTCCTTGACAACAATGGAGAAGCCATTGTTTTAGAGGACTTAGTAGTGTGACACTAGAGACAAGGGGTAGTAGTTTGTCTACTGATATTATCCTTAGTTTCTAAGTTGTTAAATCAATATAGTCTTCCTTGTTCCTTAACAGTTCCAATCGTGTTCTTCGTAGCAAGATCTTCAAAAAAACACAATGATTGAGAAAAAAGGTTACAAAACAATTTAGGTCATGAGTAAGTTTTTAAACGAAATAAGGTTATTAAAAAGTTTTGGAACATAAAACATCTTTAAGGGTGAGGGATGGCAAGAAAGAAATATTACCATGTTCAATTATTAGGATATGTGTCCCATTAGCAACAATAATGTGGTTACCAGAAGGAGAACATATGATGTTAAAAGAGATGAATGAAAGGTCATGTGATTTGTCACTTCAGAGTCTACAACCTAAGAGTCTTTACATAAAGTTTTAGAAATATTAAAAGAGGAATTGGAGTTCTTACCAGTCATGGTTATAAAAGCAAGAAGGTGGTTTACTGCTAAACTTCATGAGAGATTTTAGATGTTCAATTTCAACATGTAGTGCAAACATTCCTTCTTCAATTAAAAAAGATGGAGGAGTCTTGCTAGAATTTTCAGAGTCTGAAGTTGACCGATATGCGTTCCTTGAAGGTTGTCCTCATAGTTCTACCAGACGAGTTTTCTCATTTCCATGTAGCTTGAAGCAAGTCTCCTTATGAGAGCACCAACGATGCTCCTTGCCTCTTAAGCTGAGTTTTATGTTTCCAAGATTTGAAGCCCCGAGATTGGAAGCCTTTCCAAAGAACATGGTAGCTCATGCAGGGGCTCCTTTATCTTAACTATTCAACGAGTCTCCTCACCTCGAACAATGTAAAAGACTTTGAAAAGAGAAGGCGGTATTTCCTTTCCAAGAATTTGTGCCTTAATAGGGTCATATTTAGAATTCATTCTTGATAAGAGCTTAAATATCTGAATATTTGAGATTTTTAACTAACTGCGCTAGAGTGACAACATCTTTGCTAGCTTCAAATTTGGATAGTGGTCCATTTCAATCCACATGCCCCGTTAACATTCCATAATATTCCGCAACAAAAAGAGTGCCTTGCCAGGCACCAAAGATCTTGCTTTCTAACTCAACATGTAGAGATGCCATGTTGCATGGAATAAGTATTTACAAGATCTTCCCAAATTTCATGGGCACTACAATAGAACATATAATTTCTACTGATTTCTATAGCTATGGATCCTCATAACCATGTAATAATTCGTGAATCCTCATTGTCCTAAATTTGGAAATTAGGGTAACCATGACATATGGTCACTCCTTCAATATGGTTGAGCCTACCTCATACCTTCTACTATGCTTCTTATAAATTGAGTGCACTAGAGAGAATTTTGACCATTAAGGCGTCATCAGACAAATGTGGAATATCAACATTGCTTACAAGAGTTGCCATGCTAAAATAAATAAAAGGGATTCCTTAGCCCCCCCCCCTAAATAAAAAGTAAAACAAAAAAACCTAAGAGTGTCGTCCCTAAATCTTATTGGAGGATGATGAATCTCGTGGTAAGATTGTCGGTCTAATTAGATGCTCTAATGATGACAGTTGTGACGACGATAGCTCCAATGACTCTAGTGGCGGCAAACAGTAGGCGACAGACAAAGGCAAGGGCAGCAGACAACGGCTCCAACAACAGCAAAAACAACAGTGACAAAATCACAAGTTAGGTGCACTTCAGGCAACCCCAGTAATCAAAGGAAATGATTGAACCTCATGCAACCATAAAAAAAAAAACCATACTTAAGACAGTAAAGAAGAAATGTGAAAGCAAAGTCTCTTGGGAGCTCTGATACCAAAGGTGTTAATTTGAATGAGGGTAGATCTTACTTAATTGGTTGATTTGAAACCGTACATCGGCAAAACATGTCATTTCAACTTATGTCGAGAACCATGGAATGTCACATCCAGGTCATGATTAGAATCTTCATTATCCCAAATCTCAAAATTAGGGTCATTTCACCCCCATCCTCCACTATTGATGTGGTTTGATCCTTACCGTCCTTTTGGAATCCTCTAAAATGTACTAGCTCCATTGCAAATAATTTGGCTATCAAATTGGTAGGGACCCACCACATTAGGAAGATCAATAGTACCATAGGAGTAAATTTTGCCTCCATTGAGGAAAAAACACAAACTACAAATGTAAAAAAAGAATTGTTTGTCAAGAGAACAAGAAACTAATCTACTCAAATCAAAGCCAAATAAGATGTTACCACCCCTTGGGATGGACTCATAGTTCAATACAATCCTATCTATTGTAGCAAAGGCAATGTTTTAGTGCAACTGGAACAAGATGCATGGGCTACACATGCTAACATTGGTGGTGGCACATGGCATTTTTGTTAGGGTTCAGCGTTATGATCATTGGTGTGGGACACACCTTTCTGTTACACCACAGTCTTCAAGGACAGTGGCAGACAAGGCGGAAACTATGGTTGAGGAACAAACCCCCAAGATTAGTAGCTTTGATACCAACTAGACTAAAGCTAATTAGATTCTCAACTCTATTTGTAATAATCACATTCTACTGAAAAAGGAAATAAAATCTAATGAAATGAATGTGAAGATTCAAAGGATATTTTTTCCTAATTACTATAGAGATATTAGGATATTTTTAACCTAATAATCCCCAATTTACAACAAAAAATAAATTAACAAAGACAAACTAATATAGAAGATAGGTTCTGATGCGTTTCATACCAAAAGCATGCGGTAATTGGTGAAGAAATGCATCCCCCAACATAGCTCCTGCCTGCAAAAGACATGGTCAATGAGAATGAAGTGAAGCAGAAACAAAAGTAGATATTTAAGAAGTTATTGAAAAAGGTAATTTAGTAACTTTTCCTAGTTAGCATTTGCTGACCCTCACAATTTCCAAACCATATAAAAGTATAAAATGTCATGACAACGAAATAAGAAAGAAAAAATGTCACATACAGATTTTTCAAGAATTTAAACACAAAAGACATGAGATATGGCATCACAAGAAATAAGATATTCCAATTTTTAAATATACACAAAACTACATCAAAGCAACCACGTATCATGCATCTAGAAAGAAGAGTACTATAGAAGAAATGTCAATAACAACACTAGAGAAAAGATGTCCTTTAACACTGTAGACACGTATATAAGAATGCATGAACTAAGTGAAATGGGAATGTAAATGACATGGTAAATACTTCAGGTATATCAGATTTGTTGGTTATAGAACAAACTTGGGTTGGATGGAGGCACTTAATGTGGAGATAATTATTAGAATCTTGTATTTGCTTTGGAAAACAGGTTATAATTGTCATCGTTGTGAAAAAGAAGAAAAAAGCAAATAGTTTGTAATTGTTAGCAGCCCAAATAAACCTTTAGGCCCAAAGACTAGTATTTTTCCTCAAATTGCTAATAGGCCCATTATTTGGAGAATGTATGAAAGGAGGAATAAGAGTGCAAGGGAATGATGAGCTGGCTAGGGAGAGTGATACACACATTGTATGTGGGGCCAATTAGTTGGAAAGGTTATATTAGGGAGTGTGAGGCGAGAGAGGCATCTTGTCCTTTATTTAGAGTTGGTTATGGATAGAGAGCAATAACTCTTTGAAGAAGCTTTGCTCTACGAACAGGAACCATGTTTCCTGTATTTTCCCTTCTGCCTTTTGATCCAACAATACAGTATTACCATTTTTCCTATGTTCTCTGTTTCCTTTTGCAATTTCAATTTTTGGTTTGCCACCAATAACCCAATCATTATCCTTGTTTCATGTGGTGAAGTAACTAGGATTCAAAGTTTCAGGCTCCAGTCAAATCAATCACAGAAATAACAGCATAATGATTTGTGTCAATGTAGAATGCAGGAAAATAGTTTTCATTGGGTACAGCTTAAAGGAGCTTTCTAGAATGATGACATAACTTTTAGGGCACAGATCAAGCTAACTAGTTATCTTCCTGTAATAAAACTAAAGCTTGTCAGCCTTTTTGCATGTTCAATGAAACACCTCTAAATAGCCAAAAGCAGATTCCCCATGTATGAAGTAAGAACATCAATATATTCTTCAAGCAGAGCTTAAAAATCTGATCTATCAAAATAGTGACACTCTTCTGCATATGAAATCCTAAAATAACGGCATACAATATTTGCACAATGCCAAATAATGCAACCCCCAGCCCAGGAAATGACAAATGTTAAGCACATAGTAATTGTATGTTTGTTTTATCCTCAATTAAATCAAAGAATAATTTATTTTTTTGTTTACCCAAAAAAATAAATAATATCCTATCAAATTTATATTTGCAGAATATTTTATCATCACTTCAAATTTTAACAATATGTATGACAAGAATTACAGTAGTACCTAATTTTACCCCCAAATTGCTCCCATTAATGAAAAGAAAAACAAAAAATAAAAAAGGAAAGTAAGAAATTTGATGGTGCAGGAGCCATCACTGAAATCACCATCAGTCACCAGCAATTTAAAAGAGAAAATCAAACTTCAGTTTAAAATCCAACATGTTTGAAATCTCAAGTACCAAGGCTCTTCTATTTTTACAAATTCTGCTACGAAAGAGGAGACAATATTAAAAAGTTGTGAATTAAGCATCACAGTTTATTCCATTGATCTCCCCAAAACAGGGCCTTAGGTGGTGCTGTTTAATGATCTCTAAGTATCGTATCTGCCACAAAGTAAAACAAATAAATTTCTTCAACAAACTATCTATAACAGGCATACCACAGGAAGAAAGGGAGACAAAGCAGAGGATTAGAAGCTGAAATAAGTAATGCAACTGGTGGCAAAGGGAATAACCACCTGCACATGAGACAGGCAGCATAGGGTACCCAAGGGGAGAATTCTGTAAGAAGGAAATGACACAGTAAAAGGGGAGAGGAGGGCGAGAAAGAATAAAGTCAAGAAAGAATTATGTAGAGAGATTTGGAAAGATTAAGGTCTCTTGATTGGCTAGTAGCCATCTGTATTTCTTTTCATAGTATTAAAATAAAATAAAAGAAAATAGGATAAATCCCTTGTGTATATTGAATACATAGGGTTATGTTTATATAGAAAAAGAAACATACTGAAAATATGGGTTAAGCCCATTACATGATAGAAATATCTAACAATATCTATAATATTTAATAATACCTACAATATCTCATAATATCTAACAATATCTAACACTTCCCCTCAAGCTGATATGCACCCAGCTTGTTACAAATGTAATCAATCCTAGGCTCTCGTAAGGGTTTAGTAAAAATATCTGCTAATTGATCATTTGAAATAACAAACTCAATCTTGATATCATATTAATAAGTGAATTTTAAGTCTGACTCAAACTTATAAAACCAGTTTATAAGGTGAGGTTTACACCCACTTATATACTATGAAATGTCCTTATCTCTAGAAGATGTGGGATCTCCAACACACCCCATCACGTTGAGACCCTCCAACTCATACATGTGACTATATATTATGGGTGGTCTGATAACAGACCGATAGTGAATGACCTGATAAGCCCAACAAACTCTCGCTAAGATAGACTTCTCACTAAGATAGACTTTAAAGAACTCTGATACCATATAAAAATAAAAGAAAAGAAGAAGAGGATAAATCCCTTGTGTATACTGAACACATAGGGTTATGTTTATGTAGGAAAATAAACATACTCAATATATGGGCTAAGCCCATTACATGATAGAAATATCTAACAATATCTATAATATCTCATAATATCTAACACATAGTTAGCACCATTTTTTTTTTAACTTGAATTGTTGATATTGACATCAGTCAAAAGCAATAAATATGCATCGCATACAACTTTTTCTTTCTTAGATCCGGTCCAGTTTCAATCAATTCACAAACTAGACAGTAGACACTCAACTGAAAGTGAAAATTGATAAACATGGTGAAAGAAAAGTAATAAAAGAAACCTCAAGATAGTGAGACCAAAGAAAGTTGGTAGAAGAAACCTGACCCCAAATAAAGCCAATGAATCAACAACAGCCTTGGATGGTTTCCCTTGTACTGAAATAGGTGAATGATCCAGAGCATTCAGTTTTGTATACTGTAGATAAGCCTTTCATATCGAGAAATAAATAATTTCTACTGTACAAAATGCAAAACAAAAAAACTACTTACCAAAAATTACAGGCAGGACAATGAGGCAAGTAAGAGAAGCCATGCTCACCAGAAATGAACAGCCCAATGCATTCAACCAAAGGCCTACAACAAAAATAAATGAACTATATAAACATCAAATTGGAAACAATCAGAAGATTCAACCTTTTAGAAATAGCATAAACAGCATGCATCTCATGCTATTATTTTTTATATGTTTTTATCCAAAAATAAAACTGTTAAAAGGGAACATGCATTCTATTAGAAATTCCTGAAGAGGAAGAGACATTTACAAGATAATCTTAATCTCCATACAAAAAAATAAGAGTTTCCGAATATCATAATGAATGGGACTTTTCTTTTTCCTGTTACTGAGATGAAAAGTCTAGTAAAAGGAGGCCGCTTTTAATAGACAGAAATATGCATAAGCCTAATGGAGGAGAGGAGCATTCAACTCCAATATGTATTGAAAAAGTGGTATGTGTCTCAAGTTGAATTGGTCCAATTGTACTTCTTTCGGACAAGGGAAACCATGAGTATGATCTGCTATAACAGGACTGACTTAAACAAACAGTTTTCCACTAATTGGAGGTAAGCTAGTAGTCATTTATCACCCAATAACCGTACTATACAACATAAATTAACAGAAAAATAAAATTCAAAGTTTCATAGGGAAATAGCTACGGCAAGGAAATTAACTTGGTGACTTTTATACATGTTATGTAAGTATCTGCCGAACATTTGCGGAATCCCAATCGCCCCATTTTAAGTAGAAAAATCATTATAAGTTGCACTAAACACAGGCTTCATCATTTCAACTCTACAATGATAACAAAATTCTCCATCAGTCTATAAACCCTCTCCACACTCTGCACGTAAAACCTACATCAGCTAGGACAACATCTCCCCACGAAGCTTTTATAGATCTAATTCCCTTAATCTGGCAATCAAAACACCACACTGAACTACTTTACACGAGTTGCAATTGAAATTACGAATTTTCAAATCGTCACAAAGAGGTTCAGAAAACACAAAAAAAAGGAAGGGTGAGAAAGACGTGAGGGAAAATCTGCAAACATACCGAAACCCGATAGTTCTGTAGTATCGTGAGGGTGATGATGATGCGGTAAACCGAAGCCGTATAGTTTCATATCCTCCTCCTCCGCCAACTCTTCGGGAAGCTTATACTTACCATCAATCTTGTTCTTATGGCCATGCGCGTGGGCTTGGCCATGGTCATGGTCATGGTCATGGTGATGATGGTGGTGATCTTCACAGTGATGATGGGCATCGGATCCACAGAAATCAGAATGGGAATGGGAATGGGAGTGAGACTGGTGAGCTATTCCCAGATCCAAACATAAGAGAAGAGCGAAACAGAGGAGAAGGAATGGCAAATAATCCACACTCTTTGTACCGAATGCCATGGGAATTGGAAAGAATTGAAGAAGAGAAAGGTAGCAGAAAGTTGAATTAGGAGCGTGACTTGCAAGTGCCTTCGATTGTGATGAAGCAAACAATGACTAAGAAGAGGATTATAATGCCCACTATGATTCCGAACGTTACGACATCCATATTTAGAGTGTGTGCTACCAATCTAACATTTTCTTTTTTCTTTTTCTTTTTCTTTTTCAAATTTGTAGGCATTAATTTCAGGTTTCCTTCCCTTCTTCAGGTTGAGGCTGCAGGAGCATCCCTGTAGACTACCCTGCCCTTAGCTTTATTTTTTTTTTTACTTTCATTCTACAAGTTTTAAATGGTACTTTTATACGACACTTTATACTTTAATGGGTCAAATAGGTAAGTCGGTAATGTTTTTTAAAAGTGTTTAATATCAATTTTGGGATCAATATAAATCAATTTTTCCCTCGATTTTTAGTTTGTTGAATGTGATTTTAAATTTGTTTAAATCATTTAATTTGGTATTTTTGTTAATTTCCTTAATCTAAGTAACAATTGAGTACGTGATATACGTGTGACATTTTAAGCTGACATGGAAAATGTGTAATTTTGGATCTACAGTGAGGAAAATGTGTAACTTTTGGAGAAAACGTTTTTTTTTCCTACAGTGAGGAGAGAATGAATTTGGAGTTTTATTGAAGAAGTGTTTGCCAAACTTTAATAGTGATATTTTTGCATTGTATTGGTGGCAATTAGGCTAATGGTATTATTGTTGTTGGTTCATGAGGTATGGTGGCAATTAGGCTAAGTTATATATCAATATAAATTTTATATAAGCATTTAGACTTGTTAATAAATATTAAGTATATAGGTCATTCACATTGAGAATATTATTTATATATTTTAATTCTAATTTCGTCAATGTATTACTACTCTTGGTGATTTTTTTAAGTAAGATATTTTATAAATATTTCAGTATAAAAAGGATCACTTCATCAATCTCACAAAACCCCTAACATTATTAACTATGAATTTTGTATACTACTTCAATATTGGTGTTTGCAGCTGATCATTACGCAAGCAACATAATGAAAATTGATATCAAAACATTTATGGGTTGAGAACGAAATTGAAATAGAAGAAGATATCTTATACAACTTATTTCTGCTAGGGAGATGGGACCTAGAGAACTATTGAAGTCTTCTTCTCTTTCCTTCGGTCGGGCAGGTGACTGTGTGATGAACTGTGATTCTTCTCGTCTTCTGGCTTATCCTTCGGTACTCGGCTCTCGGTCGTCGGGCGAATCACCGGATGGTGGGGGTACCTGCGAAGGCACTCCGACGCTCAAGTCAATAAAGCGGGTGGTCAGCTCTCAGGTAGGTGAACAGTAATAAATGACATACCTCACTCCTTGGAATGTGTGCTATTTATATTATTCTAATGGGCCTACCTTGTTGGGCCCGTTTATCGAGGTGGATACCGCTTAGGGTTGCATTACCTAATTCTTGATGATGGATTAGCTTTACTGA
>Ga0123342_1001313_pt1 | contig 41772 bp, 14 predicted proteins | sample Turbeawhitnodule_FD_89960 | JGI IMG/M metagenome (GOLD analysis project Ga0123342, IMG submission 89960) | Root nodule microbial communities of legume samples collected from Mexico - Turtle bean Mexico white nodule | ecosystem: Host-associated > Plants > Roots > Nodule | place: Mexico: Nepantla...
TGTATTTATTCATTCAATTCAACCATGATCCATACACGATTATCCAATTTTTTGTTCCTTAAAACTAATACTCTTAGAAAATTATGTATCAAATTAATTTTTAACATTACATAACTTACTACCCAATATATAAATAATAAAATTAAAAATAAATAAATTATGACGTGGCAGAACTCGTGCCAAGTTGACACGACTTCAGTATGATAGGGCAGAAGTCGTGTCAAGTTGGCACGACTTCAATATGACATGACAAAATCGTGTCTAATTAAGACAATTTGTACATATGAAGTCGTGCCGAATTGACACAACTTGCCTAAATTTATAATTATTTTTAAACAGATCCTATTTTAATAAAAAAAAAAAATTAACCACATCATAGTGAAAAACCCATTAATTAATCGACTCTACTTGATTAAGTGTAATTTATATTATTTTATTAGTTGGTATGCAGGTGACATGGTGCTTTCAACTGAGATCTCATATTGAAGCCTGCGTTGATTCTATTCTTGGACAGTGTTCATCTATGGAGACTCCAATAAAATGTCTACCAATCATTTTTCTTTTTTCTAGTACCATGTCTGGTCCCACTGCTTGTTTCTCTCTGACTTTAATCGACCAAATTAAAAGACTTTGATGTTAATCCTTTTCCTAACCATAGAAAGCAGAAGAAGAAACAAATTTTAAGTTCAATCAATAGTCACAAATAATTGATTTAGGTTTTTAACTTGCTAGCTACTATTCTATGTTCAAATTAATTTCAATTTTGTTAAGCAGCTTCAAACATGGTCTTCAAAATAAGAAAGGCAGAAAAATCTTACTTTTGAAAGATTACATTATTTATTTAGATTAAACTAGTAAAAAGTTAATTACATCATTTAATTAATTTAATAATAATCTTTGCTCTTTGTCCCAAAAATACCAGTAGCTATAAAAACAGACTGGCCAGTGATAAAGACAGCATGTGACTAAGTCAAAATATATACACAAATTAATAGATAGATACACTGGACTCAATCTTCTTAAATAATATTAAGTTTAAAATTTATAAATAAAAAGAAAATTACACTTAAAATAAAATACTTTGCAAAAAAAAACTCACTAAAATTAGTGACTAATTAAATAAATAAATATCCATACCGACATGTTATTTAATAATAAAGTGTATGAGGAAGTACATGGATAAGTGATGAGTCTAATTGGTGTTTAAGTTGTCAATTCACTACTTGTGCTTAATTAATCTTCATTGTGTTTTCAATTACAGTTTCTTCCATTGATGGGGTCTTTGGTATTCAATTTCCCTTCAATTATGAAGCTCTAGGGTATGTTGTACCATTCAATCATCTATCTAGTCATTTGATAAGACATGTTCTTTTATCTATAAAACTCAAACTTCTAATATTTAAAAAAAAAAATCTGTATTTAATAAATCAACGAAATATTAATTTAAAATGAAAAATATTTTGACATTTGAAAATTACATTAACCACGTCTAAAATATGAAACCAAACATAATATGGTACTTTTGCCCTAAATATTTCTTCTTTTTTATCAATTAAATTTTGCAAATAAAAAGTCTATATGTATTAAATATATTTATTAATTGAAAAATAACAAAAGAAAATAAATAATTTAAATATTAAAATTAATTAAACATTTTTAATTAATAATTTGTTATAAACCAAAGAATTAATACTTTGTAACAATACATACTTAAAGGGATTTTTTTAAATATATTATATATGTTATGTTTTATGCTGGTGAGCTATTTCTTCTTATTTTTATCATTGTGAATAATTTGGTAATTTATCATTATTTGCCGGTTTTCTAATTTTCAATTGTCTCATTTAGACAAGATGTTCAGTATCTCTTTACTTGCAAGTTGAGAAAATAATTTAGATCTTTTTAGTAAAATTAATTATGATAGTGTAACTAGTAGACGATGGGTTAGTTTTTAGTTGATAAATTAGTTTTTAACTCATTTAGTTTATAAATTTGGAATTGATAAAATAACTATTGCCTTAAAAAAATTAGTAAAACTAAATGATAAGCTAATTGGTGATGTAAATGAAATAAAAGGACATAATTATATAAGTTTACATGATAATTTAAATTTTTATTTTATAATTATGGAATTATAATTTTATATTTTTTTTAAGTAATTATATTTTTATTCTTCTCTTTATTTTTTAAAAATTGTATATGTTTCTTTATTTGAATAAGTTCACCAAATGGATATTAATCAAATTTCATTTTTATTTATTTTATAAATTATTTTTTATTTATAAATTTAAACTACTATAGTATTAAGTTTTTTTATAATTTTCATAGTGTGTAATTTTCATATATAATCATAGAATGAAACACTCTTTGATTCAATTTGTAATGTTAATTTTTTTAATTCAAACTACATAAAAAAATTAAAAATTAATCTAGCAAATATTAAGAATAATGCAGAAATTAATTGTCTCGATGAAATTAAAAATACATATATAGTATTAGAGAAAGGAAATTAACGATAATAAGAAACATAATAAAATGATAATAATAAAAGACGATTAAATAAATTATAATTTAAATAAAATAGCTTGTAGCTTATAAGTTAAAAACTCTTAAAATAAATATTAAATACTTTTATATTAGTGAAATAAATTTATAAACTAATTAATAGGCCATAATCTAGTTAAATAAACTAATAGATAATTTATTAACCTTCTCAAACGCTCTGTCAATACTTACGTTGATATTTGTATTAATATTATATATAGAGAGAGATACACTCATTATTCAACGAGATAAGACACATTTAAAATTCATATTTCTCATTATATTCTAAAATAATATCTAAATTTAGACCCAAATCTTTATAAGATAATGTTATTTATATGGAAAAAAAAATATGCAATGCAGAAGTATTTAAAAATTAATAAAAAAAACTCTAAATAAGATAACTATTATAATAGAGAAAGAAAGAAAAAGTATAAAAATATACTATATACACAATATTCTATAGTCTATAGATGACACTTAATCCGTGAATGAAGGAAAAAAACTGTTAGCTTTGGTATTGAAAAAGAAAATTACTTTTTTTAATTACAATTTATTATCTAGTCTTCCTCTTTCTTTAACCTTTCCATTCTCAATTTTCTATCTCAAATTTAAATATCAAATTTAAAAGTTTAATTAATACAAATAATTGAACAATTAATTTCCTATTAAACTATCATAATTGGTCCTTATAATTGGTACTGTGAAGGTCAAAGTGGATGCAGAAAGTGTGATGTGGGTCAGTGACTCTGAATTCTAAGATCTCAATTATTGGGTGTTACCACTGTTTAAGCCTGTTTCTGTTCATATTCAATTTTCGTGGCCTCACTGTTCTTTTTTATGTATGTCAAGGTCATTGTATAGTACATACACTCTTTTTTAAAGAATAACGACTAATATAAAACTTAATAGATGTACAGAAGAAAAAGATAAACAAAAAAGTGATAGATATAATCACAAATAAATAAACATTTATAAATAATACAGAAACATATATATAATTGAATTATCGGTATGATTTTTATCAAATATTATATTATTCAATATATTAAAATTGATACTTCTTTTATATAAATAGAAGTTGACATAATGTATATTTTCCACAACACTAGCGGATAACTTCTTCAAAACTATGTAAATCCTAAATAAGTGTTGACAGCATATTTAAATTCTTAAATTGCTACCATCATGTCAGCATAAGTACATACCCAATACTTAAAACTTTCTTATTTAACATTCTTGTGTTGCAGCATTGATAGTGCACAGATAGGCACCTGCTCATATATACTCCAGTAAATGGTAGACATTCACATTATTCTTCAAATCATAATTTTCTAATTATCAGAGATAGAAAAATATAATAAGATACCATCTACACTTAAACTATGACTCTATATTTTACGAGTTCTACTTTGATATTTAATGCTCACATTACTCACTTAGGACTGCATGCAATAGTTTAAAGTGAGAAAACTGAAACATGCCGGAAAGTAATATCTATTTTCTTATTGTTAGAAACACTTTCTTCTACTCAAGGATTAAGTTGTTTCTACCATGGTGAAAGCTATCATGAATTCAAACTATTGGAATTATTATGAAACAGATTCTCTAACATCTCATTGTCTCAAAGGAGTAAAAAATATCTTATTAAGAATTTACCTCAAGCGGTGGAACAACATGAAATTGTCTTAACCTCAAATTCTCACAATAGAACTTCTCAAGCTTCCTCAAACCACTGAAATCAAGAACACAGTGTTGAGAATCATTCTGGAATCGTTAGGGCTAGACCTTCAAAAATAAAATTACACAACACACACCTCCATCAATATAACACACAGAAAAAAAGAAATTGAGATGGGACAAAACCTAGGGTTGAGTGTTCACAATCACAATCCCACAGTTTCACGGTCGCACATTCTCTTGATCGCGTTCTCACGGTCGCAGGCTCTCGACTACTCCATCACGGTCGCGTTCTCACAGTCGCACACGTTCTCACACACTCTTCTCACGATCGCATGCTTTCTTGCGTTCTCAACACAGTGCTTAAGCTCGCACTCGAAAAGAGTTTTCATGCACGCACTGCTCAATGGCTTTGTTGAAAGCTTCAAAAAGTTTTTACTATTTTCTCCACGCACCCTGAGCAGTTTTCAAATAAATTAAAAATTATTTATTTGCGTAGGCTGAACCTTCACAATTTTATTATTTATTTAAATTTAATTTCAAAATAGATAACATGTGTTTAACCTTCAAATTGTTAAATTTGTATTATTATTTATATTTTCAATAGTGACCGTTTGACCAACGCAACCCTTTTTTTTATTTTTTTAAATTCTCTCACTTTTTTTTTGTAGTTAATTTTACTTTGAAAAATGTTTTATTAACACCCTCAGTCACTAACACAGACTTGACACCGCTTGCGTGGCATTAATTGACGCTGCTGACGTGACATTTGGTGAGGATGTGACACTAACTCTATATTATAATATATGACCCATAGCACACGCAAAACTGGTTACCCGTGTGTCTATAAGTGGTTACTTATGTGACGTTTATGACCACCCACTCTTCATGAAAAAAAAATCAATTTTTTTAATAAGAATCATATATTACATTGGTTAGATGGCTTAACCGGTGTAATAACCCTACTAGAACTACCCATCCACAGGTTCTCCACATATACTGGCTCACGCAAAACTGGTTACCCGTGTGTGTGTCTGTAAGTGGTTACCTATGTGACATTTATGATCACCCACTCTTCATGAAAAAAATCAGTTTTTTAATAAAAATCATATATTACATTAGTTAGACGACTTAACCGATGTAAAAATCATATATTACATCGGTTAGATAGCTTAACCGATGTAATAACCCTACCAGAGCTGGTTACCCAGCCATAGGTTCTGGCACATGCAAAACTGGTTACCCGTGTGTCTGTAAGTGGTTACCTATGTGACGTTTATGACCTACCCACTCTTTATGAAAAAAAAATCAATTTTTTTTAATTTGGATCATATATTACATCGGTTAGATGACTTAACCGATGTAATATGGGTCATTCTGAGTAAAAAAAATATTACATCGGTTGTTTCTAAGAACCAATGTAATATATTCTTTTTTTACCCTATTTTGAAGTTCGCGCTGCTCATTCGCGCGCAATATCACTTTGTCACGTTCGCAACGTCAAATGTGTGTCATGTGCAGAGGGTGTCAATATATCGGGACTCTTTTACTTTTTGGCGTAGTGATTAGGTATAGGTAAAAGTTATTTCATTTCATAAAATCATTAAATAACAATTAATTTAGAGATAATAAATAATTAATCGTTATATTGATTAAGTTAGATAATGTTTTATAAACTAAAACACTACTAATATTTAAAATAGTTTCTATTGTTAATAAAAGTCTATAAATTAGTTTCTAAATTCATTGTTAAGTATCAAAGTTTTAGCTACTAACAACTTTAAATTCTAAGTTAATATTTAATTAAATTAATGACTAATTTATAATTTAAAGTTATTAGTAATTAATATTTTGATAGCTAATATTAAATATCAATTTAAAAATTATTTTATAAATTTTTATTACTAATAAAAACTACTTTATATCTATCTACTTTAGTCAATATAATGACTAATTATTGTTGATCATTAAATTAATTGTTATTTAATAATTTTTTATTATAATTTAAGTAATAAGGAATTTAGTTCTTTAATTCTTAGGTAAGATGTTAATTAGTCAATTATGTATAAGTAATAAGAATAGACATTACGAGAACTTTATTCTCCTCAGTTATGGTTTATATTTGACTTAAATATGTTTAGTTGAGGTGTAAAGTAATTTTAAACATCAAAAGTAGCAAACAAAACATAATTAATTTCCTTATTATAAAATAATCACTTTTCTAAAAAAAAGTAAAACGAAAGGAACAGTGATAGAGAGAAAGAAACCCTAGTCCGGTGTTGAAAGGAAATAAATTAATTTAGTAAGAAGATATATCAATAATATAAATATAAAAGGAGAAAATAACGTATAAAGCTATGTTGAATAAACTTTCCACATCTCTACATTTACGTTTTTGGAAGGAACGAGTGTTTCAATAATGTCGGTGACCACTCAAACATTCATTACATTAAGAGTGTAAAGTGTTTTTTATTTTTTTATCTAATTATAAAATTGTTCTTAATCTTACAAAAACATAATAAACATGATTCTTAATTAACAGCTACGGAGGAAATTTAAAAGATAAAACTTACTAATGTTTGGCTAGAATATGATTCTGCTTTGGTTTGTATTGTGTTTACGGCTAGAACTAATGTTCCTTAGATGGATGTTTCGTAATCGATGAAATACTTGTCTTAATTACTGTGGGAAAATCATGTTTAGAGTTACTCATATTTTTTTTGTAAAGGAAGTGCGTGTGCCGATAAGTAGACTAATTTATGATTTATTTATAGAGAATTTTTTCATTGGTATAATAGGCTACCATCGAGTTGGTTCTTAGAATTATTTATGAATAGATATAGTCTATCTATGCATCGTTTTTGTTAACATATGAGTTTTGGTCTAGTCCCCCATATTTTTGTATCACTTTTTTTTTAATATTTTTTTTCATGTGATAACAAATTATTGTTATTACTTGAGGTATCAACATAGTCAAGTTGCATAGTGGTGCATAACAAGAAAGTTTTTATTTAAAAAAAAAAAATAGTTAACATTATGAAGACTTTCTTTGGATTAAGCTAGGAGAGTTATGTATAAGTATGCATGGAAGTATGTCTACTAGGAGTGATTAAGGTTGTTATTATGTATAAGGGTTTATTCATATTTATTCATTTTTTATTGTTGATAAAAAAAATATAAAAAAAAAAAACTTGTATTATTTTTTGTTCTTGTTTAGATTAAAAGACTTCATCCTCTTCTCACTAATTTGGTTTCGATCTCATATTAATATGAGGTGCTGGTAGGTCTTGATCTTAATCTCAAGTAATGTATTTATAAAAAGTTCTATGATGCTCAAATTAACTTTTCAAAAGTAAAAAATAATAAATATGTATTTTAGTTTGATTGTTATTAATCTATTTATAGAGTGATGTTGGATTTCTATATCAATTCAACTTAAATTAACACGAATATTACGTTTAATTTTTGTAATTAGTTTAACTTGATTTAATTACCATAAAATATAAGATGTTGTTTTAGGTGACTATGTTATCGAGATCAGTTTCGAATGCTTTATGGTTAGATTTTTTTGGCCTTCCGTAGTACAACTTTGTTGACCTTGAACTAGCTCATGTAACTCAAGTGTTTTGACATCTTTGGAGCATTATTTGGAAAGGGTGGTCTTTGGGGAAGGAGAAAGGAAGGAAGACAATAAGAAAAGGTGGAAGAAGATCTGAAAATGATGAAAAAGATGAGTTTTTTTGTCAAGTTGTTTTCTGGCCTTACTATACCACCACACCTAAAGAAGTTGGTATAATTCTGAAAAAGTGGGGGAAAATAAAGAATTGGAAGCTTGCAGCTGTATGGGGTAGGTGACCCCTTGGTTGACTCTTTTTTTTGCTGGGAATAGATGCCATGGTCCCCCAACTCTGAATTGGTCACAATTTAAATGTGAATCTATGACTACAAATAGAAAGGCATGGGAGGGTAGGATTAAATTGTACTTCAAAAATGCCCCAATTGTAAGACAGCTGGAGGACCTCATTCCTCCATTATTATTATATTAAGATTCACTTGTGTTGCTTCAATTTTGTTTTGTTTTCCCCCTAAGGTCACAATAGGTGTGCTCGATTTGGTGATGGTGGGTTTCGTTTTTATTAAATCATCAATGCTCTCACTCTCTTCCAATCATAGGCATGCACAATAATGTTCTCACACGTATTGTAGACCCCTTTCATAAATGCACTAGCCGTAGCCCATGACTCACACTGCCCTAAAATAATGACCTACACAAATCTCACATTGCACGCCACGCCGCAACCAAACACCTCAAATCAAATACAATACCAAATTAGTGTCCCTACTTACTCAATTTATATCAAATATTAAACAAAATCATAATCTTGTGTTACATGGACACTGGAAACACATTGATATTCATCTCCTTTTTGGTGTGATCTTAAAAAGGAAGGAGTTAATTATGTAGTTAATTTTTTTATTGAACTCAAATTTAAGTTGTAGATGTTCTGACCAAACCTCTAAAGTTAGATGATTTTTTAAGCATTAAGCTTGTTTAGAGTTTGTTATTAGAAGTAAATTGTTGTTAGATTTAAAGGGGAGAATAATGAGATAATTTTATTGTTTGAGTACTTATCTTCTGTTAAAATAATTCATATTAATTAGGATTATATGTTATTGTTATTTTTTGTTGATTCCAATTAACATGTGGCCATTTTTTTGGGTTAGAATTACATAAAGATTATTTAAACTAAAAGTTTTAGTCATTTACATATACATGTCATTCACAAATTATTGTATTTTTTTGTTGGTTGAATTTCTTTATTTTCAAGAATATAAGACTAGATTCCATTTTTTTTATGAGAAGTGGGGTTAAGGAGGTTGAGCTCATCTTTACATTTTGCTTGGATGGGATAATAGAAAATGTGGGAGCAAAAAATGAAGAGAATTGGAATAGAACATGACCTTATTTACATTAGATAAAAACATAATCAATTATATGGGACACTCCATAAAAAAAATGGGTTATTTGTCTACATAATCGAAATGGATCAGGTTGATATTATAAACTACATAATTGATGATGCATGCTACATGATAAATAATGAATCATGTAGCTATTAAAAATAATCCTTAATTTTACTACAAATCATGTGTGAGTGTTACTTTGGACAAAAAAAAAAGGAATTTTTGGATAAAGCAGTAAAGTCAATATGATATATATACGAGTTAAAACATCTCAAAAATTTGGTATAATGTTTTTCTTGCAAATATAATAAATATAAACTCACTATTTATATTAAAAATTCAATAACGAAGTTTTAGTAAATGTAGTTTTTTTAATGATTATTCAATAAAAAATTAGTCAGGATATTTTTAATATGCAACTTAATTGAACTCAGATAACCCAACTTTTTATAATTAATTTGGCAACACCAATTATTGAAATTGAGTTCAAAGAAGCTCTAAATCTTTCAGAATGAAAATTAAAATCTATAATTTAAATGAATGATTAATTGGATGAGTTGTTTGATTTGGCTTCATACTTAGCCTTTCAACCAGTTCTGTCGTTTTGATGTGAAGAGCCAAACCATGACGTACAGTAGGTGGAGCACCATTATTGCTAACTACAGTTTTCCTTTTTCTTTCTTCTATTCTTTGTCCTTCTCATACGTTCAAATTATACAAGTACTACTTCACAAGTACACATTTCAAATTTATCCTTTTTTACTACGAAAAATAATATTAAAAATGTGAGCAAACGATAAAAGCAAAAAAGCACATTGAAATCCAAAAGCTTCACTGCACAATTCCAAAACCATGAAAAAAAGGTAAAGAAAACGTGAGTAGAAAAGTGATAAAACTAGAAATGTGACATTTATGTTTATTAAAAAAAGTTAAGCTTTTCCCTTTTACGAATCTGGTCATCGAAAAACAGCTTTCAAAGGAACTGTAGCATTCATGCACTTATTTTTTTGTTAAATGAACCTGTCCAGTTGGAGCAGACATTTTGCGGGTGAGTTAGTACTAAGAGGAGGATGTGAGTGACACGTGATGTTTGGCTTATCCATTGCAAAAACCATATTCAAATCAAAGTTTTGTTAGCTCCGTGTGTTGCCGACGACCACTCTCCTTTTCTTCACTCACGCAACACGTGACTCTTCTTTCACCTTTTTCTAACCCAAACTTCTCACTCTTCCTTTTCTCTCTTTTCATAACATCATATAAACCCCAACTAAACAAAAACTCAGAAACCTCACTTCAAATTCAAATCCCCTTCCTTAGCTTTCCACTTTTCTCTTCTCTCTCCATCTCCCTCAAACAAACTGCCTTAAATTTCCTTAATGTTCTTTCCATCTCTCTCAACTTATTACTTCAATTTAATTATTCATTTCAAATCCAACCTTCTATTTATTAAATATATTATAATACTCTATTATTCTCACGCTGCTTAGAAATTTCAAACTTCATTTATAATTTATAAATATATAACAGAGTGTAAATATTATTTTATAAATTAATTTTATAAGATTAAATTAAATTTAAAGTTTAATTCTTAAAATGATATTTAGAATTTATCTTAATCTGTTTATCATGTTCTACTATTCATAAATATTTAATTATATATACAAGTTGATACTCTCATAAAAAAAATTATATGGTGATCATACATATCAGAATATATAAAATATGTAAACTAACTTCAATTGTTAATAAATTTTATAAGATTGAGTTATACTTAAATTTATTTTTTTAATATTTTTAACTGAATTTTTTTAATATAGTAAATTAACTATAAGTGTACTCTTAAAATAATACATCTAATTAATGTTAAATTCAATGAATTTAATATTAGACCAAAAATATACTCACAGTGGAACTTTCTTCTTTTAATAAAATAATGTTTAGTTATAGTTTAATAGGATAAGATCCGTTAATATAACCTGCCTTTTAAACGAATTTTAATTTAAAATAGATTTGTATGAATAGTCGTAATCCGTACTTATAAAGATTTTTAAAAAAAAATTAATATGCATATATATAATAACAATTGATTCAATCTATTAAACTCTAGACTAAATTAAGTTTGGTGATGTAAAACTCATGGTTAATTCATTAAAATCTATAAGTAAAATTAGTTTAACCTAAGAAATATATAAAATATAATTACAAATTTTATTATTAATTTTCTCTAACAGGTAAATTAATTATGTGATATAACAATGTTTATATTATAATTTAATTACAAATTTATTATCATTTTTTATTTATTTTGAAGTTAAATTTATAATTTTAATTTCTTCCAATTTTTTCACATTTAGTTACTAGTTTTTATATTTTTAATATTGTTTGCTATAGTTGGTAAAAGATTTACTAATGCTGTTATTTATTTTTTTAATGGCACAATATTAATTTTTAATTTAACAACTAATATTTTCATATACAAAAAATATACTAAAATATCAGACGCTTTTTTTAAAAAATACACTATATTCTAAGAATATCATGTAGAGAATGTACAAATTTATTTAAAATAAAATAAAATTCAATTAAAAATAATTAAGGTGGAATAAGTGAATCATGACTTTTTTGATATATATACACAACTTATTCACAATAAACTGATCGAACTTATCTACACTACCGAAAACATAGGTGTAATGTATCTACATTTTTTTTTTTCTGTTTAACTTCTATGATGATATAAATTTAACATACATACATAAATAATTTTGGATGAGTTGAAATTGAAAAACAAAAAATAATATGCCAAATAAAAATGATGAATTGATTAATCAACATCTTTTTTCTTCTCCTCTTATCTGAGTTTCTCTTCTTCCGTTGGTGGTTTTGGGATTGGAGAGTGTGATGATGTTCGCGTAAGGTTATGATTCACTTGATGGTAAATACAAAAGAATGATGATTTTACCAAAAAAGTATCAGTTGCTTGAAATGGAGTGGAAAAAGTGATTGAAAATAGAGGTTATTTTATTTTATATGTGAGATTTGGTGTGAGAATCTGTTGTTGCCTTACAATAAGGAATTAAGGGAAGAGTGTGAAGTTAGTTTGCATATAAAAACTATTCCTTAACATTATTTTATTTTATTTTTAAATAATTTTATTTTTTAAGTAATTCATATGAAATGATCACTACAAGAAAATCACTAAATAACAACCAAATTAAGATACAAAAAATATATATTGACTAAATTAGATACTATTTTAGATACTAAAAGAGTATTGGTATCTAAAGTGGTTTCTATTATTAATAAAAAAATCATAAAATAATTTCTAAATTGGTATCTAAATTAGCTATCAAGGTTTTAGCTACTAATATTTTAGTTTCTAAATTAGTCTATAAAAAGACTAATAAGACTAATTTAGAATATAAAGTAACAAATAACTAAAATATTAGTAGCTAAATATTAGATACTAATTTAGAAACTATTTTATAATTTTTTTTTAATAATAAAAACTATTTTATATACCAATAATTTTTTTAATTTATAAAATGATCTCTAATTTAGTCCAATAACAACTAATTATTTTAGTTTCTAAAATTAATTTCTATTTAATAAATTTTTTTAATAGACAAAATACATCTTTATACTAATAAAATAAAATATTAAATAAAAATAGAATAAAAAAATTATATAAAAGAAAATTATAAAGAGAAATCATCTTTATATATAAATATAGATAATAAATTTTTAAAAATTTGTCCATTTCAAATATCCAACTTATCTACATATATAATTTTTTCAAAATTCGCCCATCTCAATAATTTTTCTTGAAAAATTCCACCAACTCAATTAATAAACCACATTTTCCCATATATGTGTGATACACATTGATACTTTTCCATATTCGTGTCATCATCATCTCTTCGCATGCATTAAATTTTCTTGTTCATTCAGAACAGGTTGTAATGGAATTTTTGTTTGTTTCCTTCGATGCCATCTTTACACTTTCAGAAACTCCATTTATTTCCTTGTTACATATCCGTCCCAACATGTTCTTCCAAATTTTCAAAACCATTGAAGATAAACAAATTTAATTGAATTTTAAATTATTCATAAATTTTTATATAATTTTAATTATAATTTTTAAGTATTTAAATTTTTTATATTTTTCAATTGATTTTTATCATATAATCGTCACTTCTCATTGTCACTTTTCACATATCTTTATATGAAAAATAAAAAAAATAGATAATTAAATTTTAAGCTTTTTATAAATTAAGGTGTCTTAAACTAAATCTCTATTAAGATTTTTTGTTTTATTAAAATATTTATATTCTATTATGGTCATGCCATTTAATTTTATTATTAAGTAAAGTGACATGAATTTTATTATTAAATGAAGTGTCATAATTTTTTAATTTTGTAGTTTCAAACATGAACTTTATATATATATATATATATATATATATGTATATTTATGATATTGCGTTTCATTTTTTAAATTAATAACTACAATAAAAATCAAACTAAAATAATGTGGAGACACAAAATAATATTGTTTGATAAAAATAATTAAGGTTCTACAACTTGTTTTTTGTATTGCCTTGTCTAAATTTATTATGTTATGTTTGAAACTGTAAAATCAAACCATCATATCATCTTAATAAAATAATCAATTGAAAAATTTAAAGATTTTAAAAATCCAATAAAATAAAATTTGATAGGAATAAAAAAATTTATGAAAAACTTAAAACTTAATTATTATTTTTTTATTTTTCAAGTAAAAACAAGTAAACACTGACAATAGATAACAAAATTAAACAGTAGAAGCTTGATTAAAAAGTTTGAACACTAAAAATAGAACGAAATTTTGAATTAAAACTCAATTAAAAATATCAAAATTTGAGGGACTTAAAACTGAATTAAAAAAATAAATTAATATAACTAAATAATTTTTTTATTCTTAAGTTTGAGTGTGGAAGTCTCAACTTGAAAATTCTGAGTCTATAACGTGAAAGATACTCCTACATGCATATTTGTATGGTGTTGGTGTGGAGCTAAAAGCTGGCAAACATGACTATCATTGAAGAAGATGACCTATTTAGTATCTTCTAATGAGCTTCCTAACCCTAAATTCCAAAGCTCTTAGGTACACCCATACCCATTTTTCAAACTCAACATCACTCACCTTCACAACCTATTATTATCTCAACCTTACATCTTTGTTCATTATTGCTTAGGTTAAGAAAGAAAGAAAGAGAAAGGAGACAAGTAGTAATGTGAGATGATCTTCAAGGCTATATATATAATAAGGTTATATTTATGTAAAATTACGTATATTTCTAAATAAAAACAAACTATATAAAGACAAGAGTAGTTTGAAAAAACTCAGAAAAAAAAAAACAAATTGTTTGGTAGTTTTATACAACAAACTTTTTAGAAATAGAAAGAAAAATTTAAATTGTTAAATTGATTTTTTCAAACTTCTTTATAACATTAAAAAAAATTTGCTTAATTTTTTTTTTATTTTATTAAGTTGTTGAATAAATTTTATTACAAAAATACATTTTTCAAATATTTTTAGAGATAAATTAGTTTAAAATTACAATATTTTTCTGAATGGAAGACCTAAAAAATGATGAACCACTTGCAAACGTAATACTCAAAGAGGAAACATGACAATCTCTACCATTACTTGAGAAAGTATGGCTTGCCACCCTATCTATTTATCAATCATTATGTGGTCAATCTATAAATAATTCATCCATTACAAAAATATAAAAATTAAATTAAATTAAATCCAATATAGTTTTCTATTAATTTTTAAGGTATTCAAATTAATTTGAATATTTTTTTTTATAATTAAATATTTCTTAAATTTATATATTTTTAAAATGATTTAGAAACATACTTTTGAATTTCTTTAGAAAATTTATCTTTGAAAACTATTTTAACATTTATTTTTTCAAAATATATCCTTATAAGCCATCAAATAGAAACCAATTTTAAAGATAAAAAGTAATTAGTTCTTATAATAACTAAATTAGATACTATTATAGAAAAAAAATTATTGGTATATAAATTAGTTTCTATTATTAATAAATAATTTTTAAAATATTGGTAGCTATTTAGATAATAATTTAGAAACTATTTATCAATAATAGAAATTAGTTTAAATATTAATAATTTTTTAGTCTTTAAAATAATATTTATTTTATTTAATATAATAATTAATTATTATTTTTATATTTATAATTATTTTTTATTTAATAATTTTTGTAATGTATTATAAAAAATGTGAATGGATTATTTAAATTTTATTTTTATCAAATAGATCAAGATGGACGAATGAAAGTGTTTAATAGAAAAAAGTCAGTATATTTTTTATTTGATTTATTATAATCGGAAATAAAATTTATCTAATTAATTCAGTTATTTTCCCGTTGAGTAAGTAGATCTAACAAAATTAAAACGAGTCATTTCATGAATTTTAAATTAGCTTATTTTTAGATTAATTTTAATTTAGGCAGTATAAATATTAATTAGCCATTGCTCACACACTACCCTCTGAAGTTAAAAGGAAAGTGTATCATCATAAACATAATAAACTAGAAGAATTACAGATTCTTTCTATCATTCTAGTAAAGGAAAGATTGAGATAACATCTTCATTGTTGTAAAACCAAAAAAAAAGCCGTTGAAATTGAATTAATGTATAAAACAATATACATGTATTATAACGGTAGATTGATTTTTTTTCTTTAGTTCCTAGACTTATGGAATATTTGTAATAAAAAATTATTAAAATGAATATTTATCATTGTTTTTTATGTAAAAAATTAATTTTCAGGGTAAACTAAATTATAATATTATAATATTCAAAACCTTGAAATATTTAGTTTGTCATGTAAAAAATTTGAAAATAAGTTATTTCAATAATTTTCTTATTATAAATATTTAATAAAATTAAAATTTAGACTAAAAATAAAAATCAATTTTACATGAAAGTATATCAAAAAACAAATTTAACTTAAAAATTAATTTATTACATTGGTTATTACTAATATTTGAAAATTATTCTTCAAATATATATTTTGATAGTATGTGTAACTAAACGTTAGACATGAATTAGAATTAAGATATTTTAGGAGAAATATTATTAGAGTAATAATAGAGTAACAATTCATTACAATTAGAAAAAAAATTTGCTACTTTAGCAGCTATATATAATAAAATATATCAGTTTAGAATTGTTATATGAGGTAATATAATTTTAAAATTATTTAATTTCTTTACGATGATATATATTATTAACAAATTTTATTTCTCTTTATAGGTATAATTTATTGGAGGTTTAAAGACTCTATATTAAATGTTAGCTTACATACATCGATTTGTGTAATAAAATATTTGAAGAATAGAGAAAAGAGTTGCATGCGCGGATAAATTAAATATACTGAAACACTCTTTCTTCCTGGAACTCTGCATCTGACGTCAATCTCATCAAAGTCGATGCAGACTGAATCACACGCTAACCCTTCCAATTATATGGCTCCAATCTTACCGTCGAATAAAATCCTACGGCCCATATCCCCACTCCATTTGCAGGTGGGGCCCAACTAGCCAGGTTTAAATTTGTGCTGAAACGCATGCTAAAGCATTCTAGGGATTGCGAAATAAAAATAAAAAATGAAAATGATATGATGTAATATTTAAAAATAAAAGAAAAGTAATATTTAGATGAGTAGAAGTGTGAAATGGTTGGAAAATGGTAAGAAACATAATGAAGTTGAAATTTGGACAGGCTGTGAAAGAAGTAGCGAATGAAAAAGGGACACGTGGAGGATGAGGATGTTGACACCTCAGTGGTCACAGCTGTCTCCGCTCATCAGGTATATAAATAGGTCTCACTATCTTACTCGTGTCCATCGTCAATTCATTTCAAACACTCTCTCTTCACACTTTCCTTCTAATCCACAACATGGCTTCTAATTACAACGCTGCCATCGCCTTCTCTGCAGTGCTCACGCTGCTCCTCTTCCCCTTACTAACTGTAGGGGAGCTTGTACAGGAGCAGCCACTTGTGCTCAAGTACCACAACGGCCAGCTCCTCAAGGGCCGCATCACCGTCAATCTCATCTGGTACGGCAGCTTCACCCCGATCCAACGTTCCGTAATCGTCGACTTCATAAACTCGCTAAGCAAAGCGCCTAACGCGGCGCTTCCCTCCACTGCCACGTGGTGGAAAACCACGGAGAACTACAAGGGGGGATCCTCTGCGCTGGTCGTAGGGAGCCAGATTCTGCACCCGGCTTACACGCTCGGGAAAAGCCTCGAGGGAAAACACCTGCTCGCGCTCGCCTCCAAGTTCAATCAACTCAACTCGATAACGGTCGTCTTAACGGGTAAAGACGTCGCCGTCAAGGGTTTCTGCATGAGCCGCTGTGGGACCCACGGCTCTACCCGCGGCGTCCAAAACGCTACCCGCACCGCTTATATATGGGTCGGAAACTCCGAAACACAGTGCCCCGGGCAATGCGCGTGGCCCTTCCACCAGCCGATTTACGGACCCCAAACGCCGCCATTAGTAGCGCCTAACGGCGACGTCGGCGTTGACGGAATGATAATAAACTTGGCCACCCTTCTTGCTGGGACTGTCACGAACCCTTTCAATAACGGTTACTTCCAGGGGCCCCCGACGGCGCCGTTGGAGGCTGTTTCGGCTTGCCCGGGGGTTTTTGGAAGCGGGTCATATCCTGGATATCCGGGTCGGGTCCTGGTGGATAAGGTAACCGGGGCGAGCTACAATGCGCATGGTGTGAATGGGAGGAGGTACCTCGTGCCAGCGATGTGGGACCCGCAGAGTTTGACATGCAAGACCCTCGTGTGAGCGTGCGACGTGGCGATGGATGATGTTGATATTGGTCGATGGGAGCGGAAGCAGGGGATGGAGAATGGATAATGGATAATGGATAACGGAGTAGGATCGGAGGAAGTGTGTTTCTAAATTCTAAGCCTAAGCCTGCTTTTGTCGTTTAGTGTTACGTGTAAATTGTGCTACTAAAAGACTATAGAGGAAGTGGAATGTTGTATAAATAGTAAATTATGAATAAGGAAGAATAAGATTAAAAAAGGGGATATGATTAATGTGATATAGATATATTTTATATGTGTGTAAAGTTAGGTTGATGAGTTTGTTTTGTGTAATTTTAAGAAAAGGGATGGAGAGTGGATTTTTTTTTTTTATGAATTTTTGATATGTTTGGGTAAAGTAAGATAAGGTGGTTGAGGAATGAAGCGGTGGAAGAAGAGGGTTGGTGTTTTTGTTTGTTTATGGGTAAATGAGAATAAAGGTGGTGGTGTTGGGGGCCTGGGAGACCATTATGGCGAGGTATCGGTCATGATGATGTTGGTAGGGTGAAGTGAATCTCACAAAGTGTGTAAAAGGCTACAGGGGTGTCATTGTTTTAGATAGTTTTGGTGGGTCCTTTTTCTTTGCAATTATGTTTCTGATAAGTATTGGCTTCTACCCTTCTCAACGTGAAGATTGGGGTGAGGTAGGGTGAAAGATTGATGGTCTTCCTTTGAAATAAGTAGGAATTTGATAATGGCATGGCCTTGGGCAGAACACTCTGATGGGTGGAGTTACACGCTATGTCCCTTTCTGTTTCCCAACCAGTTTCTCATTCAACAAAAGTCAGCTTTAAATAAGAACTGATGGGTGTGTTAGTTTATTCATGCCACAAATTTGAATAATAAAATTTACACTTTTATACAGATACGTGGTTATTTGATTTTACCCTCTGCTATAAAATAACTGTCATAAGCTGAACTGGACTATGCCTCTACGCATCGTATTCTCGACTCAGTTCTTCCACATTTTTCAGTGCTTTTTCGTCACAGTTTGCCACTGCAGTTTTATACGTACATGTCAAGGAAATATTTGAATGAATAGCTAAATAGGCATGGTATGACTCAAATTGTTAGTTGACTGTCTTTAAGAAGGCATTTACAGCAATCTGAAGTGTAAACCACGCAAGTTCTTCTGATACTCAGTGCAGAGGGTCACAGTATAAGGTTACTCAAGAGAAATTGCATGGACATATTAGCCTTTCACTTGCGTGAAGAATGACTCGAACTTTTTACTGAAATCTTTTCAAAATGATTTCCAGTATTTTTTTTTACCAAACTGCCTTTAATAATTTTATAACTTTTAATCAATAATCAATAAAAAATTTGAAGTTCTTAAGATAGAGACTTCCTTTCATGAGAAGATATTGGAAAAAATAATTAGCCACAAAGTACTAAAATAGATTACATAGCTATTTCTCTCAAAATATGTTATTAATAAATTTAATGTCACTAAATAAATTAACCAATTTAATGAAAAACGAATTAATTGAAATGATCTTGTACACAAAAATGCAAGTAGTGTGACCTTCGGGACAACGTTTTCCCATAACCGACTATTAATTATCATAGGTTTTGACTTTTGACAATCACGACACAGGCTAGTCTAGGACAACAATAAGAACTAGGAACAACTATTGCTTGGATTTTCGTAAAGAAAAATGAGGTCTACACTAACAATGGAGAGATGCACCTACACATTACAAATTTGAGAGAAGAAAAAACCCAACTGAAAACCCCACAGATTAACATTTTTTTTAACAAGGATACTTTTACAAAGAAAATTTGAATATATATCAGATATAAAAAAAAATGCAGAGGAATACATCGTAAGCTTACAAGGTTTGCTGCTTAATCGGTGGCCGGACCATTCCCTCATACTGAATGGCCTACATCAACCATGACACTAGAACAAGGAGTAGGTTATGTCCTTCCATCCATTAAACAATACTTCTAATTCTGCATAATTAGACATTCAATAGTAGGGGCTATAGCGCATCCCCATTCTAAACCTTGGAACTTTTCTGCAATAAAAAGATGATGAGAGTTACATGTCCACTATTTACAGCAAAAATAGAAAACTTAGAATGGGGTACCAGCTTCCTGCACCCCAAATAAATCAATCCACTCCGCCCTTCATTTCTGGCGTGGGTTGATGTTTTTGTGGTCCAAGATGAAATGCCCATGGAAAGGAAACAAATGAAAATAACATACCCATATCCAAAAGGAGCATAAGCAAAAGGAGGTGCATACGGGGCTCTGCCTCGAAACCCCTGGTAAGGATTAGGCCGGCGAGGACGATATTGCTTCATCCCTGGTATGTTGGTCCTCTTAGCAGTAACCTGCAAAACGTCCATGACAGAATGGAAGGTTAAAAACGAAAATGCAGATATTTTTTAAACAAGACCCTCTTGTTCTAACCTTCAATTGACGCCCGTGTAGTTCAGATTCATTCAGCAACAGAGCTTCTTGAACAGCCTGCACTTCAAGAAACTCTATGTAAGCATAGCCCTTTGGTTGGCCAAACTTATCAGTTCGGATGGTGACTCGGTTTACGGTTCCACATGACTGGAAATGCTGCTGCACTTCTTCTGGAGTACATGAATAGTCCACCTGTGGAAAATATCAATCCTAAGAGATTAATTGATGACAAAGCCACACGGAAAGCCAATCAATTTGCTATTGGTTGTCCATGGAAACTGTTGTGCATTGCAACTAGAGCATTATGATAATATCGAGAGTTCTAGAAATTAGTAAGCAAATTTCTAATCAATAATTATAACAAACAACCATGCAATATAATACACCCATTGCCTATTTAAATGGTTTGTAATTTTGATGTCAGTCATCCACTCCACTCTTCTCTTCATAATATCCCATGATACTATGCAATTTACAAACTACAAAACATCAATTTTAACTCAATAAGATATATAAAGGAAACCAATTTATCACGGAACTAAAAGGAACTTCACGTACCGTTTTTGGCTTCTCAACCCTCTTTTTCTTTCAGATTTTGTGGTGAATTAGTTAAAATATCAGTAAAAAATAAAATTGATTCAAAATTCCCTCTTGATTCCAAGGAAGTAAACATAGAAATGTCAAGGACCCCTCACCATGAGAAAAAATACCTATTATACTTTTGAGCACTAGGCACCGCCAAAAGCATCCGTTGGCTTTGCTATCAAAATGGGAGATGCCACGAACTGTCCTTTAGCTACAAAATCCTCTTCCCACCAGTAGGAATCCACGTTCTCGATCTGCAATCTAATCCATTCTTCTGTTCATCCCACCACAAAAACTTTGAAAGTTTCTATGCTATGGGCCTGTATTTTCACCCTAAATTGTAGTTAGTTTTACATGTAATTTTTTTTTCTTTTTCCTACCTTCCTCTTCACTATCAAAATATGATGTTTTGGATTTGACTCCTCCAAAGTGAGGGGAACGCGATATAGAAGATAAAGTATAATAATAACCAGTAATTAAAAGAAATCACAGATTGAGATCATAATTAAGCTAGATTTTTTTAAACATGTATTTAATTTTATCACGATTATCAACCACTGCTTTTTTTAATCAACAATTACAAGTTCAATTTATCATCTAAAGTGCATATCCTCATTTTAGAGGAGCCAAATCGGTATGCCCACCATACTACAACTCCATGAATATCACCTTCCAAAACAATTAATGCTTTAGCTTCTTAAATTTTGTCAATCCTTCCCTTTTTTTTTGTTCCATAATTTGTTTTCAAATCTTAATTTTGTAAACTTCTCACAAAATTTTCTCTCCAGCTAAATATTATATCTTTTTATCACATACTTCCAACTGCAGCACTACTAAACCAGAAACCTGTAGATGAATGCATAACCTGCGATTGGAGTCGGGCATATGTCAATTAGGACACCACCACTTGAAAACACAATCAAACTTTGAAATATCAAAAACACATTCAACACCAAAAAAAGAAATTTCTCACCATCTAAAAGTTTAAATTAGTAGCAATTTAAAAATTCAAAATTTCCAAGATTTAAGTAGGTGAAGACTAATGCATTAATCTTTCAATTAGCAGTGAGGCATTCGCATTATACACGAGCAACGAACATGAACAACTTTGGCTAAGATACATTAAGAGAGAAAAAAAGTCAGCTAAAGCCAATACTAACTGGAGTTAGACATACACAGAAAAACGCATAAAGGACCAATAAATGGCCATGTACATTTGATCACATGGAGTAAAACAAACATCTGAACTGAGTATGAAAGTCAAAGTTCAAGAGGAAACCATTGTACGACCCAGATGAACAACTATGAGTGGACTGAGAAAAGCTATCAATATCATTTTATCGGTGTATAAAAAAAATAGACTTCCCAAGATTAATTTCAAATAAGGTTGCACGCACAGTAAAATGGGATGAAAAATTATTCCTCCAACAGTACAGGTTAATATGAACAGCTTAGGATTTTGAAAGAAGCACGTTCTAAATAAAGGTGAGAAATTTGGGGCTTCAAGTTGCTTAGCAACAGTGATGGAAAGACAAGCCAATTGAAAAAGGTCAGGTGGGTAGGGCAGTTATGGATTTGAGTAAGAGGCTATAGGTAACAAATCAAGGTTGGTCGGGCAGGTGTGGATTTGAGTAAGAGGCTATAGGTAACATATCGTAGCATAACGGGTGAAAGAGAAGACATGTTGCTAGGGTTTGGTCCATGCCCTTCAAGAGCTTCGAATAAGAGATACAAGGGAAAACCAAAATATTAGATTTAAAAGGAGCTGTATTCAGTAAAAGTTGTAATTAAGGTTGAGGTTGAACATAAGTCAGATAAAACATAGGATCTAAATCATGATACGATACAACAAAAGAAAATGCATTGGCGTAAGAATCAAATTTGTAAGGTTCCAAAATCATAATTTCTATACAGACTACAGAGAAGCTTTATGCCATCAATAGTCTACTCATCCTACATAATCTTGTTATCCTAGATCTGCAATCTGGATTAAAGTTATTAAACTAACATGGATACTTCATGGTAAGCATCCAGCTGATTCACCATTGATTTGAATAGAAAATCTTTGCAACAAAGAAGCCTTAAATTAGTCAACTCTTGTCAAAATAATCAAACAGTAAAATCAAATATTCTTCCGTCTTTTAATGGACATATATCTATATCTATATCTAATCAACAACTTGCTTTAATTTTTCCCTCCTTCTCTTTATCTGAGTAAAAATCTCCTCTACATCGCATTGCTTCATTTCCTCATGTCAAGGTGCCCTAATTATCACTTATTTATGACTGATGCAGACACACAAACAACAAAAACAGTAACTAAAAAAAACAGTATGCTGAACTAAAAGCAAAACCTAAAACTAAAACAGTAAACAACAGCAAGAAACATGCCAAATGCTGTTCAATATGGCTGTTCGGATAGAAGACATTTTCATCTTGCTGCTGGGAATATATTCTCACTGTCAGAAAAAAGAGAGACCACTTATGGATGTTGGAGTTCTATTCTATCACATTCTATTATTCTTACATTGTCACGTTCACATGCAGACACACACATGTAAACATGTGTGTAATATCAAACCATGAAATATGTTTTTCATAACATTAAGGTTCAATTGGTTTCCTAATTATGTATAATGATGGAATGCTAGAGTCTAGACTTCATAGAGCCTCAGGATTAAGAGTAACGAGATTAAGCCCAAATCCTCAACAATTAATGCAAACACAACATAAAGTCATGTGACTCCAGGAATCACAATCTATTTTGTTCCAAAAGCAGCCAACACACTTAGACACGTTGCCTTGCTATGAATTAATAACTACAGACAAAATATATAAGTTAATTTCAGTAGCATACACGGCCCATATTAGGAAACACGTCAATTAAAGAATTAAATAAGCAAAATATAAAATTTAAATGTAAACAGAAGAAGAGACAGCTCACATTGCCGACAAAGACTGATCGAGAATCTACTTCCTCTTTATTGTTCTGACTCGAAGCAGCAGGAGCAGGAGCTATTTGGAGATAAGAATCAATAACAGAAACAAGAGTCCAAGAATCGATTGTAATGAAATGTCTTGCACACTAAGAAAATACAGTGGTCACACCATGTGCAAGGAGAAGAAGATAAATCAGAAGGAAAAAGACAAAGGTAATGACAAAAGAAATAACATTCACAATTTTCTTTTAAGGTTAAGAAAAAAAGTCAAATAAAAGAGACACGTGGGGAGACGATCGGCTGTCACTGAGGCCTCTCTCATTCACAATAAACATTGCATCCTGCTATGCTTTCCCTTAACGAGAAATGCTGAAGCCTTGAGCACTACGGCACTCAAGCATCCCCATGTATCGCCCAAAATCAAATAATCCATGCATTAACCCAGAACTCCATATTTGGAAACAAAACTTGACAAATTTTCAGCTAGCATCAGTCTATAACACAATTATCGCGAGTGTAACAAAACATCTTGCCATTCACAACCATGTTAAAGAGCCTTTCTTAACCTCTTAAGTGAACTCTTCGGTCTTCGACAAAGGAATCAATTGCATGACACAGTATACATTACCAAGCATGCAGCACACGGAATCCTATTTTTTTTAAGGTAATTAACTAAAAATTAACTAATTGGAAGAATTATGATCTATATTAACAATGCAAAACAAACAAACTAGAGCTAATTCTCACACAGAACACAGCCAATTCAACCCAACTTATATCAAATACATATAATTTCACAAATAACATAAAAAAGTTGAATATTTAATTTTTTTTTAAAAAAGTAGCAAAACAAATAATTTACGAAAGAAGGTACCTTGAACAGATCCCATTTCCTTCTCGACCTTGGCCTGCATCTCCCGCAAAGCAGAAGCTTCGTCTTCCATTTCCTTCAAGCGCTTCTTCATGCCATCCAACTCCAAGCCCTGCAATGCAATCGGCATTGATGCGTGAAGCAATGTTGATTGAAACGGAAATTGATGCAGAGATGAAACGCAAAAGCAAATGGAATGAACGCATTGCATACAGCTTCGTTGCTGTCTGAACCGAGCATTTCAACGTCGTCGTTTTCCATGTTGCTCTCTCTGTTTTTCTGCAATTTCCCCTTCTCCGCCTTCACTTATACTTTACCGCAACAACCATTTCATTTCACAATTTAATTTAAGTGTAAAAGGGTCTTTTCTCACCAAACATATAATATACTCTTTAAAATTCTTTTTTTAAACAACTATCTAAATTTCTGACATAATAATCCTAAAATTTAATACATTTTTAAACAACTCTTTTTTTTTCTTTTTTTAAACAACTCTTTTAATTTGTAATAATTTCAGCTAAGCCACTAAAATTTATTATTTATTTTAATTTTGATGTATAATTATATGTTACTACTATTATTTCAGTTTGAACTTGATTAAAACAATTAATAAATTATATTATATTTAGAAATTTTAGAAATTTTGTTAATTTTAAAACTAACGTAATAAGGAAATACACTTTCAAGACCAAAATAACTTTTTATCCTTAATTTAAATATACTTCGCATGTAATATTAAAATGATTTTAATATAGTTGAATAATAAAATATCATAAATAATGAAAATATTAATTTTATAATAATTATTTTAAAATTTATAATGACTCGGTATCACACTGATTTTTATTATGTATGAAAATTAAACTTTTTCAATATCGCATAATTTTTCCATCATGAAAAATGGTTCTTGAAAATACCCTAAACCAAAATTCATGCGAAGAAAAATAAAAATATAAAAGAAAAATTAAGAGTAGTTTAAGCGATCAATTAAAAATTTTAAAAAAAATAAAACCAAAAAGATAAATAAAATAATATAACAAAATAATGATTGAATCCCAAAAATTCAATCAAACTGTTTCTTGCACTTAGCAAGAGTAATGAAATTTTATGATATAGATGCATGTCACTATCATAAATAATTGTTAATTAACTTAAAATTGTTGTGTTTTTTTAATGCTTGAATATTTTCTTATATAAAGTTAATCAACACAACTAATATTTTACATTTTTATAATTATTCATAGTATATTACAAAAATATATAAGTTATGTACAATGATAAGAGTTTTACATAAGAATAAAAAATCATGTATATATTTAATATCTTCCAATGATATTAAAACTAAGTTTTTCACGAGTCAATATCCTAGAGAAGATCTCCTAAATTTTTCAAAACAATTCTTATTAAGCTAGTTCTTTTCTTTACTAGGCACGTATGAAAGAAAAACATGGAAAATAATGTGTTCTATTTAAGCCTTAAATCTTAATCTTAATCAATTGAAATACAATACAAATAATAGGAGCCTAGGATTTGACCAACAAGTATAAGACTTAATTTCACTTTATTAAACTTATGGACTCATATTCCACTTCTGATGATTTACTACGAACATAAAAAGTTCCTTAGAAAGTGATTAGGTAGTTAAGTATTTCTTATTAAAAATATGTACAATCATAATTGTTTTTCTCAAGAATATCAGTCATTTTTCCAGTCCACAAAAGAGATATATACTCACTACCTAATACTGGTGATGTTGAGAAGGTATCAAATGGTTCCAAGTTTGGCCTATGAATATCCTAGTCCAGGACACTACTCTAAACCATTCAGATGTTCATCTACTTGATAAGTACTTCTTTATACCCACCATGATCCCTACCTTTCATCAAACAATGTACTAAAAGGTGACTTTCAGACACTCATGCATTAATATGGTCTCAAGTCATTGGAAGAAAATCTAAGACTCTTTCTCAATTGACATATATACTCTTTGACATTTTCAAGGATCACATAATGTGATGACTATTAAGATCCATCATGTTTGTATTAAGCAATAAACTTTACAACAATCCAAACTATTAAGTTGCATCTTTTTTCTATTTCGTCATACAACTTACCCTTATAAAGAGAACATGAAACTCTTACAAGTTAGTTAGAAATGACAAACAAAATCATAATTAACTATTTAAACATATATAATTACTAAGGATCACCAAATGGACTACCACACAAATAATCAAACCATATATTCCTAGAGGTTTATAACCAAATGATCGATTCTATAAAATACTTGGTGGTGTTGCCTTCATGACCGATTGGATTTCTTGAATTTTTGTTGGAGTTGGCGGAAGCTTGATGAAGGAGATGGACCAAGGATGGCTTCAATGAAGCTATGGTTTCCTTGAAGCTGCATGAGAAGTATGGAGAGTGATTGGTTGAGCCATATCACTTGAAAAAGGTGAAGAAGATTAAGGTGTCTATTCTAGAGAGTCTAAACAAGGGAGTGAGAAAACCTTATATTCCTAGATGTTTATAACCAAATGATCGATTCTATAAAATACCCAGTTGTGTTGCCTTCATGACCGACTGGATTTCTTGAATTTTTGTTGGAGTTGGCAGAAGCTTGATGAAGGAGATGGACCAAGGATGGCTCCAATGAAGCTATGGTTTCCTTGAAGCTGCATGAGAAGTAGGGAGAGTGATTGGTTGAGTCATATCATTTGAAAAAGGTGAAGAAGATCAAGGTGTCTATCCTAGAGAGTCTAGACAAGGGAGTGAGAAAACATGCAAACTTGACAACAATTCACTCATATATTCGATCTTAATAATTCATGAGCCAAGCACCTCAATTTATAGGAGATAAAGTTGAATATTTTGGAGCCAAAATTTGAAAATTCAAAATAAAACTCTCCAATGAGAAAGTGCCATGTGGAGTCATGCTTTCCATGTTTAGCTCACACATTCCATGCTAAATTTTCTCCACTCCTAGGTTGCCATGTGGGCGTCCATGTGCTCTATGCCAAGGTAATTTTCGTCCTCCAATATGCCCTAGACGTTTCAGGGTTACATTGGACTCAAAGAAACCCAATTGTTACCTTAACTAGTCACTTTTAACCCTAACTAGACCTATTTTACTATTAACCCAAATACAAGCCCAAAAACCTATGCTACTTGGCCCAAATATTTGGTCCAATTATTTTATGCTACTAGACCCAATACATGGCCCATGAAATCCTAAACAACTTATACAATTGATTTAAGCTAAAGCTTGACCCAAAAATAATGTTGACTAGTAAGCAGAAACTCAGTCTTTTTGTGTTCTTATAACCAAAGCTCTAGTTTATGTTTTGATGACTTTAAGGTATTTTTGGATATGTTTGTACATTCTTTCACCCTAGAGTTTTCTTCTTGATTGGGCCTAAAAAAATAAACAAAAGCCTAATTAGATCCATATGTGCAAATAAATCCATAAACAATCTCTAGGTTTTCATCCTCCTTATTATGTGGTTGTGTGTGGTTGGGGGCTCTGCCATCATCCCCTTCTCCTTTAGAGGATATGTCCTCAAATCTACAAGTTTGATCTAGAACATCAACCTTATTCCTACTTTGAAACTATGCTCGTCCTCCAGGATCAAATGACCATTTGTTGGAGTCATCAAACAAATTAAATGAGTTAGTTTCAGCAGTTGTATAAAAATTAGTCTTATTAAGGTTCCATTCCTCTTGTTTTTATATTTTGTTGATGGCTCTACAATCACAGTACATTCTCCACTTGCACTCTTTCTTGGGCTCCAAAAAAATAGGTACAACACAAGGACTTAGACTCTTTTGAACCCAATCCTTCTCCAACAATTCCTGAACTTGTGACTCTATCTCCTTAGTCTTTTCAGGATTAGTTTTATAAGCCGGTCTATTTGGTAGACTAGCTCCCGAAACTAAATCTATTTGGTGTTCTATACCCCTAAAAGGTGGAAGTCCAATGGGTCCTTCCTTAGGGAATACATCATCAAATTCTTTTAAAAGCTTTTTGACCTTAGGAGGTAGATCACTAACTTCAGCAAGTGTGGCAGTGCATGCTCCTTTACACAGAAGGAGGCTTGAAGGTTGTTCAGATAGAAGTATCTTTTCAACTTTATTTTTTTCAAAATTTTCTTCCATCCAAATGACCTTGTGGGAAGGAACACTCTTTTCCCATGTCTCAACATTGTCCCTAAGGACTTTCTCTTCATTTTTTTTTCTTTTTTTCTTTTTCTCATTTTCTCTTTTTTGTTTCATTTGTACTTGGTCCTTTATCACTTGTGAGGATTTTAAAGGATAAAGTACAAACTTTTTTTTCTGTATGGGTAAAAGTAATCTCGTTGGTAAGACCATTATGGATAGTTTTCTTCTCAAATTGCCATGGTTTTCCCAATAAGATGTGGCAGGCTTCCATGGGTACTACATCACATAAAATTTCATCTTTATAATTTCCCAAAGAAATACTGACTTTTACCCGCTTATCTACAGTTAAATCCCCGTTTTCATTCAGTCATTGAAGTTTATAAGGTTTTGGGCCATATCATTTGAAAAAGGTGAAGAAGAAGATCAAAGTGTCTATCATAGAGAGCCTGAACAAGGGAGTGAGAAAGCATGCAAACTTGACAGCAATTCACTCATATGTTTGATCTTAATAATTCATGAGTCAAGCACCTCAATTTATAGGAGAGAAGGTTAAACATTTTGGAGCCAAAATTTGAAAATTCAAAATAAAACTCCAATGAGAAGGTGTCAAGTGGAGTCATGCTTTCCATGTTTAACTCACACCTTCCATGTTAATCCTCTCCACTCCTAGGCTGCCATGTGGACGTCCATGTGCTCTATGCCAAGGTAATTTTCGTCCTCCAATATACCCTAGACGTTTCAGGGTTACATTGGGCTCAAAGAAGTCCAATTGTTACCTTAACTAATCACTTTTAACCATAACTAGACCTATTTTACTATTGGTCCAAATACAAGCTCAAAAACCTATGCTACTAGGTCAAATACATGGTCCATTAAATCTTAAACAACTTATACAATTTATTTAATCTAAAGCTTGACCCAAAAATATTGTTGACTAGTTAGAAAGAACTCAGTCTTCTTGTGTTCTTCTGACTAAAATTTTAGTTTATGTTTTGATGACTTGGAAATCTTCTTAGATATGTTTGTACATTCCCCCACCCTAGAGTTGTCCTATTGATTAGACCTACAAAAATAAATAAAAGCCTATATGCAAATAAATCCATAAACAACATTTAGGTCTTCATGCTCCTAATTATATGAAGATCCATATTTAATCATTATCATATTCATAGTTTCATAAATAAATTACATAATCTTATAATTAAATAATGTAATTCAAATTTGTTATGTCTTGATAGATATAAATATATTGTACCTACACTGTATACGATCAAACTGGGAAACAAGACACTCATATTTATTAGTTTCTAAGTAATTCCAAATATAACATTGTATTTAAATATAGTAAACAATTTGAATCTAAATTTTCAATCTAAATTTTAAACCGAATGATAAAAAAATCCAAAAACTAAAAAAAAAATGTTTTGATTAGTATTTTTTAATCAAGTTTAGTTATTTATTTAGATTCAATCGATTTTTAACACCCGTATTTACAGAATTTGCAACCCTAAATTAAAATTAAGCTATTTTACTTATTTTTTAGTGAATCTTACTATGTTATATCAACTTAAAAAATTTTAATAACTTTTTTTTACCTGGGATTTGGGGTGTTGGGCTTGAAGAAGTCTAGAATTTGGTCTCGGATGCATGTCGGTGGAATGGTTGTTTCTTATGCACTTCATAGCTTCTTTTGACACCTCATATTTCTTAAAGTATCAAAAATATTCTTTATTCTATTGATTTTTTTATTTTAGAATGAGTGATCTGGAAAAACTTTGAATTGTAAGATCTTGAAAATACTTTTCAAATTCTATAATCCAAAATGAGTTTCTTTAAAAGTATTTTTAAATAAAAGAATCCAAAAAGTATTTCAAGATTATAGAATTCGGAAAGTATTTTTGGATTCGGTAATACCTTCAGAATTTTGTAATCCAAAACGTGTTTTCTTAAAGAAAAAATATTCCATGTTGTATAATCCGAAAGGAAGGTGTTTCTATATTCAAAAATATTTTTCAGATTATACAATCCAGGAGGTGTAAATAGAAAAAAAATGCATTTTCAAATTGTAGAATCCAAAATGTATTTTTTAAAAACAAAATGGTCTTTTGCCTGACCTATGAGGGTGCTAAGAGGAGTTATGGAGGTGGAGGAAGAAACAAACCACTAGGAGTTAGCAAGCTTGAACTAAGCTAGGACTCACATGATACTATTTTGGCAAATTCTCCCCACACCTCCATACCTTTCCTCTGCACCTCTATACTTTTTTTTTTAATTCCAACAATATACTTTAAGTATAGTGGAGAGTGTGATGTCTTTTTCTTCAATTTCAAGTGGTGGTGATTACTTGTGGTTGTGGTTGGTGGTGAACATTGGTGTTGGTGGTTGAAATAAATTTTGTGGTGTTTTGGTGACTATGTTTTTGTTCGCTTATTTTTTTTTTTCATTTTTTGGGAAACTACACAATCCAAACAAAAAATAGCGAGATGCAAAATGGAGTACAAAACTAAAAAAAAATATATATCTTCGCACTAGAAAATGTTGAATACAATGAATATTCTCGTCAATTCTCTTACACACGCTCAAATGATCAAACTGCTCTCTCAAACACTGAAATTGAAGAAGAATGAAAGTGTTGCTGTTGAAAGAAAGACATGAGTATGAGGTGCGGAATGCGGTTGGTGTTATTTAAAAATGTAAAGTTATGTTTCGGGTTATTTAAAATTTAAAAAAAATAATTAAAACTAACTTTTTAAAAAAAAAATTATATAAGGGTGCTGGAGATGAAGGGGAAATTTATCTATTATTTACATACACAACTTTAAAACGAAAAACTTACTTTTACTTTTCTTTTTCTTCAAAAAAACTAGTTTCTCTAAACACTCCTATTGCACTCATAAGCTACAAAATTATTAAACGTTCTTTTGTCTTTTGTTTGAGGGGATATTTTTAAAAAGCTGTAAAGTAACTTTTGCAGTATAAAAGTATATATTTTTCTTACATTTTAGGGAGTACTGAATAGAATATAAATTTTTTATTTTTTAACATCCAGAAAAGTCTCAAGTTTTGTTTTATGAATATTAATAATCTTAAAAAAAAATTAAATTTTATAATATACTTTCTAAATAAACTTATTTTTTATAATATTTCAAAAAAATAACATATAAAAATAGAATATCATTATTAAAAATTATTAAATAAAAATTAATTTTAAATATAAAATATAATTAGTTTCTATATTGATTAAATTAAATAGTATTTAAAAAAATAAAAATTAATATATAAATTAGTTTTATCATTACAAGAAAATCATGAAATAGAAACCAATTTTTAGAAATCAAAATAATTAGTGCAGTAGTAACTAAATTAGATACCATTTTAGAAACTAAACTACCAATTATTTAATTTCTAAATTTGGTAGCAAAATTCTTGGTTGCTAATTAGATACCAATTTAAAAACTATTTAACAATAATAGAAACTAATTTAGAATTTTTTTTTTAGTTCGTAAAATGGTATTTAATTTAGTAATTATTGTAACTAATTATTTTTACAAATTGGTTTCTAGTTCATGATTTTCTTGTAGTGTATATTAATAAATAGTTTTTAAATTAATATTTAATTATCAATTTAAGTTTTAGTTTTTTTAATATAGTAGATAAATAACTTGTAAATTCATTTTTAAATTAGAAATTAAAATAAAAAGTAGTAAATAAATTAATTTTATTATATTATATTATTTGAATAATGTAAATATGTAATAGTATTATAATTAATATTAATAAATTAAATTTTATTTATTAAAACCTTCAATTTCATGAATAAAAGTAATAATTAATCATGCAATCAAAATAATCTTTTAAATATAAAAGTACAAATAATAAAATATATAACTCTTCTAGAAACTTTATCACTAGAATAAAATATATAAGAAAAGCTTAAAAACTATGATATAATAAAACCAAAAAAGAGTTGTTGTACACGTTTTTTTATACAATCTTCTGTGAACTGTTATTTGCGTCAGCGATTACGTAATATGTAAGGTTGAACCATAAATTCAGTTGGTAGCTTATTTATTGGTTTGGAAAAGATTTTGTTAACCCAAAAAAGTAAAATACATATTTGAACAGGTTTTGATATTTATGGCAAAGAGATAAGTGGCTCCATGGTAGATAATATGAACAGTCGAACAAGATATTGCAAGTTCAGATTTTTTTTATTCAATGTTTTATATTATCTACTTTATTTTTAAAATATGTTGATTTTGATATATTAAAAGAATTTTTAATATATTTTAAAATATTAGAATTAGTATATTTTAAAGATAAAATAGAAAGACAGTACCAAAAATTCAACAAATAATTTCAATTTGTTTGTTGGTCTAACAATGCAATTAATGCGCCAATGAAGAAGATGTCTTCCAAATTCATTTTCATACCTATTTTTTCATACCATTTTGCTCTTGTTATCATTTTTTTTAGAAACTAGTATTTTCATTTTGAAAATGAGACATGCAATTATTATTTGAGCAGAGAGGATGTGACCATACATATGATTTGTGTACGAAGTTTGTGCATATAGTCATACATTTTAGAAAACTATGTTCTATCTCTTTTCTATTTAGTCACTTAGTTAGTATGATCAAACTTGGTTAGCATGGTCAAACTTGGTTAGTATGGTCAAAATGTTATGTATGGTTGATAGTGACATCGATAGAGCATCGCGAATAAAAAATATTTTTTTTTGAGTTTTAAGATTAGTGGGATGAACAAAAGCATTAATCAGATTTGAAGTTGTGTGTGAGTAACGATGGTAGCTGAGTTGTGGAAACATAAGAATAAGAAGATTTTTAAAAGCGATTGGATATATCACATTGAAATTTTTTCTATGGTGCAAGTGAAGGTATGCTTATGGGTGAATTCCAAAACCTATGGGATAAGTTTTTTTGTATTCTGACTTGTATCTTGAACCTTTGGTAGAAAATGATAGGGGTTTATGTTGAAATGTGGGGTTGTTTACGTTTGTCAGCCATGATTCTTAATTTTATGTGTTCTGGTCTATGTAAGATTTTTTGAAGATTGACTCTGGCAAGCTTTGTATAAGAGTTGAGGTATCTCTGAAATATCTCAATTTAATTTATTCATTTTTTGTTGATAAAAAAAAAAACTTCTTAGCAAATTTTAAAGCAGCAAATGAAATTTTAATTAGGGTTGTAGATTGTGGGTTTGAATAGAATTGGTGATTTTGTGATATTTTTTATATAACTAATTAATTTTAATAACTTGGATCAGAATTTTTTCAGTAAAGGTCAGGAATTTCAACAAAATAAATTCTCTTGTGATTTAATTGATTTATAATAACTCTTACGCAATCTATTTTCAATTGTTTATTGAAATGGTTTAATGTCAAACAATTTGAAATTTCACAAAATTTATTAATGAAACAAATGAAATTATGTGACATTGATTTGGTGTAAAAATTGCTTAAAAAAATAATGTTTTAAATGAAAAATACTAATGTTTAATCAATTATAAAATTAAATTTGGTCTTGTGAGGATCAAGATGTATCTCTTATTTTAAGTTCTTTTGTTTAAGATATTCTTTTATTTATTTTGTGGGTGACTGTATAATGTATTTATGAATATATTCTAATGTTTAAGTTAATTAAGATAAATGTGAAATAATAAATGTATTATGCGTTGAGTATTTAAGTCTAAAAATAGAATTGTAAATAACACACGTCAACTCACAAAATTAGAAACTAATAAACCAATTTTTATTTAATATCAAATATGTATTATAATAACATAAAATATAGTTGATTTAGTTTACTTAATTATATTTATAATTTTTAAAACTTTTTATTAAAAGATGATTAAGTGTTTGTAAACATGTATTTGTCGTCTGAGTCTTAACACACTACACTAGCATATGCAACATGAGACATAAGTTTCTTATCCTCATCAGTTTCAATATAAATAAACTTATAAAAATATATAAACACTATTCGAGTCATGCCCATGAATTCAACATGTTCGATACCAAAATGTCTTCGCATATTTCTAATGTATTGGCTCTAACACAAAAATAACTTCTTTTGGGAACAATCTTTCTTGATCTTCATTCTCAAAATCTTCTTAGTTGTGCCTATATTCCTTATCTCACACTCACAACCTAGTAGTATTCAATCTTATGATCTTAGTTTCGTCTCAACATGTATTCATCTACATAAAACTACAAGTAGACGAATTCACCTTTTTTTCACTTTCTTATGATAGACATATGGATCATAAGAACATTTGTTATACCATTGAGATATGAACCAATTGAACCTCTTATATGATTGTTTTAGATATTGTTTCAGTTTGTATAACGACCTTTTTAGATTATGCAGATAATCATCCTTCCCCACCATCCTGAATCCCTTTTTGTCGCATCAAAATGTCTTTCTCCAAGGGGCCATGGAGAAATACCATCTTAACATCCAACTATGAAGCTTCATATCTTGACTTGCAATAAAAGTAAGCAAGACCGTGATGGACATGCGTTTAATTACTGGAGAAAACATCACATTGTAATTCTCCCTTCCTTTTGGTTGTGGCCTTGCATATTTTTATTTTATTTTTAGTATATTTGTGCAAGTGATGGATTCTTGCAAAAGCAAAAATAAAAGTGAGACAAGTGTATCTCTTTTAAAGGATTTTCACTCAAGTAAATATCAGGGTGAGCCAATGTCTCTCTTCTTAGGATCGCGACAATTTGGTCACTAAAGTTAAAATCACGATAAGATAATTCTCTTTCTTTTACGAGTTTCACTCGAACAAATATCATTCGCTTAAGTGGTGTATAAATGATGTTTGTATGTTTCCATAATAGTGTTGTATGTAGATATCTTTATGACATTATATACATTTTTTAAAAGTTGAAGATTATGAACATGTTATATTTGATTGTATGAGATACATAGTGTATGTTATAAGAGGATACCTAATAAAGTATTATGACCCTTATGAGTGTGTGAGAGGATACCTGATATGATATTGTATAGTATTAAACATGAAATTCATTAATAAAGAAGATACCATGACATAATTGATAATTTAATCATATAAATTAAGAAATTAAGTACTAAAAAGTTGAAAAAGGTTTTTGTACCAAGACTTCCTATGTAACAAATGTAACTAACTGACATAAAAATCTAAAATTAGTAGTTAAATTCTTGGTAGTTAATTAAATATCAATTTATAAATTAGTTTATAAATTTTTATTAACAATATAAACTATTTTAAATATTAATAATTTTTTAGTTTATAAAATAATAATAATTTAATTAATATAATAACTAAATATTTTTTTTTTCTAAAATTAATTTTTATTTAATGGTTTTCTTATTTTGTAATGTCTCATGTGAATAATAATATTGATAATTAATTTAAATTTTAAATAATAATAAAACATGTATTAATCTTTGTTTAAGTTAATGTTTTTAGACTGAGACAAATATTCTAAAATTATAAATATTATGTTCAATTAATTATGAATGAGCATCTTATGATAAATATGGTAGCGTGTTAACACATCTCCTAACATAAAATTATATTTTGATAGGTAAATTTTTCTAAATGTTTTTTTTCCCAATATTGTTTTCTAATAAATATTGATAACGACTTTTTTCCGTCGTCCCACCATTCAGATAAACTGCATTTAAAATTATGTTTTATTCTCAATACCTATTATTTTTAATCTTGTTAATGATTTCGGTTTCATTCTATCATATGAGCTTCAGTTCTCACAATAATTCTTCGGTGTTTGCATACTAATTTTTTTTTACATAATGATAACTAAATTCCCCTATATACAGTTTTAATTAGTGGAATAATACTTATATATATATATATATAAACAGTACAAGAAAATTATTAAATAAAAATTAATTTTAGATAAAAAAGTAATTAGTTGTTACAGTGATTAAATTAGATACCGTCTTAGGGATTAAATAAAATTGTTGTTAAATAGTTTCTAAATTGTTACCAAATTTATAATTTAAATAATTGGTAGTTAAAAATATTGGTAGCTAATTAGATACCAATTTAGAAATTATTTAATAATAATATAAACTACTTTAAAAACCAATTTTTTTTAGTTTCTAATTTAATTATTATTGTAATTAATTGTTTTGATATTTAAAAATTGGTTTCTATTTGATGATTTTTTTTAATGAAAACGATAAAAAAAAATATATGTACACAGTACACCTCAATATTTAATATTTAAATAATAAACTAATAACACCTTCAAAATACGATTTTGATATGATAATTTTTTTAATATATTTAAAATATCAAAATTAGTATATTTTGAAGATAAAATATAGTAACAGCATAAAAAACCCTCCAAACAAATTCAAATTTATTAAAAAGGAAAAACATGGATCACAATTCTGTACTGTTACAACAGTTGCTAAAGTTGTGGATCACGAAAGTGTTCTTTATATATTCATATTTTTATACCCTTGGAATCGCATTCTTTGCTGTGGTTTTGAAATTTCCACTAAGATGTATATAATAAAGGAGGAAATAGTAATAAATTGTTAAATAATATACACTGTCATTTATTTATTACAATAATAAATTTGACATGTCAAAGTTTAAATATGCCGCTAATTTTAATATGAACAAATGGGTGGCGGCTGATATATATATATTGGAGAAGGGAAGAGAAACACGGAAAACAAAGACCAGAAAAACCTAATAATAATAAAATAAAAACATAGAATGCTTATAATGTTTGTGAAAGTTAAATTATATGAAAGAAAATATTACTTTAGATCCACATTATATCCAATGCCTATAATATTATATCTTAATATTATTTATCATATTAACAGAAGCCGTTTCAATATTTACGAACACTGAAAAAATGTAAAAGTTAGCCAAATTAACTTATTTAAACCGTCATAATTAGAATTTTATTACATTTTTTTCTTTAATTGTGGTGGTTTACATAAGTTATTAAATTCGCAACATTATTTGTAAGCTAATTAGGAGACAAAATTCACGAAAGTTTCATTACATAAAACTTGTGAGATTGTGAAGTATGTTAGAAGAAAAAGTGTAATTAATTCTGAAAATTTATTTGATTAGATAATTTATCTCAAGTAAAAAAAGAATTTCGTGATTTTGTTTGAGATGACGCATAAAGTTGAGATTTCAAAAGAAGGTGGACCTTGTAGAAAAAAAGTAAGAGCACACGTAATTAAACAACAACATGTAGTTTTATATATAAAATGGAATGAAGACGTGAAATATAAAGAGATTATGCAGAAGAAAGTGGGATTAAAAGGAGGATGAAGAGCAGCCAAAAAGATGAGAGATGATTTGGATTGAAGAAACCAAAAATTGAGATGAATTATACAACAAGGGTTACCTCCAGGTTCTTTTTCTTTTTCATTCTGAATTGTTGCACACAAATTGAATTAAAGTTTAAATTTATAGTCCGTGTGTTCAATGTATTCATGAATCTATGCATATCTGATATAAATGTTCTTATCTTCTTTTAAGTCTTCCTTGGAAAGTGGAATCTATCATAGTAAGTAGAAACTAGTTTTCTTCGACAACTGCATGTTCGGGAAACAAACGAAACAATGTTTGTTGTCCACCTGCTTCCTCTACGTCGTGGAACTCAAGCCACACATGTCACAATAATTCACATACGTATTCAACTAACTTGGTGTCGAACGTTAACTAGTTGTCGAACGTTACTGTCTAAATCTTAAAAGAGTGATGATACATTAATACAGAACAGTAAAAACATACTCTTCATATTTTAATAAATTAATATTTTATTTATTTTTTATATTTATAGTAAAGAAACTATTAGAATAAATTATTATAAGATTTTTTATTTGTTAAACAAATTTTCAGTAAAATTAGTATTAAATATTTTATGTTAACTTATTATTAACATAAATATTATAATATATTTTATATTGAAAATTAGTTTATTCATTTCAATAATTTTTTATTACAACCTAAAATTTAAATTAAGGACACAAATAATTTTTTTTGTTATAAGACGGAAATAAAAAAGACATTTAATTTTTTTTTGTACTTTTTAAGTAAACAAAAAGAGAGGAGAAATTTTTTGAACATGTAGGTTAATGTAATTAATCTCTCTATATATTTGGTTTGATTTCAGAGACATTTATTGAGAAGGACAGTGCAGTCTACAAGATCTGCATCTGTGTGGTTGTTAAATGGGTTCTCTTCTTCTATATAATTCAGCTGGTCCTAGTGATTATGAAACTAAACCTAACTCATCAAGGGTTGAAGGCACTACTACAATGGAGATAGAAGAAGCATGCAGTGCTCCAAAAGCAAAAGGGAGCAAAAGAGGAGAAAGTTCAGGTTGGAGAGAAGAAGGTATGTGTTTGACATGGAAAGATGTATGGGTGACTGCTTCTGTGGGAAACAATGGAAGCAAATCAATTCTGCAGGGTCTCACTGGTTATGCCAAGCCAGGGCAGCTCTTGGCCATAATGGGTCCTTCTGGTTCTGGAAAGTCCACACTTCTTGATGCCTTAGCTGGTATGTATCCAATTCAACCTTCTCAAAACCTTCATTTTTTCTCTTTTAATTTCAAATTAACTTTCAAACAACCTTATCACATTAATTAAACTTAAATTAATCCACTCAATCAAGCTGTCTTTTGATTTTGACATTAAACTTCATTCAATCATGTTATCTTTTGATTTAGACACTCAACTTAAACTAATTCATGGAGTGAACAACACTTCTTATTTGTTTATCTCTATCACTTTTTGTGATTTTCATTTTCATGATATTTTATCCTTTTTAAGAAATATATACTCATTTTTCTTCTAATAACAAAAAGTTACAAAAGAAAATTAAGAAACTCATACCTTTATGTGTATATATAGATTATTTTTTTAATTTTATTTAGAAATTTGTTTATTTTTAATTAAGAATTGGTATCTCTGAAGAAACTTTTTCTTAAATTGAAAATAGAAAATGTATCATAAAATCTTTCCAGTGATAAATTTAGTTTTTTCAAATAAAATAATTCATCGTGGATAAAGAAAATCAATTAGATGTTCTGTATAAGAAAATAGAGTGTCTAATTAGAAAACCAAAAAGTCAAAAAAAGCTACATGACTTTTGTGAAGCATTATACGTAAGTCATAGAACATTTGAACAATATATAATATCTTTTATATATTTCTCTCTCCATTACCTACTTCTCTTTCTCATCTTTATTTCCCTCCCTCATTTGGACGTCTAATGTTGCTTCAAAACTTCTATTTAATGCCAAAAAGGTTTTTTCTTACAAATATAACAAAACAAAGAACGAGAAATACATCCATAAGTGATTTTCTTGATTCTTAATAGTATAGTTTCATCTTGAACTAACATACTGTGTAATTTATACACATTCTATTTATCTTTCATGATATAATTCTTTTGAAAAAGAACATACTCAAACGATATTGAACACAAAATGAATTGCATAAAAAATTCTCATTCATTGTCATTTGTAGAGATTTATCATCTCAATTAGATATTCATGCATATCATAAAAATTTTCTAGTCTATGATTCTCATTTGCATTATAATAGTGAGAGAGACACTTGCCTCAATCTTTAAGATACCCCATATGAATAAATAAATTCTTCAATCGCATTGCTTTAATTTGTATCTTTACAATTTTCATATTTGTCACACTTTTTTTTATGATTAATGATAAACATCCTTCATTAAAGTGACAAAACTCTTTCTTTTCTTGTGTCAGCTTCCATCAAATCAATTAGTTTTGAAAAGAAAGATAACTTCTCATAATAACTAATAGAATGTTTTACTTTATTAATCATATTTAGACTCACAATTATATTTTAAATTAGTTACATTTTAATTTAATTTACTTATTTTTCTATCACGTGTCACTTCTTTCAACTTAGAATGTTCTATTACTCCACTCGTTGTTACCTGCTTAACTAAATTTTCATAATTTTTGTTATGTCACGTCATATTTAAAGTATTTGACAGTTTCACTTTAATAGTAATAAAATTATTTTAAAACTTAAAACAAAGCTTACATATTACTCCAGTCTCCACCTTTTTATACTCTATATACCAGTAAAAGTTATATTTTAATATAAAGATATGTTATAATTTTACTGTACCAGCCAAATCAGTTCTAAATGCAAGCATGATCTGAGAACTCGTACCAGTAAGATTTGAACTTCTATAGGCTTGGAAAACTTAAATGATGATATAAATTCATATTATACAGGGAGACTAGGTTCCAACACAAGGCAAACTGGGGAGATTCTTGTCAATGGGAAGAAACAAGCACTGGCATATGGAACCTCAGTACGTACAAAATATAAAGTTCATTAAAAAATCAAAATTGAAATGTTAATTAGGATCAGTAGCCACATGATGAATTAAACATTCTTTGAATCCATGTTTGTGACCACAGGCATATGTGACACAAGATGATACCTTGTTGACAACCTTAACGGTTGGAGAAGCAGTGCACTATTCTGCTCAACTCCAGTTACCTGACACCATGTCAAAACAAGAGAAGAAAGAGAGAGCAGACTTTACAATAAGAGAAATGGGTCTTCAAGATGCCATTAACACAAGAATTGGAGGATGGGGTTGTAAAGGGATTAGTGGGGGTCAGAAA
>Ga0123342_1001314_pt1 | contig 41748 bp, 20 predicted proteins | sample Turbeawhitnodule_FD_89960 | JGI IMG/M metagenome (GOLD analysis project Ga0123342, IMG submission 89960) | Root nodule microbial communities of legume samples collected from Mexico - Turtle bean Mexico white nodule | ecosystem: Host-associated > Plants > Roots > Nodule | place: Mexico: Nepantla...
AACAGAAAAGTCTATGCAGAGTTGTGGGGTTTATCTCCAGTGTGATTGGACTTATCTGTTATGCGTTTAGTTCCTCTTTCAACCATCTATTTGGAGAGTGGAACTTCTTGAAGATCATCCTTTACACCATGGTAAGCTTCTCTATCAGCAGCATCGTGTTATTTCTGAAGAAATGGAAACGTTCCAGGTGTTTCTCGCTGAAAGTTCACGTGGGTGTTCTGGTTTTGTTGCTCACTTCTTTCTACTCTTTCGTGTCTGATAAATCTGCGAATGGAAAACCAAACGGATTAAGTTTGATTTCGTGTGGAGCCTTTGCTTTGATGTCTTTGTGTCTTTCAAGGCAGATCAACCTGGGGTTTGGAGCAGATCTCCTCAATTTCTTCCTCGGATGTCTAACTGTTCAACTTATGGAGATCAATTTGATGCTCTTTATTGTTGCAGCCATCTTGTGCTATTGTTTCATGATTCTTCGTTCTAAAGAGTCTGAGTCAGAGATTGGAACAGTACCAATGGAAGACCACGTAACCATAGAACTTGGTACTGCAGATGGTGGAGAAAGAGAAGCCGATGACAACAATGGCTTCGGCTACCAACAAATTCCATTGTTAAGAATGGAAGGAGATGGGTACAATTGGAAAAAATATGAAGATAAAGTTGGGAAAGGAAATGAAAATCGAGTAAGTTACTATAGATGCACACACCCCAATTGTTATGCGAAGAAAAAAGTTGATAGAACTATAGATGGGAAAATTGTTGAGATACATTACCAGGGTAACCATGCACACCCCAAGCCTCTGAATAACATGAAGAGGAACTCTTCATCTGAATATTTATATTCACTGCTAACTTCAGAGTCTGACACCACAGACTTGCCAGATCAATCATTTGCCTCCCAGAGCAACGAACAACTGGATTATGATGTGCAGTTCTGGAGAACTCATCAGTATCCACATGATATATAATTTAGCACTCTGCTTCTAGATGTTATCACTCTTCTAATAAACTTAAATATGGACAGATATTAACTAGGTATTTCTGATTTTTTAATGCACTTAGATTTGCATCTACTTGTACAATGAAATATTTTTATTTTTAGTCGATGTAGGATCTTCAACACACTCCCTCACGTCGAGAGAGAGTGACAGCTCGTGCGTGTGACAACATATTATAAGTGGCATAATAGGCCCAACAAACACTCGTATGATAGACTTTAAATGGTTCTAATATCAAATTACAAAGTGGACTTTGAGCCTAACTCAACTCCATAAAACCGGCTCATGGGATGAGGTTTTCATCCACTTATATACAATGAAATATTTTTATCTCTAGTCGATATAGGATCTCCAACAAAACATAAAACAATTCATCCTCATCTATTCTTCTTTCTTTAAATGCTACTTTATTTATATGATTTCATATACTTTAATTAGTTATTATCCACCTTCCTTTCTAAAACCAGATTTTGTTAATAATTTATATCATTAAAAAAATAATTAAATAATAACTAATTTATTATAGTGATTAAGTTAAATACTATTTTATAAATTAAAAAATTATTGATATCTTAAAATAGTTTTTATTATTAATACAGATTTATAAAGTAATTTAAACAACACTTCTTGGGTTTCGAACAAATTGGTCTTGATTGAAAAAGTAATCACGTGACCCGAAAATAGTATGGATTACTGCACTGTGGTCCTCCTGGACTCAGAGAAACAATGTGGTCTTTTAACAACTCTAAACCAGATGGCGTTGAAGTGTTTATGATGATTCAGATTAAAATGTGAACATAGATAACAGATAAGTATTCTAAGACTCTTTTTTTTCTCTTACTCTGATTTGGTGCTTGTGTCCATCATAGTAATGTGTCTGAAATCTTTTTTGTGGATTTACCTATGTTAAATACCTTGTAGTCCAATATAACTATGGGATTCACTTTTATGAGGCTCCCTAGCTTAGATTTTTGTCATATTTGCAGGTGTATCTGAAAAAGAGCATCAACTGTGACTATAATAATAGTTTCTTTGGCTCTCAATGCTTCTGCTATGGCATGTGATATAATGGCCTCATTTAATACAGAGTACAACAGTAAAGTTTTGTGCCTAAGATTGAAAATTGGATTCAATCAATAATATACACATATGCTCACTTGTAACAAATATTATATAACAATGAAACTAAGTTCATATTGAAAATAAAGACAAGAGTTGTAATATAAGAAGAAAATTGTGATGTAGTTCTCAGTATTATTTGAAGAATAAGGGCAAAGTTAGTCTTATAAGAGAGTCTGCAAGATAATGGTAAGAAGCTTCCGTTAAATGAATACTGTCCCAGAATACATACTTTGAGTGATTACTGCATAGAGGTGTAAATGCATTACATATCTCAATCACTTCAAAGTAACCGGATCCACAACACCCTCTGTCTGTTACCTCCATACCTATTTCATAAATTTTCACATATCTTCAAAATAAATATAAGAGCATGATAACTTTCTATGAGATGAAGTTGATTAATTGATAATGAAGTGAGAGTTTTCATAGAGTACATATATTAAATCTCATCCCAGAAAAACTAACTATTCTTTTTTGCAGACAATATGTTATTTAAGAGATGAAAACAGTGTCTATTGCTAAAACAACATACTATAAGTATTGAATATGAATTACCATAATGTTGAGGATTAGTAATAAGGTTGAGTAGTGGGTGATAGATATCTCCATATACAATTTTGCTTTGAGGGAGTGTAGCTTGTAACTGGGACAATCTCTGTGTCAATTTCCTATTATATTTCTCACTGTCAGCATTTTCATCCTCCAAACACTGCCTATCAATTTTGAATTTTAGGGACAGTTGAAAAGGCAGGCAACCAAGGGGAGGAAGCCCACCCACACCAATGTTCCTGCATCCTTGGTCATATAGTTCCTGCAATATCACACACAAGATAGATAATTATTAATTATTAGGACTATTCTTGAATCAATGGATTTTTATTTTGTTGAGTTTTATAAGAAAACCTTTGTCTTTGTAAGGTTAGTTTCTACCACCTCAATTACAAAGTTCTCATAAGTCTGTTTTTCAGCACTAAATGGTTGGGAAAAGTTTTGTTTACTATTTTGCAGAAAAGAAGAAAAAGGTAATACACTATGTACTCACAATAAAACTTCATTCCTATATATATATTCAGTAGGCAGGGTCACATGAATAACAGAAGAGGAAAACACAAGAGAGTTTTAAGTATAACAAATTAATAGGTAATCAGTTATCTAATACAAATTTAAATGGCCATTAACTTACACATTGTAAGTAAATTTTATGAAAATTTAAGTTGCATAAATAACATGAAAACTTTTATTTAAAAAAAATTAATAGGTAATCGGCTAATTGGTGTGAAAGTGTGAAAGTTGGTGGTAAAGGAACTTCAAATACATTTTTTTATTTGGTTTAATTTTTTTGGACTAATAGTTATTTGGATAATGTAGATTCCACTACAAGAAAATTATGAAATATAAATCAATTTTTAAATATAAAAAATAATTAGTTGTTATACTGACTAAATTAGATAAAATTTTAGAAATTAAATAATTTTTTTTTTCTAAATTAGTTTCTATTATTATTAAATGGTTTCTAAATTGGTATCTAATTAACAACCAAGGTTTTTCTACCAAATTTAGCAAATATTAGTTAATTAGATATCAATCTAGAAATCATTTAACAATAATAGAAAATAATTTAGAAATCAATTTTTTTTTTCTAAAATGGTTTTTAATTTAGTTACTATAACAACTAATTATTTTTAATCTCTAAAATTAGTTTCTATTTATTTATTTTTTGTAGTTTTCATATTGAGGTATATGTATTTGGATCAATTTTTTTTATAAACTATTATTAGTAGCTTTCTGGTAAAAGATTGAAATATTCTTAAATACTCTTATTTATTCATATTTTATTATCGATAAAAAAATAAAGTTTTCATAAATGTGTCAATTTAAGTTGATGTAAACTTATAACCTATATAAAACGGTTGTTTTTTGCAAAATTATATTAGAATATCTTTAGTTTATCTTTGTTTTAATTATATTTACATTTTAAAAGTATTATTTTATATTATACAAAACACATATGAGTAGATTTAATTTGAATATAAATTTAAAAAATATTTACTAATAATAAAAACTTCTTAATCCAATATTTTTTTATTTTTACAATAATATATAATTTAGTTAATATAATAATTTATTTTATTTTTTTTAAATTAATTTTTATTTAATGATTTTTTTAGTAATATTTCCTTTTTATTTGTGAAATAGTATAGTTATCATTCAAATTATATAGAAATACACTTTTAATTACCAGACAAATAAGAAATGGTTCAAAGATACATTTCTTTGTTATTAAAGATAAAATAAGAAAATAAGAAGTGAAATGGTTCAAAGATATTTGTATACATGTTAGTTTGACAGTTATTTTAAATCTTTAAAGAGAATAAGGATTAAGTTATTTTTAGAGTAAACCTAAGAATTATAATTTATTTTATATTATTTTTTAACTTTTTTAATCTAATGATTTTTAATGAATGGAGCGCTCTTAACTATTAGATTAAAAGCAATAAAAAGATAAACAAAAAAAAAACAAGAATATCTTTTCAAGAGTTCCTTTAGGAGAAATTTTATTAAATATTACAACTTTTTATAATCCTTATTTTAGCCAAGATAGGTGTTCTGAAAAATTATGAAACATTTTAATACAATGCTTATCTTACAAACCTAATATTGCTAAAAAATATTAAATAAAAATTAATTTTAGAAAAAAAATATATTATTATTATATTAATTAAATTAGATACTATTTTATAAATTAAAAAAATTTATCAAAAATATTTTTTATTATTAATAAATAGTTTCTAACTAAATACCAATTTAAAAATTATTTATGAATAATATAAATTATTTTAAATATCAATAATTCTTTTAATATTAAAATAATATTTAATTTAATCCAAATAATTAATTATTTGTTGTCTTTAAAAATATAATTTTGATTTAATAATTTTAAAAAAAAGTGCTATAACAAATATATTTGATGACTAAATAATTAATAAACAAAATAAAAATAGAATATAGGAAGCTCTAATATTTTTACAAAATATAGTTGTTTATCTGAAATAAAAGTATAGAAAAACTATTAAAAAAATTAAATATATAAAGTTATATTTTTTTTTCTCTTATGATTTTCTCATTATCAACTTTACAATTAACCCTAACAAAATAACTTTAATTTACCTTAATGATGAGCTCAAGCTTATCAAGCAAATAATCTTGGTAAGCATCAATGGTGATGAACAGCACTCTTCTCGTGGGGAAGTCATGGAAATTCAAAATGAAATCATTACTACCCACAGAGATCAGAACAAGAGCGTCTCCAAGTCTTTGCATAGCTTCATCTTCTCCCACCATTTCCTTCAGCTTCACTGTGTAAGCTCTGAAATATTCAACTTGCTGCTCCATGGATAGAACATTCGTTAGAGATGGAGTGAATTCATCAATACCAGATTGTCCCGAGGCAAAAGAAACTCCTGTTAGCAGTTCTTCATCACTGAGGTTTGGATTCAGAAAAGGAGGAACAGTGTCTTTGATATTCAAGGCAGATGCAAGAAAATCAGAAACCAGTTTTCCATTGCTGAATCTCCCTGTGGGCACATGCCCGGGGAAATCTATGCCATAAGGAAAATAATTAGCCTTGGAAATAGTTAGCAGGTAGTTGTTGTTACCTGAGTCAACTGTGGAATCTCCGAAAACAAGAAGGGATGAAAAGTTTGAAGATTCAACAACCCTAATGCAAACATACATTACCATGACAAGAAACATTGTTGATGACATTTCTGCTATATTTTAGAGTGATAACTCCTCACACAGAATACTAGGGTTTATATATATTGTGTTCTTGAGAAATGCAGTAAGAGGAAGTAGTGTGTTAATTAATGTCTACAGCTATATTGTCAGAAAATAAAGTATAGTTAGGTTTCGTGGCACAGTGACAATGACCTCTTAGAGAACATACTTTATTGTTAAGTTAATTTGGTAGTTTTCAGTGTTCATCATAGCATTATTTTTTATTTAATAGATTTTACACAAATTATCTGATAAGAAAATATGTTAAGAAAAGTACTTATGTGAGTAATGTTGAGGTTCTTGAGATTTAATCTAGTAATGTACTCTATGATTGATTATAACAGTTCTTTCTTTAAATATTTTATGTACATCTTTAAATTCCAATAGTGAATAGTTGGTGAATGATGTAAAATATTATCAAAAAGAGAACAGTAAAAGAAAGAGAATGATGTACATCTTTATATATTTTGATAACTAATATATTTTTGTAATTATATATTTAAAATGTATATTTATTAATTGTATTTATATTTTTGTAGTCACTTAGTTAAATTACACACTGACTGACAAATGGGAATTGACAAAATGAAATTCTACACTTACAGTCTTAGATTTAACTACAAGTTAAATTAAATACATTTAAATTCGAAATCAAAATATTAAGATTGTCATAATAAACTTAAAATAATAATTTAATTAAAATATAGAATAAAAGATTTTAGTCATTAACTTTAGCATCTAAATAATTAGTAACTAATTGTTCCACTAAGAATCAAACTCTTTGATTGAGACTTGGTCCACTTGACTTACCCCACAGATACTTATGAAATCATGATAAATTCTTCCTAAATAGTTGTCCCATTATGAATTGAAACTAGTGACCCTAGTTCTCATATCAACTCTTTGATTGTTGGCTTTAGAAAGGAGTTGAGTAAATCTTAGACTCTTTTCGTGAAAAATTAGACTAGATCGTCTAACACACGAGCAACACAAATAGCACAATCAGATTTTATATTAGTTAATCTTAACTCATAGACTATACTTAAGAGGTTTCACCAATCAAATAAATGATTACACAATTACACAAACCACTTTTGCTTACCATGAGTTTACAAATCACTCATGGTTATATCATCTTAACCTTCATATGAGATTAAGATCTCACAAAAAAAAAAAGAACAAATATCAAAGAAAGAACAATTCCAACTCATTAGGACTACTTCGCGTTGTGAAGTTGTAAATAATTATAATAGTTTCACTCATCCACACAAAATTTTTAACATTATATGATCACTAGAAGATAGAAGAATCATAGCTAACATTGCAACATTTCTTTAACTAAGATTTGATTTTTGCTTGATCTTTATCATCAACTAAGAATCTTCTATAGTTTTCCTCCTTGATAAACGTTCTGACTAGAAACTTGTCATCAATATGCTTTTTCTCATTTTTCTTCTGACTTTTATTTATAGGAAAACAATTAAAAACATTTTGCATATATAACATTTAATCATTGTTAAATTCATTTTTCACTTAATATTGTTTTCATAAAAAAAATTATTTCAAAAGAATCATGCCTACTAAAATTATACATTATTATATATTAAAAAATTAAAAAACCTTAAAAATTGTATGAAATATACTATTTTTTAATTTGACAGAATAAAAAAAATTTAAAACTGAAAATGTATATTTTATATACAAATTTACATTGAAACTGTATATGAAATATACGAAATTGTTTTTTTTTTAAATCATAATTTAGGTTGACAAGGTTAAATAAATAGTATTTTAAATTGAGGATTTATCCATTTCTGAAAAAAAAAATCATTTTGAAAAATTCTTAAAAAATTACACTAGATTGAGAAAAAACCTCATAATCACTTTTTTTTCTTTAGATAAAATGTCTGTGTAGTTGTTTGTGTGTGTCTAGAGTTGAATTGCTAAAGTCATTGCTGATGTTAGATTCTGAATTCAAAAGATCAAGATGTGAGAATGATACCAAAACAGCCATTTTATCTAAGCCAAAAAAAACTTAGAATTTTTCTGAATTTGATTGAGCTAAGTTTCCAAAGACAAATGGTTGAGAGAGAAACTGTTTTGGTCCACTGAAGAAAAGAAACCTGTTAAGTTCCATTTTTTATAAAGCCGAATTTGAGCCCAAAGTGCCTTTTTTTGTTAAACATTCAAAAACCAAAGTTTATGAAGAAAAAAAAAATAACAACAGTTAATGCGAGGTAGTTCTATGTACCAAAATGGAAATATGAATGTGGTTCTCTAGAACCAGAACAAAAATGAACATTATTGAATTTTTTTTTTCAATAAAGTTTAATATTATGTCATTTCAAGACCTAAACTTTGTCAACATCCAAAAGAAAAAATACTTATAATTAATTAAAGTAAATCAAATTCAAAACATAGATATGATATTAAGAAGTAAATTTTAAGTCTAACTTAATCTTATAATTCAGTTTAAAGTAAGGTTTGTACTTACTAATATATTATAAAATGTCCTAAACTTTGGTCGATGTGAGATCTTTAGTACATCTCTTCAAATCGAGACTATCAACTCGTATGTGAAACTATATATTTATGAGTGGTCCAATAACGATATGATAATTGATAATGAGTGACCTAATAAGTCTGATATAAACTCTCGTTAAAAAATAGACTATAAATGACTCTAATATGATATTGAGAGGTAAACTTTTAAGTCTAATTCAACATTATAAAATTGATTTATAAAGACATCGACTGTTCATGATGTAACTTGATGCAATAAAAATGGATGTAATAATGTTCTTGAAATGCGGTCTCTATGGATCTATAATTATGAATACTAGTTCTGAAAGGGTGTGGAATTCAAGTAACTTTGAAAGAAAATTTTAATTCTGGTTTTGTGCATTATGGGGTAAAAAATCTGCATATATACTAAACACATTAAATGTATATGAGGGCATTGACTTTTAGCGGCATCATATCTTACCTTTATCTGTTGATTCAATGACTGTAAAATTGTATTGGTGCAAAGGTTGTCCAATGAAGTAAATGCAGTGTTGCAGTTTTAACTTTTATGGTAGAGATGGTGCTGTCGGATCCAAGGAGAGGTTCAATGGTGGAAATTTATGGTTAAGGTGGAAAGATACTATAGCATTCAATGCTATCATGTTACTCTTTGAATGATATTGTTCATGCCAACAACATTAAGATGGCAATGCATATTGCACCGTCTAGCATAAGATCTTTTTTATATACCTATCATGTATTGAATTTATTTTATATTATTTTTTGAATATTTGTATATTTATAAAATAATTTAGTTGTTAGTATTCAGTGTTTTGTTTTAAGAAGAATTGTGGATGTTGTTTTAAAGTGATAAATCTAAGTTGTTAAATCTAGATGAGTGGATTCAATCTGTTAAATCAACAACAACATAATTCATACTTAATTGGGTTATCTATTCACTATTTAGATACAAAAATTATTTAAATATAAAAAATATGATGATATAATGCTAGAATATTGCAAAAAGGATAATGTACAGATACTCGTGAACCAAACGAGCATAACAAATTTTTCAAACGTGGATGGATTGAGGAGATTTACAAAAACATGGTTGGAATTCAAATGAAAAAAGAATTACGTAAATATGAAGTGTGGAGAACAAGAAAGAAAATAAACAAGACGTGATTGAGAATATGTACATTGGAAACTATCGTGCCTGTGACTGCATAGAATAGAAATTACTCATTTTTTCTTTAATTCTATTGTGACGTTTGAATATTTAATTACACAAGTGTAGACTTATAGTTTATTGAAATAAATACATTGCAGCTATTTAATTATTGTTATGATCTGAGGGACAAAATTTGATTGATATTCTTTTTTATTTGAATTATATTCTTATTTGCCTTGTTTTTGTTTTCTTTTATAAATGATTTGCCGTTACAACATTTACCAAGATGTGATCCTAGCAAAATTCAAATTCAAATTCAAAGTAACACACATTTACCACAAACCAAGAATAGAACTCCAAATCTTAGTTACAAGTTTTGGAATGTGGAAGAGAAAACGTACAGAAAGGCCAATCACAAAGGAAATTTGAAGATGGGTCCAATAGGTAGTGGCCCAATAGAAGGGCCCAGTCAATCTTTTCAAACAGTTGTTGATTTGGACGGTGCCCAAAATCAAACCTTACTTTCTCTAGATCATACATAGTAAGACATGGACATTTCACCAAATTGATTTTTGGGCCCACTTCCCAAATAAATGGTGGGGTTTTTATTTCCCAATATATATCTATGTTATATCTATTCCACATTTGGTGAATTTATGAATTATTGATTCATCTTTGCCAAATCTCAAAAATCGTGGACCAAATGACTTTTCTTCCTTTATGAATTCCTTGTTTTATTTGAAACATTAATTTAATTTAATCAAAAGTATAATTTGTTTTTTTTATAAAACAAAATAAAATGTTTGAAGTATACTAATTTATATTGCTAAAATTTACTTGTGTCATACATTTTATAAATCGAGTTTCTACATTTATATTTAGTATGTCTAAGCTTAATTCTTTTACGTTAAGTTTTAATTTTTGGTTTAGATGTTAAACATAATGATTTTTAAACTTCCAACACTCAGATTATTATATCTTTAAAAAGTATTAATGTACATTATTGCATGTGTTACTGCTTCAAGTTACGAAAAGTTAAATCATAGAACATGACAAAGTATATCACTTTTGTAAAACCTTCATTTTATAAAACTATCCCTCATTATAATGATAGTTTATTTGTATATCCTTCATTCTGAGTGATATCCTAGTATTTTTAACACATCTTTCTTTTATTGTAGATAGAAGTGATAATTGTAGAATATTTGAGAAAGATAGAAGTGATAATTGATTAATGAAATTTTTAAAGTTTTGTAAGGAAAAATTGGATGTAACCAAGTGTTAGATTGAATAAGTAAATGTTTATGTTTTCTATCTATTATATATGTATTATTCTTCAATGTCTTTCACAAGCTAATTGTCAAAATTCTTTTAGACACCTTTTCCAACAAGTAGAGGATCACCCAAAGACATCTATTAACGATCGTTTTGCAACAATATAAAAAAAAAAATTGTTAACCTTTATTTAATCTTTTTTCTAGAGTTAACATGTTTCTTTTCGATCTCTATAAAAAATTATATGATTATAAAAGGTGTGTTGAGAAGTTTTGAAGTGACCTTAGGTTTAAAAATCAACTTCTTTGAAAGTAGGTGTGAAACAATTGGTGAGGAATATATAGTTGTGATTATGGCAAAGTTTTTCAAGTGTAAGATTTTATCATTTCCTTTTTTTTATTTGAAAATTCCTATTGATGCCAATTGGAGAAGAACATAAACATGGAGATCTATTATTAGGTAGTATGAGAATTTTGTTAGGTGGAGAGGTGGACAATTAACTATGGTAGAGTAATTGTGTCTCATTAATTCAATGTTAACATCTCTTTTCTCTTTTAATTTTATCCTTAAGATACCTACTAAGGGTTGTTAAAAAGATTATAAGTATTCAAACAATATTTTTATGAGACTATAAATGAGAGGAAACAAAAATATCATAAGTAAGCTAGAAAAACGTTTGTTGTCCTAGAGTCATAAGACCTTGTGAATGTTGTGTTTATCTATTAGTTATGCGATTTGTTTTAGTTTTATGCATTCTGAGTAATAATTGATTACTTGAAGCTTACTTCACACACAAGCTTTATAAATAATCAATTGTATCAAAAAATACTTGATTAGGTTGTAGTTATTAAATTTTCAAATTCAATTAAGTTGAAAGTAATCCAGTTACTAAATAATGTATTAACTCTTAGTTTTTATATAAAAGCTTTTCCATTATTTCAAAAGATAAGAATTTTATATACTTAAGACATTTTCTTGTTCTTTACCATTGATCTTCAAGAACTTTCTAGGATTAGTATTCTGTTTTCTAATAAATTTTTCAGAGGAATTTTACTTAATTGAGGATATACTTACATAAAATTTTAATATTAATTTTTTTTAATCAATTACATTAGGCGATATATTTCCATATTCCTTTCAAATTATTGACTTAATTTTTCTTTATATAGTATTTCATGTATAATTTATGTATTTTTATAATTTTTTAAAAAAAAATCATATCTCAAATGCTTACATTTGTGTGTTTTTTTATCGACAATGAATTAATTGAATTAATAGAAGTATTTAAGAGATGATTCAACCTGTATACAAAAGATAGGTTAAAAGTTTCAAAGCAAAACAAAAACACATATGATACTTAACAAAAACCATCAGCATAGCATATTCTTTTTTTTTTTAATAATATTTTTTTTTCATGTGGTGACAAATGATTGCTGTTACTTAAAATGTCAGTCTAACTGAAATATCAAGTTGCATAATGATATATAACCGGAAAGTTTTTTATAGGTAAAAAAAACCACCAACATAACAACAAAAGTTGAGCATGTAAAGATCACACTATGTTCCCCAAACTCCCTATGAGAGGATTTAAACCTATAAGCTTTTTCAAAGCATAAATGAACTACCCTGCCACCAGTCCAAGAAAGCTGCAGTCACAAGCTCAAATGAACTTTAAAACAAAATGCTTTATGAAGAGATTAATAGACTTTGAGCACTAAGAAAGCTACAATATTAGAAATGATAGATAAAATGTGAAGCAGGTTCTTGTGTGAATTGATATTGTATGCATCCTAATACCATAAGTTTTCTATAAATATATACATTAGTCGTGCAAACTTTTCCTGAAACTCACTAAGATATTAGAAGAACACACCAGAAAACAGTTTGTATAATTACATTTGTATGTTAAGTGTGAACAATCTAAATATTTAAAATAGTGAGAAAATCTCACTCAAATTGTTATGATTAAAAATAAATATAAATTTAAAGAATTCAATCAATATAAAAAAATCGAGTTATTTCTTTAATAAAGTATTTTTAAGAATATTTATAAAAAAATTATAGATAAAATTAAAAGTTTTTAAATATTATGTTACCTTATGATAGTGTTAAATATAATTTTTCCTATACATGCATTACATATAATTTATCTCTCGTTATTTTTATAGAGAAACTCAAGTAAAAAGTAAAAGGAATTTTTATTTATTTATTTTAATTAAAATCAATTAATTCATCTTAATTATATTCCAACAATTTTAATCTTAATTACAAATATTAAGCTCTGAACTATATGTAAATTATAAGCTAACTGGAGAATGTTTGCAAATGTTTCCATAAATAAAAAACTCATGATAAAATTAACTAACTTACAATTAAACTACAAGCTATCTCAAATATTGTTTTAAACATGCTCAAAATCCGGTAGAAAAATCAATTAAACTAATTAATATAGCATTGACCCATAACTTATCTTACGAGTTTAATCTTCAATTCAAATTTAATAATCAACTTCAAAACTTCCTCTGCCCTACAAATTAATTAAATATTGCGTTTGCATTAAATAATCGATAGAACATAACCAGCTGTACATATAGCAGTTCTATATCTCTCTTTCTTCCCAATTCAGCTCTGGATTTTATTGCAGATGACATGATCATCTATTTTGTTTGAAAATTTAAAATGTGACTGAACTTTTTTCAAATTAATTGGCGACCAATAATTCACAACTAAGTATAAATGAGAGAAAATTATAAAAATTATTATTAAGAAGTGAACTTTAAGTCTAAGTGAACCTCATAAAACTGATTTATAAGGTAAGATTTACATTCACTTATATTATTATATATAATAAAATTTTCTTATCCCTAGTTGAAGTGGGATCTCCAACACCGTTCTGATACCATATTAAGCTCATAAAACTGACTTATAAGGTAAGATTTACCTTCACTTATATATAATGAAATTTTCTTATCTCTAGAAGTAGGATCTCCAACATCGTTCTGATATCATATTAAGAAGTAGATTTTGAGTCTAACATAATCTCATAAAACCGTATAAGGTAACGTTTGTACCCACTTATATATCATGAATTTTTCTTATCTCTAGTTGGAATCTCCAACCATTATTTTAGTTTTGATTTTTTTTGTTATATTTTTTTTAAAATTGGAAAAAAACACTAAAAACAAAAATCCTATCCATTTAAAATAAAATACTGGATTGAATTAAAAGCCCGTCTAACTCGCGCATGCTTCCATTGAAAACTTTTATATCCAATAATTTGTTCATTAGTGACGTATGTTGGTGTGTGTGTATATATGACCCACAAACTTGTAATTGGAAAAACTAAAATAATGTATGATGAAGGGAAATTATTTGAAATAATTTGAGGATGAGAATGATGGCGATTGGGACCTGGAAATGAGTTGATTATTAATGGCATGGTCCACATTTGAACTAAAACACTAAATACATGAATGGAGAATTCAAATGAGTTGAAGGACATGCAAGCTGGTTCGTACCTTCATATTTTGCCTCAATCACACAATTTATCCAATTCAAGCAACCCAATTATTAGTACCTGTTCATTCTGCACTCCAAAATCAAAATTGCTTTTAACATTCAAATAAATACACATATGATTTGGAGTTATCTATTATTCTTTTATGATTTTTAAGTAGTTAAAGACAATTTTGTTTAACTTTTGTAACGTAATTAGAGTTTATATTTGCGTCAAATTTCAAAGCATGAATATAGACTATATGTGCTTCAAACATGTATACATAAATCATTTATTCAGTTTTTCAGTTTTAGGAATTGTTTATTTGTTTACTTTTCTTTTGTTTTTCTCAATTTTTATCTAAATCTTTAGAGAAGCGTGTGATAAGAGGAATTGTTTGATTCTTGGATATTTGAACTGACATTTTCATATTCCCATGTGTGGGATTGGTTCGTACATGCAAATATGCAAATGTTTAAAACCTTTAATTATAAGCAATTTTCTGGGGTTGAGATAAATTTTATACAACTGCATCGATCAATCAATTATCAGGTAAGAGTATTCCAGATACATATGTTTAGTTAACGTCTACACTAGAAGGTATGTCAATATTAAAATAAAAATAGTATTTTTTTTATTAAGAGATTAATTCTTTCAAAAGATGAATCTGATTTTTTATCAATAATAAATAAATAAAATAAAACGAAATACTTTTAAAATATCTAAACTAACCTCACTTCTTAATTTAAAAAAAAATATATTATATAAACATGAATATTAAGATGAATTTATATAATATTATGAAGTGAGTTTTAAATTTAAATTAATTTTAAAAAATTAATTTATAAGAGTGATGTTTACACTTACTTATATAGTATGAAATATATTTATTTTAATCCATGTATATTTTCAAAAAATTTACTTATTTTAATAATTTCAGAAAAGATTAAGTATTTTACAATTTATCTTAGAAAACAAATACTTATACCTCTTAATTTATGTGTATATCGTTGAGAATGAGCAAAATTTTGGGGTATCCAAGAGTCTCATATTTTGAACTTATTTTTTTCCATTAAATTGGTTGTTGTTTGAGGGATAGATTAGATGGTAAGTAACTTAAATGATTGGTTTTCATAAAGTGTGATCACATGAATTTAGGTCAAATAGGACAGGAACTAGTACTTAAAATAACGGTACTTTCCAGTTCTCGATTTCAATCCTTAACTACCTACCACCGTACGTTAATTTCCTGTACTGGCTCAACATTAATCACCCATAATCAATAACTTGTTCGTACAAATAATTGGATTTTCCATCGATACACTCTCACATATATTTGTATATATGACAATTAAAACATCACAATTGTTACAATCACAACATTTAATACATGCAATTGAGATTTCAGAGACTACAATAACAATACCTAAAATTCAATTGACAAAATTGAATATGGGACACTCAAATTTTATTATTATTATTTGTTACTGCATGAACGAATCCTTACAATTGTATTATATTGTATTTAGTTTTTATTATGAAGAGAATTTTAAGTTTAAGTTAAACTCATAAAACCGGTTTATAAGGTAAAGTTTGTTTCTATTTATATACTATAAAATATTCTAATTTCTAGTTGATATGAAATCTTCAAACACTCTCTCACGTCGAGAGTGATAGTTCGTGTGTGGAATAACATATTATGAGTGATCCGATTACAAATCTGATAGCGGATGACCTGATAAATCTAACAAACTTTCGTTTGGTGTGTTGGAGATCTCACATCGACTAGAGATTAAAAGAATGCATTATATATAAGTGGGTGCAAAACTCATCTCATAAATTAGTTTTAAGAGGTTGATCAGACCGAAAGATATGGTCCAATGAAATTCAACTATGAAAATAACCCTAAGACCAAAACAAATTAAGAAATTCAATGAAAAAAATAACTTACTTTATATAAAAATACTTCTGCTAAGTGCAACCTGCAAAGTTTTGATAATGTAAAATGTTTTCTGGTTTTGTCCGTATTGCAAGAGGGTAAAGGGCACTTATCTTCATTTTGGTTTTTTCCCCTACCCTTTATTCCTTTGTCTTTTATGAGTGAAAGAGTGAATTTCTTTCTTGATTCAATGGCAGTATTTAAATTTATAATTTCCATGGTTGCTTCTGGACTCACAATTGTATGGGGACTGGTGTTTTTGTTTTTTCTGCTTATATTATTACTATATTTTTATGTAGCTGCATAGTACTATATAATTATGATTATTGGAAGTGACTGGTAAATTCATTCCAAGAAGTTTAAATGTGGCCACATGATTGTCCTTGGAATAAATTGAAATTTGAGGCAGTGAGAGGAAACTTTTATGTATGTTATGGAAAATTGGATGTATTTTAAAGTTAAAAATTTGTATATTACATTTCACATTATACAGTCTGGTATTATTTATTTTTTATTTCACATTATTTTCCATCAACAGTTTTCCTATAAGGATTGTTTGCAATATTTTAATTGTAAACCGTATGTACTATAAAAGAACAGAGTATAAAGAGTCTAGTATATTTGAAGCAAATTGAGGTTATTTAGATACTAATTAGTGAGGCTACTATTGTTGGAATGTGTATCTTGGATTTAATAATGTTTTTGATTTAAACATTGATGTAAAATGTTACTTTTGAGAAGCAAAGAAAAAGTCTTCTTCATTTAAATAAGTAAATATAGTCCCAAATCAAGAAGCTTTAATTTCAAAAAACAACAACTCATAAATAAAAAATACAAAGTATGTATTGAAAATAATTCTCTCAAACTTGCAAAAATTTATGAGGAGCAACAACAATAAAAAAATTACAATGACAATCACAAAAGAAACATCAATATTTTTAACGTGAGAAAACCCTCTTAATGTGAGAAGTGAACACCCACATTGAACACCCACATGCACAAGTTAGTCAATCAATCTCCACTAAAATCGAATATAACAAGAAAGTTAGATCAAATACACAAAAAGTACTTATAACTAGCCAATAAATTAAAAGAATAACGTTTTCAAAATTTGAAGAACAGAGCGAAAATAATTCCTCTAACCACAAACTTCCAATAAACAATCCCAACGATCAAAATTAAAAATATTATGTCGTGAACATGTTATTAAATGTGATAGAAAATTATATTTTTCCATCTAAGGCATATTCTATAACAAAAAAAATCTTAAGAGAATGTGGATCTACAAAATATCTTCTAAGATGTTATGCTTTGTATGGGGAATGCTTAAGAGACAAACTCTTGTAGAAGAAAAAAAAAAGATTTCAAATGCACTTACACAACAAAATGGCCTTTTAGTTAAGAGGAGAAAAAAATATGCTAGCCACTTGCCCTAGAATATACAGAATATGGGAAAAATGAACCATTTCGTGAGCTTTAAATATTACACTATCTTGTAATTAGTAGCATCATATATGTCAATATAGACTTTGGGAATGTATTTAAAAATAAAATTGAATGAGAAATATTTTGGTATGCAATTATTTGGAGTTTATGGAGAGAGTGAAATTATCGAGTTATAAAATTGTGTGTATGTGAAGATAGAGTTATATGATATGTCAAATTTAACTGCTAGTCTCAGAGTAATAGAATGTATCCAAATTCATGTTTGTCTTATTCAGTAGATATACTACTACACAAAATTTATGTCTCACAGAAAAATCATGAAATAGAAACAAATTTTTAGAGACCAAAATAATTAGTTGCAATAGTAACTAAATTAGAGACCATTTTAGAAATTAAAAAAAAATTGGTTTCTCAATTAGTTTCTATTATTGTTCAATAATTTTTAAATTGTATCTAATTAGCAACCAAGGTTTTTGCTACCAAATTTAAAAATTAAATAATTGGTAGTTAAAACTTTGGTTGTTAATTAGATACCAATTTAGAAACTATTTAACAATAATAGAAACTAATTTAGAAACCAATTTTTTTTTAGTTTCTAAAATGATAGTTACTATTACAACTAATTATTTTGATTTCTAAAAATGTTTCTATTTCATGATTTTTTTTAGTGTCTATCAAGGTAGTTGTTCCTCAACAAGGAAGGAGTTATTGTTGCTACAAAATTCAGGTTCCAAAAAAAGTTGGGATAAACTCCATCTTCTAACTCTGTTTGTTGTTAATACTAATTTTGCATGTTTAAACGAAGGTCGTTGTGAGGAGTTGTTGGAGTGTGTGAAAATGTAGAATTTATGAGGTGAGGATAATTGAGGATGAAAAAAAAGACTAGATGGAATACTAATGATTAAAATATGATTAAGGTTTGTTGAAAGAAATAGAATTGTACGAACAAAGCTTCAAATGCAAAGAGAGATGAAGAGAACATGCTATATTTCTTGACTTAATTTTTGATATTCTTGTTAAGGCATGCCTTGGTTCTTGAGTGGTAATATGAAAGATTTATTGTGGATTTTGGAGTAATCTTTATGAAGTTCTTGAAAAAAATTAAGAAAATCAAGGGCTTTGGTTTATGGAAGAAGATATTCTTGGAATAAATATATCAAATTGAAAAAATAGAAAGAATGAATAAAAGAATAGTAGTTTCTTATTCTGATTGATTTTTTTTTATCAATAATAATAAATAAATATGAGTCATTTCAGAATGAACTAACCCTTTACAACTCACATAAAACAATCCGTTAACAAAAATACCAATTAAACTACTCTAACACTGATCAAATTATTCCAAAGCAAAAATCTCTAATACCAGAAAATTAATAAATTTGAATCAAGAATTTAAACAAATCAAAGGTGTTACCCAACATGATACTCACACTCAATTGCTACAAAATAAAATTGTATGTGCTGATGAACACAATGTTTAAATTTAGACTTGCATATGTTATTTTACCCTTTATATCAAAACAATTAACGTACTAATGAAATAAAACTATGAATTGGCTAACGGAGGTATATTTATTGTATATCCTTCTGTAGGATACTATTCATTTTGTAGTGTGAAAATGGAGAATGTGTTAAACGTGCCATTGATGGTTTTCTTTTTCTTTGATGAAAGGAAATAAAAGAAAGGGGTGTGGAAATTATTGTGCAAGTTCGGCTACTTGTTTCCTCGTTGTTTCTTCCATCAGTGGATAAGCTTTTTGACTGCGTGTATATGCAGAGTTAGGGTAAGCCACGCCAACTTATATTTTCCTCAAAAAACCTTATTTTTTTTTCGTGCACATAAAAAGGTATAAAGGTGAACCAAAAAGAGAAAAAGAAGAAGAGGAATGCATTACCAACTTGATAAGCTCTAGTTTTATATGTCAACTCACCCTTTTTATAAAAATTAATTTATTTATAAAGTTTTTTTTAAAAAATTAATATGATTTAAAACGATTTATTATGGTGTATTATGTTGGATTATCTTCACTATTACACATTAAATTGTATATATTGTTAGACATTGAATTATTAAAAAAAAATGGAACTACCATATTAGATTTTTCTAAAGAAATTGAATTTTTTAAAAGAAGCTGGAACCAAATTAATTTTTTTAAAATAAAATTGGGGCGATATTAAATTTTTATAATATAAAAGAGTAAATTGGTTTTTAATATAGAAACTAAAATTGTAATTAATTCTTTAAACAATTACTTATAAACTTGATTTAAAATTATAGGAAGACTAATTATTGATCGACAGTCAATAATATTACAACATTCCATAAAGAGAATTCTTCCAAAGACATAACGTCATTCAGTCTGCATTTGAGAACAATAATTTCTTAATTTCTTAACTATATATGGCAGCAACCCTAGGCGGCTATAGAAGCGATGAAAGATAATCTGTGTATGTTTCTAAACATAGTAATTCGTATAATTTTGAAAGATAGAATAATATCAACTTATAAATTATATAATTATAAATTATATAATTATAAATTATATAAATTAAAAAACAAAAATTTATATAGTAGAAAAATATTTTTTTTTTTAACAAAATTTGTTCTTTATTTTTATTTATATATAAACTTAATTTTTTTTGAAATTAATACATTTTTTTATAAATTGTGTTAAAATAAAATTGTCAAAATTTTAATAAATATTTTTTAAATTAGACATTTTATCAATATATATTTTAGGAATTTGTATAAGTATTGATGTTCGATATATATCTCGATACGAATACACTAGATGCATGTGATAAAACATAGAAACAACGTAATCTTTAAAGTGAGAGTTATTTATAGTTTAGAAGTGGTTGCTTTGGTTTAAGTGAATGTTTGGTTTTGGATTACGTCCAAGTCTCTCTCTGATTTTTTTCTTATTTTTCGATTGGTGTCTCTAACCTTTGGTTTGTATGATGATGGTTTTTTGATTTATTTTTGAGTTTAGGTGCTTGGTTTTAGAGTGTTTAATTTTAAATAAAGTCAGCGTTTTTTAATCTTAGACGTCAAACATCGCAAGTTTTAGAATGAAGTGACCTAGGTATTTTATTACGTATAAATCGATAATTATTATTCACATTTATTTATTTTTTATTCTCCATTAAAAAAAATATAAAACATAATAACATAATAGAAGGGGGAGTTTGTGAACGTTAGTGCGAGAAAACTAAAACACATTGAAAACCACTCTTTTGTGGTGGGTAGTTTGGTCAATTCCAATCCACAATTATTATTATTAAATCCACATTTGCATTATTATGATCGTACTTAAGGTCATTCGCTGTATAAATACCCATCTCAAACACACAACTCAACAACTAAGATTCAAAGTTTGGAACAACAGAGGAAGAGGAGCTTCAAAAGCACGTCAGAGACCAACAATGGGAAACAGCTTAAGGTGCTGTTTGGCTTGCGTTCTTCCGTGCGGAGCGCTGGACTTGATCCGCATAGTCCACCTCAACGGCTGCGTCGAGGAAATCACGCGTCCAATCACGGCAGGGGAAGTTCTCAAGGCCAATCCAAACCACATTTTGAGCAAGCCTACTTCCCAAGGCGTGGTTCGCCGGATTCTCATTCTCTCGCCGGAGACTGAGCTAAAGAGAGGCAGCATCTACTTCTTGATCCCCGCGGCGTCGCTGCCGCCGGAGAAGAGAAGGCTCGTCAAGCATGCCACTGCCCGCACCACTCATCATATTGATAATCAAAAGAATCAGGTTAACAATAAAGTGTCTTCCAAGAAGAGTAACCACGATTTGTCACCTTCACAACAATGTGATGACAAAGGCTTAGTAATTTCTAGGGAGAAGAAATTCTCGCGGCGGGATCGCCGTAACGGCCGCGGCGGATTGTGGCGGCCGCGGTTGGAGAGTATCTCAGAAGACTAGTTTTTTTTTTGTGTTTTCCGGCGGCCGGTGCCGGAATCTGGAGTGGAACCGAAGATGGTTCAATACTTGAATTGTTAAAATGTAACATGACCTTTTTCTCCCTTTTCTAAATGTATCTAATTTTGTGGATATAGAAGAGTTACTTTGCAGTCCTATGTGATTTTTTTTTTAAATTTTTTTTTGGTTTGAATTAACCAAATTTTGATTCAAAATTAATCAACACATGCTTGCGTTCTACAAATCCAAAAATGAAGAAAAGGAAAATAATCGAGGGGTTATGAGTAATAATGCATCAAGTTAGTTTTCTCTTCGTTATATAGAAAGAATATTTAGTTTTCATACATTTCACAAAAATTGAAATTCAAACTAACGCATTTTACGATAAATTATTATATTATTATGTATTATGTGACTATGGTTTTCATTAGCCTCCATGTAATATATAATTATATGTTCTTTAATTTTTTTTTGACTGAATTATGTTCTCTAATTATAAAAATAGTTAAATTACAATTTTGATTTTTTTAATATCTGATAACCAATTTTAGTCCCTATGTTTTCTTTCTTGAGATTTTAGTTTCTATATTTAAAAAATTCACATTTTTATTTATTTAATACTCAAATTTGCATATATTATATATTTTTATTTTAGTTTAATTGAATACACCTAACATCATGAAAATTAGAGAATCTAAAACCTAAAATAAATAAAAAAAAATAAAGAATCAAAATGGCATTTAGGAAATTAAAGATAGACCAACATTATGATTGAATAAAATTTTGATTTTTTTATGACGTGAAGATGAACTCAACCATATACCAATTTCCATTAAAAATCCTTAATCTTTCCTAATGAAAAATTAAGAGGAAGTAGATTAATTTTTTTGTTGGTTTTAAGTAATGAAGGAATGCACCCTAAACATGAAACATTAATGGTGGCATCCTGAATTAGATCCATATATTCCAATGATTAAGCTGGGTTTGTATTTGATTATTTAATTAGAAGATGCATGTTAGCCACCTATGTGTTCCCAGGAATCAATTAAGGAAAATGGAATAAAAGGCTTTGATTGACATTATTATTTCAGTTGCTAATTATTTGGTTGTGGGTCTCATTAAAGCAATACTAGTTGTATTACCATGGATCCACGGAATTCAAGTTAAGGCTGCAGTCCAAATTGACCCTCTAAACACGATTAAACACATTAGTTTTTTTTTATTAAACACATTAGTATAAACCTTAACTAATATAATTTCACAATAAATTAAATCATACAAATGTCAGATAAATGATATATGTGTTAATTTTGATTTAGTTTGGTTTTGTTGTTTTCGTTTTAGGTAGATGAGTTGTTTTTAGATGGATGTTTTTGTTTAAGTTGTGTGTTTGTTATTTTTTTGTCTTCTTTATGAGACGTGTTTTATGTTTTGTATAAAGATTGGATTAATGTGAAGTGATTCTTATTTATTTTTATTTTTTTATTAATAAAAAATAGAAGTATTAATCATCAAATTAGGAGGGTTGATGACTTAATTAAGCACTTAATATTTAACTCATTTTCGTGAGCAAAATTACAGATTGGTCCTAACTAAGGTTGATGCTTGTGCTATGCTTCCGGTTTAGATTTTTCGCAACTGAATTTGAGCTGGTTAGTGGACTTTAGCTGGCCAACATTAAAAAAACATTAAGGATTTAATATTAATATCTTTGTAGGTAAAATTCTTATTGTAATTCAAAACTCAATTTAACATGATAAATTAATATCACATAGGTCATTATGTTAAAGTAAGGAAATTCATAATTTATATTGTAGGAATTATTTTTCATTTATATATTACTATAATGATATGACATTTTTAACAAAAAAAATTTGGAGTTGAAAGACCATGTTAATATTAACTTTATAGCAAATGATCTTCTTATAATAACTATTAATTAAGATAAATTATAAAAGTATCTTATATATAAATGATTACTTACCTCCATATTCTATATATGACAATTTCCTATATCTTGGTAGCAAATGATTCTTCTATAAAAGATTGTTTCGGTATATGTAATATAGTCTCACATTGTTCAGAATTGATAGTAGAATCAAGAATAATGACAGTTTATATAATCTTTATTCCTTTAATTTATTGAAACACTTTCTAAGAATAAAATCATCAAATAATTTAGAAGTATTGAACATTTAAGAAATAAACATGGTATATTAAAATAGGTGGAAAGTAGTGTTGATGAATGAGTAGTGAGTAGAAGAGGTTTAGTAAAAGAAGTAATAAAATGAGATAATAATTTGTTGAAAAAGAGGGGTGGAGAAGAGAAAAAGGTGGGACTTGGTAGAAAGATGGGCGACATGAGCACGGTAGAGAAGCAAGAAAGCTGGCATAACCTCCTTGACTTGTATCTTATTAAATTACTCACTTCTTCACATGGATTCCTTCTCCTCTCTCTCTCTCCAATACCAATAATACACCATTTTTTCCCACATCCCTTTCTCACTCTCCAACTCATCCATTTATTATTATACTACTTCGATTCGACCATATACCTACCTTCTCTTCACACTTCGATGCACATTTCTTTTACTGAACCATAAACACTCTTACTTTTCCTTTCCTTTCTTTAAATCAAATGCTTTAACTTTAACACAACATACGTACAAATACAGCATCCATTCAATATTCACTTTCTTTAATTTTCCAAACTAAAATACTTTTGTATTTGAAGTGAATTCTGAAGTTTTTTTCCTCACACAAATTAAAATTTGGTCTTAAATTTTTTCAAAAGTATTATCTATAAGTTTCTCATTCTTTAACTGATACCTAGAATCCTTATGCATTCGATTAAAAGTTGTTTATAGGATGATGGAGTTGATTATTAGTCATTTTGTTATCTTTAGTTGATGTTGATGAAGTAGAGAGTTGTCGATATTTTTGTGTTTTTGTTTATGTATGGAAAGATATGTGTTTGTCTTTTTTACTCTTTACGACGGTTTAATCACTCCTAAAATTGATCACATTTATTTTTATTTTTTTTCTGATAAATTTTTTTGGAGAGATTCTTTCAAAATCTAATCAGGAGCTTCATTTATGGTTTCGTGACGTTAAGAATAGACGGTCTCTTATATGAAGTATTTTAAACTCAGTTGCATTTTTGAAGATGTGTGAGAGTTGAACAAAACAAACCATTGAAACATGTTTTAGAGTGTTTAAAATTAAACAGAATAGATTCTGAACATATATAGACGAGTGAAATCATTAACTAAATAAAAGAATTGAATAAATTTGATTGATAATGAAGCATAATTATTGTGAGAAAAAGTGATAGAGGGAGATCCCAAGGACTGGAGTAAGTAGCATTGAGCCTTGTGCTGCAGCTGGTTAGGACAAAGCAGATCAAGAAGCAAAGTTCACGGGGTTCATTCTCTCAAAACATGCACACATATCCCATCATTGGAGATTGGAGTTTCAATATATATAACAAGTGCTAGTTTGATGAGAATTGATGAACAAGAACTTGTTAATACCCTCTTTAATCACCTCTTATACACAATCATATATTTATGTTTCCCATAAAATCTCTTTGAGCCTTCCAAATCAAGCATCTATTGAACTTCTATCCATCAACTCCAAATAAGTATGTTGGGAATGAATTTTTGTAATAGAGTTATCATTCACTCTCAACGTCCATTTCAACCAATAACAAGTAGTTTTATATGCATTTTTAATGTTTGTAGAAGAACTTCTTTCATATAGAGGTAGGTTTTTTTGAACAAACCATTGCATAAATATTTGTAAGACAAAAAAATAAAAAGAAAATCTAATCCATTTTTTCATAAATTAAAACTAGCTTAGTCATAAACTAAATTTCTACTATATAACTTTTTAAAATTCTTTTTATTTTTTTCACTAATATTTTTTTATTAGCAAAGAATAAAATTAAATAAAATTTAAATATTTAAGAGATATTTCAACCCATGTACAAGGAAAATGAGTGGCTAGAAAACAAATATTTTGGTACAAAACCATCCCGATATCCATGAAATCCAAAAACCTAAACACCCATTGTACAAATCATTTTACAAAACCATCACTATAAATAAAATCAGTATTATCTACGGATTTTTACCCACAGATCTGAGTCTGTAGGTAAATTCAATATTACCTACAAACAACATTATATATGGACATTACCCACAGATTCTGAATCCGTAGGTAAATTCAGCATTACCTACCACCAACTATCACCCATGGATCTTGTTACCTACGGATCTCTATTATCTACCAACTATTACTCACGAATCTCTATTACCAACAAACTATCACCCACGAATCTCTATTCCCTACCAACTATTATCATAATAATTATATACATAATATTAAAAATATTATTATAATATGAAGAATTATAAAATCATAAAATAATATTATAATAACCATAACTAATAAGTATACATATTATAAAATTAATAACATTAATATAATAATTTAAATAATATAATTAGTATTATATTAATAATAATAATAATAATAATATTAATGATATTAGTAAAATAACAAAATTAACAATATTAGTAATAATAACATTAATAATATAAATACTATTAATAAAAATATTTATAAAATTAAAATTATTTATAATATTAATAAATATTTAATAATATGAATAATATTTAATAATATTAACAATATTTAATAATATGAATAATATTTAATAATATGAATAATATGAATAATATTTAATAATATTTAATAATGTTAATAATATTTAATAATATTAATAATATTTAATAATATTAATAATATTTAATAATATTTAATAATATTAATAATATTTAATAATATTTAATAATATTCCAAAATAAATTTCAATTGAATTTTCATAATTTGTAGTAGACATTTTGTAAAAAGAGAGGAAAGAAAAAGGAATAGCAGTAGGCACAGACTTTACAAGCATATCCTTCTAGCAAATGATAGAATTTTTCCTTTCCAAACTGTCAACTTATTTTAATTTTGCTTTTGTGTGTGATTGGAGAAAAACCCCTTCTTGTTTTTTAAATTGTCGTAAAACTACAGTAGAAACGAAATTACTCTCACTTTGACAAATTCTCTATTCTTTTATGTTTTGTAATATTTAAAAAGCTTTTGTGGCACTTTATATATAAAATGAATATACACGGATGCATCTTGTATATGTTTGGTTGATATATGGCGCAGAGTTTAGTTTTGACAGTATAATTACAGTCACAGAACAATCTATCCATGCAATTATATTTTTAAATGTCACATCTTTTATATGTTTGTTTCGTTTTTTATAAACACATTCCCTTAAATTAGTCTATATTTACAAATCAGTGTTGGCTAATTATTTATTAACAAATATAAGTACTTCATGTACAAAGTTTAAAACTACATTAATTCCTGATCTATACAGTGGTTAAACTAATTTTGTCATAGAAATGAACATTTGATGGATTTGTATGAATCATGACATCTCATCTAAATTGATATCAGTTCACCAACAATCCCCATCTTGCCAAAAACATTGTTAAGGAATAACATGAGATAAAAGGGTAGATCAAAAATCTAATCTTGGTTAGACTAATGGTCACACAGGAGGTGCAAAGTTGGTGTGTTTTGAATAGACGGAACTGTCTAGACGAAAGTCATTCTGAGCAACCCCTGTGTTTCTTTGTTGCTGCACCACTAACACAGACCCATCAAAAGCAGAATCTGGAGACACTAACATGTCTCCTATAGACCCAAGTTCCGGATATTCATGCCAATCCCCCAACCCAGTAAACAATGAAGACTTGTTCTCATGGCATCTACCAACCAAAACCAGATCATAGCAACTTTCAAGTGTCTTTATGGCATTGATCAATTCCACGCTATCTCTCACAAGTTCCTCCCTGTAATCGTGGCGTTTGATTTGGATGTAGTTGTCCTTAAACTTGAGAACCAAGTCACTATCAGCGTCTTCACTGAAGGAATTTGTAATTCTATCGCAAGGATCCACCAACCGAATTACTGTGACTCTCACATTTGGGTGATTAGCCATGCGCATGGCATATGTCAAGGCTTCACGATCATCCGAACCTTCTATGAAGATAACCGCAACACTGTAGAAGAAGACACCGTATAAAGGGTTGTTCCAGACCAAGTTGCCCCGTTCAACTAAGATCCCAACAGAGCAAGGTGCAGTCTTGAGCAAATTGCGGTTCAATTTTCTAATGGGGTTTGCACATTTGGAAACCTCTCCCGAAATCCACTGCATGTGAAAAGGCGTGATCAACATGCACACTCTTTTGTCAGCAGCTAGCGTGCATATCTCATCATGCATGGTCTCGTAGGGTGAGAGGGAGGTGAAGAGTTTGACCATGACGTTGCCCATGTTTTGGTTCTGGTATGATTTGAAGGCGCTTATAATGTTGTCTGATTGACTAGAGTGCAATGAATTAGACATGGTGTTTTCTTGATGAACTTTTAGAAATGGTGCCGATCTGCCTTTTAGCTGAATGAGGTGCAGGGCATAAAGGCAAACGGGGCTCGAAAGTGTGGAGTGGGACATTTCTAGAAGATTGATAATGGGTAGGGCGTTTTCCTCAAAGTGCATGCATGCTAGCAAGGGAAGTACAGCATTGGGAGGGGCATGCTCAATGGTCCTCTTGCTTAAGGACAAGTAACTCTTAGATGGGTCGTACAGGAATTTTACTATGGGTGTGGAAACCAGTGTCAACCATACTAATGATACCATCATTTGAGCATATGTTTGTTCACTTATAATCTGCACACATGGATCATCACATTCAAATTTAGAAAAGCAAAAGAAAGAAAATAATAAGGTTAGGTTAGGTTAGGTTAGGTTTCTTACACGAAAGTATAGACAACTCTGGAGGTAAAGCAAATGGTTGATGCCTTGGGAACTGGTAATAAGACCCACGGACAAGGAATCAACGAGTGACATGTTGCAGCACATTGAAGGCAACATGGTTCCCAGCACCCTCCCAACGAAGCTAAATAAGGCCACAGGCTGCACAATTGCAAAGCTATGGCCATCGATTAGACTGATATTACATTTGACACCACTGGAGAAGTAGAAGATAGGCATGAACACTGTTGTGACAAAGGTTTCTAGCTTTTCTACCAACGCTGATCCCAGAGGTGGACCGTCTGGCACCGCCAGTCCCAGAATAACAGGCCCAAGCAAGTAGTGCTCCCCAAACACCTCACCAATGAGTGAACACCCCAACACCATGAGAAAGATGGAAACCATGTAGGCCTCACTGATTGGTGTCCCTCTGGGTGTTTTGCGTATCATCCAAAACATGATTGGTCGAAGAACAAAAACGATGAAAATCGTTAACAAAAGCAAAAAAATGGTCGACAACGTGACAGAGTTGTTATGCTCTTTCACGTCAGCTGATATCAGCCGTGTTATAACTGTTTGCCAAAACGCAGACACTGCTCCATTCAACAAAGATAAAGAAAGCGCTAGCTGACCAACCTCTGAATTGAGGAGCTTTAAGTCTTCTAAGAAACCAGCAGTGACGTGAAATGAACCAGACGATAAGAAAATTGCTATGAAAAATATGGACTCGTAGATTTCTGATTCCGGGTTCCAAATTCGTCGTAGAACAAAAATAAAAAATATGCTAAGTAAGACTGGAAATGTACAAGAACAGAAGGCAATGGCCCAAGTCTTTCTCCCTGTTTTTATCACCATATATGGATCTATTTTGACTCCCACCAAGAACAAGAATAACATGCTCCCGAAAAGAGAGATTGTCTCGCATACATAGAATGGTTTTGTCGTCGAAATCAACTTTCCAAAGAGTCTAATATTTCCCAGTACTGAATGCCCCGCTATGAACCCTGCCTGCATAAATAAATATGAAAATAATATTATCATAGAGACATGCAAGCATGCATGAGCAGGTATGAAAAGAATATTATATTACCAGAATTTGTGGAACGAAGGTAGTTGCCCCAACTTGGCTAAGAAGATATTGAAAAGATAAGGAGAACAAACAGACTAAGGAGGCCTGCAAAATGAACATGGATAAGGTGTGGTTTAAAGGGTTATCGCCGAAGAATACTCCTTTTGTAAAACGTTCAAATCTAGTTATTCGTTCGCAAACCCATACGCTCCTTTCTGAGGAGGAGTTATAGGTTACGTTCACCAAACCCGCTGACACCAGAGGAGGAGGCATACTTGCAGTCAAATTTACCCTCTCTAATGGAATGCAGAAAGAAGGAAGATATTAGTCAATAGGGTTAGCCTTTGAAAACTTGAAATGTAAAGCCATTGTGTTGATTTGTTTGGAGGATGAAGAACATGCATTGTAATTCTTAATTTCAAACGGCTAACTTGTGGGTTTGTACCTTAAAATTAGTTTATTTTGTAATTAGTTGATGATGATGATATTTTTAGCACTTGATTCGTGGTATACTGCAAACAGCTACATAAAACCATGACTCTTTTCTTTAGATTAATGGGTACAAGTTATTGTTAATCAACATACACACTTCACCACAAATCCTATAGTGGCCATACTTTCACACCATAATATTCACTTCATAACTCAAAATAACAATATCTTAACTATATTCTTTTATGTGCATAATATATTAACACTCTTAATTTAAAACTAGTTACATATATTACAATATTTAAATATTCATCTTGCATGTTTTTATTTATTTATCTATATTGAAAAAATTAAAACAAAATAGTTTTTATTTATGTGCATGAGTATTTTTTGGATAGAGTCTCTGTAAATGCAAAAATATATGCATATCATTTGCATGTGGAAACATATCCATTTTGTTGTCTTATTTTATTTAATTTTATTTTAATGTGAGCATAGTCACTTTCATGTCAAAAGCTTTAAATATATATTTTATGTACTTTAAATTAGACATTCTGAATTCGAAAAAACTAAGGCATACTAAAAAAAACTTGGAGATAACTTTTAAAGTTTAGTTGGTAATATGGAATGATATTAAAAATCGGAAATATGAAAATTTACAGAGGGTATTTTTGGAAATATGAAAATTAATGGAGGTGAGAGAAGAATATATGGAGTTGCAGGAAGAAACAGCCTTCCAAACCTGGTGTCCTTTCGTCCCCTAGTGGGCTTTTATTTTTGAACTTGCAAAAGGACTTGTTGACGTGGCACTTTACTTTTTAATTATTATCTATATTTTCTTACATTTTTTTTTTAAATTAGATTATTCTTTATCTTTAAACTCAATAGATTTAACCACAACAACTGTATTGAGTTAGTTAAGTTCAATTTTGAGAAACAAAAATCCATAAATCTAGCCAAACGCAAAAAAAAAGGTATTTTGATGGGTTTGGATAAGATTTACTCACTCATTTACATTAACATTTTATATGGTCTCAGAAATTTTAGAGAATAATACATTAATTTTTTTTAAAATTCTTTACAAGTAATGTATTTTTTAGTAGAAAATTTTAAAAGAAATTAAAACTTTAAAAAATTATAAGAGTGTTTTGATTACTTAATATTGGATAATTTAAAATTATAAGTAAAGAATTTGAAATTTTTATATATATTTTTTTAAACTATGCTTTTCAACTTTACATTCTCTTCTTAACTTGACTTATTATATTTCGATTTTTAGTTGAGACATTGTTAGTATGACCAAGATCGAGAAATCATCAAGTATATTTTTTACTAATGTTTGTAGAGTTTTTTTTTTCATGTTAAAACTCATCATATATTATTTTTTGATCTTTACTCTAAAAGTTTTTTTTTTATCTATATACACTACTATTATTTTTTGGCTAACACATTGGTTAAAGTTTTTTATCTACATAAATAATGTTGTATAATTAATGTCAAACATAATTTCTTCAATTAATATCAATAAATATTATTTTTAATTGATATTAATAAAGATGGTTTCTTGTTACCAAATCAAAACGTTTGAACCTTAATAAGATTTTCTCAATCAAGATCAGATTGTTATTTTCCTAGTTAGGTAGAATTTTTTACCAATACTAGTGAAATTATTTTTCAACTTACTTTTAGTCGACATTAATATAAGTTATTGTTTGAAATTAGGTTTTTTCAATCAATACTAGTGAAACTATCTTTATGTGAATGTCTACCTTAATTTTTGGTTGAAGTTTATGATGATTTTTTTTATTTGTAGACTTTTTTTTTCAATTAACGTATAACATGGTTCCTAATATGTTTTTTAAATTGAGTAAAAAAAAGTAAGTTGGTCAAACGATAAACTCAACTTAACTGTAACAAAAAATGGAATCACCCATTAAAAACTGTAATCAAACTTCTTTTATAATATTAAACGATACATAACATTAAATAAATAATAGAAGTGAAATAAAACTAAACTAAAAAAATCTCTTAAAAAAATGGAACCATGTTATTTTATAGAAACATTTCAATTAATTGAATCATTTTCATAAAGGATTTAATTAATTTTTGTATTATATCTATTCAAAATTCAAATCTTGCACGGTCCAGAAGTTTCTCAATTTCATTAAACAGAACCAAAATTGATTGACACAAGTGTCTCGTAAACAGAAGAAAGTGTAACTTTTAGAATGATATTCAATATATTTTTTATCTGTGATGTGAAGGTCCATTTTCTAGAGTTATTATGATGTTTAACCTTAAAATAACTCGATTAGAAAACATAAAAAAGGATTAATAAAGAAACACAGCAATGTCACCTGCACAATAAAAAATGCAGTTAGCAGATTGATGACATCATTCATGGGGTCATCACACGGCATCAAACTATCTAGATGGTAACACATTTATGAACACATCAGCTGTCAGTTTTAGATCTTATCTATATCTTTCTGGATCTAACAAAACAAATAAATCTTTTGAACACCCAAAGGAACATATCCTATAATTAATTCTCAAAATAATTTGTGGAAGAATCTGTTTTTTTTTTTTCACTTTCAAAAGGTAAAAGAACATGTCAGAAACTTTTGTCTTCAAAAAATTGTATTATTTGTTGTAAACATCTTAGTGTATCATATTCACTCCATTCTTTGGTCAACCTTGGTAAATTACTTGTGAGGTTTACTGCATTGACATAAGAAAATTTGAAACCCTAACTTCCAACCACATTACTACAATAGATTATTTGGGTTCCTTCAATTTTGTATTGTTGAGGTACAGCAAAAACAAAGATAGAATGGATTGGCTTACCAAGGTAAGGTCGGCGAGGAAGGGAAAATGCATGTGTTGTGTGGCCCCATGACAGTGACAATGAAGGCCAGGACAAATGAATCTGCAGAATTTGGCTTATGGCCGAAGGAAAACGTGTTCATCACGTAAATGTCTCATTCCCACTTCTCCTACATTCACACAACTCTCATTAAACAAAAATGTGAAAACAAAACCCTTTTTTCCATGACTGTCCCTTCCCAGCACTGCTCTTTCAAGTCCCTCCCAGGGGCATTCATGTATTTCAACTGTACAAGACAAAATTTTGGACTACCCCACTTGCTTGTATAGATAGGGTTGCAACCTGGAAGCATCCATTTGTTTAAGGAAGAAAAATGCAAGGAAACAACCAAAGTTGACCTTGACTGGCTTACCCACCAAACAAGCCAGCACCCTATATTTGACTAGTATGGCATCCAATTAAATGCATAACTTGTCCTTATGCCCCTCCAATCATCAACTTCAACTTCTTTCTTATGAGTTCCATTTTCTTATAGGCTATGCAGAATTATGATTATTGTGTGTAAATCAAAGTCATGTGACACAATTTAATGTTTTAACAAAAGTAATTCACATTTCCTGTGATGTTTACTCTGTATGTAGTGAACAGTTGACAAGAAGAGATAACAATCTTACAAAAGATTAATGAGGTTGTCTTCCCAACTGAAGAGAAACCCCAAAGTAATAAAAAAATTTCAACAACACCATCTGTCACATACAACAGTTATGGAATATATACTATACCAATCCTGTGGTGGCTGTATAAATTTACAACAAAACAAACTAAAAAATGCAATAAATGGAATGAACCTTATTTGTTCAGTAAATCCTAATCCCCCTTTCAAAATTTTCAAACTTTTTTTCATGTCTACCAAAAGGGAAAAAAAAATTTCCTTCAGCATAGTAGAGACTCAAGGAACACGTCATCTCTGGGCTCCTCCTTGGTTCTGGAGGAGAAAACATTGTCAGATAATTGTTGCTGATTCATGTAAGATCCCATTGGATTCCCAAAACCCGAGAATCCAAAACTTCCTGGACCTTGTAGCATCTCTAGGGTGAAGGGTGATTGCCCTTCTGGTGGTGCTTGTGGCCTTTGGGTTTGAACGGAATTGTCAGTTGGATGGGTCACTGCCAATGGCCTTATGGCAGTGGCTGCGGTGGTGGGGTTTGCAGCATTGTTTGGCAGGGGTCTGTTAACAGAATGACCACCACTGCCACGGGCTGCAGGGACATCATGGTTATGCTTTCCCTCATAAGTTGTGATCACAGCCCTTAGGTCATGTGAGGCTCGTTCCACGTGCTTCCTCACTGGACATCCTGGGTGCGTGCACTTGTAGTAACTCCTACATGTCACAAGTTAATAACAACATCAGACCAGCCAATATGAGTACTTTTATTCTTCTAAATCACATGCACACATGAGAAAAACCAAAGTTGCCAAATTTGACCAAGGAATTTCAGACAAGGAAAAGGAAAAACTGGTACAAGGATAGTAGTGTACAGCAGAATTTCCACAAAGAAAATCATTATGACAAGGTATGGGAAGATATAGGCAAAGAAAAAGCAGCCATCATGCAGTTATATAATGTCTATACCATATTTACATTAGACAAAATGGTATGTACACTTACAACATTACAAATTTTACACTACTGTCATATACAGTCAAATTCTACAATAACTACATTATCTACTATGAATTCCGATCAGTCCCCTAGGAAATTCTTTATATATAAATCAAACTCTTTCTATTATAATTAGAATGAGAATGAGGAGTTCCTGAATGGATTCTCAAACTACTATTTCTTCAAAGTATAACAACTTTAAAAAAGTTGGACAAAAGTAAAACCTACAGTGAGTGTCTTTGTTTACCTTGGATTTGGATTGCCCTTTACAACTTTCTGTCCATATTTTCTCCATCTGTACCCATCATCTAGAATATCAATGTCACTGGTTGTCTGAACCACAACTCTAGGCTCTCTCACTGTTCTACTACCAGGCGCTGACATACCCTCATTTTCTGCTTCAATTTTCCTGAAAAATTAATGAAAAAATTAGCCGTGAAATTAACCACAGAAATGATCCTACAAGAAAAAGGCTACAAAGTGGAATAGGGAACCTTAATTATGATGCAAAGTAATAAAGTAAAAACTGACCATCTTTTTGCCTCAGGTTCATCTTCATCATATTCATCGCCTCCTGATTTACACTTTTGAGAACTCTGCTCAAAATCATCATCTCCTATTGATATTGATGAGTTATCTGGGGTGGCGGCGGAATCCATTTGTCCACTACCATGAGTGGCATATGATTGATCTTGGATTTCAGTGCTGATGGGATTTGAAGGAGGGATTGCAAGAGAAGAGGAAGACGATGAGTTTCTCCTAGTAGATTGAGGCTTGGGATGGTTATGAGTACCCTTATAAACTATCTCAGTAATTTGTCCATCTAAAGACCTCTCAACCTTCTTCTTCGTAGGGCAATTTGGGTATGTGCATTTGTAATAACTTCTTGGATTTTCACTCCCTTTCACTTGTTTTTGGCCATACTTCCTCCAATTGTATCCATCATCTGACTTTCTGCTCAAGGTCTGAGATTGTGGGGGATAATTTCCAAAATCAGATTGAAACCCATTGCTATGGTTAGTTTGGACACTAGCAATCTCAGGGGGAAAACTATGCATGGAAGAAGAGTTTTCAGTTTTCATCATACTCTTCCCTGAAGAAAAACTATCTTGCTTTGTGGTCTCCTGAAAATTCCATGGATGTTGCTGTTACAAGGCATCAGATTGAAGATTTAGAAAACAATATCATATAATGCAAAAATCCAACAAGAGAAAAACAACTGTTTTGCTTAAATGAGTAAATGCACCGAAATGGATCACGTACGTTTTGAACTGCAACATTTGAAGATTGATATGTTAGTGTGGATGAAGCAGGAGGCCTTGGCTGGGGCTGGAAAGAGAAATTAGAGAAGCTTTTGTCTTCTTCTTTGACAATTTGCTGGTTTCCCCCTGAACTGCTCTTCCAATTGAAGCTCTGAGAAACAAATGCTCCAGTTGTTGGAGATGGCAGTATCTTTATTTAGAAACACAAACCCATTAATTCAACATCAACAAAAAGCAAGTTGGTGAAACAGGAACCACAAGTCTGTATATAAGGAAAAACAAATTACCAAAACCAGAAAACAAAAATCTTAAGCAAAGCAAGTCCAAACTCCAAAGAAGTTCCCTTGTTTTAAAATACCAACCAATCATGTCTGATCCCAACAAAACTATCTATCAAAAACTACAAACTTTATTCATTTTTAGTCCAAACTTTTCTTAACAGCCTGACTCAAACAACAAAACAGGTAAGAGAAGAGAAGCGGGGTTGAAACTCACGTTAGAAGCGCTAAGGAGAACCGGAGAGTCAAGAAGCTCAGCAGGGCTCAAACCAGGTGGAATAGCGAAGTAAGAAGAAGGAGAAATGGGAGGAGGGGAGAGAGGCAAAGAAGGAGGAGGGGTGGACTTGAATTTGGGGACACCAGAGGCATTTCTCTCAGACAAGCCACCCTGAGGCTTGGTGTCTGTGGGAGAAAGAAGGAGGTCAGAGAAAGAAGTGGTCATGAAGGGGTGTGTGGAGAAGGTGAAGTTGGTGAAGGAGTTTGCAGTTGCAGAGGTGTCTAAACTACCGGTAGAAGAAGCCATGAGAAAGGAGAAGAAGGAGTGGAGAGAAAATCTTTGAAAGTTGGAAATGGAAATGTTTAATATAAAGAGGATGAGGGTACGTATTTCACAAGGCTTTGGTTTCTATTGGGGGACGATATTTCTGGGAAGGTAAGAAACAAGAAACGAAGGGATGGTTTGACCGCTGAAAATTTGCCACCGTGTATATCTTTTTTCTGGTTTTTGGAATTTTTAAAAGTGCTTTTTTTTAGTCAAAACTCGTGGGTTTGACTGGGTGGCGGCTACCCTTGCACTCAGATTTGCTTCCTTCTTTGTGTTCTGCTATTTGCAGTTTCGAATCTCCAATGGGTTTAGCTTCTGTGCTTTAAAGCCTCTTTTTTTTTGTTCCCTCTGCATTAAAGCCAACACGTTAGCCACTTTGTGTTGTTACTTTTGAACACTTTCTCTAGAGTGTTTCTTATAGTTTCCGAAGTTTTTAGCTAGATTGTGTAACAGAGATTGCTTTGTTTTTTATGAAAAGAAGAAACACACAAACGCCTTCATATGAACACTGTTTGACATGTTTTCTGTGTCAGGAAACAAGAAACATAAGGAGAAAAAAAAAACAAATAGATAGATTGACAGATTCATAGATAATGTGTTGGAAAAAGAAAATATAATTGAAAAGAAAAAGATAAAGATATGATACCAAAATTGTAATAATAAAATAATAACTTGATGCAGTACTTTCTGTCAAATACTATTTATGAAAAAAATGGACTGCACCAAATATCATCTAAAATATGCAGGTCGATGCTCTGTCACGCAGTGTTTTATCAAGGAAGATCTCATGGAATTCCTTTTACAGTACAAAAAGCCTTCTTGTCTTCTAATAGGGTCACTTTTACAAAACAATAATAAGCTTTCCATGAAGTTATTCTTGAAAACAATAGCTAATAAATGTTTAAAATAATACTAACTATCTTGTCTTCCAGTGGTTAAATGACAAGTAAATTTGATTACTCTATCAAGCAGAGACACCCAAAATTAATTAAGATGGAAGTGGAGTGTAGGTGATATGAGTGTCAATTTTTACCATTTTTGTTAGTTTAATATTTGGTAATAGCTTTTTAGGTGGTTATATTGTGAAAATTTTAGGTTTAGAAGAGTAACTATAAATTGGATGTGGGTTCCTGAATTTAACTTTGCTTTGTTAATGTTTGAACCTAGTTAAATAAATTTTAATTGTGTAATTAGAATTTTAAACTAGAATTACTATATTAAAATATGGATTAAATTTTGAACAATTGGCTTTAATATTTAATATTTAACGTGTACTTAGTATAATCATTTCAATACGTTAGTTACAAGTTTAAGAAACTTTCTTGTTGTTTTTATTATGTATTAAACATAAGTTCATGTTTTATCATATCATATTAGACTCAAGTTGTCTAAAGTTGTGTAATTGGATAAGTAAAAGCGTTATTTATATGTTTTGTCTACAAAAACAAGTGTTGTGCACATGTATTACTTAAAAAGTTTTTGCTTATACACACATAAACAAGTATAATTAATCAAACAAATTTTTGCTTGAATAGGCAAATAAGTATATTTCATTTGACAAACGCAAGCCTTGGGAACTTCACAATATATGTCAAACTTTAATAATGCTTATTTTATGCTTGCATGACTAATAAATTTTTCCAGTCTCCCAAGAATATCTCACAACACCTTGTTAACATCAAAGATTCTTGAATAATGTGTTGAAAATCGTTTCATTCAAAACAACTTCTCTAGAAAAGGCAAGATGTCAGCGTTGCAAAGTCGGCCAGTTCTGTCAAACCCAACACTTTGTTCAAAGGTGGAAAGAAGCCACATATCCAAGCTTATAAAGCTTTTCCATGTTCTAGATGTGCCAACGAAACCCTACACATTCAATCTTAAGTTCAAAGCACTTAGTGTGTCTTGAAGCCTCAAAACATGCTCAAACGTAAGAAGAAACAATCATTCACAATGGCTACAAAGATGTGCAATGACTCTTTTCTTCCAAAATATATATATGTATATATATGTATATATGTATATATATATATATGTATATATATGTATGTGTATATATATGTATATATGTGTATGTATATATATGTGTATGTATATGTATATATATATATATATGTATATATGTATCTATATAATATCTCGTTGAAGAAAATTAGTGGACAAAGACGACATAATATGCGCTATAGTATAAAAATGAGCGAGTAATTTTTTTCTTCCCTTATCTTGTTTAAATTTAATGTTATTACATTTGTACTAACTTAAAGAAGAAGATTTTTAAACTAAATTTTTAAAATTCTTTGACAGATCATCTATTCTTCATACTAGAAATGGATTTGGAGAGTTCCAATGTGAAAAAGATAAGACTTTCTTATGGACCGAACTTTGTAGTGTTAACCAGTCATAAAGAGAGAAGGAAAGTCCACTTGTAAAAGACTTTTCGACGTACTTTTTGAGAGTTATTACCTATTTATAGGTCTTCTTGAATTCAGATCGTTAAGAAAACATTTAAACAATTATTAAAAATAATATAGAGACGAATATTCAACAAATATATGAATTTTTTTTTTCAAGGTATTACAACTCTTCGTCACTTATCTCACCCCTCAAACTTAACGAGTTAACATGTAAATGATGTCGAGATATGTCTTTGCTTAAGATATGACAATTTTCTTTTAATATGACATTACTCTTCTTCACTTAGCTCCCTCCTCGATTTTAAGAGCTCACTAAATATGTGATTTTTTTCAAAACTCTCAACAATTAACTTTAAATTTTTTATCATTGTACTATTTAACTCCATATATGACGTTGATGAAAGAATAATGTTATCTTATATTAGTGATATAATTTTTTATCATTGTACTATATCAAATATTAATTTGATAAACAATTATGTAACACTACAAGAAAATTATGAAATAGAAACTAAAATTTAGTGACAAAAAATAATTAGTTGCTATAGTAACTAAATTAGAGACTAAAATTTTTTTGGTTTATAAATTAGTTTATATTATTGTTAAATGGTTTCTAAATTATCTAATTAGTCACCAAGGTTTTTGCTACCAAATTTAGAAACTAAATAATTGGTAGTTAAAACATTGGTAGTTAATTAGATACCAATTTAAAAACCATTTAATAATATTAGAAACTAATTTAGAAGTCAAATTATTTTTTAGTTTATAAAATGATCTCTAATTTAGTTACTATAACAACTAATTATTTTTTGTCTTTCAATTTAATTTTTATTTCATGTTTTTATCGTAGTTTAACACCATTCAAATAAAAAATCTATTAAAATATTATAAATAAATAACTCAATTATACACCATTCACATTTATTACACATTTAATATATAGCCATATTTTTTTTTTGACTTAATACTAAGGTATTAAAAAATTACAGACCGGATTATAAAAAAAAGCAACATATCGCATAGAAAAGTAATTACATAACCCATCATATCTTAAATATATCAAGAAAGTGTTTTAAATGTCAGTATCTCAGAATATAAGAAAAGATAAACTAATGTTCATTTAATGAAATTATCACTAAGACGCTCTTGGTTTAATTGATTTAAAAAAAAAATATTTCATTCCTGATATATAAAGTTTCAATAGTTTAGGAAAAAAGAGAGCAAAAACAATTGTACGCTTCTAATTAATTTTCCTGATTAACGTGAATTAATATCTTTTATTAATATTCAAGAACAGAAAATAGAACATTTCTTAATTAACTTTTTTTCACTTTTACATATATATGAAAAGTGCTAATAATTTTAATTTTCAGTGCAAGTTAAATTTTAAATAAAACAATTTATTATTTTTTTAAAAAAAATCAAACTATGCAAATCAATAAAAAAAATAATTTTAAAAATCAAAATAATTAGTTACTATATTATTAAATTAGAAACCATTTTATAAATTAAAAAATTATTAATATTTAAAATAATTTTTATTATTAATAAAAATTTATAAAATAGTTTTTAAATTGTTATTTAATTAAGTATCAGGTTTTAATCACTATCTGCTTATATTTTAAATTAATATTACTTTTTAAAAATTAATTTAAAATTTAAAATATTAGTAATTTTGATAATTAATTTAAAAATCATATTATAATATTTTATTAATAAGAAATTATATGAAATATTAATAATTTTTTATCTTTAAATTAATATTTAATTTGGTTAATATAATGATTAATTATTTTTTATTTTTAAATTTAATTATTATTTAATGATTTTTTTTTAGTGATTATTGTAAAAAATTGTAAGAAGATGAAAATGGTGGTTCTTATGGTATTATTAGGAGAAAGTTGGGGAAGCCATTATTTGGTGTTTGCATTTTCAAAGCAGGAACAGTGGAAAAGGTGAGAAGAAGGAAGAAAATGAAATTAAGAAGGAATATTAGAGAAAAGGTTAAATGTGGAAAAATGGACAGCTTCACATGATTCGATTGATCCAAGATGCCGCAATCTATGCAAAATATATGTTTCTAGAAGACTAACAAATAACATCTAACGTATTTAACATTTACAATAGCGTGTGGAACAAATTTTCAATAGTGTGTTTCAGGTTACAATTATTACAACAAAAATAACACTCACATTTTTTCTATACTGCTTAAAAATATTAAATCATAATTTTTTATAGTGTTATTTTTCGTTTAATGCTTTTCTTTTCTAATATAGATAGTTGATTATATATTTTCTAATGAATTTTAGTTTATGTTCTTACAACAAGGACCAAAAACACTAGAATCAGGTTGACAAGATTAACTCTTATACAAATCTTTCGAACTTTGGGTTGGACTCTCTCGGTCTCTTCTTGGGCTGGATACTCTGGGTTTCTCCTCACATTGGGTGCTCTAGGCTTCTCCTCAAGGTAGATACTCTCGGCTTCTCTTTCGGCTAAGTGCTCTCGGCTTCTCCTTCATCTAGATGCTCTCGGCTTCTCCTTCAACTAGGTGCTCTCGGCTTCTTCTCGGGTTGGGCTCTCACGGCTTCTACTCGAGTTGGGCTCTCGGCTTCTTCTCCTCACAGGTGGGTGTGTGTACCTGCAAGGCACTCCGATGCCAAAGTCAGATATAGTTTTATGTTCATCAGATAAATTGAATCCCCTTACCTCTTGAGTTGAACCTCTATTTATAA
>Ga0123342_1001315_pt1 | contig 41747 bp, 20 predicted proteins | sample Turbeawhitnodule_FD_89960 | JGI IMG/M metagenome (GOLD analysis project Ga0123342, IMG submission 89960) | Root nodule microbial communities of legume samples collected from Mexico - Turtle bean Mexico white nodule | ecosystem: Host-associated > Plants > Roots > Nodule | place: Mexico: Nepantla...
TTCCCATATTCCTTTCATGTCAAAGGAGGGCATCACATTTTCCTTCAATATATCAGCTGGCCCTTTGGCTTCAAATTTCAGCCTCACTGGCCAATGAACCAAATAGAGATCTACATACTCCAATCCCAACTTCCTAAGCAGATTCATGGAAATTTACATAACATGCAACAAAAGAAACAAACTGTTTAAGAGGATGATCATATAAACTTTCCAAAGGTATATTTGTAACAATTGAAACAATAGTTTTCAGATATAGAAGCTAAAAAGTGAAGTTTTTAAAATATTGGAACCAAATGAGTGGTTAAAGCTCCTTGTACTTACTGCAGTGAGGTCTTGAGAGCTGGAAGAACAAGATCAGGGTGAGCATCAGATGACCATAGTTTTGAAGTGATGAATACTTCATCTCTGCTCTTCACAAGGCCTAGCTCCAAAGCCTTTTCCACAGCTTTGCCTAGAGGCTCCTCACTTCCACAAAGAGAAGCAGTATCAAAGTGTCTGTATCCAATCTCAAAGGCATCAATAAGTATGGAGGTGAGAGTTTCATGTGGTGGAGGAGGAATTGATGCAGTTCCAAGGCCTATAACTGGCATCTTTTTCCCTGAGTTTAGTATCACTTCTGGGATTCTTTTTGCTTCCATATTTTCTGTTGGGTTTGATGTGTGTTGAAATGTTGTTATAGAACATAAGAAAGTGTTAATTCTAAGTCCATTGAAGAAAACTAGAAATATCCTCTTTGGATGAATCGGTCCACATATATATACAAACACATGAAAACATCACTGCTTTTTTTTATAGAAAGCATGATCCGGTCCACATAAATTAACTGATTTTTTCCCTAGCATCTTTGGTTTATTGCTTGTACGCAACCTCATTTATTGTTTTTGTTGTTTCTTGATAGTCTGAATTCAAAACTTTAATTTCACTAAGTAACTCAGGCACTATGATAAATACCTTAAGTAATATGAAGTGAAATGGGTTAATTATCATGAACTGTAATAAGAGCAAGTATGTTGGAGACAGAGGAAATAACTAGTTCACTAGTTGAAGTTTTAGTCCCTGAATTTAATGTCGCGTAGTAGTTTTTAATTGTAATTAAATTAAAGCATTAGTCTTTAGGAACTAAAATGTGATGAAGAAAAAAAATAATTAACTTGCTAGCTTTTTTATAAGTTGAAAGATTAACTATATTGGAATAATTGACTCTTAGATATAGTAGGGTTTATAGATTTTTTTACCACGGTTAAAAATTTCGTGTCGACTAGATATACAAATATTTTATAATATATAAGTGAGTTTAAATCTTTTTGTGTAAGTTTTATAAGGTTAAGTTAAACATAAAGTCTACTTCTTAATATGATATCAGAACTGTTTAGAGTTTATCCTAACAAGATTTTGAGATCCCACATTAGATAAGGACATGCTCATAACTCAAAATACTAAATACTCAACTTTTGCATCAACATCTGATTTTAGAAACATATATATTTTATAATATTTGTTATTATCAAAATCTCTTAATTTACTCATATTTGTAAGATTGTCTAGTGAGGGTCTTAGACTGCTTAGAGGTGACTAGACGGTCTAGTGTCTCAACAAAGTATACAAAGTTAAGTTTAGGGAAAGAAATTAACTTTTTGCTACTAAAGTGCAAGTTAATCTTGTGGACACTTACTAATTCAAATTTGATTGGCCAATTTAAGCATGCAATCTTGCTAATTATTGCTCTTGGCCTAGTTCCGTGCAAAGAATGTTGAGGTTTTCGTGTCATCCTCTCCTTGAACCTTCTCACTGTAACACTTGTCTTTCGTGCATGTATATCCATCATTCTGCTATCTGCATAGTCCTCAAGTCAGACTTAGACTCTTAAGACGACAGTGTCATCTTGATATAGTACACTAAGGGGCAGCTTTGACCTAGGTCAACCCCTAGGCTGCCCCTCTCTTATTCCATTTACCTTCCCCCAATCTTGCCCACCAAGGCACTCATTCCTATAAATAGGATGTCTTGCCTCATGTATTTTCACTTGATTTTGAAGATAGTAAAGAAACTATGCTTGAGTGATTAATGAGTTTTGTCTCCTAAATTGTTTTGGATTTTATCTTGAGTGTGTAAGCACCTCAAGTGGTGACTCTTCCTTCACTTATCTTGGGGATTCTCACCCTCCAAGTGGCATGATCATCCTCTCCATTTCTCCATAACCTTCCTTCACCTTATCTCTTTTCCATCCTTTCATTACGCCATTTACCTTTCCTTCTTATGTTCTTAATTATGTCTTTACCATTTGGTCATTTTCACTCATTCTTTACTTCATTTCTGCCTCATTCATCATAATCACCATATATGATTTTTCCTTTTACCCGCTTTCACACTTACTTAACCACTTGTTAGGTTCGTGTTCAGTGAGGATTTTCTTTGAATCTTACCTTGCATTGCTAAAAATAAAAAAACAAAAAGCAAGAACAACCAATCAAAATGTGCAATTCTAAAATCAATAATTATTATTTTTATTTAATTTTAAATTAATAATTGAGATTAGTTATAATTAATTAAGTGTATTTGGCTTTTCTCTTTTACAATATATTATGTCCTTAATGAAAGAAGTACACATTCACACAAAATATTATTTTTATTAAATAAAATATTCAAACTAAAAATTAATTAATTCTACTCATTCTTATATTAAATAAATCCATTTATCAAAGATTAAGTAAAAAGACTTATTTTTAATTTATTTTTTATTTAATTTTAAATTAAAAATTGAGATTAGTTATAATTAATTAAGTGTATTTGGTTTTTCTCTTTGCAATATATTATGTCCTTCATGAAAGAAGTACACATTCACACAAAATATTGGTTTTAGGTTAAGATAATTGAATTCTTTTTAGGTATGTAATAAAATTCAGGTGTTCTGTCCAATTTCAACAGAACAACAAATAAAATATAAATTTAATTTTTTTAGAAAATAAAATTTAAAATGTTAAAGTGTAATACTCAAAGTTGAAGTTTGTTGATGCTTGTAATTTTGTTAGTATTTTTTTTAATTATGACTTTCTAACATATTTTTGATACTACTGAAAAAAAAATTAAATTTATCCACAAAATTAAATTTATAGATAAATTTAATATTATTTCATTATTATTCATCAACCGATAAGAAAATTTAGCATTATGTAATATTACGTACATAGATTAGTAATTATTCACAAATTTAAATCTATAGATAAATTTAATATTATTATTAATAATAATATTTTTTATATTATTGTAATAAGTAATAATATTAAAAATATTAATAGTATTAATATATTAAAAATATTAATAACGATAATAATATTAATAATATTATTAATGATAATTATTAATAATATGAATAATATAATAATATGAATAATATAACAATAAACTTTGTTTTATTATAATGGTTAATTGATACGGGATTCACAAGCATAAGACCCATTAGAAGGACGTCTAGGTCCATTTGGTTAAAGGATTATATCTAGAAGGATCTCTTTTGTTTTTTTTTTTGTAGGGATTGGATTCCCTTTTCTGTTATTGCTTTTCAGTATTTTCAGCACAGCTGTCTATGATGACAAATAGTTTTTCAAAGGGTATTATATACCCTCACTAGACTAGTAGGGAGGCATGTTGTTGGGTCCATCACCGTATCATTAATGGTCTTTTGTTTATTCTAATTTAGATTTGAGTCCTCTAACAATAGTTTATTTCAAATATTTATAATAATTTTGATAATACAAATAATAATAATAAATAATTAATAACTTTCGTTGACTTGGTTTGGAAATTTTTTAGAGCTTCTCAAGAAAGTGAGTATCATTTGTTTTTTTATTTTGCTTATGCTAATAAATTTTAGACTTAAGCTCCTCAAGTAATTACCACCCTAACATTCAGATACCATTTTATAATAATTATATTAAAAATTATATCTATCAAATTTTCAATTGCTTCATAGTATAAAAATATTGCCTTGAAAATGTATAACAATCAAATTTTATTTAAAACCTTCTTTATTTGAAAGGAAAATTCTTAGAAGAAGTGAAACAGTGTTTTCCACTTGAAAGCAGAAACAGCATTGATGAGATTGAAGTGAAGTCATTCCCAAAGATCTTGGAGAGTTTTGAAAGGGCCAAATTCAGAGACAAAACGTTCACCTTTGAAACCCCTGTGCTGTGCTATTTCTTTGATCTTCTCTGAATCACTCTCACTCAGCTCCCAATCAAAAATCTGAAGATTTTGCTTCATTCTCTCACTGTTGAAGCTCTTCACTATTGGAGTTGCACCTTCCTCTATTATCCACCTCAGTGCAACCTGCAATTGCACACTAACCACTAAGTTTCACATCACATCATTACTTTAGAATCTTAAGTTCAAAGTTTTCTGTGAAATTATTTGAAAATAAAATGAGGCTATGATACCAATTTCTTCCATAGTAGATTACAAATGTCTTTTCAAATAATCAAGTGTAAAGCTAGAATGTGACATAAAAAAGGTGTTGGTTTTATGTTGCCCTAAACTTCCTTTTAGTTCTTTGTAAACATATTTGTTTTAGCTTCTAGTTTTTGTTGTGATTCTTTTATAATTCATGTATTGTTTTTCATTTTCTTTTGTTTTTATAAAAAATATTGTTAGAGATCCTATGTTGATCGGGTATAAATCTCACTTTAGAAGTCAGTTTTGTAAACTTGAATTAAGTTTTATCTACTTCTTAATATTGATATCAAAGTCGTCTAAATTTTATCATAACAAGATTTGTTGGTCTATTTTTAATATTGATATTAAAGTCGTCTAGATTTTATCATAACAAGATTTGTTGGTCTATTGTGTCATCCACTATAGTACTGTTATCGGATCACTCGTAAATATATAATCACATGTACAATAGTTTTAGAGTAAGAAATGTTGGAGATCTTCAAAGTAAAAAATGTTGAAAATTTCATATCGACTAGAGATAAAAACAATTCATAGTGGGTGTAAATCACATCTTACAAAGTCCACTTTTTAAGAAATATAATTACTAAGTGTATTAATCTTTTGATATGACAATGTAATCTTACAAAATGCTCACATGCCAAGAGGATAAAACCAATTTAGCATTTTTGTAACAAAAACGGCTATTAAAGGTCAAAATTAAAAGATTTGGTCATTGCAAGATCATAAAAATGAACTAAAAAGTGAAAATAGTATATATGTATGAGGAAAACAATGCATTCAAGTTGTTTTATGTTTATTTAAAAGAATAAAATGAAACATGGTTGATGATGTATGTTTAATTCACCTGTGCCACACTCTTGCCTAATGTGGATGCAATATCCTTGAGAATAGGACTGTCCATAACAGCAAGGGAACCCCACACAGCTCCATTGGCTCCCAGAGGGGACCATGCACTCACATGAATTCCTCTCTCTTTGCAGAATTTTCTCAGATTTTCCTGTTTCCATGCTGCGTTCATCTCCACCTGCATACCCATTTTACAAACAACCCACTATTTAAATCACAATTTCATACACAAACTAGTTTCTGTAAATAAAAACTTTGATGATATTTCCCCCTAAATACAACAGAGTTAAATAAATAGCATTTTGTTGTATCTGTAAACATCAGTTGCATTGCTTGTAATATTGTACACTGTTTATGAAGAAGGATGCGATTTCAAATGAAGGACCAAGATCAATATTTTGGCCAAAAAGTTGAGAAACTTAATAAGTCAGATTTCACCCTTAATTATGTGAATTGTGAAGGTTTTATTTATGCAATTGATCAATGTGGTAGTAACATAAGAGTACCTGGATAACAGCAGGAGTAATAGTAGCATTTTGAACAATCTGTGCAAGCTTTTTTACCCCAAAATTGCTTACACCAATGGATTTGGCCAAACCCAATTTAGAGCATTGTTCCATGTCTTCCCATGTCCCTTTCATGTCCAAAGGAAGAATGTCTTCTTTGCCATACTTGATTCCTTTAGCTCCTTGTCTCAGCCTCACTGGAAAATGGATTAGGTAAAGATCCACATACTCTAGCCCCAACCTCCTATCAAAATGTAACATTCAAACAATTAACTTCTAGTTTGAGGCTAGTTTGAGGATGAATGTTGCATAAATCACATTTCACTAACACAAACATTTTAGAGTCTTAACACTGAATTGCTTCATATCACAAAAAAGTAAATGAAGATATAATCTTTTACTGAAATATAAACCATGTAAGAAAATGAAGAAATGTTGTAAACTGATATCTTTGACTATGGAGTTATCAAAATAACATTCATTAATATTTTATTTTATTATGTTTTTTTGAATCCAAATTGAAAATGTAAATTTTAGAATAGGTTAGCCTTGTGAATCTCAAACATGAAATATATACAAATTAAGCATATGAACAATTTTGATTCAAGTTTAATATCCATCTAAAAAGTTGGCTCATTCAGTGAAAATTGTCCCCTCTCTACTTATCTACATTTTAGTTATATATCATTAATCGATGTTTGATCACAAACCATATATAATCAGATATTTTCTCTCATGAATTAAAATTGACAATGATGATCAAACTAAAATGTTAACTTGGACTGAGAAATAGTAAAAATTGTGCAATCAACCAACCAACACAAACAATGAATCAAATGATGAACAGATCAATTTCAAAAGGCAAAACTTAATAAGAATCAAATAAAAGGGTAACAAAATTATACTGTAATGAACTCTTGAGTGCTGGAAGAACAAGCCCAGGATGAGCTTCAGTGCACCAGAGTTTGGAGGTGACAAAGATCTCACTACGGCTTTTAATGAGACCTTGATCTAGGGCTTGTGCTATTGCTTGGCCAAGAGGCTCCTCAGAACCATAATAAGCTGCAGTGTCAAAATGCCTGTAGCCAACTTTTATGGCTTCAATGAATGCAGGAATGAGCACATGGGGTGGTGGCAAGGGCACTGTTCCTGTGCCAAACCCTAAAATGGGCATCTTCTGCCCTGAGTTTAGCACCACTTCTGGCATTGCCTTTGCCTCCATTGCTCCTGTCAAATGGAATCAACCAAAACACTTTCAGAAGTTGAAAACACTTTTCAATTGCTCAAATCATATGAAAAACATGTTTGTATCATTCTTGGCTAATACAAAACCTTATTATAACTCAGTCTCTAAAACTGTAAAACAATGTTACCTTATTAGAACTGAATTAAACCTAATCTGCTATAAGAAAACAACTTAAAGAGAAAAGGGTGACTGAACTGATATATCTCAGCACTGATTCATCCAACACTAACTGATAAGATCAGAGAACAATGCTTCAGAAATATTAAGTTAAACTAATATTGTTAATTAATTAAACACACATTTTTAAACATTTGAACTAAAAGTTTTAAATGATGATTTAATATAAATGGGTAGCATTGAATATAAGGGGTATTGCATTTAAAGATATACTAATATAAAATCAATGAAACGATTACTTTCCATTGTGTATAAAAATGTTACAATTTATATTTATTAATGCTTTGATTAATTTTTATTAACACTAAAAATATCATTAAAAAGAAATCAATTTGATAGAGAACAAATAATTTGTGATTATATTAATTAAATTAGATATTATGTTAGAGAATAAAAAAATATTGTTATTTAAAATAGTTTATTAATAAGATTTATAAATTAATTTTTAACTTAATTTCTAATTAGTTACTAAACTTTTTTTACCTGTTAGTTAATCAAATATCAATTTAAAAACTAGTTTATACATTTTATTGATAGTAGAAAATATTTTAGATATAAATAATTTTTTGTTACTAAAATATTATCTAATTTATTCAATATAATGACTAATTATTTTTTGTTTTTAAAAATGATTTGTATTTAATAGTTTTCTTGTAGTGCTATCCCAATGAAAAATAATTTTTTTCTCTATTATACCATTGGTCTTTATAACATTTTCAAAATAATTTATGCATGTATTTATTATATCAAATAAAAAGAAAATTAAGTAAAATAAGAATTTGCATAACTATTTTTTTAAAATAAATAAATAAATAAATAAAATGTATTATATTTCTGAATTTCTTTAAAATAACTTAAATACATGTAAAAGGAAAATGAGAGAGTATATATATTTTGTGTATGTAGTAAATAACATTTATTTTTATTTTTTTTTATAAAAAACTTTCATGTTAGGCATCACTATGTTACTTGACATTTAAGCTGGGCTCACACCTTAAGTAACAATTATTTGTCATCACATGAAAAAAAGTATTATTAAAAAAAAGAAAATACAAAAATATGGGGGAACTAGACCAAAACTCATATGTTAACAAAAACGATACATAGGTATACTATACCTATTAATAAAAAAATTCTAATAACAGACTAGATGAAAGCCTATTATACCAATGAAAATATTCTCTATGAATAAATCATAAATTAGTCAACTTATCAGCACACGCATTCTTTTCACGAAAAATATTAATAATCTTAAACCTGATTTGTCCACAGTAATTAAGACAAGTATTTCATCGATTACGAAGCATTCAAAGAACATTTGTCCTAACAAGAAACACAACACAAAGCAAGACAGAGTCACATTCCAGTCACACATTAGTAAATAACATTTATTTCAATACTATATATAATAAGTTAAATTAGAAGAAATGATCATTTATAGATTAATGTTTTTTTTTTGGTAATACATACATTAATGTTTATATTAATGTTACATTTTTTTTACGGAAACAAATATTAATTATTCATTAATACCATTTATAGATGAATAAATATTTTTTTTTTCAAAATAAATGTATCAACATCTATGAATGTCATTCCTTAGAATATCTTCATGAGTCATTTTCATTTCATAAGTCATTATATAAAATTTTAATTTTAGTTTTGTGAGTAATACCGTGCTACATCATTTTTTAAACATTTATTTTTGTATTTTTTACTTTAATGTAAGGGTCTTATAAGACTCACACTCTTAATTGATAGTTGGTAAAAATATATATTTTTAAAATAAAACAAATAATCTTTTATTAGTTAACTTAAGGTCTTATTTTGATCCTTGATCTTATTTTTTGTATATATGTTTTATAAAATTCAGATTTTAATCTTCTGACTTATTGCATGACCTCTCATTAATATTTTAATTGGTAGCAAAAATACATTTTTCTAAGATAGAAAAATATTTTTTTATTAATATGATTTAAGGTCTCATTTAAAATTATGAAACAGGGTTTAATTTTAAGCAGGAACATAGTGCATATGGTACAAGAAATAATTATTCAAGCTAGTGCCTACAAGCATAGATAAATTTATAAAAATTATTAATTTTCATTCATTTTTACCGAATTGTGTAATATTTCATAAAAATTACATAATTGAACAACTCATGTTTGTAAAAATGATTTTCAAATAAAAAGTTTTGCTTTTAAGCACAAATTTTACTCTGATCTTTTTTAAAATTAGAAATAGTGCTTTCATGAACAACTTCTAATTTTTTTTTCAGTCGTGATTTGAATTTTCATTTTCACTCGTGCTTTGAAACATGTTTTCTGAAGTTTTTTTTTTCTATTATCTTAACTTTTTTTTTTTTCAGTCATGCATTGAATTCGTATTTTGTAATTGAATGTAATTTGAATAATTTATCATTGTAATATGAACAAATATTTAGTTAGTTTAGTTATTTAATTATTATGTTGGATGATTTATAATTGTAATGAAATTACACAATGATAAATAATTTTGTTTTATGAAACTAGAATAAAATTATTAAATAAAAATCAATTTTAGAAGAAAAAAAAATTTAAATTATTTTGACTACATTATATATTATTTTAAAATTAAAATAATTATTAATATTTAAATTAACTTATATTATTAATAAATAGTTTTTAAATTAATATCTAATTATCTGTCAAGATTTTAACTACTAACTTTAGAATTTAAATAATTAGTAGTTAAAATATTAAAATATATTTTAATTAATATAGCAACTAATTAATTTTTATTTTTAAATTTAATTTTTTTAATGATTTTTTAATTGTGTATTTTTTTCTATTAAATGTTAACATATAATTTAATGCACTAATTTAATCTTTTCCCAATCGCATTCTATTTAAATAACCAATTCCATTAATTAATTAATTAACTAAACTAAATATTTCACTATATTAAAATAATAAATTCTCCAAAATAAAAACTACCACCAATGAAATAAATAATCACATTATCTATAATTTAGTAAAACTGCTTTAAATATTTTAAAATTGCATTTAATTATAAGTAATTTCATTAATTAATTAAATTAAATAAATTTTAAATCTCTTTATTTACATTAAATGATAAATTCTCCAAAATAAAAATTATGTAATAATGAATTAAATACCGTAAACCTTAAATTGTTAATTAATTACCCTGAACCTTAAATAGTTAATTAATTACCCTGAACCTTAAATAGTTAATTAATTACATGGTTCAAAACATAAAAAACATAAAAAAAAAAACTGAAAAAAAGTCGTCTTGCAAGTAAGACTGTAATAAAAAATAAAAAATAAAAAAATGAAAATGTCTCTACAAAAACACGATTTAATTAAAAAAAATAAAAAGTGAAACTCGTGTTTTCAAAGAAGACTGAGAAAAAAAGTTAACATAATAGAAAAATCTTTAAAAAACGTGCTTTAAAACACATATTTAATGTAATTACAAAAGAAAAAAAAAATAAAACTCGTACACGAAAACATGTCTTCTATTTTTTTTTAAAAGTGATCACAAGAGAAATCATGTTTACAAATACGACTTTTTCATTTGAAATTTGTTTTTATGAATACAAGTTATCTGTAGATTTAAAAAAAATAAAATCCATTTCAATAAAAACGAACGAAAATTATACTCGTTCTGTAAATTTTCCAAAAAAATTGTCAGTTTTGCATCAACATATAACTGAATATATTATTACAAAGTGAATTTTAAGTTTAACTTAATCCCATAACTTAATCCCATAAAATCAGTTCCATAAAATCAGTTTAATGAGATGAAATTTGTACCTACTTATATATTATAAAATATTTTAATCTTTAATCAATGTGAAATCATATAAAAAGTTAATACATTTTTATGTTTGTGTTTGGATGTTTTGTTTGTATGGTTTTCACACGGATATTATATAGGTTCTGTTATTAAAGATGTGCAATTTGTGGGTTTTTTTTTTTTTTTTATAGAAATGGATAATTTAAAAAAAGTTATAAAAATAGGTAAATCGGTTTTAGATGACAATTTTGATAGAAAAAAATCGTTATTTGATAGATGATTTTGTTTGGATTTTTTTTTAAGTAAAAGTTGTGCTTTAATTATTAATTTTTAACTTTCTTTTAAACTCATTAATGAAATCGTGTTTCAATTTTTTTGACAGAAGTTGTACTACAACTTGTAATTTCTTTTAAAAAATGTTGATGTCGTGCTTGTAAGAACAATTGCTATTTTTTATTTATAAAAGGATAATATGTGTTTTTTTATATTTTAACTAGAAATGGTGTCATTCAATACAAAGTTATTTTTACTGCTTTTTGTTCAAAGTTATGTTTTTTTTTTTATGTGAATTGTACTTGTATTTTTTTGGGTTTTAACATAATGTATTTAGTTATTTGTAAATAAATGTAATTTAAATAAATATTCAATTAGCTTAAATAATTAATTAAATTGGTTATGTTGGATAATTTTTTATTGTAATTACTTTTTTAAAGTATGTATTTAATTTTAATGTAGTGAATAATGTAATTAATTAAAGAAATTGGTCATGTAAATAGAATGCTAATGAAATTTTTTTGCATGATTAAATATATAAAGAGTAAAATTGTGGAATGTGAAATTGTGGAATGAGTTATTTATTATTGTTTATATGTACAATTTGCACGATTGAGACATTCGTTGTTATGAGATTATTTTAACCTGATTGATCCATTTCATTATCGATCATAATAATTATTGGTCTTCTTTATGAAGTTTGAATCCGTATATATTGACTAAAAATCTTCATTTTAAACGGGATGAAACTGAATTTCACAAGTCTTGTAGATGTTGTGTAAAGTATAAACCGGTCAACACATATTAGTAGTTATAAGTGACAAGTACAACAAAATGCAGTTACATGAGGATAAGAGAGAAAAACTTAAAATACTCCACAATCACACTACCATCATTTAATTTGTGCTTTGTAGTACGACTTTTATACATTTAACAAAAACTAAAAATTGTATTCCAAACACAACATCAAAGTTTAAAAAAAAAAATTACAAGGTGTACTGTCAATCACGAATTTTGTAAAAAAAAATATTAAAACTCATTTCAATAACTAACATAAAAAAAAAAGTAAAAAATTACTAATCAAAGTACCACTTCTACCTTTGGAAAAAAAAACAAACAAAAATCTTTCATCTAAATAACTATTTTTTTCTAACAAAATCGCCGCCTCAAAGTTGATTTACCTATTTTTATAATTTTTAAAAAAAATTATCCATTTATGTAAAAGACACACAAATTGTAAGTTATTTAGTAATAAAACCTATCATAGAGTTATCTACTCTGTTCTTAAATTCTTCATGAATATGTATAATTTATCTATAATCGTTTTTATTAATATATAGATTTTGATTTACTTTTTCCATATTTTTATATTTTATTTTTTAATAATATTTTTGTATACAATAACAATATGATTGTTATTACTTAAGGTGTCAACACAAAAGACAAAAAGTCAAATTGTATAATGATAAGTAGATGAAAATTTTTATTTAAGAAAAACCTATCATAGAGTAGCAGAGAAAGATTTGTGTGTTAAAGTATGCCTAAGAATTGACTGGTGCTAAGTCAATAATTTTTATGAGGTTTTACCTCATGTATAGTTTATGTAAAAATATTGAAACACCATACAAATTTGTATGTTTTGATTTTGATTTATAATATATTCTACATATAAAAAATTATTAATTTTATTTTTTTATGTCATATCAACACATGATGAAGTCTTATAAAATTTAAATCTTAATACTATTAATATTTTTTACCATTTTCATTTTTAAACATTTTGTTTTACAACTAATCATAATAATAAATAATAATATTTAATTAATAAAATAATTTAAATATTATATTATTATAAATAAAATTTTGAAGTTTTATATAAAATAAGATTAATCCAAATATCATTATTCAAAATCTTAAATAAAGTTGAAACAAATATATTTTGTTTTAATCGTTCAAATTTGAAAAAAAAAGAGATGATTCAATGTAGTGTTAGCTCATAGTGTACTACAAGAAAATAATCAAATTACAAATAAATTTATATATCAAAATAATTAATTATTATTGAATTAAATTAGAGATCATTTTAGATACTAAAAAAAAATCATTGGTATTTAAAATAGTTTCTATTATTAATAAAAATTTATAAAGTGATTTTTAAATTGGTATCTAACTATTAGCTATCAAGTTTTTAACTACTAATATTTTAGATTCTAAATTAGTCTCTAATAGACTAAATGAAACTAATTTAAAATCTAAAATATTAGTAGCTAAAACCCTATTAACTAAAATCCTATTAGTTAATTTAGATATCAATTGACAAACTATTTTATAAATTTTTATTAATAATAGAAACTACTTTAGATATAAATAACTTTTTTGTCTCTTAAATAATATATAATTTAATTAATATAGTAACTAATTATTTGTTGCCTTTAATTTTAGTTACTATTTAGTAAAAAATAATTGTATAATTTAGATGTGTAATTTTTTTTTAATTTTCATATTCGCAGGTAATTGAGCTTGAACACAATCTATCGGAATCGACAAACAAAAATCCATCAATAAAATTTATTGATAAATTTAATAATAATAATAATAATAGTAATTAAAATAATAATAATAATAACAAAATTAATAATAACTATGACAATAAAATATTAATAATAATGATAATATTAACATTAAAAATAAAATAAACAATATTAATAAATATAATACGTTAACATTAATAATATTAATAGAATTTTTGTTAACATGTATCGATGTCTGAACCCAAAATTGATGAAGCTAACAGGTAGGATTTAGTAGGGGTTGGGTTGCTTTTTGGTTCGATGATTGGAGGAAAAGAATGAAAGGAAAGCCATGGAGAGGAAGGTCACCAGAAGAAAACCACAAGAAACGAACCCTCGAATCAAAAGCTTCCGGTATGTTGACTTCAGATCATCGGAACCTTTAACACGTTCGTCGATGAACTTCTTTAATTCCACAGACACTGCAAAACCAGCACCAATGGCTACTCCCACAACCAGACTAATTATCTGCAATTCAATTCATATCACTTTAAACTACTTTCACACATTCATAACTTCAAAAAAAAAAACACATATGTTATCAATTAAACAAATAAAATTAATTTATTATATATAAATAGATACGAATTTCAAATTATAAAGTAGAAATAATTTACCTTCTAAATATACTTAAATTTTAAAATATTGGATTATAAACAAATCATTAAATAGAAACTAATTTAAAAAAATAAAAATAATTAATGACTAAATTAGAGATTAAAAAAATAGTTTTTAAATTAATTTATATTATTGTTAAATGGTTTCTAAATTGGTATCTAATTAGCTACCAAAATTTTTGTTATCAAATTAGAATTTAAATGATTAATAGTTAAAACCTTGGTAGCTAATTAAATAACAATTTAGAAACTATTTAACAATAATAGAAACCAACCAAATTTGTTTATGTTTTAGGTGGCTTGGTGTTTCGTTCGTGTCTCACATTGATCCGAAGTCTAACTTTGATCAATTCAGGCCGACTTTATTTTCAGAGTCAGTTATTATTGTATGGAACACAATTTGGGTTGGGGTGGTGAATGAAATTTGGAGTCACAGGAATTCTATCATTTTCAAAATAGGAGTGGTTGATGTATCTGAAGTATTTGCTTTGGTGCAAGTAAAGGTTTGGTATTGGATTTCTACAAAAATTCGATTTACTTCGTTTTCCTTTCTGATTGGTGTTTGAAACCTGTGGAGTATATGAGGTTGTTCTCCTAAAGTTGTTTGTTAGGTGTAGAAAGAACAAGGTTTTTTTTAGTTAGTTTGGTGGATTGTGGTCAAAGCAGGTATTTGTGTGTATTATGTATAAAGGTTGAACTATTCATGAAGTGGTATACATTTATTTATTTTTTATTATTAATAAAAAAAATATTAGTTCTTAATAGTTTCTAATTTAATCACTATAATAATTAATTATTTTTATCTTTAAAATTGATTATTATTTTTATCTTTAAAATTAATTTTTATTTGATGATTTTTGTGTTTTAGTGTTAAAAAAAAACATACCTTATCTCCATAGAAATCAAATTCCGGCAAGAATCCATTGTTTATCAACCTCTTTTGTCGTATTGCATAGTATATGGAAAATGGAAGCTGCACTATACAATATGCACACGCAATTGCTGCAATTGCTACCACAAGGCTGCACATTTTACATATCCAATCAGATACAATAACCTTTTCTCATTTTACTAAACTATTTTCTCTTTCTCAACCATAAATATTAAGCTTTTTTAACACCAAATTTACTACTTCCTCTTAATGATTTTAGGAATACGCATAATTACTGTTTTATTAATGTTTAATCTATATAATGTAGAAAAATGTCGATATAAATTAAAAAAATTCATTTATGGAGCAATACTTATTGCTTACATAAAATTAATGGTGTCAACATTTATATTGTAAATTGTTTTTTAACTATATTTAAAATTATGTGGAGATAATTTATAATTATTCATCATTATTGTAATGAGAAAAGGACAAGTGTCCAAAACTAAAGTAGACCAAATAATTAAGGAGTAGTTAAAAAAATGTCAAGAAAATTGACCAAATTTTAAGAGACAGTTATAATATATTTTTTATCCATAATAAATAAATTAAAATATTTAAAGAATGCTCTAAATTTTTTTATATAAAATAAAAAATAATATATATATATATATATATATATATATATATATATAACATAATCATATAAAGTATAAAAAAATCATAAACAATGATTCAACTACAAATTTAGGTTTTTATACTAACACTAAGTTAGATGTTAGATATTATTATGCAACTTGACACTTGAACCAACACTAATTTAGATGTTAGGTATTATTATGCAACTTGACATTTCAACTAACACTTTAAGTAACAACAATTATTTACCATTATATAAAAAAATATTATTAAAAATATGAGAGATTAAACCAAAACTCATATATTAATAAACGATATTAAACTATATTTATTCATAAAAAATTCTAAGAACAGACTAGATGGTAAGCTATTGTAGCAATGAAAAGATTCAAATGTTTATCTTTTTACCTGTATGAATTGAAATCTTGATATTTCAACTCTGCACCATTTTCAAAAGTGTAGGTGTTAGTAACGAGCAAGGCCATAGTTGGAGCTGAAGTTGCAAGAGCAATTATCCTGAGCACAAGCATTGAATTAGCCACACGTTTGGTCACCATTTTTACTTGAACCTTTAATTTCTCTCATCTTTCTTACGTTCTTCACTTCCCTTTTATACACAAAACAAATCAACATTATTATTCTCATTGTCTCTCCATCATCTCGTTCAATCCAATTACTGCCATTTACTTTAATCTAAAAAACCTTGTCTTTTGTGTTTGGATCAAATATTGCACATTTCTATGACACATGGCATTACAACGTTCAATCAATCACCATTTTCAATTTTTTTATTTTATTTTAGCCGATTAGTCTCTAATCATAAGAAAAATTATAGACATGTATTAATTCACTGTAAAAAGGTACATTTATTTACAACATAATTCGTAAATAATAACAGATGTTCTTAAGTACATGCCCATACAAATGTTCTTAAGTACATTATATTAATTTTCAGAGTAAATTCACATAAATTAACTTTCTAAACACTTTAAGAAAATTATTAAATAACAAGATTAAAAATAATTAATCATTATATTAATTAAATTACATACTAATTTAAAAATTTAAAAATTATTTGTATTTAAAGTGGTTTCTATTTTTAATCAAAATTTATAAAATAGTTTATAAATTTTTAAGTTTTAGTTACTAGTATTTTAAATTTTAAATTAAAATATAAAAAACTAATAAAGACTAATTTAAAATATAAAATAATAAATAACTAAAACTTTGATAGTTAAGAATTAGATATTAATTTAAAAAACATATTATAAATTTTTATTAATAGTAGAAAATACTTTAAAAACAAAAAACTTATTTAATTTATAAAATGATCTCTAATTTAGTTAAATAGTAACTAATTATTTTGATCTGTAAAATTAATTTTTATTTAATAATATTTTTTATTGAAACTATATTTTTATTTCTTTTCATTTATACAAACTAAAGCTACATTCATAAATATTTTACTTGAATAAAACTTAAATATAAATAAAATCATTTGCTTTATATATCTATATAATCCAATTCAACATTTTAGACAAATTTTTAAGCATTATAACATATTCCTTTGGTTTGTTTGATCTCAAATTTAAGTTTCGATACTTCCTAAGTCCTATATTTTGGGAGCTGTGCTGGTCCAAAAAGCCCTTAAATTGCATTGGTCTATTATTCTAGGATTCTGCTAAAGATGTTGAAATTGACGACTTTGGTTTACAGATTAAATTATTTTCTGACTTTCACTAACAAACCAATTAAGAACAATTATCGAAGCTTAATTATGACCAAATGGACTCAGTCAACACAGTTTGGGAAATATTTTTGTCAAAAACTTTAAATTGTTTGTACATGCATATTAAATTTTGTTTATTTGTATACATAATTGTACTAATTGGTTTATTTTATATGATTTGTCTCTATTTCATATTATACTTTTCTGTTGCTTTTGTAAATAAGTGTTTTAAGAGCATAAATTATGTTTGTTTATATATGAACATTTGCACTTGGAAAATTAGTGATGGTTTGCGATTAGAGATAGAACAAATTAATCACAATTGAAAAATTGAACGTACTTGATTAATTTTCATTTGATATTATTATTGTTTTTTGATAGTTCTATTTAATTTCTTAAATTACCCAAGGAATTAAGGATTTAGGCTTCAATGGATAATTTTACTATCAAAAGAATTAGCAACAAACAACTCTTAATTAACCCAAACGATATTTATAATACTTGCTTCAACTAAAAGGGATAGAAACATATAAAAAAAAATACGAAATCGATTCTTTAATGTTTTTATACTAAATTAATTTGTACTTTATCATTGTAGTTAATTTGGATTTTTTTATTTTTTTATAATTAATTGTAATTATCCTGATTTTTAAATATCTCAAACTTAATCTTTATCAACAAACTGATATTCAACAATTTGGATCTTTATGAAAGATATTTTTATTACTACAAGTAAGCACACTTGCCACAAGTGAGCACACTTGCCAAATGTATAATAAGTATTGAGATATAATTGAATAATAGTGAAGATTGACTCTAAATCATGCACATCAAATTGCTTGTTCAAAAGCTTAATCAGGCAGTCTAGTTAGATAGTATGATGTGAAAGAGAATAATATTGTCTGCTAGGGATGGTCGAGTAGTGTTAGGACGAGTTACACCATTTAGTACGTGTTTGCAGTAATTCGCTAAACAAATTTTGCTTTGAAAGATGTTATGTCACTCCTTAGTATATGCTCTATATATAGAGGCTTTGTGGACTTACACAAAACACACTTATTGTGAGTAGACACTGTGTATAGATCATCTGGTATTAATAAAAATGTTTTCTTCAATCTTGTTCTTGTGTTTCTTGCTTTGATATTGTTAAGAACCCAACAATTGACATTGTCTATGGGAACAAGAAAAGAAAGTTAAGAAGTTAAAGAAATGACCACTAAGTTTGACATAAAAAAGATTTTAGGGGAGAACGACAATGGATTGTGGAGACTCAAGATAAAAGTCATCTTAATTCAACAAGGTTGTGCTAATACTCTGAAGGGAGAATCTATGCTAGTGTTTATGTCTCAAAAAGAGAATGTTGACATGATCAATAGAATCAGGAATGTCATAATTCTATGTCTTAGTGATAAGTCACTGAGAGAAGTCACAAAGGACGAGACTGCAACGTCGATGTGAGTGAAACTTGAGTCATTATATATAACTAGTTCTTTGACACACAAACTCTATTTGAAGCAACAACTGTATTCATTCAGAATGATTGAGTCAAGAACGATGGTGGAGTACTTAACAAATTTCAACAAGATTTTGGACGATTTGGAGAACACTAAGGTGAAACTATATGATAAGAATAAGGCTTTAATTATTCTTAACATCTTGGTATGAACATTTGAATACGTAGAATGTGTAAAGGGCATAAGTTGTGGAGGTTGAAGCCTGGAGAGGAGAATGATCAAACCTATACATATGTTTGAATATATTGACCCTATTGTCATCTATGCTTTGGCAGTAGTTGGGGAGATAGTCGATTCAAAGCCTAAAAGCTTCTTGAAGACTACAAAAGGTTTAGAAGGTCAACAATTACCATGGAGAAAGAGATTAAGTATCTAAGGAAGAACCACATGTAGATGCTTGTTGATCTACCAAGAAACCAGAAGGTGGTAGTATGCAAGTGAGTATTCAAGAAGAAGGAGGGAATACTAGGTGTAGAAAGTCAGAGGTTCAAGACTAAACAGGTGGCGAAAGATTTTACACAGGTGAAAAGGGTGGACTATAATAGATATTATCACATGTGGTAAAACATTATTCTATAAGGATTTTAATGTATATTGTTAACAAGTTTAATCTAGTGATGGACCAATTAGACGTGAAGACAACTTTTCTGCATGATATTTTAGATGAGACCATCTACATGCAACAACATAAGGGTTTTTTTTAAGAGAAGGAAAATGTTTGTCTCTTGAAGAAATCATTGTATGGCTTGAAACAAAGCCTAAGACAATAATACAAAAGATTAGATTACTCTAAATCATGGACAATAGACCATTTTCTAAAAAGCTTAGTTAGTCAGTTTGCTTAGATCATCAATCTAGTAGTGTTATAAGTTAAACTATATAATACATGTTTGTTGTAATTGTCTTAACATTTTTTGTTTTGAATTTTTTTTATTACTCTTTAGTATATGGTCTATGTTAGAAAAACACATTGTTTTGTGAGTAGACTTTGTGGAGTATCAAGTAGATGAACATCCAAATAGATAGAGAGAGTTCATTACATTTATTATATGTTCGCTTGTATGATTACTTGTATAATGAACTTATCTCGACTTATTGGGTTAAGGTCCTTATGCATAACACAAGTGCTTAGAATGAGTTCCGTACTAGTTTTGGAAAACATATGTTTGCTATGTGATATTTTGTATCTATTGAAGTTGAAATTTCTAGACCAATCCGAATTTTAAATGGATTAGAGGGTTTGTTGAATTGGTTGATGTATTGGAATCAAGATTATTTTGTTTATTGATCTTATTTCTTTATAGCCTACCCTTAATGTGTTTGCTATGTGATTCTTCTATTGTCGGAATATGAGTAAAGGACATTAGAGTACTAAGGATGTGTCTATATGTATATTATCGCTTTTTGAAATATAGTGAATATGATTATTGAGAGTGTATGATTAGACTTCGTATATGTATATATTCGTATTTGAGATAGGAAGTAGTGTTTTGTTACATTTATGGGATTGTTACAAACAATTAATACATCTCCTCCATCAATAATATAATAAATAAAAGCCACTTTTATGAATGATTACTGAATAAAAATGGTCAATGATGTACAGAAACTTTATACTTGAAGACAAACAATCCTTTGAGGAAGACACAAACATGAACTAGCCTTATTCAGGAGGTGATGAATTACTTCAATTGATGATGAAAAACTAACTCATTTAATTGAAAATGCCTTTGCTTCGATTTCTATTGATGGAGGAAATAACAGAAACAGTGATCATAGAAAGGCATGCAACAAGGAGAATAGCAGAAGCCACAATCCCACGAACAAAAAACTTGTCATATGTCTTCCTTGTAGGGTCACTCTTTGAGGTACCCACAGAGTCAAATATGTCATCAAAGAACTTTTTAAACTCCAAAGATACTCCAAAACCAACACCAACTCCTGTGGCCAGAAGCACACAAATTATCTGCAATTTCATGCAAAGTTACTTTCAATTTCCACATCTACCTATACATGTGATAATTTTAATTAAATTGCTGAGGCTATAGAAAAAGAAGAAGATGAAAATGGTAGAACCTTGTCTCCAAAGAAGTCAAATTCAGGCAAGAATCCATCGCGAATCAACCTCTTCTGGTGTACTGCATAATATATGGCAAATGGTAGCTGCAATATACAATATGTACCACCAATTATTGCAACCACAGCTTCATACCTGCATTTTTCATGGCACCAATGTATGTGACATATAAGATGTTGTGCAGGCTTCAATAATTCAGGTTACTTTCACTCACAAATTATTAGAGTTTAGTTTCTATGCATTTTCTACCTATTTATACCAATTAGAAATTTCAATTATGTTGTTAAATATTATTATACATACTTGCATGTGCAAAAATATTATGCAGTAAACTTTTAATAAGTTAATGATTATGATTATCCACACTAGTTTGAATGGAGTTTCTTGCCTGTATGCATAGAAATCTTGAAATCTGAGCTTTGATCCATCATCAAATTTGACTTTGTTAGTAAATAGTAAGGCCACAGTTGCAGCTGAGGCTGCCAGAGTAACAATCCTCAGAAAAAGCATTGAATTGGCCACTGCTTTGGTCACCATGCTTGCTTCAAATTAAGCTATTTGTCTTTGTTACAATCTTGTGTACCTACCAAGAAATCCCTTTTATATGCAAAACTAGAACCAAGACTCAGTTATTTTCTTTGTCTTTCTTTCGTTAGCTCCAATGGCATTTGTTTTATATAATCTGCAAAACCTCATTTGGATGAGTGTTGGAGCAAACAGCAATGCCAATACATTGTTCAATTAATCACAAAATTAAACACTATTTGATAATATATAGTAATGTTTGTTCAATAAAACATGTTTTTCCCAGTTTAGGATAAATGTGCCCGCATTGGTGAATGAGATTTGGAGAGTTATTTGGATAGCAGTAGTAAAAGAGGTTTGAAAGTATAAAAAAAGGATAATTTTTAAAGGAGAGTAGTGGATGTACTATAAGTTTTGCTTTGGTTCAATTAAAGGTTTTGGTTCAATTAAAGGTTTGGTTATGGATTTAAGGTTTAGGGTTTAAGTTTAGACAGACTTGAGAGTAAATCTAATGAGAAAGGTTATTGTTGAGTTTATGTAAAAGGTTGGATCACCCTTAAAACATTTTTTTTTTCCGATAAAAAGATATTTTTTCTTTCAATCATAAAACAAAATTAAAAACTATTTGATAATATATAGTAATGCAAAATAAGAGTAGTATGTTGTAATATTCCAACACTTTAATTGGTTAACAATGCAAATAAAATCATTGATAGTATTTGGTTAAAAAAATTGAAGCAAACTTGTTTTCTAAATAACAGAGATTATACAAATTGATTTTAAAATCAGATGAAAATGACAAAGAAAATGGATACTGTTCTTTTCGGAAAAGCCGAGGGATTTTAAAGAAATAGTGAAAACATAAACATAAACATATTTGTGTTTGTCTGATTCCAAATTAATTTATAAGAAGTGATTTTTTGTGAGCTGTGGCAGTAATTTGGCTTTATCTCTCAGCACTCTGCCAACATTTGAAAATCACAATGACTTAGGTTTCCACTATGTTCTTCACCATCACCGGCTTCACGCGGCAAGCAATTATTATAATTAAAAGTAAAAAAAAATTAAAAATTAAAAATATTTTTTTTCTATTTTTGTTTTGTTGTAGACTAATTTATTTGATTATAGTTATTGATATATTTTTTTAATAATAAAATGTAAGAATAATAATAAAATTGAATGAAATTTTAATATTTTAATCAAACAATATTTAATATATAATAAAACAAAGTAAATATAAATAGTGTAAGATTAATTTAATGAGGGGAAAGATAAATATCTCTGTAATTTCGTGAAATTTCAAGAATAATTAGATTAATATATTTAAAAGGTTTGCATAAAATATTTTGTCTTTTATGTTTGTCTTATATATTTGGTTTCCACTCCCCAAAAAAGTAGGTAGCTAGTGACTCATTTATTATGAAATAAAGTTTTTTCATTGAAAGGTACAAGTTGTATGAAAGGTTAAATTACAACAACTCAGATTCACAAAGCCTTTGAAATCAATAACCCATACCATTCCTCTTCCAACAACCAACTATTTTTATTAAACATATGAGAAAGTTTTTCTTAAAAAATAACATAAAAAAAAACATGATAGTAATTTTTAGAATAACTTATTCTAAGATATATAGGATGTATGAATGAGGAGGTGTATTAATACCTAATTCGAATCCTACATTTTAAAAAATAGCCAAAACCTTATAAATCGGAATTCATATGAACATTATAATTATATTTAAGAATGTAACATAAGTCTTATATAATATGGCAAAATTACATTTAATTTAAAATAAAAGGTGAAAATAACCTTGAGAGATTTCTATTATTATTATTATTATTCAGTATCTAATTTAAAATTGTCAAACTTTTAAAAATCGAACTGCATGTTCTGCAAATTTGTTTACTTGTTCTCTCTCAACCACAAATTCAATATCGTTTTTTTTTTTTTTTTGCTACCCTGTTTTGGTTTGGGCAATTGATTTCTGCACCCAAAAATATTTAGACCTTCACCCAAACATTAACGCAAAATGTCCTCTGTAGTTTTTCGGAATTCTTTTTTCAATTTTTTTAGAATGTATTTATTTATTTTGGAATTGTTTTTCCAAAATAAGATTTTTTTTATTCAAAAATTTATTCTGAATTTTCTTTTTCAAAATTTATTTTTTAATTCCGAATTTCTAATTCTGAAATGAAGAATAATTTTAGAATTTCAAGATTGATTGGGTGCAGGTCTAAATTATTGGGTGTAGGAAGCAATTGCCTTTGGTTTCTTTGTACTTAAGTTGAAATCAGGCAAATTCTTCTTTCACCATATCAATTTGAACATGCACTCTATATTTTTAAAATTATCCTCTATTTTGAATTTAAAATTAGGAATTCAAAAATAAAATCTCATTCTAGAAAAGTAAATTCAAAATGCAAAATCTGAAAAAAAAGTTCGAGAAATATTTTTTTACCACATCCCTTTTATTAAAGGTAACTTTGTCATTTTGGAAGGGTATTTTCGTTATTTCAATGGAAAATCGGGGAACAAATTGTGATCCATTGAAAATGTCAGAAATGGGCTTTCAACTTTCTCATGTAGACTGGGTAGTAAATAAACTTGTAAAAAAGAGTGAATCCTAAGCTTAACGTCCTTGTTAATCACACTCCATTTTGCTTTGTGCACTCCCCCCAATTTTTTTTGTATGCTATTACAAAAAGATCCTTTTATAAGACTAGTTTTTGAAATGTAGTTATGTTTTAATTACGGTACTAATTAAAAGGTGTTCTACTACATTATAACTATTTTTGTATTGTGTAAAACATTATATTATAAAAACTACCTAATTTCTGTGAGAATCTAGGAAAAAGTGTAAGTGTAAACATGAAGGGAGTACAAGGGTGTAAATAGCATCAGCTTAAGCTTAAATGAGCAAAGTCTTTAATATGTGAGTTGTTTCTTCCTGCACCTCCACAACTTCTCCCAACACCCACATAGGTCAGACGAAAATTTTGTCCTTAAAAAATACATTCCGAATTCTACAATTTGAAAATATATTTTTTCTATTGAATTGTAGAATCCTTTACATCTAGAAATTCCTTCCAAATTTTATAATCTATATTTTTTTTCTTTTAAAAAAATACAATTTGGATTATAGAATAGGGAAGGTATTTTCGGATCCAGAAATATCTATTAGATTCTATAATCTAAAAATACCTTCCAGATCTCATAATCCATAATGTAATTTTTTTAAAGAAACTCATTATGGATTATAGAATCCAAAAGATATTTACAATCCATAAATACCTTCTGGGTAATCTTTTTCGAATCACCCATTCTAAAATGAAAAACATCAATATAACATAGAATAATTTAATATTTTAAAAAGTATGAAATGTCACAAGAATATATAGAGGTGTAGGAAAAAAAATCTTTTATTTTTAGCAACAAAAAAGCCCGAAGGGCCGCAAGTCAATGAAAACATGGGCCATAAAAAAACTTTGAATGAAGCAACCAAACCTAAAGAAACCACTATGCAACTAATGAAATTGAAAATAGCAACAACACAATCACAACACGAGCCAAGAATGAGAAAACATTTAATATTCAGAAAACCCCTTTGTAATATTTTTTTTCTCTAGGAACTTTCTTGGTCTTAATCCCATTATTAAGAGGCCATTCAAGGTAAATTCCAATGAATAATATTATAATTAGAGATATAAACATTGGCAAGGTGTAGGAGAATTGACCCAATTTTGAAGATATAGATTAAAATGAAAGTGTTATACTTTTTGAAGTGTCAAAGTATGATTTTTGTGTTTGAAAAAGTATGTTGAGATTGCACACGTATTAAGTATTAAAATGACAAGTAGTTAGCTGAATAAATGGACTAATTGAATCTGAAATTAAAGTGGTTTTAGAAGAAAGGTGCATGGGTTAACCTAAATGCCTTTCTGCGCCTAATAATTTAGTGCTTTTCTAGAATATGCATTTGCCAATATATCACAACATTTGGTTGAATTAATTGATTTAGTTAGTTATATTACTTTCTATGTAAGCATTGGTTAATGAGATGACCCAATTCCAAGCATTGTGTCATCCACTTACTTCCATTTATATTAATAATTTTAAGCAACATCAAACTCCATTTTTCCTTCTATATAAAGTATGCTTACAAACAAACTTAATAATAATGTTCTCCTAAATCTTAGCCTCACCCTCAAACCTAACAACACACTTCCCTATCTTCATTTACATACCAAAATTAATAATGTAATTTATTATATAATTACTTAATAATAGTTATAATAATTTTTTAAATTTATTATATTTTTATTGATTAAAAGTGTAAAAATTTCTGTGTATACAAATTAATAAAAGTATTACCCTGACACAAGAGCAATAGAGTAGAGCAGAGTTTTGGAGAAACTTTTCTGATGATGTTGGTTTTGAAACAAATGTTAAATCTTGTAGATTTGGTTGGAGAACGACCTTCTCTTTTGTTTTATATTATTTTATTTTAGAAAAACCTAAAAGATTCTAAATATATTATCCGAAAATTTTATTAATTATTTATATTTTCTGAAATAATACTTTAACTTCTATGGAAACACTTATGAGAAGTAAAGTTTTTTAGATGGAAAAATTGAAGTTAGTGGGGAGAGTTCAGTACAACAATACCTACCAAATGATAAAGGGGAAAGTATGCAATGAGAGAAATATTAGGAGCTAATAATTACCAATGGAAGGAATAAAGTCTAGAACCAGATTTGACTTGGATAAGAACAAGAGCATAATTTATTTATATTAAATAAATTATGTTTAATTTAGTTTGTATATACTTCTCAATTTGATCATCATATTTTAACATAGTACTAATACAGAAGTAAAACTTGTATAATTTTTTTTAAGGGCTGGAACAACCCAATTGTCCTCATTAATATATTTTTTCTTACGGGCATATAGTGATAGAATATAAATAAAAAAATGTTAATCTATTTTAAAAACTTTTATAATTAAATTTCTAATCTTACGGGCAATTATAGTGATAGAATATAAGAATAAAAATCTTGATACTCAGTGTATATTAATGCAAAACACACGTTAATTATATATGAAGAAGAATGTGTGCAGATGTTAATGTGCATATGTTCAGGGGTAATAATATTATCATCTTTATTTTATTAAAAAGCCAGCAAAATTTTATACCTCTAATATATATATATATATATATATATATATAAAAGTTTCCTAAACCAATATTTTTTCAAACATTAAATAACTAATACCTACTATTTTTTTAAAACAAATATTGAGTACAAATATCATTATAAGAAAATTATTAAATAAAAATTAATTTTAAAAATAAAATAATTATTTATTATATTAATTAAATTATATATTATTTTATAAACTAAAAAAATTATTAATATCTAAAATAATTTCTAAATTTTTAAGTTAATTTTAAAATTAATATCTAATTAGCTATACCAATTTTTTTACTACGGATGGCTAAAATTGGTAACTAAAATTTTAGTAGTTAAGTATTAATTTATAAATTTAAAAAATACTCTAAATATCAATAAATTTTTATTTTATGAAATATTATTTAATTTAATTAATATAATAATTAATTATTTTTTATTTAATAATTTTTTTGATGAATATATGTGATGAGACTGAAAAATGGTTAAGTATTGATAGTTCAATACACAAATATATAATAGTAGCCAAAAGTGAGGCAACAAAGGAATGAAGAATGATGATGTATTTATCTCCAAAGATAGATGGGTCGATGAGAAGGGAGTGTGATCTTAATATGAATATTTGTATAGGAAAAACATGAATTAGTGCATAATTTGAAGATAGTTTTTTTTTTCTTTTGTAAAAGCATGGGACTTTTTTGATGTTTGGGATTTGATGCTTTGACTTTTGGACTAGCACAAGCAAACTGCTCTTTTTGGATTTAAAGATAGGTATCCCCCACTCACATGGTTTGTTTCATGACTTATCACTATTCAACTTGCAAGAGAAAAATTCTCATTCAGCCTTGTGGATCAAAAGAGATGCCTAAATTTAACAAGGGTCCCAACACCCAATTTTATTATTAGGGTTTGTTGGCTAAACCCTTTTTCTTCCTACATTACACAACTTTACCATATCAACACTTCTAAAAATCATATTCACACACACACACACTCACACTCACACCACAACAAATTCATGGAACCTTTAGATCCTTCCTTGCAAAGCATATGTCAATTCATGGAAGCCTTTTGTGTTGTAAATAACACCTTCCTTATCTTTATTCTTTCCATTGTGTGTGACATGTTACCACTTATAACTTCTTTTTGGTTACTTTTTGTTTGTTTTACTTTCCCAAAATGCTTTCATACCCTAGAACACACAAAACCTCCATGCAAAACCTCTTTCTCTCTCTCTCCTTGGTGCACCCATGGGTGATCATAGCCCCATACTTTTAGGGCTTTTGTCTTTCATGTGAGATGATCCAGCCACCATCATCATGCTTGAAGGTGATGGAGAGGCACATGGAAACTAAAAGGTCATCTTCCCACAAAAGAGTACACATTACAACCAAAAAGAAAAAGAGAAAAAGGGATCAAAAGAAAAAGATTGATAATAAAATATATATAAAACCCTAATATATGTTTTCTCTTAAACAAACAAAACAAAAGTAAGTAAAAAAAAAAAAAAAAAAACAACCCACGCTCCCATGTCCTACTAGATAATGCTCCTCCTCAACACTCTCATTCATGATCTCATTGATTTCTCCTCGTTGGGAAGAATAAAGGAATCAAACACTACCCTGTCCCTGAGTTGGGTGTATGGGTATGTGTTATAGAGACACTTAGATAGTGAAAGGGAGAGAAAAAAACAAGATAAAGAACACTGTGTAGATCGATTAATGTAAGGGCATAAAAGAATCACGTAGACCAAAACCAAACCATGGTACGAAAAATCCAAGTAGAAGCTAACTTTTTTAACACAACTGACAAATTAATATTTCCAAGGAATTCACTGGAATGTGTCACTTTCTATTTGACATATGTATCTATAACTCCATTAGAGAGGGGAGGGAAGAAAAGAAAAGTGATCATCATCATCATCATCTCTATCACCATATCTAATTGCAATTTGCATGTTACAAAACCCCTTTTCTGTGTGAGTAGTTATTTTCATGATGGTATTCTTAAACACTGGCCCTCATTATTGTTGTTGTTGTTGTAGCATTTTTTATAATTTGCTCCAATGGTTTTGCTCTGATAAAAAGTTGAATCATGTGCTCATCACAGCTGCATCGTCCCACCATTATTCCTCAATAGTAAATACCCTTCCACCAATTTAAAGGAAGACAAGAATATTACCCAAGTTCCAATTTCGAATACTTTTGCATTCTTATTTTCTGCTTCACTGTGCAATATTGGAACACACAACAACACCATCATCTTCTTCTCAATTCTTCCACTTTTCCTTTCCATACAAATTCACTCAACTTACTTCTCAACACTTTAATCACTTTTTCCCCCACTACCATATCCAAACACCTTAAAACATATTCATGTGATTTTTTTTAAGGCTTATAAGGAGAATGACTTTTATTTTATTTTATATATTTATGATTAAAATATACATTAGAAGAAACTCATTAATTTTATTAACAAAAAATAATTAATTATTAATTGATTAAATTATATATTATTTAAGAAATTAAAAAGATCGTTAATATTTAAAGTAGTTTCTATTATTAGTAAAAAATTACAAAGTAGTTTGTAAAATCTAAATAGTTATTAAGGTTTTAGTACCAACTACTGAAGATTGCTAAAACATTTACAGCTAATTAGATACCAATTATCTAATTAGATACTAATTTAAAAAATAGTTTATAACTTTTTATTAATAAGCAAAATTACTTTACATACTAATATTTTTTTAATTTATAAAATAGTATCTAATTTAGTTAATATAGCAATTGATTTCTTGTTGTGTTTAAAATTAACTTTTATTTAATAATTTTTTTAGTGATATTATTCGTATTTGGAAATATTTTAATTGATGGTGTTGCTCCATCTAAATATTTTATATTTATTTCTTACATTTATTAAAAGACACAAAAATGCATGCTACTTATATATAAAACATAAGAGCTAAAAATCTATAAATTGTTAAAGAGACTAAAATCAAATATTTGAATGATGAAAATTTTATTTTACTAGAAACATATTAACGAATATTAAAATATATGACATAGAGGGAATTCTCATCCATTCACTAAAAAAAATTATGAAATTGAAATCACTTTTTAGACAAAAAAATAATTAATTGTTATAGTAACTAAATTAGAGACTATTTTAGGGATTAAATAAATTTTTTATTTCTAAATTAGTTTCTAAATTGATATCTAATTAGCAACTAAGGTTTTTGTTACCAAATTTAGAATCTAAATAATTGGTAGTTAAAACATTGGTAGCTAATTTGATATCACTTTAGAAACCATTTAACAATAATATAAACTATTTTAGAAATCAATTTATTTTTAGTTTCTAAAATGGTCTCTAATTTATTTACTTTCTAAAGAGATTGGTTTATAACCATAATAATTTTGCTTTGAACCATAACTCATGATTGTATATAAATTGGAACATTCTTTAAATGCTCCATGCCATTAATTTAATTAGTTGTGTTGATAAAGATAAAAATAAAAATGAGGAAGTTAATTAAAAGAATTCATCAACTATGTGAAGCTGAAGGGGGATTTGCTGAAAAATAATTTTGTTTCTCTTAAGACATAATATCCAAACTGCAAATACTACATTTTTGCATCCAAAAACATTTATTTTCACTGTCCCTATGATGGAGGAATTATTATATCGACGTATGTACGTTAATAAGTAACTATTTTCCATTATCATTAAAATGATATTTAAAAAATATTTTTTTTCCCCAAAATTAGAGAATATAAGTCATTTCGTACGTAAAAATAAAAATCAAATATATGAAATTTTCCATAAATTGGTCAAACCTTATAGTTCTCTCCAATAATAAACTAATTCACTGTAATAGAAATCATGTGAGTTCAAATATTAACAGTGTAATATTTCCTTTAATTTCATTTAAAAGCTATATCTAATAGCATTTAAAATTCAAAAACAGTGACAATTTTGTTCTCTTACGGTAAATAAATATTGAAGGAATAGTACAAAATTATAATGTTTAAATTAATTGTTTCATTTTTTTTGGCAGAGCCTATATACACTAAAATAAAATCATGAAATGAAAACTAATTTTATAAACACAAAAAATTATAATGACTAAATTAGAGACCGTTTTAGAAATTATAATTTTTTTTCTAAATTAGATTTTATTGTTGTTAAATAATTTTTAAATTGGTATCTAATTAGCTACCAAAGTTTTAACTACCAATTATTTAAATTTTAAATTTGTTAGCAAAAAATATGGTAGTTAATTAGCTACCAATTTAGAAATCATTTAACAATAATATCAACTAATTTAGAAATCAAAATAATAATAATTTGAATTGATGTGAAACCCGAAAACAAAAGTTTATATTTGCTATTCTTTGTTTATATAATATTACTTCACTTTGCTTATAAAAAAAAAAACTTAACACTGTTAAAAAATGATATTTCTTGTTCTAATTATCGTATTTTTTTAATTGATAAAACAGAATTTAATATATATAAAAAAAACAGATGGATTTACAAAACAGTAAAAAAAAAGAGTTGACTTTGGTTCTAATTATAGTAGTATATGTAGTATGAACGTAAAGCAAAGCAAAAAGGAGATAAAAATAAAATATATGCCTTACCTATTATTTCTTTGATATTGATGGGAAACATGAGATAAAAATTATTTAGGAACACTAATGACAAAATAAGTGTTCACTATTTAAAAAGACAAAGTATAAAACAACTCTTTTTTTCATGCTTTTGATAATTAAGCTAGATATTTAATTATGATTCTCTTAATCAGTTCTTGATTAACACTATCCTCTGTCACTGTCACAATTAGTCAGAACATAATTATCATGATCTTATGCACAATTAATCAGAAGTCCCTAGAATATTATTGATTAAAACGCTTTAGGTAGCTATAGTGTGATCCATTAGATGCATGTGCATGAATGAATTATTAAATTTTGATTAGTGGTCAAACATTTTTAGTGGATCATCTATTTATTGTTAAAACCTGTATTTATTTTTCAACTAAATAAAATTTGATTTGACTTGATTAATTAGTAATTTTCGTAGTATCACAAATAATATCAGTATTTTACCTAGTAAAAGAAAACATTGAATGTTGATTGAGAAAAAAAAAGTGTTGAATCACTAAAAAAATATTATGCTGATTCAATAGTAAGTTGTTCAAAACTGCCATAAATATTGTATAGTATTGATAAGTTTCATTTATAATTATTATTAGAAAATTTATTAAATAAAAACAATTTTTTTAAAAAAATAACTAAGTATTATATTGATTAAATTAAATCTTATTTTAAAAAATAAAAAATAATTCATATTTAAATTAATTTTTATTATTGCTAAATGATTTATAAGATAGGATCTAATTAATTATTAATGTTTTTACTATCAATTATTTAAATTCTAAAATTTGTAGCTAAATTTTTTTTTTTTTATCAACAATAACAGATATATAAATATGAACCACTTCCGGGGTGGATCAACCCTTATACAATAAATACATAATCCAACGTATAACATTATCCTCCAAACCAAACAGGCAAAAGCACAATCTACTCTAAGAACCTAAAAAAACATTAAATAACCAAACGCATACATTTCAAAGGTTCCAAACATCAACTGGAAAAGGAAACCGAAGCAGTGCGAGATTTTGCAGAAATCTAAGACCAAACCTTTGCTTGTATCAGGGTATAAACTTCAGACGCGTCGATCACACCATTGTTGAAAATAATAGAATTTCTATGAATCCATATTTCTCCCACGACCCCCACCCAAATTGTATTCCACACTTCATTAATCAAATCAGATGACGTATTCATCATAAATTGAACAAACGTAACTAAAATATTAATAACTAATCACATACCAATTTAAAAACTATTATCAATAATAAAACTTATTTATATATTAATAATTTTTTTAGTCGGTATAATATTTAATTTAGTCAATATATTAATTAATTAATGTTTTATCTAAAACTAGTGTGTGTTTAATGATTTTTTTTAGTTATGATCTATAACGGTATTTTTTTGAATAATGGAAAAGATAAACCAAAAGGATTGTCCCTGTATAGAGAATGAATGGTGATATGAGGCACAATCAGAAACAGGAATGGATCATTATTAGGACATAGACAAGAAGTAAATGGCGATGTAGCCAACATCTCACACACCCTTATAGGGTTTATGATACGATGATGAACAAGATATGTTTGTCTTGTGCAAACTGATTAAAAGATCCAAGATTATTGTGTGGAATTCAGACAACTCTCTTATATTTGTCCATACATATTTCAAACAATTAAATGAAACAAAAAAAGGGATCCAACCTTCAAACATGAGAAGACAAGTGGCTTCAAATCAGGACATCCTCACAGGAACAAACAATGATATAATACACACCATAATAATTACAATAATTATTTACATCACTGCATGTATACAAATCGAGACATATCACTTCATGTATATGAATTTAGACATTCCAGAAGTACCTGGATAAAGATTAGAAGTGTTTTATTTTATTTTATTTATTTATTATTAATAAAAAAATAATTATAATAATTAATTGAAAAAAAAAACTCATAGAGGCCCCTCTCTCTCCCTCATTGAGACAAAGACAATTTAAGAATATATAATACATTGAAAAGATCTCACCCCCACTGATATTCATTGTGAACCCCACCACACTCTTATTTCTACCCATTCATTTTCTGGCCATTATGATCATTTCAACCCCATTGATAATGACTGGTCAAAACTTGATTGATCACCTAAAGAAAGCTAGAATACATATACATGCAATCAAAAGGTAAAATCTAAAGAAAATTCATCATGCATATGTCTCCCTTTTTCTTTCTTTTTTTTCCCTCATTGAGTTCATTAGTCTCTTCATCAATCAATTTTTTTCTTCTTCATAACATAACCATTATCATGCATAGATGCTTCTTCTATTGCCCAAAATGGTGACTTGCCTCGTAAACAAACTTCAAAGTCAAAAAGCTTTTCCCTACACACAACCCCACTTATTTGCCATTTCAATTTAACAATCAAACCTATGCATATTATAATGTTCCTCAATTTAACTTTCCTTTTTCCACTGCTCCAAATGGAACAGTGTAGTTTTCTATCTGCATTTTTCTATCATATTTTCACTTAAAACAAAATCAGTTTTTTAAATCTGTTTCAGTGTTTCATTTAAGTCTCTAAATTTAATGTTTCTGTGTTCTATTCTTAGAAAACAAAAAGAAAGTTATATCACATAGAAACAAAAAATTGAGAGACTAATATAACAATATTTGGTTCACGATTTAGTTCTAATATTATTAAAAAATTATTAAATAAAAAATATTTTTTAAAATAAACTAAATACTATTTTATAAACTAAAAATTATTGACATTTAAAAAATTATTGATATTTGAAATAGTTTTATATTTAATTAGTTATCGAGATTTTAATTATTAATTTTAGTAATTAAAATATTAATAATTAATTAGATATTAATTTATAAATTTTATTAATAATATAATAATTATTTATTTTTAATTTTTAAAATTATTTTTTATTTAATAACTTTTTTATTATGCAAGATCTGATGATTTTTTGGTAAGATTTACGTGATATTAGATGTTGGAAGTTACAAAAAAAAAATTATTAAGATTGCGATATTTTAAAATATCTCTCTATTTAATTTATTTATTTTTTAATAAAAAATCAAAGGCTAGAAAATTGCATTAATTATACATATATAATAAAAGGACCGACTTTATTAAAGTTAAGTGAATAAACAAGTAAAAGAAATTGATAAATGGATACAAAAAATTATAATAATAAGCAAGTAAAATAAATCTTGTATACTGTTATTGCATATCTTGTATTCCTGTATATTGCTATAGATTTTTTTTTCTTGGTCAACAATGCTGTGGATGAATGAACATAGAGCAGATACAGTGAGAATTTATATTTGTCTTGGTCTGAAAATTTGAATTTGTGAGTTACTATTTAAGGAGAATATATAAGATATCATAATTCATGTATACTGATATTATTATATAATTTTTTTATTAGTAAAATAAATAAATAAATGTTGTTCATTTTAAGAGTGGTTCAACTCTCATATAGAACAAAAGAGACAAACACATCTTTTTTCCTAAAAAATAAAAATACAAAATTATTGTCAACTATGTACTCCGACAATACCAACTAAAAATAACAAGAAAATCAATCTCACCGTCCTATAAACAACTTTTAATCATATGCATACATAACAGAGATTCTAGATACCAATCAGGGAATGAAAAACTCACTGATAATATTTTTGAAGAAATCCAAAACTAAATCTTTACCTGTGTGAGGCATAAAACTTCAAAATTTTGAACCACTCTTAAAAAAAATGTGGTTCACTTTATGGATATGGGTGGTCCAACCCTCATATACATACAAAAACAAAAACACAAAGGTATCACTAACCGTCTATTTCGACAACTCCAACTAAAAATAACAGAAAAACCAAGGATCAATCCCACTGTCCTATAAACAACTTTTAATCAAGTGCATACATATCCGGATTTGTAAAGAATGAAAAATTCACTAAAAATATATTTAAAAAAATAAAAGAACAAATCTTTTCTTAATTAAATAAGTAATTATTGTATAATAATATTAGATGGTTGGTTTGTTTGTAATGTGAGGTGAATTTGATATATATAATAGTGTTAACATTGAGTTGATTAGATAGTGGAGTGTTATGGCACAGGAAACTAGATTATACAAAGTTGATTCATTGTGTGGGATTCTTTATGATTAGACCTTATTGTCTTTCTCATTCAAAAGTAGCAATGTAGCTAGATACCTAATCACCAAATTCTTCTAATTACTTCAAAACCAAATTCTTCAATATTCATCATCATGTCTTTTCCAATTATTTCACTCACCAAACTTCTCACCAATATTGCTGTGGATAGAATCATTTTTCATCAAATTATTTTATTTGTTTTATTCTCACGACATTCACCTTGATTTCTGCATTAGCCATACTCAACTATCAACTCACCACTCTATATTCTATCCAAAAAATATATCCACTATCATTATCAAAATTAATTAAAATAACACACCGCCAACATCTCTCCTAATAATAATAATATAATAATAATAATAATAATAATATAAAATTAAAGAATATAAATCAAGTGAATTGCGAAATTCGAAAAAATAAACCATCATCATTAATTCATAGATCCCTCCCATTATTCGTATAAACATGAGGGCAAAGAATTTGTATTGTACGTCATGGATATCTTATTCGTCGAATGCAATAACATGATTTATTCGGATATTACTAAACTGGGTTTTAGTTTCTTACGAGTTTATTTTTCATATGCTATGGAATTGAATCATAATTAAAATACCTAATTCTTTACCAAGAATGTTTAGTTTTATAGATAAGAGAAAATAATAATTTTAACACAAAATTCTTCAATTTTTATAAGTAATGCAAATAACCAATTTATCGCATTAAAAATTGGGGAAAAGTATAATATTAAATAATTTCATCTAGAGTGACTTTCTATGTCAAATGTTCTGGATTTTTCTTGTCGATTGTAAAGTCAACATATAAAAGCATGTAGGAGTTGGTTATTTGAGGAGAGACTAGAGAAACTTATTATCAATTAGTTATGAGTAAGGCCATATAAGATATCAATATACTATTTAATACAAATCCTTAAAATAATAGGTTTGTATCTTAAATATGTTATTCTTTCTTATTTTTACTCAATGTTAAACATTCAACTCACAATTAAATTTTCAACAATAAGTGCAAATCCCTTCAAAACTGGTACATCACCCAATTGAGAAAAAGATTTCTCAGCTACGAAGATTTTAATGGTGACCCATACTTGTATCATCGTTTACCATAACAGAATGCTCACTTGAAACTCCTATTAGAAAATCTTTCAATACGAGGAATCCACAAACCTGTTACTATATTTCCTACTCCATATGGTACTCATTTGATATAGTCACCACTATGAACCTGATTGTGGTATCACTTGTTACGTTCTTCATGGAGAAACAATTGGGATATTTGACACCATAAAGTCATATGCAGCCTACACTACAAGAAAAACATGAAATAAAAACCAATTTTAGAGACCAAAAATAATTAATTGCTATAGTAACTAAATTAGAGACCATTTTAGAAACTAAAAAAATTGGTTTCTAAATTAGTTTCTATTATTGTTAAATGGTTTCTAAATTGATATCTAATTAGCTACCAAGGTTTTAACTACCAATTATTCAGTTTCTAAATTTGGTAGCAAAAACCATGGTTGCTAATTAGATACCAATTTAAAAACCATTTAACAATAATAGAAACTAATTTAGAAACTAAAATTTTTTTAGTCTCTAACATGTCTAATTTAGTCACTATAGCAACTAATTATTTTTTGTCTCTAAAAATTGGTTTCTATTTCATGATTTTCTTGTAGTACTATATAACAAATCAAAACATCACCTCCAATCTAAAACGTTAAAGTTGGTATTGCCAAAATAAAAATGTATCATGTTATTGCATGTACAATTTAAAGGGTATGACATGTTAAGGACTTGAAGAAGAATTTATTGTTCATCAAGTCATTAGATGACCTCCAGTGTATGATCCATATTATAGGTGAGATCTTATAGGTGGTCAAAGAAATATGGTAATGATGAAGGCAGAAAAGATCATGACAAATCTATGTAAGTCTTTGGAAGATACATTGCAAGAAGTAGATGCGTCCACTAAAACAACAAGTCAAAAAGAAGTGTTGATAACGTGGAACCACATATATGATCATATGTCAAAGCATGGTATGGAAATCTTTTTTTGAAGATAACCTTTTATCCAAGCTCAAAGAAGTTTAATTACCTTTTCGCAAGCACTTTGTGATAATAAAGCAATATATATTGAAGTTTACTAGAGTGACTACCCAAAGTAATCACATACTGGACTTAATTTGTTTTGATGCGTGAAAATCACCAATATTATCCCTCAAATGAGTAAAATATTTTGTATCATTGAGTGATGATTACTCTAAGAGATTGTTGGTGTACTTCATCAAGAGAAAATTAGACGCATTTCAAGCGTTCAAGGAATTCAAAAATCAAGTAGACTTTGTAACTAAATTAAGTGTTTGAGGACAAACAATGGGGGACAATGTGTAGATGATGCTTTTTTAACTTTTTACAACAAGAGTGTACTACAAGACAATTTTTTGTTTCACATACACTTTAGTAATGGTGTGAGAAAAAAGATGAATATGTGAATATAATAAGAACTAACTTGAGTGGCCAAGTCTTTATGGATAAAACTAGTTAAAATATCTTATTACGTGATAAATCAAATTGTCAATAACAGTGATTGGTTTGAAACACCAATGAAGAAAAGGAAATGCAAACTAGCTGATTATTTTTCCTTGTATATATGGTTTCCATTTGTACCTTTATGTACAAATTTTAGAAAAAGAAAACAAAGTTAGATTGAAATTCCAATAAGTGTATATTCTTGGACTACATTGACAATATTTATTAGATCCCACTACCCACAAGGTTATAATCAATAAGGATAAAGTTTTTTCCAAAAATAAATTGAAAAATGAGTTAAAAAATGATAGATTTTCATAGGACCTTTCCATAGTACAAATAGATAATACACATTCAAATGCTCACCTAAATCAAAATAGAAGCATGAAGAAAAAATTCAAATGAAATAACAAAAGCCAACATTCATATTATGTTCTAAATGAAGAAGGAGAACTTCAACTATTTAAGTGTTTATGCATGCTTCAAATGCTTCTTTGTGGATAAAGACAATGCAAGAAGAAATATAGGCTTTTAATTGAATCAAGATATCGAAACTTGTTGAGCTTCCAAAATATCGAAAAGCGATTGGCTGGAAATGAATCTATAAAATCCAATGTGATGGAAATGATCAAATGAATAAAAAGTTGTGGTAGATTGGTAGTAAAGTGATGTGGTTAGAAAGAAAACATTAACTTCATTAAGATACTTTTTTCAGTTGCTTGATTGACCACAATCAGATTTGTTCTAGTAATGTGTATGACATTTGATTTACATCTTCAGTAATTATATGTAAAAAAAATGTAAGAAAACTTGAAGACAATATATGTATGCTTTAACTAGAAGGCATTAAATAACAAGAAAACTTTGTTTGCAGGTTGACAAAATACCTCTACGGTTTAAAGTAGACACCTAGATGTTGGTGCAAGAAATTTGATTCCTTCATTATTAACCTTGGTTGAAAAGTTGATTTTGTACGGTTAAGGAAAAAGTACAACACTTTAGAATTTTTTATTAACTACTAACAATAGTTAAGTGTAAAAATAGTTACATGAAGAATCTTCCTACCTTTTCCATTTAAATTTTGCTCATGTTTGTGATTTAGCATTGGATTTTTAACAACACAATTTGGTACTCAACATCATCTATTTTTCTATCATATGCATTATTCAAACACTTAATACATAAAAAATAATTAAATTTACATTGTAGGTGAACTTTAAGTAAGGAGCTAATCATCAAAGTCTTCAATGTAGGGCGTACCAGTCTTATACTTGTTGAAGTGTTGACAACATATGGTTTCCCCATTGCGACTAATCGTTATTGCATCAACTTTACTTTTTCCTCCAACATTTCATGCCTTTGATTTACTTTAAGCAAGCATGTTCTCTTTCAATTATTGCATTTGTTATTTTCGTTGTCGCATTAGTTGTTTTAGTTACTTCTTGAACTTGTTGATGAAGTCATTCATTATCAGCTAAATGCTCACTGTGGTCACTGGTACCAATCAATAATGAGGGTTGATTGTGAGGGATGACTCTCCATGGCATATGCTTTCATTCAAGGCCCCAATACCATAATATTTATCTATACTTTTGTCTCCAACAACATCCTTCCAACATTGAAGCTTTGTTGTTGCATTTATATGTTGGATATTGGAAGTTGATCATTCATAACTGTCTGATATGGTGACCTTGAATCACTAATGTAGGTTTCCTAATCGATTATTGAAATTACAAATGTTAGAATATTATATTAAAAATATAAATAAAATAACAAAATATTAGAAAATGAATTCCCCTATCATTTTTATCTAACCATTTTCTTCTAGTTCATGACCAAGTATAAGAGGAGATTAATTAAATTTTCATTGAAAAATGTATGATTTTTTTGAGAATATGATGTAGAAATCATAATTTATTGTGTGTCATAGGATGGGAGCATCCTAAAATGCTTCTTATTTCTTTATTCATCCTTTGTTGATAAAAAAATAAAAAGAAAAATATTTATTTATGAAATGAGATTAAATTTGGTCCAAACTATTGTAACATTTTATTTCTTTAGTGATTAAAAAGAACAAAAGTTACAAAGGTTAGTGTAATTCATAAATAACCCAATTAACTTCGTTAATTCTTATACAATTGTGCTTGTATTGTGTGCATCTTCATCTTCATCTTAAGCATATAAATTCCAAAGGAGTGAAGCTAGCTAGAAACTTCAAAACCAGACCTAGGGTCCCTCTCATCTTAGGCTCATCACTCTATTGTCTCTTTAGGGTCCCCGAAAACCTACTACTAGCCCTAGAACTGCAATTCATCTTGCATCTCACACTAATGGACACCAAGTTTATTTCCATGTGTTAGTGTTTCCTGCCTTTTGGAGCTACTTCATCATTATTATTTTCTCATTTAATTACCTATCTATTTTTATTAAAAACTTTGTTCAGTATACTAAGTTAATGCTTTTAGTAATATTGAAAATTAAAATAGAATTATGATTTTAATAATAATTGAAAAAAATCTTAAAATTATATGTATATTATTCTATGAGATATTGTTCTTCAGTTAGATAAATCATATCAAAGATTTTACTTCTCTTAACTCTTTATTATACTATTTTAGAAAAAATGTACATACTTATTAACAAGATGATTTTGTTTCTATCACAATGATTTATATAAATAAAACCCTATTTTTCTCAAAAATTCATCAAATAGTAATTTTTTAATAAAAAAATCAATTAAATTAATTAAAGTATTTGATAAATATTTAATTTTTTTTAAAAAGAGAACACCAAAACTCCAAAAATCAGATAAAACCAAAACAACTAAGAATATAAATCTAATATTTATATATATATATAAGAAAAACATTAAATAGAAATTAATTTTATATAAAAAATAATTAGTTGGTATAGTAACTAAATTAGAAACCATTTTAGAAATTAAAAAAAAAATTGGTTTCTAAATTAGTTTCTATTATTTTCTATTATTGTTAAATGGTTTCTAAATTGGTATCTAATTAGCTACCAATATTTTAACTACCAATAATTTAGTTTCTAAATTTGGTAGCAAAAATCTTAGTTGTTAATTACATACCAATTTAAAAACCATTTAACAATAATATAAACTAATTTAGAAACTAAAAACTTTTTAGTCTCTAAAATTGTCTCTAATTTAGTCACTATACCAACTAATTATTTTTTTATCTAAAAATTGGTTTTTATTTCATTATTTTCTTGTAGTGTATATATTCATTAATAATATATATATATATATATATATATATATATATATATATATATATATATATATATATATATATAATAATATAAAAAAAAAAAAA